>Ga0126307_10003883_pt1 | contig 10305 bp, 8 predicted proteins | sample Plot28_FD_89955 | JGI IMG/M metagenome (GOLD analysis project Ga0126307, IMG submission 89955) | Serpentine soil microbial communities from UC McLaughlin Reserve, CA, USA - Plot28 | ecosystem: Environmental > Terrestrial > Soil > Grasslands | place: USA: UC McLaughlin Reserve, Lake County...
AGCAGGCCGACGATCTAAGCCTCAGCGAGCTCCACCTCCGCGCCGAGGATCCGCACGGCAAGGCCCGTGCCATCGCCGAGATCCTCCAGCTGGAGCCGTTTGGCTCCGACGTCGCGATCGGAGAGACGATCGTCCGCTTCCTGCCCGGTGGCCCGGAGGGCCGCCCCGAGCTCGCGGCCGAAGTGCTGACGTGACCGCAAGCTACGAGCAGGCCGGTGTGTCGCTTGCGAAGGCTCACGACGTCGTTGAGCGCATTCGCGCCGCCGTCGACTCAACGCTCGGGGACCGAGTCGTAGGAGGCCTGGGCGGCTTCGCCGGCCTCTTTCGGCTCGACGACGGGCGCCTGCTCGCCGCCACAACCGACGGGGTCGGCACGAAGCTGATCCTCGCCCGGCGGGCCGGTCGACTGCGAGAAGCGGGGAGGGACCTTGCGGCCCATTGCGTGAACGACGTCGTCACGACGGGTGCCGAGCCCCTTTTCTTCCTGGACTATGCGGCCGCCGGAAGCCTCGATCTCGACGAGGTCGCAGAGCTCGTCGAGGGCGCGGCCTCCGTGTGTCGGGAAGCTGGGTGCGCGATCCTCGGGGGGGAGACGGCGGAGCTTCCAGGTATTTACCGGGAGGGCGAGCTCGACTTCGCAGGCACGTGCGTGGGCCTCGTCCGGCAGGAGGACCTCATCGACGGCTCTCGCTGCGAGGCCGGAGACCTCGTCCTCGGGCTCCCGTCCGCCGGCTTGCACGCAAATGGGTTCACGCTCGTTCGAAAGGTGCTGGGAGAAGGTGCGTTCGACCGCGACCTCGTGCTTGCCCCGACGCGGCTCTACCTGGACGACGTCCGCCGCCTGCGCGCGTCCATCGACGTCAGGGCGCTCGCCCACATCACCGGCGGTGGCATCCCTGGGAATCTGCCGCGCGTGCTCCCCGTCGGCCTGCGGGCTCGGATCGATCCGTCAAGCTGGGAGCGCCATCCGGTTTATACGTGGCTCGACGAGCTGGGCATCGACGAGGACGAGCAGCGTCGGGTCTTCAATCTTGGCGTCGGCTTCTGCGCCGTCGTTCCGGCGGGCGACACGGAGGACTCGGGATTCCCCGTCATCGGCCGGCTCGAGGAAGGCGACCGCGGCGTAGTCTGGGCGGACCGACCATGATCGGCGTTCTCGCCTCGGGCCGCGGAACGAACCTCCAGGCTCTGCTCGACCAGGGCTTACCCGTCACAGCGGTAGCCTCGAACGTCGAAGGCGCACAGGCGCTCGAGCGCGCAGCGGCGCACGACATCCCGTCGGCGGTCTTTCGACTGGCCGACTACGACTCGCGCCTAAAGCGGGATCAGGAGATGGCGGACTGGCTGGCAGCCAACGGGGTCGAACTGGTCGTCTGTGCCGGCTACATGCACCTGCTGACGAAGCCGTTCCTCGACCGTTTTCCGTGCCTGAACGTGCATCCGTCGCTCCTGCCTGATTTCCCGGGGGCGCACGCCGTGGACGAGGCCCTCGCCGCCGCGGCCACCGAGACAGGCGTGACCGTTCATTTCCTTGACGAGGGAGTGGACACCGGACCGGTGATCGCCCAGGAAGCTGTGCCGATTCACCCAGACGACACGGCGGAGTCGCTCCATGCCCGCCTTCAGAGCATCGAGCACCGGCTCCTCCCCGAAACGGTGCGCAGCTATCTGGCCGGGGCTCTACGCTCCTCATAGATGGCCGGGAACGTGGAGCACGCACTCGTCTCAGTCTTCGACAAGACCGGCCTCGACGAGTTCGCGCGAGGCCTCCACGAGCTCGGCGTCGAGATCGTGGCGAGCGGAGGCACGGCGGCGTTCATCTCGGACCTGGGTATCCCTGTCACCAGCGTCGAGGAGCTGACGGATGTCCCCGAGATGCTCGGCGGCAGGGTGAAGACGCTCCACCCCCGCATTCACGCCTCCATCCTGGCCCGCCGCGACGTCCCCGAGGACTTGGAGGCTCTTCGCAAGCATGACATCAGGCCCTTCGACCTGGTTTGCGTCAATCTCTACCCGTTCCAGCACGTGACGGGCAAGCGAAACGTGCGCGAGGAGGAGGCCGTCGAGATGATCGATGTCGGCGGCCCCGCGATGCTCCGTGCGGCCGCGAAGAACTTCGTCCACGTCGTGCCCGTGTGCGAGCTCAGCCGGTACGAGAGCGTGCTTGCCGAGCTCCGACGGACCGGCGCTCTCGAGCTCGACACGCGCCGGGAGCTGGCAGCGGAGGCGTTCTCCCACACCGCCACCTACGAGGCCGCGATCGCGAACTGGTTCTCGGACCGGGAGAGCTTTCCGGGCAGGCTCCTGGTCCCGCTCGAGAAGCAGGCCGACCTTCCCTACGGTGAGAATCCGCACCAACGCAGCGCGTACTACGTCGAGGCCGGAGCCCGGCGGCACCTCCTCTCGCGCGTCGAGCAGCTCTCGCGCGGCGAGCTCTCGTTCAACAACCTGAACGACCTCGATGCTGCCCGCTCTGCGCTCCGCGAGTTCACTGTCCCGGCGGCGGTGATCGTGAAGCACGCGAATCCATGCGGCTGCGCGCTCGCTTCGGGAATCGAGCAGGCGTACGAGCTCGCATTGGCGGCGGATCCCGTCTCGGCCTACGGTGGCGTCGTTGCGCTCAACCGTCGGGTCGAGAAGCCGCTGGCCCAGCGACTTGCGACACAGTTCGTGGAGGTGTTGATCGCGCCCGCCTACTCCGAGGACGCACTCGCGGCGCTTCGGGCGAAAGAATCGCTCCGAATCCTGGAAGACGGTGAGCGCCGCGGCGGCACCCCCGGCGAGCGCGACTACCGGCGCGTTCTCGGCGGCATGCTCGTGCAGGATGCCGACGCGGAGCTGGACGACCGCGACGGCATGAAGGTCGTGACGGTTCATGCGCCGAGCGAGACCGGGTGGGGCGACCTGATCTTCGCATGGCGCGTCGCCAAGCACCTCACGTCGAATGCCATCGTGATCGCCAAGGATCTCCAGACGGTCGGACTCGGAGGCGGCCAGACGAGCCGCGTTGACGCCGTTCGGCTGGCGATCGAGAAAGCCCGTGACCGTGGGCACGACCTGAACGGGGCTGCGCTTGCCTCGGACGCTTTCTTCCCGTTCGCGGACGGAGCCAGCCTGGCACTCGAAGCCGGCGTCAAGGGGATCATCCAGCCGGGCGGCTCGAAGCGCGACTCGGAGGTCGCCGAGGCGGTCGAGCAGGCCGGCGCAACGATGGTCTTCACGTCCCGCCGCCACTTTCGCCACTGAGCGGCCGCGATACGCGGGTGAGGCCTGCCTCGCACCTACAATCCGCCCGTGGTCAGGGAGTACCCGACCGTGCTCGACCTCGTCGGCCGCACGCCGCTCGTCCGCTTGCAGCGCCTCTCGCGCGGAGTCGAGCCTACGCTCCTCGCCAAGCTCGAATACATGAACCCCGGCGGAAGTGTGAAGGACCGCATCGGCCTGCGGATGATCGAGCAGGCCGAGCGGGACGGAAAGCTGCGGCCCGGCGGGACGATCGTCGAGCCGACGAGCGGTAACACGGGGGTCGGCCTAGCGATCGCAGCGGCCCTCAGGGGGTATCGGTGCGTCTTCGTCATGCCCGACAAGATCGCCGAAGAGAAGCGGGCGCTCCTGCGGGCCTACGGGGCCGAGGTCGTCATCTGCCCCACTGCGGTCGAGCCGGAGTCACCTGAGAGCTACTACTCCGTCTCCGACCGACTTGCGGAGGAGATACCGGGCGCTTACAAGCCCGACCAGTACTCGAACCCGGCCAATCCCGAGGCACACTACGAGACGACCGGCCCCGAGCTCTGGGAGCAGACTGGTGGCGAGGTCGACGCAATCGTGTTCTCCGTGGGCACGGGAGGAACGATCAGCGGGACGGCTCGGTACCTGAAGGAGCAGAGGCCCGACCTGCTCGTCGTCGGCGCCGACCCCGAAGGCTCGATCTACTCGAGCCCCGAGGACGTCCACCCATACCTGGTGGAGGGGATCGGCGAGGACTTCTGGCCCAAGACCTACGACCCGTCCCTCGTCGACGAGCTGGTCACGGTGTCCGACCGCGACTCGTTCCGGACCGCGAGGCGCCTGGCGCGCGAGGAGGGAATGCTGGTCGGCGGCTCCGGCGGTACGGCCGTCTGGGCGATGCTGCAGATCGCGCGCCGCTTCGGGGCGGACGCAACAATCGTGACGCTGATTCCTGACAGCGGCCGCGGCTATCTCTCCAAGGTCTATGACGACAATTGGCTCCTCGAGCATGGATTCCTGGAGCGCGCCGCCGCCCAGCCCACGATCGAGGAGGTGCTGGCGTTCAAGCAGGGCGAAGGGCGCGAATTGCCAGAGCTGGTGCTGATCGAGTCTCACGAGAAGGTGGGACAAGCCATCGAGCTGATGCAGCGCTACGGCATTTCCCAGATCCCGGTCGTCCGCCACGAGCCAGCCGAGTCCCTCGCAGACATCGTCGGCTCGATCCGCGAGCGAGGGCTGCTCGAGCGCGTGTTCCTGAACGAGGGCGCCATGAGCGAGGACGTGTCAGGCGCGATGGAGCCGCCCCTCCCCGCGGTCGAGATCAAGGACACGGTCGACACCGTGTTCGCCGACCTCTCGAGTGGAAGCCCCGCAGTCGTCGTTGCACGAGAAGGGCGTCCGGCCGGTGTCCTCACCCGGGCCGACCTCCTCGAGTACCTGGCGAACGAGCGGCGAAACGGGTAGCGCAAGCTAGGATCGAACGATGGACTTCGAGACCCGCGCCATCCACGCCGGGCAGGAACCTGACCCGGCTACCGGCGCCGTGATCGTCCCGATCTTTCAGACCTCCACTTACGTGCAGGAGGAGGCCGGGCAGACCAAGGGCTACGAGTACTCACGCACGGGCAATCCAACAAGGGCAGCTCTCGAGACCTGCCTCGCGTCGCTCGAGTCCGCGGAGCACGGCTTTGCGTTCGCCTCCGGCATGGCCGCGACGACGACCGTGTTCCACCTGCTTTCGCCCGGCGACCGTGTGGTCTGCGTGAACGACGTCTACGGCGGGACGTATCGCATCTTCACCAAGGTCTACGAGCCGAAGGGCTATCACTTCGAGTTCGTCTCGGCCGAGGACGCGAGCGAGCGGCTGACCGACTCGCTCGACGAGCGCACGCGGATGATCTGGGTCGAGACGCCGACGAACCCGCTCATGAGCATCGTCGACGTGCGGGCCGTCACGGAGGCGGCGCACGCCGCCGGCGCCTTCGTCGTAGTGGACAACACGTTCGCGACGCCGTATCTGCAACGCCCGCTCGAGCTGGGCGCCGATGTCGTCGTCCATTCGACCACGAAGTACCTCGGCGGGCACTCGGATGTTGTGGGTGGGTTCGCGGGCACGAACGACCCGTCAATCGCGGAGCGGCTGGCCCTTCTCCAGAACTCGCTCGGAGCGATCCCGGGGCCACTCGACTCTTGGCTGGTGCTCCGTGGCCTGAAGACCCTCGCGATCCGGATGCGACAGCATTCGGCCAACGCGCAGCGGATCGCCGAGCATTTGGAGATCCATCCGGCCGTCGAGCGGGTTCGTTATCCGGGACTTGAGAGCCACCCGCAACACGACCTCGCGCGCTCGCAGATGGACGGCTTCGGCGGCATGATCTCCTTCGAAGTCGCGGGCTCCGGCCAGGACGCCCTCGAGGTCGTCCGCTCGACGTCGATCTGGCAGCTGGCGGAGTCGCTCGGAGGCGTCGAGAGCCTCATCGAGCACCCCGGGGTGATGACGCACGCGAGCCTCTCCGAGTCGCCCTACTCGATCCCGGAGAACCTCATTCGCCTTTCGGTCGGGATCGAATCGGTCGACGACCTGATCGCCGATCTCGATGCTGCCCTCGCACGCGTCCGGGTCGGAGCCAGCTCGGCCTGAATCGCGCAGCTGGGCCGGTGGACCCAGCCTCCTCCCTCTTTTGACTCTAGTCCCCGAACACGCGCCCATGGCGCGCCGAATGTGTCGAGAGGCACGCGGGCCGTGCCCGGACTCGAACGAGGTCAGGGCGCGACGAGCTCCGGGGCCGGCCTGTCTCGTTTGCCGGTGACCAGCTCGTACGCGGCGACGTAGTCGGCCACCATCCGGCGCGCCGAGAACTTCTCTTCGACGTAGCGCCGACAGTCCATGGGATCGAGCTTCTTGGCCTCGGCGAGCGCTCCCACCATTTCCGTGTGATGCTCCACGATGACCCCGCCGCGCCCTTCGGCCACTACTTCCGGGACCGCCCCCCGCCGAGTGGCGATTACGGGCGTCCCACACGCCATCGACTCGATCATGACGAGACCGAACGGCTCCTCCCATTCGATCGGGAAGAGCGTCGCCCGCGCATCCTGGAGCAGTACGAGCTTCTCCGACTGGCTTACCTCGCCGAGGTATTCGATGCCGCCCCCGAGCCCTGGCGTAACGTACTTGTCGAAGTACTCACGCTCGGCGACGTCCTGCTTCTTGCCGGCGAGCTTCAGCGGAAGCCCCGCGGCCCGCGCGACCTCGATCGCCCGATGTGCCCCCTTCTCAGCGCACATCCGCCCGAGGAAGAGGAGATAGCCCCCGTCGTGGTCTCCGACTGAGTAGGCGGCGAGGTCGAGTGCGTTCGGACAGTTCGCGACCCACGGAAGATCTGGCTTCGGACGACGCTGGTTCATCGAGATCGAGATGAGGTTGAGACGGTGCGAGGCGTTCGCTAGGAGCTGGTAGATCACCCCTGGCTCTCCGCCCAGCGGCCCGTGAACCGTGTGGACGACCGGCGTGTCCGTCGCGCACCCCACCGCAGCAGCCAAGGGGCCGGAATGATCGTTGATGACGTCGAAATCGTCCGCGCGCTCCAGGCAGGTGAGCGCATGTAGAAGCTCGGGCGAGGCCATCCCGATTCGGCTCGAAGGAGCCTCCGCGAAGGCAGAAACGACCTTCGCAGGGCTCTTCGAATCACCTGAGGCAAAAAGCGTGACGTTGTGCCCGGCCTCGACCAGCCCGTTGGCGAGAAGCGACACGACCGCCTCGATGCCGCCGTAACGGGTCGGAGGGACGGGAAACCACGCAGGACTCAGGATTGCGATTCGGATCGCACGCCTCCTTCTTCCCCCCGCACGGCTATTTCCCCGTTCTCGAGCGAAGCATGCCAGACCCTGTTGAAAGCGCGGATTCCGGAGAGCCGGATCCTTCCCGCCCATTCGGGCGCCGGCTCCCACCGAACACTCTGGAGCTCACGCCGCTCGCGGTCAGGCTCGAGACCCAGGAGCACCTGGAGCAGGAGGATGGGCGTGCCCGCGGCCCAGGCCTGCGGTCGCGCTGCGGTCGGGTAGGCGATCGGGAACGGCGTCTCAGACCGGGGGAAGCCGGCAAAGACCTCGGGGAGCTGGTAGTCGAAGTACGCCGCCGCTTCCGTCATCCTGCGCGCGATGCGGTCGGCCTCATCGCGGCGCCCGCACCGTGCCAGGCCAAGGGCGATTAACGAGTTGTCGTGCGGCCAAACCGTGCCGTTGTGGTATGTCAGCGGGCTGTAGCCGGCGTCGGCCGTGGACATGGTTCGAACACCCCAGCCGGACCAGAGCTCCTCCTGCATGAGCCGGTCCGCGATCGTGGGCACCCGCTCCGCGGGCACGATTCCGCTCCAGAGGAGATGGCCGACGTTCGACGCCAGCGAATCCACACGCTGCTTCTGGCCGTCGAGGGCGAGCGCGTAGTAGCCGCCCCTCGCCTCACACCAGAACGCCTCGTCGAAGCGAAGCCGCAGATCGGCCGCGTCGCGCTCGAGCCGCGTGGCGAGCTCTTCGTCGCCCCAGGCGATCCGGGCGATCTCGGCCACGCGAAGCTTCGCGTCGTAGACGTAGCCCTGAACCTCACAGGGCGCGATCGGAGCGTCCGCTTGCCGCCCGTCGGCGAAGAGCTGCGAGTTACCGGAGTCTTTCCATGATTGATTCTCGAGCCCGTGCGGCGCCCGCCGCATGTACTCGATGAACCCGTCTCCGTCGAGATCCCCGTAGCGGTCGATCCATCCAAGAGCCCGGAGCGCGGGCTCGCGAAACCGACCCGGCAGCTCGTTATCGCCTGTCCAGCGCCAGACCTCGGACAGGAGCACGAGGAAGAGCGGCGTTGCGTCCAGGGTGCCGTAGTAACGCGAGAACCAGTTCATCGCAGCCCGGCCCTCTCGCACCTCGTGGACGATCTTTCCAGGCTCGGCATCCGTCTCCGGGTCGTCTTCGGTTGCCTGTAGGTCGACAAGGGCCGCCAACGCGCTTTCGGCCAGCTCCGGGCCGAACAGGAGAGTCTGCAGACACGTGATGATCGTGTCCCGGCCGAACACCGTCATGAACCAGGGCATCCCGGCCGCCGGGAGCTGGCCCACGAGCCCACGCCGTTGGCCCATGCGGAGCGATGCCAGGTCCGCTACGGACCGCTCATACGTTCTCGCCACCGCGGGCCACGAGGCCTCGAGCTGGGGAACCCGGATCTGCCAAGCCGCGAGCGACGCCCTCACCCGCGCGCGCTCCTGGCCGAACTGCAGTTCGGCCAGGCGGGGGCCGGTGGCTCCTCCGGTTGCGTTCGCGAGCACGTCGAGGCGAAGCCTCCACTCCGCACCCGCTTCAAGAACGATCCGGTAGCGGGCACAACCCGCGTTGATCTCGCCTCGCTCCGAGAGGAACACCTGCGTCATGCCGTCGAACCCGTCGGCGCCCCTGAGCACGAAACCGTTCCGCGCGTCCTCGTACTGGGGCTCGACCTGCGGCGGGAGAGGCCGGGCATGGCGCGGATCTCCCATCGTGAAGTCGTGCTCCTTCACGCTGAGGATGTCAGCGAAGTCCGCCCCGATCTCGAGCCCGATCACGAGCTCGATCCGGCGGCGGGCATGGTTTCGGACGATGAGGTGATCCTGCATCCCTTCCCCGACGAAGCGCTCCCGCGCGATCGAGAGCTCGTCCTGCCCGAGGCCTCCGGCGATCGGATTCCGGAGGTAGAACGCAGCCGAGTAATACTCGACCTTTCCCGACGTGAGCAAGAGCGGCCTCACGCCGTTGACCGTCAGGATCAAGCGAGAGAGAAAGCGCGTGTCGGACGCGAAAAAGCCCATGCTCGGGCCGTCGACGTCACCGGATTCGTCGCAAACGCAGAACGTCGACCCTTCGAGGATCGTGAGCGGCATCTAGTTGGTAGGTCGGTAATTGGCATGCCCGCGGGGACGGGCCAGACCAGGCCAGGGCGTGCCATCGTCCGCAGGCAAGGCTAGAAACCTCGGCTGCCAGGCCCGGCGTGCGGCCTGGCGCGGTGTCCGGACCGCCAGCCGAGGGTGTGGCAATTGTCGATCAACCATCCGCTTAACGCCGGACGATGGCGTCCTGGCTCGCCTGTTGGAGCGGCTTCACAACCATCTCGTCGACAACCATGTACGGCGGGCGAGTCACCACCCACACGATGCAGTCGGCGATGTCGTCAGGCGTCAGGTAGTCGACTCCGGAGTAGACGGAGCTCTTCTTCTCGGCATCGCCGCCAAAGCGCACATCCGAGAACTCGGTGTCCCCGACCATGCCCGGGTCGACCGTGGAAACCTTGATCCTGCCTACGAGCTCCTTCCGCATGACCTCCGTGAGCGCCTTGACGGCCGTCTTCGAGCCCACGTAGAGGCCGCCCATCGGGTAGGCCTCGTGTCCCGCCCATGAGCCCAGGTTGACCACGTGGCCTGTCCCGTCCTCCATGTGCGGAAGAACGAGCCGCGTCATCCGGACGAGCCCGAGGACGTTGGTCTCGAGCATCGTGCGGTCATCCTCGTCGTTTCCGTCTTCGATCGTAACGCGCCCGAGCGCGAGCCCGGCGTTGTTCACGAGGATGTCGATGCGTCCCAGGAAAGAGGCCGCCTGTTCGACGAAGGCGGCCGCGCTCCCGGCATCCGTTACGTCGAGCTCAGCTGCGAGATGATCGCCCGGTAGCTCCGACGCAAATGCCATCAGCCTGTCGACTCGCCTCGCACCGAGCGCGAGCCGGGCCCCGGCCTGTGCCAGCGCTCGGGCCGTGGAGCTACCGATGCCACTCGAGGCGCCCGTAACGAGCGCAGTGCGTCCCTCGAGCCCGGCCATCGGGCGAGAGCTTATCGAGCAGGCGCTGTTTCTCTCGCCGGTGCGCCGAGAAGCGCCTGCTCGAGCGCCTCCTCAAGCTCGCCGAGCGAGAAGGGCTTCAGCAGATGCACTACGCATCCCAGTGCCCTGACGTCCGGTGTCGGCGGATAAATGCTTACGCAGACGGTGGGAACCTCGGGCCGCGCGCGCCTCAGCCTGCGCATAGCCGAAGCAGCAGGAATGGCCGGCTCCACGAGAAGGGCGTCGAAG
>Ga0126307_10003884_pt1 | contig 10305 bp, 12 predicted proteins | sample Plot28_FD_89955 | JGI IMG/M metagenome (GOLD analysis project Ga0126307, IMG submission 89955) | Serpentine soil microbial communities from UC McLaughlin Reserve, CA, USA - Plot28 | ecosystem: Environmental > Terrestrial > Soil > Grasslands | place: USA: UC McLaughlin Reserve, Lake County...
CCAGATCACAAGCGCTCCGATCGGTCCCAGGAAGCCCGTGAGGAGGTTCAGGAACACCGAGAGGTGGGCCAGGACCGACCACGTGTTCTCGTCTTTGGGGCTCATGGTCGTTGTGCGTAGACCGCCCCCCGGTCTCGCTCCGCCTGAGCCCGATCGTTCGGGTTCTGGCTCTACGCCGTAATTTCTCTGATCTTCGGACACGGGGATGCTCCTCTCACTTCCTCGACTTCTCTACCCTTATCTACGTCTTAGCGGCATCGGGGTTTCTTCTGTGGGCGTCATTGGGGCTCCCCGGCGGGTTGGCGTACCACACCCTGTATGGGGGTTGGGATCCGAGCAGATCTCATCGCTGGCAAGCGTGCGCTAGGGTCGGAGGGGTTAACGAAAGATTGACCGGCGATTTACGCTCAGGAAACCTTTGCGCACGCCACCTCGGTTAGCATGCGTGGTGGCTGCAGCATACGATATGTCCTCCGGGGAAAGGATCCTGTGATCCGTTAAAGAGCCTGGTGTCGTGAGAGAGCCCAGTACCGTGAACGGGATTGGCCCTGGCGAGCACCGGGGCCAGGAGCTTGTCGGGCAACGTCAATATGTACCGGTACTCCACGGGTCGTTAAGAGTTATTAATGGCCCGGATTTAGTGTTGACCGCCCCCGGCATAGGGAGTACCGTACATAGATACAAAAGTATCATATATACCGTTGATCAGGTACATCCAAGGGGGAGAAAGGGGAAACTGGATGACGACCATGATCAAGCGCACAGAGGGGCACTACGAGGTGCACAAGACCTCGTACGGGGAGGCCTACGTTTGGTGCCCCGAGTGTGTCGTGGTGGAGTGCGACTGTGGGGAGAGGCCGGTTCTGAGTACCTCCGAAACCATCTGTAGCTGTGGCACTGATCACGCGGCCCTAGTAAGAGAGGTGCTCTCCAAGCAGAGAGCACCACATCCATGGGATGCCGAGTACCACGGGTGGCGTAAGAAGCAGGAAGAGTGCCTTGTTTCGGAGAAAACCTACTGGCTGGAACTAAGTAGCCTCGATTAGGTCAGGGAGCACAGAATCGCACGGGTCTGCGATGTGGTTTTCAGACGAGCACACGCCGGTTCGGCACTATCTGATAGTTAAGTATGGTAGCAAGGGCTTCGAGCTGCCTGACATCCTCTCGCACTCCGGCGAAGTGATACTGCCCATCTTCTCCTCCGAGCAGGCGGCCAGAGAGTTCCTCTGCTTATCTCCCTTTGGGAAAAGATGGTGTGTCAGAGGCTTCTCCGGAGGGGAACTGGCCTCGGTGCTCTTTGCCTTTCATGCGAGAGCAAAGGGAGTCCTGCTCGATCCGCACCCCGGAGCCCTCTCGGGAGACGTGGTGGTATCCGTTGTGGGGCGAGATGCTTTCGTGAGTTCACTGCTCGAAAGCCGAAGCCACCAACCTCCCGTCGGTGCACGTCTTTAGCTCTCGGTCCGAACCAGATACCCAATCCTCGGATCGGACGACTTGACTCCCGCAAAGGCCCATGATAGTCGAACGGGCGGAACTCGAGGCCTTTTCTTACTCGGTCAGCCACGATCTAAGAGAAGGTCAAGAGGGACCTCGGCTGGCGCCCGCAATACGAGAGCTGGTGGCGGGGTTTCTTCGAGGACGTCGCCGCGGTCGCGCCGGGCGGCGTGGCGAGATAGCACGTCGTCCGTTCGGGCTCGCGGGACATCCGAGCGGGACGCGGGGTCAGAGAGAGGAGGATCTGCGTTGGACGAGGCGCATCCGGAGGTCGAGCGGTGGCGGGCGCCGGTCAAGAGAGCCGCGGCGCTTCCCATCCCCGAAGGCCAACGCTCCGTCGAGCTCATGTCCCACGAGACCATGGTGGTGAAGTACTACGCCCCGCGCGGGACGGACGAGCAGACCCATTTACCAGGGACGAGCTGTACCTCGTGGCGCGGGGGAGCGGCACCTTCGCCAACGGGGATAGGCGTCACTCCTTCTCCGCCGGCGACGTACTCTTCGTCCCGGCGGGGGTGCCCCACCGCTTCGCGGACTTCACGGACGACTTCGGCACGTGGGTGATCTTCTACGGCCCCGAGGACGGCGAGCGGCCGCGTTGAGCACGAAGGGTATGCGACGGACTTGAAGGGAGACCTCGGTATGGTCCGCGAGTGGCGGCGAGGAGCGTACCTCATAACCACGGAGAAGGGGAGGTTGGACCTGGAGACGATCCACGGTTTCCTGACGACCTCCTACTGGGCCTCGGGCATACCCGCTGAGACTGTAAGGCGCTCGGTGGAGAACTCTCTCACCTTCGGCTTGTTCGCGGACGAAGGACAGGTCGGCTTCGCCCGGGTGGTGACGGATTACGCCACCTTCGCCTACCTCGCCGACGTCTTCGTCCTGGAGTCGTACCGCGGGCGGAGTCTGGGCAAGTGGATGATGGAGGTGGTGTTCTCACACCCCGAACTGCGGGGCTTGAGGCGATGGATGCTGGCAACCCGGGACGCGCATGAGCTGTACCGCGAGTACGGCTTCGCCGAGCCGGAGGACCCACATATCTTCATGGAGAAGTACTCACCCTACGAAGGATAGAGAGGAGCACGATCTTGGATGCAACTCTCATCGTCGCTCTTCGCGCTCCCCGTGAACCGCTGCTTCTAGCTGCGCAGGCCCCTAGACGAGCGGACGCCGTGCCTCCCGGCGGCATGTAAGATGTTCGACGGTTAAGGAGCAGGAGGAATCAGGATGGCAGACCCCCCTGACGTGGTCGGCGACCAGGACGTGGAGTGGAAAGAGGAGTCTCACGGGGAGAAATTCGGCTACCGACGCAAGTCCTTGGGCTCGGCCGCGGGCGGCGAGAAGCTGGGCTGCAGCCTCTACGAGGTGCCGCCCGGGCGCCGGGCTTGGCCTTACCACTACCACCTGGCAAACGAGGAGGCCATCTACGTGCTGGAGGGCTCGGGCACACTCCGGATTGGCGGGGAGGAGGTCCGGGTCTGCAAGGGTAACTACGTGGCGTTGCCCGCGAGGGCGGAGGGTGCGCACCAGCTCGTCAACTCCTCGGAGACGGTGCTGAGGTACCTCTGCTTCTCCACGATGGTGGAGCCGGACGTGATGATCTACCCGGACTCGGGGAAGGTGGGCATTTTCGGCGGAGCGGCGCCCGGTGGCCCGAAGGAGAAGAGGACCTTGAGCAAGTTCCTCCGGGGCGACGAAGAGGTCGACTACTACGATGGCGAAGAGTAGCCGTTCTCTCGCAGATCGGCTCTCCCGGTCTCCAAGTGATAACCGTGGTGTGAGGACTCCGATTGACTAGGTAAAGCCTTGCCGCAGGGACCACGGTCGCCTCGGGCCGCACGGTCGCCCCAACGGCCCGTGCTCGCGCCTTACTCGCGCAGCCGAACTTGAGGTTCGTAGAGTACGGGTTCCGGGTAGTTCGCCGTGAAAGCTCCAAAACGTGCCTGCTATTCACCTGAGCGTGTGTAAGTACGAATTCTCAGAAATTCATTTGCAGAATCCTGCATAAAGCATGGTCGGGACTGTCGAGCGCATAGATGATTCGCAGGAGATCTTGGCCAGCGCCGGGGTGCCGACCCCAAAGGCGACACGAGCGTCAGGAGCTTTGCTCAGGGTCAAGAGGCGAGGCCGGAGAGCGGGATGAGCGACCACCTGCCGAATTGAGGGCCGGTGCGGTTAGAATGTTCGTTGTTGCCCCCGACACTGCGAAGGAGTTGCTACGGCTTACTCCAAACGACAAGTGCACCCGCGGACAGGCGCTGACGCGGTGCTGGTCGAGCGCCTCGACGGAATCGAGCGCGCGGACGAGGCGGCGTGGCGCGCCCTCGAGCCGCAGGACTTCCCGTTCTTCGACTTCGAGTTCCTGCGTGCGCTCGAGCGCTCGGGCAGCATCGGCCCCGGGAGCGGATGGGAGCCGGTCTACCTCGTTCAGAGGAACGAGAAGGATAGAGGACGCCTCCTGGGCGCTCTCTGCCTCTACCTCAAGACCGATAGCTACGGCGAATACATCTTCGACTGGGAGTGGGCGCGGGCGTACGAGCGGCACGGGCTCCAATACTACCCGAAGCTTGTCGCCGCCGTGCCCTTTACCCCCGCCACGGGTCCGAAGCTACTGGTGCGGCCCGACGTCGGCGAAGCCACCCGCACAGCGGTGACGCGCGCCTTGCTCGAGGCGGCGCAGAGCCTGGTCGACGAGCTTCGCGTCAGCTCGGCGCACGCTCTCTTCCTTCCCGAGGGGGAAGTAGATGACTTCGCGCAGCAAGGTTTCGCGGTGCGCCACTCGCTTCAATTCCACTGGCACAACCCCGGCTACTGCGCGTTCTCCGACTACCTGGGCGCGCTGATAAGCAAGCGCCGCGGCCAGATCAGGCGCGAGCGCCGGCAGCTTAGAGGCGAAGGCCTGATCATCGAGCGGCTCACAGGTGAGGCCCTGAATAGGGATCACGCGGCCACGATGTACCGGTTCTACACCGGCACGTTCGACAAGAAGTGGGGCTTCCCGTACCTTAACGAGGCGTTCTTCTACGAGGTCTTCCGGACGATGGGGGACCGCGTCCTGCTCGTCTTCACGCGCGATGAGCTATCGCGGCGCCCGGTCGCGGGCGCACTCTTTTTCTTCAAGGGCCGATCCCTCTACGGCCGTTACTGGGGCGCCGCCGAGGAGCGGCGAAATCTGCACTTCGAGATGTGCTACTACCAGGGGATCGAGTTCGCCATCGAGCGGGGTCTTAAGCTCTTCGAGGCCGGCGCCCAAGGCGAGCACAAGCTCGCACGCGGCTTCCTCCCGACCCTGACCTACAGCGCGCACCAGATTCGCCATCTCGGGTTCAGGCACGCGATCGAGCGGTCCATCGCAGAGGAGAAGGAGCTGCTCGCCAGGGCCATGGCGGGGTATGCCGAACACGACCCATACAAGCGCTGACGGAGGCACGAGGACAGACGTCATCGCTCCGCCGCCCGGCGAACTCTTTAGCGAGGCGCTCGTGTGGGAGTTGGTCTCCGGCATCCTCAAAGACCCGAAGCGGCACCGGCGTGGCCTGGACGAGATGCTGGAGCAGGAGAAGGCGCTGGCTTCCCGGGGTCCCGAGGAGGACGAGAAGGGTTGGCTCAAGAAGCTCGCGGAGCTTGAGGCCCAGGAGGAACGGCTTCTAGACCTCTACTTAGAAAACAGGCTGGAAATCGACCGCTTCGAGAAGCGTCTCGCCCAGATCAAACAGTCCCGGAAAACTGTTGAAGACGCGCGCGCGTAGAGGGTAGGGCCATCCACGTAGATCGACTAGAGCGCGATAGGGACGCTTTACTAAACTATTACTCTCGACTCGTTCCCGGGCACCTAGACGCCCTCGAGCCTGACGAGCGCAATCGCGTCTATAAGATGCTCGACCTCACCGTGCTGGCCCATGAGAACGGCAGCCTCGAGCTCAAGTGGGCTCTTGATGCGGACCTTTGTAGAGATAACGAACCTCTACCTCGATGGAGTTCTGCATCTACAACGCCTGCCTTCAGGTTCTGTGCCGTGCTTACCGACGATGGTAGCGAAGAAGTTGAACTGGCTCGAGCCTAAGGAGAGGGGCCAGCCAGGGCCGTTGTCGCTACCTCCGCGTGGCGGGCGGGCCGGCCTCCCTAATCTCCTTGTCCGGCGCCGAGACAACCTCGAGGCGGCCGAAGGGCCGTGGCCCCGAAGCCAAGAGGCGCGGCGTGGGCGGCGACGGCGATGCCACCCTTCATGTCGGCGACGCCCGGACCGTGGGCGCGCTTGCCTTCGCGTGTGAAGGGGCGCCGGGCGGCCGTGCCCGACGGGAAAACTGTGTCGTGGTGGCACAGCAGCGCTACCTTTGCGTGGCCCGGCCCTTCTAGGACGGCGTGCACGTACCGCCCGCCGTCGCCCGCCTCCACGAGCTCAGACCGCAGGCCGTAGCTTTCGAGGGTCCCGGCGAAAACCTCGGCGAAGGCGTCGAGGGCGGCCACATCGTCCGACGGCGTGTCGAAGTTCACCCAAGCTTCTAGATCGCCCAGGACGGCGTCGAGATCGCTTGCGGCCGAACCTCCGACGCGGCGGGCTTCGTCGAGCGCGAGGGGTAACAACGGGGATACCGGCGATGCCATTAGTCTACCCTTCGATGCCGTGCAGGCGCCGGGCGTTCCCCGAGAGCACCCCTTCGGCGATCGCGCGCGCCTCGCGCTCGTCGAGCCACCCGTGGTCCACCGCCCTGCCGAGCACGCGCCCGAGCGCCTCCCTGGCCACCTGGGCGGAGAGCCAGATGACCTCGGGCTCGCTGGCCTCGTCGGAGCCGTAGAGCACCTTGGCCGGGGGGGCGGCACCCAGGAGCACCTCCAGCTTCTGGTCGATCGCAAGCGAGCTCCACGGCACCACGATCGACACGTCCAGGTAGACGTGCGGCAGGATGGAGGACACGTAGGCGGCCTCTTCCACCCAAGGCCAGCCGGTGTGTATTAGCACGATGGGCTGGTCCGAGTGCTCGGCAAGGAGAGGGAAAAGGTCCTGGGGCCGGGCGTGCCCGAGCACCACGTCAGGGTCTCCCCCGCCGCAGTGCACGTGGACGGGACGGTCGTTGCGCTTCGCCACCTCCAGCGTGCGGCGCAGGAGGGCATCGCGCACCGGTTTTGCGTCTTCGCGTGTCTCCCGGAAGCCGTCTGCCCGCCAGCGCTCGAAGGCCCGCTCGCGTTCCTCCGGCACGGGATCGCCAACGTCGAGACCGGTACGATAGGCGATCACGCTCTTGAAGGCGACCATCGCGGGGTCAGCCACCGCCTCTTCGATCTTTTGCGTGAACGCGTCCTCCAGCTCGCCGTAAGACCCGACCCCCTCCACCAATTCCGCGATGAACGGTTCTATGCGAGCGACACGGTGCACTTTCGTCCCGCTCGTCCCGGCGAACTCCTGACGGGGGATGGTGGGCTGTGGGTAGCCCTCGTCGTAGATTAAGCCGACGATCCCTGCCTCCTCGAAGAGCGCCCCGTTGTACCCTGATGGGTCGGCCTCGAGCGCGGCATGGCGCGCCACCGCGACCGCCTCGCGCGTCGGCTCGCAGCCCAGGTGCTTGGCCAGCCGACGGCGCATAGTGAGCGCCAGCGGCGTGGACTCGGTGAGCATCGCCAGGTGGTCGTCAAGCCCCTCGTCGGTCATCCCGGAGCTGCTCAGGCACATGCCCATCATCGTGATACGGTCCTCGAATCCCCTTGGTTCGGCAGCGAGCAGGACCTCGTTGCGCCAGGGGTGGCAGTGGACGTCAATGGCGCCGACGGTCGTGAGGTCGAGCATCAGTACCTCCACCTGTGGGCCGCCAACAAGGCTTCTTCGTCGGCCTCGGACACCGCCTCCGCCTCGTCCCGGCGCACGTACGCGACGCAGTCGTGCAAGAAGTCGCCCATGGCCTCGCGCAAGACCGTCGAGGATGCGAACGCCTCGGCGGCCTCCGAAAGTGTCTCGGGCAAGCGCCGGACGCCGCGCTCGTGGCGCTCCTCGTCCGAGAGTGTGGCCGGGTCCACCTCGACTGATGGCGGCAGGTCCAGATCGCGCCTCACGCCGTCGAGACCGGCGGCTATTATCCCGCCGAGCACGAGGTAGGGGTTGGCCGCCGTGTCCACCGACTTCCACTCGACGTTAGCCGAGCGCCCCGCCGAGGGGCCGACGGCGCTCTCGAGGCGTAGCGCAGCCTCCCGGTTCTCGTGCCCCCAGCACGCGTACGCGCTCGCCCAGTGCGAGGGCCTGAGCCGCTGGTAAGAGATAGCCGTCGGCGCCGCCAACGCCGTTAGCGCCGACATGTGGTCGAGGACCCCCGCCAGGAACGCCTGCCCGGTGGGCCTCAACCCCGTCGGTCCCTGCCCGCCAGAGAACTGGTTCTCGTCGTCGCGCCAGACGCTGAAGTGCGCGTGGGCGCCATTGCCGACCAGTTCTTCGGTGACGACCGGGGAAAAGCTCGCGCGCCAGCCGGCTTGCTCCGCCACGGTGCGTGCTATGTGCCGCGCCAGCACGGATTCGTCGCAGGCGCGCACCGGGTCACGGGGAGGGAGGGAGATCTCGACCTGCCCGGCGGAGTACTCAGGGTGCACCTGCTCGACCCCCACGCTGGCGTGTTGGAGGTTGTCCACCAGCGCGAGCAGGTAGTCGCCCGTTCGCCCGAACGTGGCGGCCCCGTAGCCGGGTCCATCGTGGAGGAACTCGACGTTGCCGACCCCGTCCTCGCGCCCGACGGTCCACTCCAGCTCGTAGCCGGCCTCGAACCCAAGACCCATCGCCGTGGCGCCCTCCAGCATGCGCTTGAGGAACGTGCGCTGGCACCCCGGCCAGGGCCGACCCTCCTGGTCGCGCTGGTCCACGGGAGCCCAGAGCCAACCGGGCGCGCACGCGAGGACGGCCGCGGCGTCGAGGTCGGCAACGAGCCGTATATCGCCCGCCGGCCCGGAGATGCCGGGGACGGCAGCGAAAAGGTCGTCGCCCCGCGCCCCACCGAACACGACGGAGAGCCCGACGCCGCGCTCGGCCGCCCGCTCTAGCCGGCTTACGGGGACGCATTTCATCCGAGCTATCCCGGCGTTGTCGACTAAGACGAGGGCAGCCGCCCGCACTCCGTCAGCGGCAAACCTGTCCGTCGCGGATTTCTTCAACAACTCCGTAGAGCTCTCGCCCGAAGCGTTGTTCATGCCTAGAGTACCCCTTTCGCGGGCCTACACTGAATGCGGCGCCCGAGTCCTTGTGTGACTCTATCAGCCTTCCTCCTCTGTGGGGCCATGGGGCTCTTGCCGCTCGACAACCTGCATTATTCACCAAAGCGAGCCATAGAGATATGTACCAGTCTCACCAGAAGGCCGACTGGACGGGGGATCTCTCCGAGGAGATGCTCTCCTACGCCGCCGAGGATGCCCGGGTGCTGCTGCCGCTCCACAAGGCGCTCGAGGAGAGGATCTTCGCTTCCGGCCAGAAGCGCACCCTAGAGATAGAGGAACGGGCACTCCTCGCCGGGTTCGAGATGGCCCACAACGGCGTGCGAGTCGACAAGGGGCGCTGGCTCGGGATCGTCGAAAGGGCCGGTGAGGGGCTTGAGGTGCTTCGCGCCCGGCTGGACGATCTCGTCGGCGACCCGCCCGAAGGTGTACGAGAGAGGAACGTCAAGAACAAGGGGGTGCCCGCCGAGCGCACGGACAGGTGGAACTGGGACAGCGCCGATCAGATCAAGGCGGCCGCGAGGAGCGTGGGCCTGAGGTTGGAGAAGACGAGCATGGACCACCTCAAGCTCGTCGACCACGAATTGGCTAAGGCCTTAGTGGGCTACAAGGAGGTCAAGAGCGGCCTCACCACCTACGGGGTGAAGTTCTTCGAGCCGACCGAGGACGGCAGGGAGGTCTACGTAGGGGGGTCGCCTCTATCCCTCGTGGAAGATGTGTGAGGCCGACACTGGGCGCATGAGCTGCGCCCAGCCCAATGTGCAAAACGTCCCGAGCAAGACCAAGCTCCGTGAGCTCCGGAAGTGCGTCGTCGCTCCCGAGGGCCGTCGCCTCATCAAGGCCGACTACTCACAGATCGAACTGCGCATCGTCGCCAAGGTCGCGGGTGAGGAGACGATGCTCGAGGCCTTTCGGAGGGGCGTCGACATCCACTCCCGCACGGCGCAATCGATCGTAAGCTCCGGGGGCGAAGCAGAGAGGGGCCGTAGGCTTGCTAAAGGCCTCAACTTCGGTCTCCTGTATGGGATGGGTGCCAAGAAACTGAGGGAGAAGCTGGAGAGTGACTACGGGGTGGTCCTCTCTCTTGAGGAGGCCACCACGTACCGGGAGCGATCGTTCGGTACCTACCCCGTCCTAAGGCGTTGGCACCGAGAAGAAGGGACGAGCTTCGAGGGCAGAGATGGCACGGCTCGGGCAGGCTATCAAGTACCTGGTGGAGGACGCTATTGAGCGGGCGGAAGAAACCGCAACGGCCCTGGGCAACCCGATTTACCGGATCAAGCGGCGCGGCATCGAGATGATGGAAGAATAAGCCCCGGTCCAGAGGCGCACGCATCCCCTCGCGCGAGGAGGCCCCACAATCTCCGTCGAGCCCCGGTCCTACCCCTACCCCTACCGACGCACCCGAAGCCCCGGAGACGGCCACAGAGCGCCAGAGCTGGTGGCGGAGGATGTTCGGCAGCTAAGCGCAGGCTCCTGGAAGGAAGGCTATGCAGGGTTCTCAGCAGTCTCAGCGCAACTACCACCTCAAGGTAGAGATACACTTCAAGAGCGGGACGGCCACCGAGGTGCTCGCCTCGGAATTCGACCTGGACACTTCCACGATGGTGGTAAAGGCGGGCA
>Ga0126307_10003885_pt1 | contig 10304 bp, 16 predicted proteins | sample Plot28_FD_89955 | JGI IMG/M metagenome (GOLD analysis project Ga0126307, IMG submission 89955) | Serpentine soil microbial communities from UC McLaughlin Reserve, CA, USA - Plot28 | ecosystem: Environmental > Terrestrial > Soil > Grasslands | place: USA: UC McLaughlin Reserve, Lake County...
GCCAGGGTAACGGTCCGCGCAAGGCCCGCGAAAACGTTCTCGCGGGCACGCAAAAGCTACCGGACCTGGCGAAAAGCGTCATGCACTTCTACGGCGCAAAACGCTTCGATGGTTGGGAAGAGTGGCTCGAGCCAGTAGCCCAGGCGTTCGACATCATCACCACGGCGCCCGAGGAAATAAAGGGAGGCGCGGCATGAAGAGTCTAGAGGATGTGTCCCAGCTAGAAGGGACAGCACAAAACGAGATGGCGCGGGCGTTCAGGGCGATGCTCGAGGGGGAAGGACAAAGGGAGGAAGCTCGGTTAGAGGCCGAGCAGAAGGACAAGCTAGAGAGGAGCCGGGCTGCCGTCGCCGCAGATGAGACGATAGCGGAGCAGGTAAAGAAGCTCGCCAAGAGTCTCAAGCGCCGCAAGGATAAAACTCCTCGTGTAGACGACCTCGAGCCTATCGCCCGCAGCCTGTCGAAGCATTACAAGCAAGGGCGAAGCTGGCGCAAGTGGCTGGATGCCGCCGAGGCGATGGCCCACGAGCACACGTCCCACCTAGGCGAGACAAACGGTGTGTACACCCCGACCGATGCGGAGTTGCGCAAGGCGATATTCCGCTATTCGTTGGAGCAGGCATCGCCGGCAATGAAGGGGCACATACAACATCTGTGCTCTTGCTGGGAACGTTACAACGCCGAGTTTTTCGATAGCCGCCTAGCGCCGCCAGTGTTGGCACTTGAAGAGCCAGGACCAAGTACTTGTTATGGGGAGTTTTCGCCTGTCTCGTGCTTTGGCGGCAGCGGGCAGATAATGATACGCCCGTCCTTGCTAGTTGGGACATTACAGGACTTTCGCCAGGGGAACAAAAACAAGGAGGGGCTCAGGCGTTTTACGGAGTATGTCCTCTTACACGAAATGATTCACCAATGGCAGGTTGAGGTTGCCGGAACGCCTCCCGGAGAGTTTCATAATTATGGCGGACACGGCAGCACGTTTAGTCATAAGGCTAACGAAATTGGTGAGAAGTTTGGCTTGCCGCCCGTGCGCTTGAGAAACAAGAAGTCTCATAGCGGCAAGACCAAACACTTACCTAACCCTTCGCACTGGCCGCATTGCGTTTGCCAGCCGGAATACTTCCTGGGGGCCTATGTCCCGTTTAGCCCGGACGAGGACGCAAAGCTACTCGAAGACCTGGCTAGAATCCTAAGAAGGCACGATATTGGGAAGGTTGAGCGGGTAGCCCGCGAGATTTGGCAGAGGATGCAGGAAGCCGAAGAGCGCACGTCCTAACTAACCGGGACAAGGGACACTTCACCCGGCCCTCTACTCTATGTCCTGTGTATCCTATGTAGGACTCCTAGTCTACTCGTCCTCCGCCGCCGTAATCTCTCCCGCTGGCACATCTTCCAGAGCATCTACCAACCTGCGGATAGTGCGCATGTGTGGGTGGCTGATTTCTCCCCGCTCCATACGAGCTAAGTGGTCTAAGTGCAAGCCCGCCTTATCGGCTAATTCCTGGCGGCTCATCAACTTACGCTCACGCGCCCGCATTAACCTCCGACCGTCTAGCTTCACGCTGCGTATCGTATCCATCTGGCATAACTCCTTTAGTAGTTCCACCTCCTATCTTACCATAAATAGTCTTATAAAATAGTTAAAAAATGATTAATTTAGTCTTGACTTCAAGGTAAGGTTTCGAGATAATGTGTAGCAGTTGAAAACATAAACGGCCCCGGCGGAGGCCCTAATCTCCCCGAGGCCCGACCACAAAGGAGGGTACGTCCTTTATGGCAGAGACTACTATACCGCAGCCAGCTACGAGGGGGGTAGAGGAGACACCACCCGCCTATGTTCTTAGAGGGCTCGGCCTCTTCGAGCTTCACAGACAGGACATTCTTGAGAGCTACCAGGGAGGCGGTCGGTGGATCGTCCCGAGTGGCACTGAGTCCGGCAGGGTCTACGAGGTTCGCGTCGGCGTTCGTCCCGAGCGCAATCGGTGCGAGTGCCAGGGCTCTCAGCATCATAACCACTGCTCGCACCACGTAGCCGCTCAGCGGGTCGCTCGCCGCTCCTCGGTATGCGATGCTTGCGGGGTGCGGAAATGGTGGAAGGACCTGACCGAGGTCCATGAGGACGACGGCCTCCTCGCGTGGTTCCCCGGCGACCGTATCTGCGGGGACTGCATCAAAGCCGGGCACTGGTGCTGAGGGCGGCGATCGCGGGGCTGGCCTTCTCCGTCCCCGCTCTCGTATTGTGGCCTCTATTCGGCAGTTACTAGAAAGGAGAAAGATGAGCGACGAACGAGAGCAGCAGGTACTCGATCTGCTCGAGCGCGTCACGGACGATAGACGCGACGCGAGATGTCGGCTGATGAACGAGGACCTCTTCGCTTTCATCCCCCCGGATCTCCGTCCCGGCCTCGAAACCCACGACCCCGAGGAGTGGACCTACGCGGTCGAGTTCGCCGAGTGGTTGATGGCGTCGACTAATATGCAGCCGCTGGTGGCATCGCAGCTCATCGTTGATTTCCACGAGCGAGCCTTAGAGGGCCTGAGACGAGCCCACGAGCGGGGTGGAGAGCTTCCTATAGAGTAGAGGCGTAGTAAGTAGACGCTTTTTAAAGGGCCGGGGTCTTATCATTAGGGCTCCGGACCTTCTCTTTGCCTGCTAAACTCACCCAGTCATTAGCTCGGCTGGTGCCTATCATAGGCACCGGTCCTTTTTTGGTGCGCCACAGCACAGACTTACTCTGGTCGAGCGTGTAAGCTCGGGTGGTTAATCGGGGGTGAAAAAGAAAGGTGGGGTCTAAGCATGACCCAGGCTACGGCCGAGAACATCATCGAGAAGAGCGTCGTCCTTGAGATCGTCGCGGGCCACTACGAGGCCGAAGAGATAGCGTTCGGTGTGGTCTATAAGTGGACTTCGGGGGGCTTACAAGTGGGGTGTGGATGCAGTAAGGCGCTGGCCCTTACCCGCTCCTTAACCACTTGCGGCGGGTGCGGCGCAGACCATGCACTAGTCGTCCGGGAAGAGTTGGTAGACATGTGTTCGGAGGACGAGGACCTTCATCCCTGGCGCTATGTAGGGGACCGCGAAGGGCTCGGGCTACCTTATTGAATAGAGGGCGTTTATAGCCTGCCCGGAGAGGGTATCTGCAACTCGAAGCTCGATAGCTCTTTTCCTCACACCCCTGGAGGAGCCGTTGGGCTTCTTCTTTTGCCTATTTCCACGCCCCGCTGGTTTAAGGGTTTGCCAATATCGGAGGCCGCTGCCCCGTAGAGATTACTAGTGCCTAATAGTTAGGCACTATGCTCCATAATACTTCGAGAACACCCTTCTTATTCCGCACTCCCCTACCCCAGCCGGGGGGAACTATGGGCTTTTCTTTGTCGCTGCACAGTGCACAGTGCTTACAATGCGCGCCGCCTACTTCAAGAGTAGCGCTTTATTTTGAGGGCCGGGCGTCCCCACAACACCACCTCCCTCCCCGGCCCTCGATATTGCTTGTGGACCCCCACCCCAGCCGGATAGACGGTCCAAGGACTACCAGACCATTGTTAACAATGGTCTGGTAGTCCTACCGGGACTAACCAGTATACGGAGGTAGGAAATGTTAACAATGTAAACAATTCCACTTCCCGTAATAGCTCTGTTGGCAACTCCAACACCTACGCTATGCGCAAGCTTCGCAAGGACCGCCCCGACCTAGGCGGAGTTATCGGCAGACATGAAAAGAGCCGGGGCTGTTAGACCCCGGCGTCGAACTCTGTAGTAGGAGTGGGCTCTGTAGTAGTGGTGGGCTCTGTAGTAGGAGCGGGCTCTGTAGTAGGAGCGGGTTCTGTAGTAGGAGTGGGTTCTGTAGTAGGAGTGGGCTCTGTAGGCTGCTGCACCACCGGGATGACGTTCTCACAGCTGCCCGAGATATTGTCGATGAGCGTGTTCTCGTCTATCGCGTCGGCGTAAACCGTATCGTCACCAAAGCCGCAGACCACGTTATCTACAGCGCTGCCCGGGTCACCCGACACGTCGATGGTGTCGTCGCCGCCACCACCATTGATCGTGTCTGTGCCGCTGCCGCCGTATATAGTGTCGTTATCACTGCCGCCACTGATCTGATCATCGCCCGTGTCACCATAGAGCGTATCGTCACCAGAGCTGCCATTTATCCAGTCGTTGCCGGCACCACCGGACACGTAATCGTTTCCACTACTTGCGCTAACCACGTCATTACCACCGAGAGCTAGTATATAATCGGATCCGCTCGTGCCGAGGATGTTGTCTGCCGATTCAGTGCCACGGCAGGGTTTCTCCGAGGTGCTACCTGTCAGGCATGTCACATTTAGCGCCCATGCCACCCCACTAGCTAAGAATAGCGTCGCCACCATCGTTGCGAACAACAATACCGTCCGTCTCATTAGTGATTCATCTCCTCCCCTTCACACGTGCCTTTTGTTATAGGTTTTCCCGCGCTGAGACAGGATAAAACCCCCTACATAAGTAGGTTGCCTCTATTCACCACTGTCAAGGGGTCTTCTTTTTAGGCCTTGTAACACCAAGGGGGCGTGGAATTCCGAGAAGAGGTATTCCCGGCAACCCAAGGGGACGGAAGTAGCAACCGACCGTATGGCTATCCACGCTGGTGCATAAATGCCATTGCCGAGGCCGCCTTCGACGAACCTTTTTGGAGCTTGTTCAAACTTATCCACACCCTGCATCTTTATTCGTTGTGTTGCATCTAGAGGAAGGGCATGAAAAGAGGGCGGGGGCGCAGTAGCCCCGCCCGTGCTTGCGGTTGTTCTCCTAAGTAGTCGGCTTGGCAAAGAGCGATTCTTTACTGGCCGCTCAACCTATCTTTCGCTCTATCTATCAATCCCGTAGCTTCCTCTTCTTCCTTGGCGAACTCTTCTACAGTCTCGGTAGAGACATCAACGCCCAAGAAAGGTTCGTTTCCTACCACCCAAGCATCATGCCCAGGCTCGATTACATACGCATCGCCAGCGCCAAGCTCCGTCTCAGTGCGATCGTCCATAACAACCCTCATCTGTCCCGAAATTACGTATCCGGTGTGGCGCACCTGGCAGCTATCGGTTTGCGCGAGAGGCTTGACGTGCTCGGACCACTTCCATCCTGGTTGCAGGAGGAGCCGCGCGACCTTAAAGTCTTTGATGGTGGCGGTTTGCATCTCGCCCTGTTGGAAGTCCCTCGTCTCATCCGGAGTATCCAGGCTCTTTTTTTGGACCCCTGCCGCTGCCATAGCTAGCTTCTCCTTTCTCCCGCTTTCCCGGGCGGGTTTTAGCCTTCTCTAGCAGGATGCCAGCGCACAACACCCGGCGCAATCCTGTAAGGGTTTACGCCGAGAACTTCAGAGGACTATTTCATTACCTCTAAAGAGTTGTTGCGGAGAGGGGAGGATTCGAACCTCCGACGCCGGAAAGATCTATGCCGGCGCAAAACGGTCTCCCCAGGAAAGACCGCTGCAATAAACCACTCTGCCACCTCTCCACGAGATGCCCCCCTCGCAATACGAAAGCATGAGGGCGCGGCATGCGTCAATAGGAGCGGTGGAAACAGGGGTATTACAGAGGTTTAGGGTAGGCTGGACCAGGGGTTGAGGCCTCAGCGCTAGTCGTGCTCAGATCCATCTGGCATGGTGGCTCCTTCAAGCGACCAAGCTTGTTGTTCTAGCTCCTCGGTAGTACGGCTGCCCCCCAGGCTGTGGGTTCCTATGGCATCGCTCAGGTTGGCATAGCTCAGGTCAGCATTGGTTAGGCTGGCTTCACTCAGGTTTGCACCGCTAAGGTCGGCACCAAGCAGGACAGTACTTCCCAGGGCGGCATGGCTCAGGTCGGCATGGCTCAGGTTGGCATCGCGCAGGTCAGCCCTGTACAGGACGGTCTGATACAGGACGGCGCCTATCTTGTCGTCATCCTCGCCATCGCTCAGGTCGGCCCCGCTCAAGTTGGTAACCTGCAGGGTAGCCCCGCTCAGATCGACATCTCTCAAGTCGGCACTATGGAGGCTAACTATGGGTCGATCCTTCTCGATGAGCTTTGCCTCAGCTAGGAAACGCACAACGCTTGCTTTTCGCTTAGGGTCGAATTCACTGTCTAGCTTTTCAGATAATTCCTTGAGTCTTGTTATTACGTTTTTGTGATACTCAGTGTGCGCCGGACTCAGCAGAGTCTTTCTGGCATTTCGGTAGGTCAGAACCACTATCCAACCTGTCACTAAGTAAAAGAGGATTTGAACGACCCAAAGCACTTCCTGCAGGCCGAGGTCTAGTCTTGCAGTCACAAAATCTGGCACCCTGAATAACGGGATAGATAACAAAAACAAACCAAGAACAACTAATATGGCAAGGACAGCTGTGCGTATTATCCACTCTCGCCTTAGCCCGCTGGTAGGAACCTTGCTCATCTTCCAAACAACCTCCGCCAAAAGCCCTTAGAGCACTCGGCCTCCAGCTCTTCACCCAACTTATCCACCGCCTCCTTGCCGTTCGTCGCCCTCCGTACTACCAGGCTCCTCAAGCATTAGGAACCCTACCGGTCTGCGTTCCAGTTCGGCTGTGGACTCGGGTGGTGAGGCGAGTTCTAAAACGAGTTGTGCGCTTTGCGGTTGAACAATGACCTCGTAGTAAGTGTTGTCTGAGTCGGTCCCCACTATAACCATGGTCTGCCACCCCCGGTACGCCGTTACTGAATCGACCTGGAGCACCTTACCGGAGGGGGAGTGGTACAGGATTATCACTGCTTGATCTTCTTCAGACACAGCCCGCAATGCGTTGTATCGGCGCTGAAGAGTTTGCAAGTAATCCTGAGTAAGATTCAGATCCCTATCCATATATCATACTCCCGACTTTCTCCTAGGCCCCTACAGCGGCACGCCGGGCAAATATAGTCCACCTATAAGTCATCCGCCACAAGCCCGTCTGGCCCCCAAGATGTAGCGCTTCGCCAACCTGGCCGTATACACGTACTAGTAGTGGCACAGTGTCCACAAAGGATAAGCGTACTGGTACGGGGGTATACGTGAACGCATACAAGGAGATGGCCAGACTCACGATGGCGGAAGCGGCAGAGAGGCTCGGCGTCAAGGAACAAGCCATACGCAAGAGGATTCAGCGCGGTACCATCGTACATGACAAGGATGACGACGGGCGTGTGTACGTGTATGTAGACCCGTATGAGAACACAGACCCAAGCGCTAGACACCAAGGTACTAGTACAGATAATAGTACGAGTACGCATACTCTAATAGAGAGCCTACAAGACCAAATAGAGTTCCTTCGGGGCGAGCTACAACGAAAGGACACCATCCTCATGACGATGGCCCAGCGCATCCCCGAGCTAGAGCCTGCCCCAGAGCAACGAGAATCACCTGTAAGCGCCTCCGAGGACGAGGGCACCGGTGAGCCACCAGATCAGGAGAAGCGCTCCTGATCTGGTGGCTCAGACTCTTGGGAGGAGATTAGACTTTAGACAGCAGCGGGTTATGTGTCGTCGTAGTCGGCGGGCCTCCGGAGGATTGTGGGCGAGATGACACAAAGGCACCTTTTCCTTGTCCTCTTTGAATCGACCAACCCGCCCCCTCGGATTTAGTTACCTTTAACGTAACTGCATCCGCGTAGGCGTCCCGTACGATCAATTCAGCGCCCTCCCGAAGTAGTTCGCTAAGGGTGGTGTTGCGTTGTTGCGCTACGCTTCGCAGGTTTCGGACCAACTCCCCGTCCAATCGGGTAGAAACCATACGGGACATCCGGCGCGGGCTCCCACGCTTTCCAGAACCGGCAACGATCTCCCCAGCATGTAGCTGGGCTTCTTCTCTCCTGGCTTTTTCGCTCGCACGCTGTTCGCTCACTTTTCCCGCCTCCTCCTTTGCACAGTGCTCTCCTTTCTACGTCCTCCCCATTTTTGCCCCATTACCCGTTCCCATTCAAGTAGCTCCGGGAGTTCGGACTCCCATCTGGTTACCGGACGTAGCCAGTTACCCTGCTTCCACGACGTATCAAAGAGCAGCGTCAGCATTCGATTCCATCTACGGTCCGGTCCCACGATGGTAAACTCGGCGGTGTAGACGGTCATTTCGATGCTTATCCAGTAATCGGCTAATACATCCTCGACAGCTACCTCGTCAATATCATGCTCTAGGATATGACACAGGTTGCTGCCTTCCGCGTCCTCTTCATCCCAATCCAACGCGTCGAAGTCGTCTAGGTTTAGCGGCCTACTCTTCTTCGCCACTCTCCCCGCCCGGGGCTTCGGAAGGTGCCGGGGGAACCGAGCCCACCTGGAGGGCTCTGATCCCGTAACGCGCCTTTTCGTGGCCGTCGATGTAGAGAACAAACCAATAGTCGCCAGCGTGCTCTATAGTCATGCCATTTAACGGGAAATCCATAGGAACAATCGTGGGGTCACCCGGCCGAAGGTTGGGAGACGCTCCGACACGTAGATTCCCTTCGATCCTAAGCGGCAAGGTGTTGTTGTCTGCATCTATCATCCCCACGGTAATCGAATGATCCTCTAAATAGGCTCTAGAAGGAACCATAATCACGGCTACCAGAGAGAGAGAGAGAAACTTGCGCCGGATACGCGGCTAGGTTTAGTCGATCCCAGAACCCCCCGCTTACATATGCCTTACCGCTTTCCACCACAGCATAGTCGGCCGTGAAAAACGCCAAGACTTCGAAGTCCGTCAATGGATTAGATTCAGTCATTTGTGTCATACATGGATATTACATTCGTGTATGACATAGTGCAACTCCAACCATGAAATGCACTCCTCGACGAGGCATAACTCCGCCCTTCACCAAGTATTATGTGCCAGTCTCGACGACTTTCCCGGAGATATCTTAAACCGGCAGGGCGTGGAAATAGGGCATGCCTCAAAAGTGCGCTATGCTACAAGCAATGCAGGTTTCGGGCCTCGCTCATTGCCTCAATACAATCCTAGCAAGGCCCTCTGTGCTTTCTTAGCCCACCCGGGCGGAGTTATGGGGAGTACAGTACTAACTGGGTTCCTCAAACCCGCTGATGTCGGCCTTGATGATGGCTTCGACGAACTCCTTCATCCGCAAGCGGCGCTCCTCTTCTGAGAGGTTGTTTTGGTAGGCGTCTACCAGCCGCTCCCGTAGGGGCGGCTCAAGGCTGAAGTGCTTTTCGAGAATAAACGTGACCCTCGTGGGTTACTAAGGGACGTGGAATGCTACTGCTAGCCTCAAAGCCCTGCAAACGGGCACAATCCTATGTCCGCTAGAGCCTGTCTGATAAATCGGCTGGATAAAGTGGTGTTCTACGCTCCTTCTTATGAGAACTATGATGAGAAGGAGCAAGTACCTTCTGCTAACAACCCTACTGTGAACAGGCACAAGCTTGGGATAGGCAAACGGTAGAGTTTTCTGCTTCCAAGAAAGGAAAAGAAGATGTCAGAGCAAGCGCAGGAAAACGCACAGCAAGCCCAGCAGGCTGGAGAGCAAGCCCAAGAAAATGCCGAGCAGGCCCAGCAAGCCGGAGAGCAAGCCCAGGAAAACGCAGAGCAGGCTCAGCAAGCCGGAGAGCAAGCAACACAGCAGTAGTAGTAAGCTGAAGCATAGCTCTGCTGGCCAAGCTCGCAAAACGCAGAGGTGCGAGTAGGGTACAAGAAGAGGGCGGGGTCCTTTGGGGCTCCGACCCTCTTTTTATGCCCTATTCACTGTCAAGGGTCGTCGGCCTTCTCACTTTTGAAACAATTACCACATCTCTGGAAAGAGTAGTGGTATTTGCGCCTCTGTATAGGTAGCCCGGCAGCTCTTAGGTCACTCCGCCTCTTGCCTAGAGCCCCACTGTTCTTCGTCTGTGCCTTCGTCTATACGGCCGTAAGCCCTCTCAACGATGTCCCGGGCTACTTCTCGGCTGCCGATCCCAAACGCTATCGCCGCGGCCAACACAACCCCGCCAAGCACGATCAGAAACGTCGGCGCCGTAAGCTCCACCGCGATCCCCAGCTGGGTGATGGCCGCGAAGACCGCGTAGACGATGATGGCGTATCGGGCGATGTTCGCCAGGAGGTCCGAGCCTGTAGCCCCCCTGACTACGCTAGAGAGGAAATTCGCCAAAAGGGCCGCTAGGATCAGAATCAGTATCGCCGCTATGATGCTCGGGATGTAGGCGACCAGCTGCGCCAAGATCGCTGAGACCTGAGGTATTCCCAAGGCATCGGCAGCCATAACGAGGGCGATGATGAAAACGAACCAGAACACCAGCTTCCCTAGGACGCTCGCGGGCGTCTCGCGCGTCTGGGCCTGATCGAAGAACTGCTTGATGCCACCCCGCTCCATCCA
>Ga0126307_10003886_pt1 | contig 10302 bp, 7 predicted proteins | sample Plot28_FD_89955 | JGI IMG/M metagenome (GOLD analysis project Ga0126307, IMG submission 89955) | Serpentine soil microbial communities from UC McLaughlin Reserve, CA, USA - Plot28 | ecosystem: Environmental > Terrestrial > Soil > Grasslands | place: USA: UC McLaughlin Reserve, Lake County...
CGGTCCGCGCAGAGATCCTGAGCGCGTTCGAGGCCGCCGAGTTCGAGCCCGACGACGCGAAGCGGCGGGAGTTGCTCACGTTCGTCGTCGTCGGTGGGGGGCCGACCGGGGTCGAGATGGCCGGCCAGATCGGCGAGCTCGCCCGCGACACCCTGCGGCGCGAGTTCCGGTCGGTCGACCCGTCCGAGGCGAGGGTCCTGCTGGTCGAGATGCTCGACCGGCTGCTCACCACGTTCCCGCCGAAGCTCTCCGCGAAGGCGGTCCGCTCACTCGAGCAGCTCGGAGTGACGACGCTCCTGGGCAGCAGGGTCGTCGAGATCGACGAGCACGGGGTCACCTTCGAGCACGCCGACCAGCGCCAGGAGCGCGTCCCCTCACGCACGGTGATCTGGGCGGCCGGAGTGACGGCGTCCTCCATGGCGGGCCGCCTCGGCGAGGCGACGGGAGCCGAGGTCGACCGGGCGGGCAGAGTGACGGTCGAACCGGACCTGACGCTTCCCGGCCACCCCGAGGTCTTCGCGCTCGGCGACATGATCCGCGTTCGCGGCGAGGACGGCGAGGCACTCCCGTTGCCCGGTATAGCGCCGGTCGCCATGCAGGAGGGCCGGTATGCGGCCAAAACCATCCGCCAGCGCCTGCGCGGGCGAGAGCACGTGCCCTTCCAATACCGCGACAAGGGGAACGTCGCAACGATCGGGCGGGCGAGGGCGGTCGCCGACATCAAGGGACTCAGGGTCAGCGGTTTCCCCGCCTGGGTTCTCTGGCTGCTGATCCACATCTGGTATCTGATCGGCTTCCAGAATCGCCTGCTGGTGATGATCCGCTGGTCCTTCAGCTTCTTCACGCACGGACGGGGAGGCCGAGTGATCGAGGATCTCGAGCCCGCCGGGGGTGCCCGACCCACTTCATAGGCTGCGCCGGTGACGGTGATCCTCGCCTTCGGCTCTGCAGCGGTGTTCGGACTCGGGACCGTGCTCCGGCAGCGTGTCGTGATGGACGCCCCCGAGGCAAAGGAGGCGAGCGCCCGGATTCTCTTCAGGCTCGTCCAGCATCCTGTGTGGCTCGCCGGGATCGCGGCATACGGGATCGCCTTCGGGCTGCAGGCGGCGGCGCTCGGGGGCGGCCGGCTCGCCGTCGTTCAGCCGATCCTCGCCACCACCATCGTGTTCGCGCTGCCGCTCGGAGCCTTGCTCTCATCGCAGCGGATCACACGCCGCGACGTCGTCTCGGGATTCGTCGTCACTGCGGCGCTCGCGCTCTTCCTCGTGATGGCGGATCCATCCGGCGGCACAGACGACGCCCCGATCGGCCAATGGATCGTGGCCGGGGCGGTGCTGATCGGCATTGCCGCGGGACTCGTGATCGCCGGCCTCACGCGAGCGGGCGCGCTCCGGGCCGCACTGCTCGGCACCGCCTCGGGCCTGCTCTTCGGCCTGTCTCGGCGCTCACCAAGGGGGCCGTCGAGGTCTTTCAGGACGATCCCATCGGCGTCCTCGTCAATTGGCACCTCTACGCGCTGCTCGTCATCGGCTTCGCCGGGATGACGATCACCCAGCTCTCGCTGCAGACCGGGATCCTGCCGCCCGCCGTCGCGACCAGCTCGATCTTCAACCCCGCGGCGAGCGTCGTCCTCGGCCTGACGCTCTTCGACGAGCAGGACCATCATTCGACCGGCGGCCGGGTCGGCGCTGCCCTGGCGCTGATCGGCATGTTCGCGGGAATTGCCGCCCTCGCGTTCGGGCGCCGCGAGTAGGCTGGGCATGAGGAGAGAGGGATTGATCTACCGAAGCCCCGAGCCGGACATCAAGATTCCTGACGTCACGCTGACCGAGCACGTGATCGGGGCGGCGTCCGCCCGAGGCGACCATCCGGCGATCATCGACAGCGCCACTGAGGAGACGACGACCTACGTGGAACTCGCCCGGAAGGTCGACGAGGTCGCCGCCTCTCTCCAGTCCAAGGGGATCGCGAAGGGCGACGTCGTCGCGCTCGTCGGCCCGAACAGCGCCGCGTGGACGATCGGCTACCACGCGATCCTGCGGGCGGGAGCGGTGGTCACGCCGATCAACCCGCTGCTCACACCGGACGAGGCCGGGAAGCAGATCGAGAACTCGGCGGCGAAGCTGGTGATCGACGATCCCGTGAGCACGGTCGAGGCGGCGAAGCCCGGCGCTACGCCCGACGAGGTCGACGTGTCCCCGGACGACCTCGCGGTGCTGCCCTACTCGAGTGGCACCACCGGCCAGATGAAGGGCGTGATGCTCACCCACCGCAACCTGGTCGCGAACATCGAGCAGGCGTGGAGCTCGATGCCGATCGGGGAGGACGACGTCCTGGTCGGGATGCTGCCCTTCTTCCACATCTACGGCCAGACGGTCGTGCTCAACCTCGGTCTCGCCAAGGGCGCCGCGATCGTGACCATGCCGCGCTTCGACCTCGATCATTTCCTGGAGATCGTCGAGCGCCACGACGTCACCTGGCTCCACGTCGCTCCGCCGGTGATCCTGGCCCTCGCGACCGCCCCCCAGGTCGAGGGGCGGGACTTCTCGAAGCTGAAGCTCGTGATCTCCGGGGCGGCGCCGCTCGATGGAGACCTCGCGAGCCGGGCCGAGGATCGGATCGGCGCCCCGATCCGCCAGGGATACGGGATGACCGAGCTCAGCCCGGTGAGCCACAAGAGCCGGCTCGCCCGTGTCGAGGAGACGCCGCCGGGCAGCGTCGGCGCTCTGATCCCGAACACGGAGGCGCGGCTGGTCGATCCGGAGAGCGGCGAGGACGCCGTCGAGGGGGAGGAGGGCGAGATCTGGATCCGCGGCCCCCAGGTGATGCAGGGCTACCTCAACAACCCCGAGGCGACCGCCGAGACGCTGACCGACGACGGGTGGCTGCGCACCGGCGACATGGGCCGGGTCGATGAAGAGGGCTTCTTCTACATCGTCGACCGGCTCAAGGAGCTGATCAAGTACAAGGGCTATCAGGTGCCGCCTGCAGAGCTCGAGGCGGTGCTCGTCTCCCATCCAAAGGTGAAGGACGCGGGCGTGATCGGCGTGCAGGCCGGCGACGGGGAGGAGATCCCGAAGGCCTGCGTCGTCTGCGGGGAGGACGTGGATGGCGACGAGCTGATGGCCTACGTCGCGGAGCGAGTCGCGCCTTACAAGCGCGTCCGCGAGATCCAGTTCGTGGACGAGGTCCCGAAGTCGGCCTCGGGCAAGATCCTGCGGCGCGTCCTGCGCGAGCAGCACGGCACTGCGATCTCAGCCCGCTAGCCGTTCGGCGTTGAGGGCGGCGCGCCGGTGCGCAGCAGCGTCGAGAGATAGATCACGATCTTGGCCGTCTGGCCGCCTGAGATCTTCCGGACGACGGTCGGATTGTCTGCCGGCCCCGCTCCTCACCGTCACCGAGCCGGACTTGACCGTGTAGGTCAGGCCGTGAGCCGGACGCGCCGCACCGCGCGACCGTACAGAATCCGCAGCGATGGGGGACATCCAGATCCTGCTCGCAGCGCTCTTCGTCTCGGCCGCCGGGCTGAACGCCCTTGCCAACCGGCTCACCGTTCCCTACCCGATCACCCTGGTGCTCGGTGGCCTCGCCCTCGGCCTGATCCCCGGGATTCCGGACATCACGCTGAATCCGGACCTGGTCCTGCTGGTCTTCCTTCCTCCGCTGCTCTACGCCTCCGCCTTCTTCTACGACCTCCGCAGCCTCCGCAACGACGCGCGGGTGATCACCCTGAACGCTGTCGGCTTGACGCTCGCGACAGCTGCGGTCGTGGGCGTGGTCGCGCACGAGGTGCTGGACCTGCCCTGGGCGGTGTCGTTCGCCCTCGGAGCGATCCTCTCACCGACCGACCCGGCGGCGGCGACGGCGATCATGCGCCGCGTCGGCGCTCCGAGGCGGATCATCAACGTGCTCGAGGGCGAGAGCATGGTGAACGACGCCGCCGCGCTCCTCACCTACAAGGTCGCGGTGGCCGCCGCGGTCGGGGAGGGAGTCTCGGCATCGCACACCGTTCTGCAGTTCTGCGGGGACGTCGCCGGCGGGGTGGCGATCGGGTTCGTCGTCGGGTGGGTGATCGCCGAGATCCGCAAGCGCGTCAACGACGTCAACACCGAGCTGACGATCTCCCTGTTCAGCGCCTATGGCGCGTTCATCCCGGCGGATCAGCTGGGGGTCTCCGGTGTCCTCGCGGTGGTCACCTGTGGATTGCTGCTCGGTTTCCGCGCGCCCGAGATCGCCTCGCCTGAGAGCCGGATGCAGGGCGACGCCCTCTGGTCGATTCTCACGTTCCTCCTGAACGCCGCGCTGTTCATCCTGATCGGCCTGCAGCTGCCGTCGATCGTCGAGGGCCTGAGCGGGGAACCGACCGGTCAGGTCGTCGGCTACGCGGCGGCGATCTGTGCGGCCGTCATCGCCATGCGCTTCATCTGGGCGAACGTGATGACCGTCGTCATCCGGACGCTCGACCGCCGCCCCTCACAGCGGGCCAGGCGCTCGACCTGGCGCGTCAGGATCATCTCGTCCTGGTCTGGAATGCGCGGCTCGGTCTCTCTGGCGGCCGCGCTGGCGCTGCCACTCCACACCAACAGCGGCGCGCCGTTTCCGGGTCGCGACCTGATCCTGTTCATCACGTTTTCGCTGATCGTGGTGACGGTGGTCGGGCAGGGGCTGACGCTGCCGTGGCTGATTCGCCGTCTTGGCGTCGTCGAAGACGGCGCCGACGAGGAGAGCGAGGAGCTCAAGGCCCGGTTGGTGATCGCCAAGGCGGCACTCGCCCGCGTCGACGACCTCGAGGACGAGGAGTGGACCCGCGACGGCACGGTCGAGCGCGTTCGTGCGCTCTATCGCTACCGGAAGAGGAGATTCGCGACCCGCGCAGGAATGATCGACGACGAGGAGGGCATCGAGGAGCGCTCCATCGCCTACCAGCGGATGATGCACGAGATCTACGCCGCCCAGCGGGCGGAGCTCCTCCGGCTCCGCAATCAGCGCGAGATCAGCATCGACGTGATGCGCCGGGTCGAGCGGGAGCTCGACCTCGAGGAGCAGCGCCTGGAGGTGTAGCGGCTAGGGGGAGAGCACGTGTCCGACCGCCGGGTCGGACTTGCCGTCGAGCAGCTCGCGATAGATGCGCTCGATGTCCTCGGGGCCCGAGCCGTGCTCGACCCGGAGCCAGTCTTTGGTCCATTCGACGTATGGGGACCAGCTCTCGGCGAGACGCTCGTTGATGCCGTCCGGCCCCCAGTCCTCCGTGCGCTTGCGCAACCGATCGGGGGCGAAGAAGAAGACGGGGTCGGGCCCGGCGAGCTCAGAGCCGCCGCCAAGGTCCTCGCGATGCGTGATCCCGACCGCCGCGGAGTGCTTGAGCTCGTCGTCGTAGTGGCCGTGCACGGCGCTGCGGACCTTGGCGTCGCCGGACATGTCCACGTAGACGGCGGGATCGCGGTCGAGCGACTCGATCTCTTCGTAGGGCACGACGGTGTCGTAGACGCCGAGCGACTCGGTGAACTCCGCGTTCCGAGGAGAGGTCAAGCCGATCACCTCGATGCCGTCTCGCCTGTCGAGCAGATAGGCGAGGGCGGAGGAGGTGCGGCTCGACGCGGATGAGAGCACCGCCGACTTCGTCCCAAAGAAGCCCTCGTCGTCGAGGAAGTCGTCGATCAGGAACGAGGTGAAGTAGAGAGGCCAGAGCAGCATCTGCTGGTCCTCGTTTCGTTCCTCGTATAACGGCAGGGCGGCGACCCGGATGTAGCGGTTGTAGGCGCCCGGCAGCTTCGCGCGGTGGGGAGTGCTGTCGACGAAGTCGGCGGGGTCGGATCGGTCGGGCTGGACGACCAGATGCGACGCCGGGGGCAGGTAGCCGAAAACCCGCGTGCCCACGGGGACCCCGTCGGGCTCGCTGGCGACGACGTCCGCGAATCCCCAGACCGGCATGCGCGCCCAGCCATCCTCGGCGGGGAAGAAGTCCCAGTAGCTCATCTGCTCGCCCATCACCGCGTAGGTGATGTTGTTGGTGGTGAGGCCGAAGGAGTCGACTCCGAGCAGGGCCTCACCGGGCTCGAGGTCCGGCGTCTCGGCGTCCGCGAAGCGCGTCTCGTGAAGATCGTCTTTGCGGACCTGGAAGTCGATGCGCGGAGCTTAGTGCCCGGTGCGTCAGTGGGCGAGCCGCGGACCGGCGTGGGCGGCAGCGGTGGAGCGACGCTTCGCTGCGAGCAGCGAGCGATCGGCGGCATCGTGCAGCGCGATTCCGTCCCCGCTGGACAGCGATGCGATCCCGAAGCACGCCGTGACCATTCCGTCGCCGAGCTGCGCTTCCTCGATCGCACGGCTGACCCGCTCGGCCGCGATCTTCGCGCCATCGAGCTTCGTCTCGGGCATCAGGAGAGCGAACTCGTCGCCCCCGATTCGGAATGCGTCGTCGGTCAATCGGGACGAATCGATCGCCTTCGCGACCCCTTGCAGCACGGCGTCGCCGGCCGGGTGGCCGAGCCGGTCATTGACCCCCTTGAACCCATCGAGGTCGAACAGCGCGACCGCGAGTGGGTGCCCGTAGCGCGCGCTCCTCGCGGCCTCGATCGTCAGCCGCTCCTCGTACGCGCGGCGATTGAGCAGGCCGGTGAGCGCATCCGTTCTGCTCTCCTTCTCCTTGACCTCGAACAGCGAGGCGTGCGCCATTTGGGCGGAGATCGACGCGGTGAGGAGCTGGAGGGTCTCGACCTGCTCCGGTCCGAAGGCGTTGGGAGCGGACGAGTAGACCTTGAGCACCCCGACCGCCTCCCCGTCGTGTCGGAGAGGCACGGCGATCATCGAGCGGGCGTTGACCCTGCGCGAGGCGGCGCGCTCAATTCGCGGGTCCACCTCTGTGTCGTTGCAGTGGAGCACCTGGTCGAGGTCCAGCGCCATGCCGGACAGGCTGCTGTTGCGGTCCAGGCGGATTCCGAGGTAAGGGGTCGCATCCCCCGTGGTGACTGCGTAGACCATCTCCTCGCCATCGGGGACCTCGATCACGCCGGCGGTGGCGCAGGTGAGCTCCTGGGCACGCTGGGTCACCAGGCGCGCGACCTCGGCCGAATCGAGGTTCGAGGCCACGATTTCGCTCTGCGCCCTGATGATGGCCCGTAGCCGATCCCCCTGTCCCGTCTCCATGCCCAACTAATCGGCGGAACCCGTACCGACTATTTAGTCAAACAGCCGGATTGGACGTTAGTTCGACGGGTCGGGCGAGTAATGAACTCTCTCGGGCGGCCGCTCGTGGCCGCGACTATATGGCGAAGCCGTCCAGCGCCAGCTACCGGATGAAGAGCATCTCGGCGTACTTCGGCAGCGGCCAGAGGTCGTCGGGGACGATCTTCTCCAGCCGGTCGGCCACCTCGCGCACGCGCGCCATCCCCGCGACCTGCTTGTCGCGTGCGTGGATCGCGAGGTCCATGCCCTCGAGCCCCTCCGGGTACTCGTTGGCCGCGTCGAGCTCCTTGATCGCCGAGACCAGCTCGTCGACCAGCGGAGTCGTCTCCTCGGTGACCGCGTCGATTCCGGCGTCGTCGCCGAGCGCCAGGTAGCGAAGGGCGGCCGGGAGGATCAGAGTCCGGGCCATCGTGTCGGCCGTCTCGGCCTCGATGTTGGCGCGGATGATGTACTGCTCCAGCCAGACCTCGAACCGAGACTCCAGCTCGCGCTCGTTCAGCACCTTGTACTTCTCCATCATCGAGACGCTCGGCCCGGCGAGGATCTCGGGCAGAGCGTCTGGAGTGGTGCGCAGGTTCTTCAGTCCGCGCCCCTCGGCCTCCTCGTGCCAGGCCTCGTCGTAGTTGTCGCCGTCGAAGCAGATCTGCTTGTTGGCGTCGTAGGCGTCCTTGACCACCGCGGTCACGGCCGCCGGCAGGTCCTCGCTGCGCTTGGCCTCGAGCTTGTCAGAGAGCTCGTCGATCGCCTCGGCGACGATCGTGTTCAGCACAGTGTTCGGGAAGGCCAGCGACTGGCTCGATCCGACGGCGCGGAACTCGAACTTGTTGCCAGTGAAGGCGAAAGGCGAGGTCCGGTTGCGGTCACCGCCGTGCATCGGCAGCGGGGGCAGAACCTCCGCGCCGAGCTCGAGGAAGGAGCCCGGAGTGTGCGGGTCGCCGGAGCCCGAGGAGATCGCCTCGAAGACCTTCGTCAGCTCCGCGCCGAGGAAGATCGAGATGATCGCCGGCGGCGCCTCATTGGCACCGAGGCGGTGGTCCTGCCCGATGCCGGCAACGGATGCCCGCAGCAGGCCCTGGTGCTTGTTGACGGCCTGGATCACCGCGGCGCAGAAGAACAGGAAGTTGATGTTGTCCGCGGGGGTGCCGCCGGGCTCGAGCAGGTTCGAGCCCGTGTCCGTGCCCATCGACCAGTTGTTGTGCTTGCCCGAGCCGTTGACGCCCGCGAAGGGCTTCTCGTGCAGGAGGCAGACCAGGCCGTACTTGCGCGCGACCCGCTGCATGACCTGCATGGTCAGCTGCTGGTGGTCTGAGCCGACGTTCGAGTTCTCGAAGATCGGCGCGATCTCGTACTGGCCCGGTGCGACCTCGTTGTGGCGCGTCTTGATCGGCACGCCGAGCTTCGCCAGCTCGTTCTCGAAGTCCATGATGCAGGCGAGCACCCGCTCGGGGATCGCTCCGAAGTAGTGGTCGTCGAGCTCGTGGCCCTTGGCGGGCTTGGCGCCGAACAGGGTCCGGCCGGTGAGCACCAGGTCGGGGCGGTTGAAGTAGTAGTTCTCATCGATCAGGAAGTACTCCTGCTCGGGCCCGACGGTCGTGAAGACCCGCTGGGCCTGGTCGTCGCCGAGCAGCTTGAGCGCGCGAATCGCCGACTTCGAGAGGGCGTCCATCGAGCGCAGCAAGGGTGTCTTCGCATCGAGCGCCTCGCCCGTCCAGGAGACGAACGCGGTCGGGATGCAAAGGAGCGCGCCGTTCGGGTTCTCGAGGATGAACGCGGGGCTGGTGGGGTCCCATGCCGTGTAGCCACGGGCTTCGAAGGTGTCCCGGATTCCGCCGGTCGGGAACGAGGACGCATCCGGCTCGCCCTGGATCAGCTCCTTGCCGGAGAAGCCGGCGATCCACTGACCCTCGCGGTTCGGCTCGAAGAAGGAGTCGTGCTTCTCCGCGGTGAGGCCGGTGAGGGGCTGGAAGACGTGCGTGAAGTGCGTCGCGCCGCGCGCGAGCGCCCACTCCTTCATCGCCTCCGCAACGGCGTCGGCGAGCGAGATGTCGAGCGCCTCGCCGTGCTCGAGGGTCGCCTGCAGCTTCTCGTAGACATTCTTCGGCAGGCGCTCCTTCTGCACGGCCGGCGAGAAGACGTTGATGCCGAACGGGTTGTTGTCGTCCTTGGTCAGGTCGACGGTGCCCAACGAATCTCCGTTCGGGCTCCAGCTGGCGGAAGTGACGTTCTGGGAGCGGGTCGTCTTCAACATCGTCGGGGCAGCCTCCTCGCAGGCATGGCGCGCCTGCGGCGCGCCGAGGTTGATCACACGAAACGAGGGCGGAGATTAGAGGCCCACGCAGGGTGTGGGCATTGTCCGCGCGTATAAAAATCGCAATACGCGGTTCGACAGGAGGTAGAGGGCCTCAGGCGCTGAGGACTACCTCGTTGCCGGAGGGGTCGGAGACACGCACCCGCTCGTCCTCGCGGACCGGCTCGAAGCCCGCTTCCCGGAGGCGGTCCTCCTCGGCGGTGAGCTGCGCCGATCCCGGCAGCTTGATCTCGTACTGGCGCAGGCCTCGGCTGCCCGCGGGTGGGGGAAGGGCGCCCTCTCCGACCCAGGTATTGAGGCCGAGGTGGTGGTGGTAGCCGCCGGCGGAGACGAAGAGCGCCCCCGGGTAACCCCGCACCGTGACGTCGAACCCGAGCGCGCCGGAGTAGAAGGCCTCGGCCGCCGTCAGGTCGCCGACGTTCAGGTGGACGTGGCCGATTTGGGTGCCGGCGGGCATCGCGGCCTCGGCGTCCTCGCGGCGGAGCTCGCCGAGCAGGCCGTCGAGGTCGAGCGGCAGCGTGTCCATCTGCAGGACGCCATCGCGAACGGGCCATTCGTCTCTGGGCCGATCCCGGTAGAGCTCGATCCCATTGCCCTCGGGATCGCTCAGGTAGAGGGCCTCGCTGACGAGATGGTCCGATGCTCCGCTCAGGCGCCAACCCGCCTCGGCGACTCGCTGGAGGGCGCGAGCGAGATCGGCGCGGCTCGGAACCAGGATCGCCAGGTGGAAGAGCCCGTTGGTGCCGCGCGGGCGGGGCGGCGCGTCCGGATCGCCGACGAGCTCGACGATCGCCTCGTCGGAGTCCCCACCC
>Ga0126307_10003887_pt1 | contig 10301 bp, 9 predicted proteins | sample Plot28_FD_89955 | JGI IMG/M metagenome (GOLD analysis project Ga0126307, IMG submission 89955) | Serpentine soil microbial communities from UC McLaughlin Reserve, CA, USA - Plot28 | ecosystem: Environmental > Terrestrial > Soil > Grasslands | place: USA: UC McLaughlin Reserve, Lake County...
AGAAGATGGTGGAAGATCCTGGCCTGGGTATAATGATGGCAGCATCGGAAGAGGACTGGTTGCCTTTCAAACCAGTTCCATTTGCCATAACCTGGTGCAGTTTGTTCCATACCGTATTGCCATCGGTATAAAATAAAATACCTCCATTGTAATCACTGATACCTGAGCAACCTTCAGAAGTATAAAGTTGACCATCCGTTAATGAAGAAGCCGGATTGGTATTAAAGCTGAGGCCCGCACCCTGGCCACAATACCATGTGTTGCCCTGCTGGCAATAACTGGTAAGCTCTATACCAAATAAAATAAAAAGCAAAAAATATAAACGCAGGTATTCTATCATCACCGGTATTCCGGCAATAAGATAGATGCAATGCAAGGTTTTTAAAGAGCGAGCTTGTGAACGGTCTCACTTGGTTTCCGATCGGCTATGTTTTGCCCAGTTGTTATTGTTAAGACTCCTTATTTTCTTTCTTACAGGCTGGTTGAGCCAGCATGACATTACATGCCCTTCTATCGGCCTTAGTTGCTATAAATTCTCCCGATGTCATCAATAGTTAGTTATTCCCGGCGCAATTTTACCGTCTTGAATTAGTCCGTCTGTAATAACAATGCTCCTGGCTCCATATTCTGCAATGCCGTGAAAGGAGGCATTCAAAATTCCGTGTACTGTGTCCAAAGAACTGATATGGATTTCTCCATGCTTAAATATATATGCTTCACTGAAGTTGGTATAATCTGGTTTGTAACTTCCGTAAGCAGTCCCTTCGCCTCGTGCTTCCTCAAGAGTGTAGTTTCCGGGCTGACATCCTTGTAAATTGAAAGCCACAGTTCTTTTATCTTCATGCATGTTGCTGGTAATATTGATATGAAGACTTTCTCCCGTTTTAAAGCGACTGATATTCCATCCACTGGTTTTTACCAGTTGGCCATTTACCTTAAAACTGATACTATTTTGTCCTGCTTTTTCTGTGGCTTTCTCCTTGACTAATGCATTTGAATTTGTGCAGGCATGCAGGTAGACAAAACACAGTGAAACGCCGACCAACTGAAATAAATAATTGTTCTTCATAAAGAAATTTATTTCAAAATTGTCCTTTAGGGGATTGCTTTAAAAGTTTTTCAAAGCCAACCGGCATTAACTCTTGTTGAAGAGTGTATCACAACTACTGGATTGTAACTCTGGTTGCAGTTAAACTCCGAGAAAAGAATTGAATAAAAAATGAAACAGGAGATAACCTGCTACTTTCTAATGTATTTGTTTTTTTAAATAAGGGCTACTTTAAAATGTTATCAATGGTAGCTGCAATGGTTCTTATAAGATCAATATCCATTTACTATTTGTATTCATTTCTTCTAAACTAGTTATCACTCTCCATTCTCTTTGTTCATCCCTTTCAAAATAAATTGCAACACCATTTATATATACTTCAATTTGATAACTGTATCCGAGTCTGAGAAATCTGGCAGGAAATACTAACTCTTCACTTTTATAAGATATGGAAAGCTCAAAATCATCATCCATAAACCAGCTAAGTTATCATATAATAACTGGCCTGAAAGACGTCGCTCTTATTACATAAAAAAGGGCCTGAATAAAAATTCAGCCCCGTGTTAAATCCAATATCCTATGAAAAACCTGTAATGAAGCTAAGGAGGTAAGACTATCTCAGCTCAGAGTGACGTATGTACTGTGTAAAAGGGTAAATGAATTGATTAAAAAGGACAATAAATTGCGCAATAGCAGTAAAAAAGAAGGGCTTAGGTAGAAACCTTAGCCCGTTTTTAATCCGTACCCTATGAAAACTGGTTTGAAGTTAGGTTAATCTGGTTAGCAAAAAAATAAATTTTGGCCAGGATCCTGGGTTGGCGGGGAATTGAATTCATCCGGGCCTCGCTACTTTAAAAGACGTTCTAGGCCTGTTTTCGATAATAGTTTCCCAACTTAATTGAAGTATTATATACATCTTTTGTACCTGGCCGATGGCGTTAAAAGCAACTTATTCTTATTTAGGTCCTTATAATAGCTCAAAATCAAGCTACTCTGAACACGGTAAAATAGTAGTTATTAGCAGCGGCAATAAGTTCCAATTTAATATAAAACGATTGCACAAAGTCCATGAAAGCTTTAAATTCATGAGTAGGTACTGCAAATTCATCAAAAAAAATAATGTCTCCCGTTTTTAAGAAAGGAGCCAAACTGGTAAGTGTGTAAACTGTAGCAGAATATATATCTGCGTCCATCATTATTACGTTTCTTTTGTTGTTATTTAACTCTGGAAGAAATTTATGGATTGTTTGCTGAAATAGTCCCTGGTAAAATTTGGCCCTGGTATCATCAATTGCAGGTGGTTGGTTATTATTAGAAAATGCTCCTTTTTTAAAGGGCCCCCAATCCTCCGGCAAACCAGTAAAGGTATCAAAGCCGTAAAACCGGCTATCAGCATTTAAATTCTGACCGAGAAACCATAAAAAGGATTGCCCAGCAGCTACTCCAAATTCCAAATAATTGATAGGGGTGTTTCCCAAATGTTCATTTTCGATAACCCACTTGTATAATTTGTAACGCTTTTCATAGCTCCATTTGGATGGGAAATCATTATAAGGAACGTTTTTATTCTTTGATGCCCAGGCAGAAAATTTTGTGAGGTAATATAAATTTAATAGCAGAGAGGAAAAAGGACTAAACAACTTATGTAGCCGGAGGTGTATAAATATTATTTTGGTATATCTTATAAAAAAAAGTTTCATTAATCTCTCTTTTGGTGGTGGCGTAAACCTTCCTATGTAACACACAGTGATGAAATCACGGCTGTTTGGCAAAAATAAGTTCCAGGAATCTGGTTGCCATAAAAAGATAATCTTGTACGAAGTGGATTATCAAAGAAGACGTTATGATCTTTCAATAGAACCAGCAAGTTCCAATAGCGGGAGAAATAATTCTGTTTATCAAATACAGCTTATAGGTTGGGTTGAAGCAGTCGATTGCTTGGTGTTCGTGTTGTCCAGTTTTTTGAGTAAAAGATTTTAAGTCAAAAGCTGTCATATAGGGATGGCCAAGGTGTGACCAATCCGTTTATTTATTTTCAACCGGCACAGCAAACTTTACAATCTCTGTTAGCTCTGGAATCAATTCTTCACAGCTAAGACCTTTTTGATAGCAGGCAGTAACGCCCAAATCAAATAGTTTGCTTTTGGTATCATCCTGTAATTTATTTGTGAGAATAACAACAGGTATTTCTTTGTAAAAAGCGTTTGATTTTAGATAGTTGACAACGGCCTTGCTGTTCATGTAAGGCATTTTGTAATCCAGGATGATTAGTGAAGGTTTCACATTCAAACTACTTATCAATTCGGTATACCGGATAAATTGCAAAGCATCGCCAAAAAACTTTACATTATCATCTAACCCCATTTCAGCAAAAGAATAATGTAAAAGGTAACGGTCTTCGTCATCATCATCTACAACAATAATAAAAGGCTTTTGCTGATCCATTCCAGTTTATTTTATGAGAACTATAATTGACGGGGATTAACTACTATGTGTTGTACAAATTACATTAAATTTTCTATTCCCATTCCAAAATCAAAAGTATAGGATATAATAATTATGCCCTTGACATTGTATAGGTAAGATTTATTTTACGTCTCAATACCCTCAATCTTATTTTTCTTACTCCTATTAAAACAACCTAAGTCTATTCTTTTGCCAGATAACAGAAGTTAAGCATCGATCCATTAGTTGAATAAAATTTCTATTCAAAGCAATTGAAGATGTAAAAGAAAAGATGTATTGCAGTGGATGAGTTCAACAAGATTTTGAACTGTAGCCGGTAATGGCAACGAACAAAGCTTTCCCTTTTTTATTTCATTGTTTCACCTAGGACAACTTTGTAAAGCTGTTGCCTTAGTTCTTATATACTTATTTAATTGCAAGGTCTATCAATTCCACAATCTCTAACCCTTTGCGGGCAGGACCTGTTAGCACTTCACCGTTTATAGAATAGCGGGCGCCATGACAAGGACAATCCCAGCTCTTTTCTGCGCTATTCCAACCAACGACGCATTTAGCATGTGTGCATACCGGGTTTAAAGCATGCACCTGACCTGTTTCGTCTTTATATATAGCCAGCGTTTCGCCTTCATATTTTACCAGCTTAGCTTCGCCAGGTGCCAGCTCGGCCAGCTGTTTCAGTTTACCTGCAGAAACCCTTTTGCCAACAAATTGTGCTACTACATCGGCATTTTCTTTTACAAAAGATGTAAACCCTGCTACCGGTTTAATCCTGTTTGGGTTAAACAATGCAGCATAGGCATTTTCTTTTTTCGTGATCAGGTCCCTTAACAAAACTGCTGCAATATGGCTATAGGTCATTCCATTGCCGCTATAACCTGTTGCCACTAGTATATTTCCTGAACTGCCTGGCAACAAACCTATATAGGCGAGTCCATCACTGGGTTCAAAAAATTGTGATGACCATTTGAAAGCTACCTTTTTAACTGTAAAATATTTTCGCACATGGGCTTCCAGGTGGTTAAAGCAGCTGTCCGTATTTTTTTCGTGGGCCGTTTTATGATCTTCGCCACCAACAATGAGATACTTTTCACCCTCTATTTCCTGCGTACGATAATAATGGTAAGGATCGTACATATCATATGACAAGCCTTCCGGATATTCGTCACCTTCTAATTTTACAGCAATTGCATAACTACGATAAGGTGCACAGCGGAAGTGCAATAGGTTAATCCCGGGAGGGATGTGTGTTGCATAAATTAAATAGCTAGCCTGAACACCACCAAGACTGGTTTGTACTACTACACTTCCCTCAACTTCAACTACATCTTCTACACTGCAATTTTGAAGTAATACACCACCGGCTTCCTCAAAAGCTTTTGCTAAAGCATATACGTAACGCGTAGGATGCACCTGCGCCTGCTCATGATATACTACAGCTTTTTGAAATTCTACAGGAATAGGAATGCGGTCTGTGTAGGAAATATCAACTCCGCCAGAGACCGAAGCATTATACATTTTATCCAGTTGTTCAGTCTGTTTATCATCTTGCGAAAAAACATAACCATCCTTTTGCTCATATCCGCAATCAATACTATATTCTTCTATATTGGACTTATAAAGGTCTAAAGCTTTATTGGTAGCACTTGCCACTAACTGTACAGCATCTTCCCCAAAATCTTTTTTTATTTGGTCGTAGGTAGTATCAAAAAAAGTATTGAGGTGAGCCGTAGTACCGCCTGTAGTACCGAAACAGATGTTATGGGCCTCTGCTATCAAACATCGTTTACCGGCTTTCTGTAACTGAAGCGCTGTGGCAATGCCCGTTACTCCACCCCCTGCAATTATTACATCAAAGATTTGATTGGGAATATGTTGGGTTTTAGTAGTGTAGTCCTGCATTTTGTCCTGCCAAAGGCTCGTTTGTGCTCCGTCCCTTTTCATAAATGTTCTTTTTTATACTGCCGAAAAAATAGTGCCGGGCATGCAATTAAGGTGGTATCACCAATAAAAGTTTCTACCATTTTTCATCTTCAGAGGCATTGCCTGTAGGGAAGGAATTTCTTGTTTTAATTTTTTCCTCTTGTCTCTGTATCAAAAGGCCAACAACCAAAACAGCAGCGTCTGTTTGAGGCTGTTCTTTTAAGAGTTGCTTTAACTTTTTTTCTGAAACGTCAACCCTGTAAAGTAGTTGAACCACGCTTGCAAAATCATTCACCAATAAGTGATTGATAGCCTCAACCAGTTGCCTACGTAATTTTTCCTTTTGTAAACCTGTTACCTCAGGTGTTATTTGCTCAAGTAAGGGGTTAATTTGCTGATATTGCATATTCAACTGCAAATATCAACTATCCTTAATATTTGCCGTTAGTCCAAAGGATTAAAAAGACCTACGAATCCTATCGTATAATTGATAGATAATTCAGGCCAGCTACTATGAAGAGAATAATTAGTCTTTGTATTGTCTTATTTTTTGTACTTACCAAACTGTCCGCACAAGGAACAGTTAAAGGAAAATTGATCGATTCTGCTTCAAAAGGCCCTTTAGGGTTGGCTACAATAACCGTTTTTAAAGCTACTGACACCACTTTAATTACCTATCGTTTAAGTAACCCTGAGGGAGAATTTAAAGTACCTGGACTGCCCTTAAATACTTTGTGTCGTGTTATAATTTCTTTTTCCGGCTACGGGGCCTTTAGAAAAGAATTTACATTGACGAATGACATTCCTCTTGATTTTGGAAATCTGACCATGAACCCGGTTTCTGCAGCCCTTGACGAGGTATTAGTGATAGCAGAACGGCCGCCGGTTACTGTAAGAAAAGACACCATTGAATTTAATGCCTCTTCATTTAAGACCTTACCTACTTCTTTGGTTGAAGATCTTTTGAAAAAATTACCAGGCGTTCAGGTTGATGGCGAAGGAAATATTACAGCCAATGGTCGAAGGGTGAACCGGATTATGGTTGATGGAAAATCGTTTTTTGGTGATGATCCAAAAATGGCTACAAGGAATTTACCTGCTAACGTGATTGATAAGGTTCAGGTAACGGCAGATAAGGATGAAGCAGCCCGCAATTCAGATGGTGACCTCACCAATGTTGGACAAGTGATCAATCTTACACTTAAAAAAGGTGTAAAGAAAGGGTGGTTTGGAAAGCTATACGCCGGGGCTGGCACCAAAGACCGTTATGAGATAGGTGGCATTGCAAATATTTACCGGGATACCATGCAACTAAGCCTCATAGGTTTCAGCAATAATTTAAACCGGAGTGGTTTTTCATTAAAAGAAGTTCAGGACCTGGGCGGCTTTAATCGCAGTGGCTTTAATTCAATGATGATGACCAACAGGGCAGGGCAAACAGGTTTTGCTTTAAATGGAATATCATTTGGTGGCTTAGACGCTGGTATTGCAAGAACAACAGGAGGCGGCTTTAATTTAAACCATGCACCAAGCAAAAAGAAGTCCTTCTTTCTCCAGTATTTCTTTGGGACTACAAAAAATAATGTGTTGCAGAAAAATAATACTCAACAGTTTATAAATGACACCACGGTAAACACATTAACTAACACTGCTACCGACCGCGAAGTGTTTACACACAACTTTAGTACGGGAGCCAACCTGAAGCCAGATACTTTAACTGATTTTAATTTCAGGGCAAGCTACGCGTATTCCACTACAGGCGAAGATGTAAAAGCAAACATCAAGGTAGATAATAACAAAATAGGTCAGTTAAGCACTGGTCTTGGAGACCAGTTTAATAATACTTATAACAATAACTACAATCACAATATCTTTTTAACCCGTCGCTTCAAAGCGAAAAAAGGAAGAACGTTAAATATTACGAATTTCCTTACCTATACAAAGAATCTTCAGCGATACATAACGGAGTCCGATTATCAATACTATTATCCATCTTATGAGGACCGGTCCTTTGACCAACTGAGAAGACAAGATGTGCCAACCTTGTCAGTAAACAGCAATGCTAATTTTGCTGAACCACTGTCAAAAAAACTAACAATTCGATTTAATAACCGGTACGAGTTTTTGAAAGACAAACAGGATATAGGAATTTACGACGGTACCAATTCAAAATATAATGTTCTCAATCCATCCAAAAGCAGCGGTTTTGAGAGGGATCAAAACCGGTTTAATACTAATGTGGCTTTGTCATATAAAATCAAACAAGTAACAATAACGGCTGGAATAAATGGTTTATGGCAAAACATTAATAATAAGTTTAAAAGTATTGCGACACCTATCAGGATTAATTTATTTAATGTAATGCCTAACTTTTCTTTGAACTGGAAACAATTATCTGCTAACTATAACGAAAACGTATCTGCACCTTCTGTTAATTACCTGACCCCTGTACCGGACAGCACCAATCCTTTCTATATCCGATACGGTAACCCTTTTCTACGGCCGGCAAAACGCAGATCATTTTATGTCAGCAATTTTAATTTCTTTCAAAGCAGTGGTGCCAGTTATAATTTTTATATCCAGGGAAGTCTTACGGACGATGACGTAATTATGAAACGCACAGTAGGCGCTAGCGGCGTACAATCTGTGCGACCAGTTAATGCGGATGGAAGTATCAACTTTTATGCAGGGGTGGGTTTTGGAAAAGAATACAAAAACAAGCAGAAGTTTATTTTCAATTTCCGCATTTCACCTTATATGAATTTTGACAGGCGAAAATTGATAGTGAATGAAAATGCCAGCACTGCTACTAATTTACAGGTTGGTCCCAACTTCACTATGGGTTTAAACTGGAATGACATAGTAGAATTCCGGCCACAGTACAGCCCTGGTATAAGTCGTACTACTTATACCGATCCTTTCTTTAAAAATATAAAAGCTGTTACACATTACTTGGAAGGTGAGTTGATAATTCGCTGGCCTAAAAAGTTAGTGTGGGAGACCAACCTGGCTTATCGCAACACTGACCAGGTAGCTCCTGGTTTGCCAAAAGAAAACGTCCTTTGGAATGCGGCAGTAACATTAATGATGCTGAAAGGCAATGTGGGGTTATTAAAACTTGGGGTATTTGACCTACTCGATCGCAATAACGGGCTGTTCAGGTATACAACGCAAAACCAGATTGTTGACCAGCAAACAAATGTATTAAAACGGTATGCATCACTTTCTTTTACTTACAATATCCGCAACATGGGAGCGCCAAAAAAGGTTGGGGGCAGAGACAGGTTGTTTATATTTTAAGTCCATACCTCCAAGTTATTTGGATAGTAGACCGTCTCTACAAAGAATCACTTTCCTTAGTTTATAAAAAATGGCTGCAATGAAGACACCTGTGTTGCCTGCGTTGTCCAACTTATTGAAGTGGTTGGCTTGCGGTGCTTAAAATCTTTCCACAACACCCAATCCAAATAAAGCAAAATCGTATTTGGCAGGATCGTCTTTGTCAAACTTCCTTAGCTGTTTTGTAAGCTCCAGGGCGGTTAACCAGTCCACCTGGTTCCTGCTAGTCAGGTTAAACCGTCTTGCTACCCGCGCCACATGAACATCAATAGGACAGATCAATTGGGCAGGTGAAATATTTTTCCAAATGCCAAAATCAACTCCTTTATTGTCCGTTCTTACCATCCAGCGCAGAAACATATTCAATCGCTTGCAGGTAGAATTTCTTTTTGGTGTAGCAATATGTTTTCTTGTTCTAGAAGGCGCATCGGGTAAGGAAAAAAAATAATTATGAAAACCAATAAGTGCATTTCCGATGTTTTCATCCCCGGCCATCATCCATTGGCTAAAGGCTATTTCTAAGGAATCGTTTTTGGTATAATGAAAATGCAGGAATTCTATAAAATATAAGAGATCGGTGGAATTAAACGTGCGGTGTTTAAATTCTGTTAGCCTTCTTAACTTTTCAGCATTTGGATTCAGGCAGAAGTCATGCGGGGCATTATCCATTAAACGTAAAAGTTCCCTGGTTTTATTAATAATGGTGGTACGGTTACCCCAGGCAAAAACAGCAGCAAAGAAACCGGCAATCTCAATGTCCTGCTTTTTAGTAAATTGGTACGGAATCGAAATGGGGTCTGCAGAAATAAAAGAAGGTTGATTGTATTCATCAACCTTCTTATCCAGAAACTCTTTTAAATTTTTTTCTTGCATTAACCGATAGCCTGGTTCAGGTCTTCAATTAAATCATCCACATCTTCAATTCCAACGCTCAGGCGGATCAATGAGTCGGTTAAACCGTTCTTTAATCTTTCTTCTCTTGGTATGGAAGCATGCGTCATGGAAGCCGGGTGATTGATTAGCGATTCCACACCGCCTAAGCTTTCTGCCAGCGCAAATAGTTTTGTTGATGATAAAACTTTTTTAGCAGTATTTACACTGTCGTCCTTTAAGGTAAAGCTCATCATGCCACCAAAATCACGCATTTGTTTTTTGGCAATCTCATAATTAGGATGATCTTCAAAACCACACCAATAAACCCTGCTAACTTTGGAATGATTGCGTAGGTAATGTGCTATTGTTTTTCCATTCTCGCAATGTCGTTGCATACGTACATGAAGTGTTTTAATACCACGAAGTACCAGGAAACAATCCTGAGGGCCGGGAACAGCCCCACAACTTTTTTGAAGAAAATATAGTTGTTCTCTCAATGTTTTATCATTCATCATCAAACATCCCTGAATTACATCGCTATGCCCTCCCAAGTATTTAGTAACGGAATGCATTACGATATCAGCGCCGAGGTCCAATGGATTTTGCAAATATGGAGAGGCAAAGGTGTTGTCAACGCAGAGCAGTGCTTTTGCTA
>Ga0126307_10003888_pt1 | contig 10299 bp, 12 predicted proteins | sample Plot28_FD_89955 | JGI IMG/M metagenome (GOLD analysis project Ga0126307, IMG submission 89955) | Serpentine soil microbial communities from UC McLaughlin Reserve, CA, USA - Plot28 | ecosystem: Environmental > Terrestrial > Soil > Grasslands | place: USA: UC McLaughlin Reserve, Lake County...
CACCAAGAACCCTTTGCCAGAGGATCTTCATCTCACGGCTCATCTCGCTGGCCTTTCTTGCATTCATCAACGCAGCAGTCGCAAGACGTAATGCAAGGCAGTGGTTGATCAGTCGGTGAACGAGTTTCTTAAAAGGCGCCGTCGGGGCTCCGATTTCGTAAGGCGACCAGGAGCGAGCCGTCGCGACTCGGATCACCGGTTCATCGGGTCCCGATCCAGTCGCATCGGCCGCAATACAGCAATCAATTTGGGTGGAGCCATCATTCCTCTGCTCCTCTCGTTAGCAACCGTGCCCGCGTATCTGCACCTTATCGGTGAAACCCGGTACGGAATTCTTGCGATTATCTGGGCCGTTCTCGGTTATTTCAGCGTCTTCGACCTCGGGCTCTCACGCGCAACCGCTAACCAGATTGCGCGAATGCGAAAAGAGCCCCCAGCCGCTCGCGAGCGGGTGTTCTGGACGGCGCTCGGAATAAACGCGTCCGTCGGCGCCATCGGAGGGGCGATCCTATTCTTCGTCGGACATCTGCTGATAGAGGACATCATTACGATTACCCCAGCTCTCCGTTCCGAGGCGGTGGCAGGTCTCCCGTGGCTCGCGGCGGCCGTACCCCTTACAACCGTGACGCTCGTGATTGTTGGTGCACTCGAGGGCAACGAGCGATTTCTTGCCGTCAATTCACTGGCAATCGTGGGCCTAGCGATGTTCCAACTGGCGCCTTTGGCGTACGCTCAGTGGGTCGATTCCAGTCTCGGTGGCCTCATCATGTCAGCAACGTTCGGTCTCGCCACCAGCACGGCGCTGTCGTTCTGTGTCGCAGCCGTAGTACTCCCTGTGCGTGGACGGCCGAGTTTCGACACCGACGCCTTTGGACGCCTCGTGCGTTACGGCGGGTGGGTCACAATCACCGGCTTGGTCGCTCCCCTCCTTACCGTTCTCGACCGGCTTGTGATTGGTAACGTCCTTGGGGCGAAAGCGGTCACACGATACACCATTGCTTTCGCGCTGGTGTCGCGTGCGCAGATCCTCTCCCAAAGTCTCGCCCGAGCAGTCTTCCCTCGCTTTTCGATGCTCGGGTCGAGCGACGCCGCGCATGTTAGCCGGCAGTCACTTAGAGCGCTCGCGGCGATCGCGACGCCTTTGACGGTTGTTGGCGCGGTCACACTCGAACCTTTCTTGCAGGTATGGGTCGGGGACGATATCGCGTCCACCTCTGCCCCAGTTGGTGCGATCCTGCTTATGGGCGTGTGGGTAAATAGCATGGCGGTACTTCCTTTTGTGTGGTTGCAAGCGCAAGGACGTCCCGATCTACCGGCGAAATTTCATATGGTCGAATTAGTTCCGTATATCGGCGGTCTAATCCTTGGCCTACAGGTGGCAGGCATTTACGGCGCTGCATGGGCGTGGTCTTGTCGAGCGGCAGTGGATGCCGTGCTTCTCTTCGCAGCCGCTCGTCGCATCGCGAAGCCAACAAAGGTCGCTGACTGGCGGCATCTCGCTCACGGCGCGCTATTCGCGGCATCAACGTGTGTGGCGGCTCTAACAATTTTTCAGATTCCCGTGGTTCGTTTAGGGCTTGGAGGCGCCCTCGTTGGAGTCTCTACCGCCTGGGCATGGCGAAGTGCTCCACCGGAAGGTTGGTTGGCAAAGGTGCGTGATCGCCCCGGGTGACTTCCTGGCCGGATTGACGCTATCCCACCAAGCGTCCCTCCCGCGCGAGCACCACAGCTTACTCTCCGGCTGTAGCGTTTTGCGTCAAACCCCTTACGCGCCGCCGCCGCGAGCGGAGTCCTCGCGGCTGACAAAAAAGGACGGAACCAGGTGATCGTAAGGAGTCTTCCCGCAGCCACGCTACACCTTTGCGGCAGATTCGTGTCGACGAATGCTGGAGCATCAGCAACCGTCGGGCGTGGCATACTTCACAGCTGGTGTCGCCCGATACGCCAGCAGATTTGTCGCCGGCTACGTATCGGGTCGGTCTCGTCTATCGAAGCGGCAGTTCCTTCGAGACGGCGTGGTCAGGCATTCCGGCGGGGTTGGCGCGCGGCCTGAGCCAGGTTGGCATAGAGCCTCACCCTATCGACGCGGAGCCAACGTTTATCGCAACGAAACTTGCCAAGGCCTGGGCTGCAGTTGCGCGTGGCAATCGCCATGGTGGAATGTTTGCGCCAGAGATCCGCGAACTGCGACGAACCACCGCTCTGCTACGGGCGCGTCGAGCCCATTTCGATGCGACTATCCAGATGGGCTCCGACTTTGGGGTACCCTTTTTTGAGCGGCTCGTCACGTACGAGGACATGACGGTGATTCAGAGAACGCGCCTCGATAATATCGAGGAACTTTTCGGGACTGCTGCGATAGAAACATGGATTGCCGGTCAGAGGAAGTGCTACTCCTCCGCCGCTCGATGCTGCGCGATGAGCACTGCGGCCGCCGACTCGATTATTCGCGATTACGGCATTGATAAAGAAAAGGTGTGTGTCGTATGGGCCGGCAGAAACTACGATCCAAAGCCGGTCGCAAGAGATTGGACGAAGCCTCGATTTCTCTTCATGGGCCATGATTGGCATCGAAAGAACGGGCCGTTAGTTCTTCAGGCCTTCGCACAGTTGAAAGATCGGTTCCGTGAAGCGCGGTTAGATATTGCAGGGGGTCATCCCCGAATCGACGCAGAAGGGGTGTTTCTGCACGGCCCGCTCTCCCTCTCTGACCCACGGGACAGAGCAAAGGCAGAAGGCTTGTTCGAGTCGGCAACCTGCTTCGTCATGCCTTCGCAGTTCGAGCCATTCGGAATCGTCTATGTCGAGGCGGCGGCCGCCGGTGTTCCGAGTATCGGTACTGTCGTCGGCGGCGCGTCTGATGCAATCGGCGAAGGGGGATTGTTGGTGAACCCGCAAGAGGCAGACGCATTGACCAAGAGCATGGAAATCATGTGCAATCCGTGGCGCGCTTCGGCGATGGGTGCGGCTGCTCTCAAGAGATCCGGCGTCTTTACGTGGCCAGCTGTGGCGCAGCGCGTCATCCACGCGCTTGGGAGGACGGGGGTTTCGAGTCTTCAACGACATCAACCACACGGTCAGGCGCTCGAGTCGGAGACCGGCCGATAGACACTGCCGCCGGAGAACCGATTGAACCACGGCCCGAGTACCGACCTCTTGTCCACGCGCTGCGATCGCCAGCGCCATTCATAGCGCTTGTTCTGCTCGGTGCCCTGACGCGTATAGCGGTCTACGTCGCTGATCCTTCACTGACGACCGACGAAGCCTTCATGGCGCTTAATGTAGAGCGCCGCTCCGCAGCTCGACTCACTGGCGAGCTTGATTGGAACCAGGCCGCTCCACTCGCGTTTCTGGAGCTGGAGAAAGCCATGACCGTCCTCTTCGGAACCTCCGAGTACGTACTTCGATTCGCGCCGCTCGTAGCCTCCCTCGTCGCGCTGGTTGTCTTCACGCGGGTCGCGCTCAAAATTCTTGACGGCTTGGCTGCTGTAGTTGCAGTTTTTGTGTTTGCCGGAGTGGCGCTCGTAACGTCGTATGCCGCAGTTGCGAAACCGTACTCCTTCGACGTCCTCATCGCACTCGTCCTTTACTTATTAACGCTGCGGGTTCTTCGAACCGGCAACTCGTATGCGATAGCGGCGCTCACCATAATGGGCATAATCGCTCCGCTTTTCTCCTTTGCCTCCGTATTTGTTGTTGCAGCGTGCGGCACCATTCTCTTACTTCACGCCTTCTTCTCTGGAAGCCGCCGAACGCTGGTGGCGGTCGTGACTGCTTCTGGTATCTGGTTGACGCTTCTGCTCATCCTCTACGAATTCCATGGCAGGACGACATCTCAGATACGACGCTCTCTTCCGCATGAGACGATCACCTCATTCGGGTCAGCACGGGACGCGGTCGGAAGTCTTCGGCAAGTGCTTGGCGTCTCAGCCCACACCAACCATCTCGGCTACGGCAACGGCCTTGGGTTCTCCGTTGCAACAGCGGCTGCTGTATTTGCGGCGCTGTTTATCATCGTCGGTACCTATCAGCTTCTCCGACATCAGTGGCGAGCTGGCGCCCTGCTGCTTTTGCCCGGGATCTACGCCTCTATAGGTTCGGCCGCAAGCTGGTATCCGCTCTTTCCAAGAGCGATTCTCTTTCTAGCACCAACACTCGCGATACTGATTGCGGCGGGATTTTGCGCGCTACTAGCCCAAGCGGGGCATTTCGGTGTCCGAATTCTTGTCATCGGGATGTTCGTTACTGTTAGCGTCGCCCAGATAGCCTCGACGGTCAATGGAATAGAAGCAGTGCGAGAGGATGAGGGGATGAAGCCGGTCATGAGCTTACTGGCAGGTGAGCAAGAAGATGACGACACTGTCTATCTGGATTTTGCGTCGCAATATACATTCGCCTACTACATCCAGTGCGGATGTGCCGACGCCAAAATTGCTCGGGCCACTCACGAGAGACTATGGGATGTTACCTCGGTGCCAGGGAGTCCGGATCAATGGGCGCCGGCGCTACGCTCGCCCACAAATCGGCTCCGGATCGCAAACTTTCGAGGTTATGGGCTTGACGGCTACTACGCCGACTTCGCCCGCCTCCCGCGCAATGAACGCGTGTGGGTGGTCCTCGCAGGACTCAGACCGGAGCAGCGGCGGACGCTTGCGGCATGGCTCGATAGGCGGGGAGAACGTCTTGCGGAGCACCATGAATCGGGCGATGTCATGGCCATCTCTGCATTACTCTACAAGTTTTAGGTTGGCATTTGTCGACGACGCGTCTAAGCATCGACTCCGGCCAACGATGCGGATCCCGCCGGGGATCTGTTTTCCTTCGAGCTGTGCTGCGGTGCGACCGCGGCGCGCACGAACGTACGAAACATCTCGATTTCAGACGAGCCGGAGCTTAGGGGCATATTTTCGCAGAGCTGTTATGAGCCGTCTTTTTGAGGGTAACAATGCGTTTCGTCGGGTTCTACGACCCGATTCCACACCGCCTCCTTACGCAGGCGCGACCTGAACTTTAGCCGGGATTGCGTCGCATCATCGAGAACGCTCGTGCCGGTGATACGCGGGTGCTCCTCCATTATCAAGGTCGGCAATGCCGGCACATTAGCTGGTGCGTGGCGATATCGCCCATTGGTAGCGAAAACGGAGCTGATCTCCCGCAACTCGCGCGAGGCGCAGCCAGCGTGTTGAACGTGTCTAGAGACGGCGTCGGAGCGACCGAAAACCGTTCAATTCGATTATGCCTCCAAAAGCGAGATCAGGGATCCCAGTACGCGGTCGGAGCACTGTCGGCTCGCAGCCTTTGCAAGGAAGCGGCGCAAACGGAGTTGGGCACGATCCGGTTCGACCCGGCCAAGAGCGCACCACACGGCTGCGACGAACCGCGAGCGCACTAAAGTCGAACTACGCCGCCGTGCGGTCGTCTCGACCGCGCCGCCCTAGCCGCGACTGTCACGCCGCGGCAAGACGCCAATGATGTCGGTCTGCTAGGCCGCTAAACTTGTCCTAAAGCGCGAGCGTAAGGCTTCGATCCGTCTGATGTCACAGCCTCTGATACATCGTCTGCTCATCGCGGCGCTCGCGGCCTTTGCAGCGCTTGCCTCTGTCTATGTCGCAGTGACGCCCTCCGCGTCTCCTCATAAGCTCGTGTACCTACTGATTGCGCTTTCACTTACTCTCACGTTAGCGCCACATCTCTTCATTGCCACCTCAGTACTCGTCTTTGCCGTTTCCACCGCATCAGCGTCGTCTGTGGTTTCGACATTGCCCGTACCGCTTTATGTCGCCGACTTAATGGTTCTCCTGATCGCAGCGCGCGGGGTTTTCCCTCGTGACCGCATCCCGCCGAAGCATCCGCTCAGCGGTTTGCCGAGCTTATTGTTCGGAATGTGGGTCGTTGTCATGATGATCGCCGCGGTTCGAGCGATGAACACCGGCGTTCCACTGTCATCCGCCATTCGCGGAGATGTAGCGGTCATATATTGGCCGCTACTCTATTTCGGCTTTTCGCGGGTGCTTCGAGAACGTGGTCTTGATGTTTCGTTGCTCTGGCGCGCGCTCGCTCTTGTCGCACTGGCCCTCGCAGGTTGGATGTTTGTCGCGCGTGCGTTCAACCAACCTTTCGAGGATACCGGCCTCGCTGAGGTGCCCATCGGCGAAGATACGTTCGTTCGCCGCAATTACGGGTTCGCCGCCGCTTTCATCGTCTATCCAGCTTTGGCGCTTGTCGGCATGGCAGGGATGGCATACGGAGCAGGTCACAGATGGCGCTGGGTTCTTCTGGCCTTTGTGGGAACTATCGCCACGTTAACAACCCTCGTGAGAGGTGAAATCTTGGGTCTCGCGCTTGGAGGTCTGATACTTCTCTGGCTCAGACCCCGCAGGCCCGCTACTACGGCACGAGCGCGGAGCTCGATCCAGCTTGCCTTCGCCCTAGCAGCGGCTGCGCTTGGCCTGTTCATATTGAGCCCGCCGCTTGGAAATGCAGTCGTTCAGAGGGCGCTTCCTTTTACTCAACAAGCCGAGGGAGCAGAGCGGAACGCAGAATACCGTCAGAAGGCAGTCGAAGCTGGATTTGAGGTGGCACGCGTACACCCGATGGGCCTGGGGGTTCTCGATGGGGCTCGCTTGGATGCTTGGCGGATCGATCGTGGCTATCTGGCTCATTCCGGCGTTGCTACACTCCTGCTGTTCGGGGGATGGCCGGCGTTCGTTAGCGCGTTACTTGCCATCCTCGCCACTCTTCACCGGTCCTTCGTTCTACCTAAATTAACGCCGTGGATTCATCCTGCGTTCGTCGGCGTAATTACAATGCTATGCGTCTACTCAATCGGCGCAGCCGGCTTAGCCGGTGATCCCTGGGTCATTCCTCTTGGTGCGCTTGCGGTCGCCCTTCGGTTTACACTCATGCCGTCTCAGCAAGAGGGCCCGGATCCTAATCGCGTACGGTCTCGTACCGCCGCCGACGCGTGACGCTTTGGAAGCAAGCAAGCCGATTCTCGCAAGCAAGCCGATTCTCGCGCGGTTGGCTCTATCTCTTGATGGCCGCCCTGGGCGATCCGTTCTCCGAGGCCGGGGAGCGGCTGGCGTGCGTTCGTTTCGCTCATGAGTCCAATTCGGCTTGATCACATCCCGCAACCGGCCGGTGCGCGTTTCTCCGAGCGAATGGCTCGAGGCCCGGATGAGGCCACTCGGTAAAGCTTGCGATGTTCACCCTGACGCCTGTGCGAGGCCGCGATCGAGCGCCTCGGCCAATCAGGCCGCCGACGCGAAGACGACCGCGGCTGCTGGTTTCGTCCCGCCCATTTACGTCCTCGCCCGCACCGTCGCCATCAACGTCTTCGATAGTTCCATGCAGCGCAACCTGGTGGTGCGTAGCCGCGCGCTTGTGGAAGCATGATCAGTAAGGATCCCTGAACCGGACCCGAGTGAACCATGCCGCCTATTGGAGCACCAGCATGATCAAGGCGCATTGGCCGGAGTGTCACCATTGACGGCCGACTTCTTGCGCCCAGTTCTGCTGATCGATGGAGGCCGCCAAGCTGGTTTGATCGAGCTAAGGTCGTAGAGGCGAATGGCACAAACGCCATCCAATCGAACGACTCGTTGAAGGCAAGAGCGCCGACATCTTGCTGCGTGCAACGCCGCCGGCCCAGCCCATGAAGACGTTCCAGCTGCGAATTGCGGGCGACGGCCCCCGTGCGGCCACTGCTTGAACGAAGTACCACTGGAGCTCGGCCTCGACGGTGTTGTCGAATTCGCGCGGCTCGCACGACACGGTACCGTATCGCTCGGCGTCCACTCGTCGCTGGCTGCCTCGCGACCGTGTGACCGTGTGACCGTGGATTTTCCGGACACAGAAGGGCTGTCGCTTCGCAACGGCTGGCGGATGTTTCCACTGGACGTAAAGTTATGTTCGACATGCTTCCGACCAGGCCGGTCGAAGAAGTACTCAATGTCGCGCAACAGTGGTGCGATACCCGCATCTCTGCTCGCAGACACGCTCGTGTCCTGGACGCCGGGTGTGGACTTCAATCGTATCTTGAGTTCCCCTCACACGTCCACGTCACGGGCGTCGATGTGTCACAAAGTCTCCTGGACCGAAACCCTCGCCTCGACGAGCGGATTCACGCCGACCTGCAGGCGTTCGATATTCCGGAACGTTCGTACGACTGCGTTGTTTGCTGGGAGGTGTTGGAACACCTTGAAGAACCCAAGCCGGTCGTTGCGAAGCTTTGCCGGGCCGTTGCCGAAAACGGTCTTCTCATAGTTGGCTCGCCAAACCCGCAGTCTATCAAGGGCTTAGTAACACGTTTTACGCCGTACACCTTCCATCTATGGGTCTACCGCCAATTCTTCAATCCCGAAGCCACCGACGAGGCGGGAGCTGGGCCCTACAGGACCTATATGAAGCTCGGTGGCGGAGCGTCGGCGGTCCTGCGCGTGGCCGACGAGGTGGGACTAACGAATATCTACACGGGGTGGGTCGAGTCGTCTATGCAGGTTGCACTCCGAAAACGATTTTTCCTTACTGGTAAAACCTGGTACTTCCTACGGTCTTTAACGTCCATTCTCTCGCTTGGTTGGATCCAAGCGCGCGCAACCGACTACGTGTGCATCTTCGAACGCCCAGCCGAGCCTCCGCCAAGCGGCCTATCACTGCTTACGCACCTCCCCGCCGGGGCAGCCGACGGCGGCCTCGATAACCCACCGACGAAGCCCCGAGCTTAGGACGCACAGGGCGCCGGTGTGTCGTTCATTCGCATCTACGTCGATTCGCATTGGCGTCCTGCAGTCGGCCGCTTTGGCGCCGTCATGATCGCTCGACGCCTGAGAGTAACGCTCACTCGTGGCGGCGTTGAATGCTTCGATCTTACCTTCCAGTGCGGCACCCCGATTCAAGGCCGAAATCGAAGAACTTGGGTTGATCAGACGACAGAGACGCACACGAACGGGGTCATCAAACTCGCCACCACGAGACGCCTTTGCTCGGGCCTACGCTTGACGCGCTAGGTGAGCGCGTGGCACCAGGGTTACCATGTTGCTTGAGGTGAGCCGAGTGAAGGCAGGCGAATTCGACTCACCCAATCTTCGATAGTACCTGCCCGGGTAAATGGCCCGGAGTTGCGAATGGTCACCGCTTGTGAGATCGGCGTAGCGGCGCTCGCGCACGAACAGGAAGTGCTGAGCCACCCGATTTGACAACGTCCTCCCGTTTTTGAGCGACTGCGGAGATAACACGGAACCTGCGAATCTCCTAGCAGCAACTAACAGGAGGCCGCAGCCTCGAAGGTGGTCGCCTCGCACACCTGATCCCAATGCACCGTCTGCGCAGTCAGCGGGTTTGGGTTGTAATAACCGAACTTGGCAGACGAGCGTCGTCCATCTACCGATTCCTTGCTTATCCAGGTTCCGGTATTGGCGTCCTGGCCCCAGGAAAGCGTCGGAAAACCCGTCTTAGGAGTGACGCTGTGAATCCACGAACCACCCTTCGGGCGATACCAAGCCTCAACGAGCCCATCGTTGTTGGTGGACCAGTAGACATGGACGAGATACTGGTACCAGACGCCTCGCGTGATCTTGTCCGGAGGAATAATCACGTACGGCCCATCTTGTCCGGGGGGCATCCCGCGCGACGAATAGCCACCCCCAGAGAGAAGACCGCTATGCATCGGGCAAGTCATGTTCTTACACTCACCAGTATGAGCGACGAGCGTGACAGCGGGATCAGGACTTCCGTAGGCGTGGTCAGCCATGATCGGCAAGTTTCCGCCAGCGGGATAGCCATAGTATTGGTAATCCTGCGACACCCCGACGGCCCGATATGGGTCGTTGAGAGCCCGAGCGTCGAACCCGGCTGGGAACATCACCGCTTGCGAGAAGTACTCGTGCGTTCTCTCCCTGACGTACTTGCTACGAATGAGACCACAGCCGACGCGTGAGGTCCCGGTATTGGTTGGCATGTAGAAATTGCCATGCCGGGAGCCCGCGAAAGAGGTGGAGCTATCTACTTGAACACTACCGCGATATATGTCACCCCATGGTCCGGGAATGTTGTCGCATTGCGCTCCCCAACCTTCGGAGGCAATTAGGCCATCCTCGAACGTCTTGCGGTACATAACCGTTCCGCTTGCGGGTGGCGGAGGTGGCGGCTGCTGCGCGGGTGGTGGTGGTGGTGGTGGTGGTGGTGGCGGTGGCGGCGGCGGCGGCGGCGGCGGCGGCGGCGGCGGTGGCGGTGGCGGTGGCGGTGGCGGTGGCGGTGGCGCACTAGCCGCAAGAACTACGGCAGTCGGCTGCGAAGTGC
>Ga0126307_10003889_pt1 | contig 10298 bp, 11 predicted proteins | sample Plot28_FD_89955 | JGI IMG/M metagenome (GOLD analysis project Ga0126307, IMG submission 89955) | Serpentine soil microbial communities from UC McLaughlin Reserve, CA, USA - Plot28 | ecosystem: Environmental > Terrestrial > Soil > Grasslands | place: USA: UC McLaughlin Reserve, Lake County...
CAGCCGAAGCCGGAGCCGACCCGCTCGGCGCTTTACCTGGGCGAGACCGGCATCCTGCTCGTCCTCTGGCGACTTGACCCGACAGACGGGATCGCGGACGACCTGCACGCCCTCGTGATCGAGAACCTCGCGAATCCCGCGAACGACGTGATGTGGGGAACGCCCGGCACGTTCCACGCCGCTCGTCTCATGGCCGACTGGACGTGCGAGGAGCGTTGGGAGGACGCCGCGCGCCGGTCAAAGGCCGCCGCGCTGGCGGCGCGAGGCGAAGATGGGCTGTGGCCGAACGTCCTCCACGGGGATGTCTTCCGCGGCGTCGGCCCGTTCCACGGCGCGGTCGGCAACGCGCTCGTCCTCGGCCTCGAGGACCTCAACCCGGTCCTGCGTGAGACAGCGGTCGTCGAGGACGGCCTGGTCAACTGGCCAACCGTGGTCGGCGACGATGATCTGCTCCTCCAGTGGTGCGCGGGCGCCCCTGGCATCGTGACCTGCGCCGCCTCCTATCTCGACGAGGACCTCGTGCTCGGCGGCGCGGAGCTGGGGTGGCGGGCTGGCCCGTCCGGCGAGGAGAAGGGCTCCTCCCTCTGCCACGGCACCGCCGGCACCGGCTGGGGCTTCCTCAAAGCGTTCGAGCGCACGCAGGACGAGCTGTGGCTCGAGCGGGCGCGGCGGTTCGCCGTCCACGCACTCGAGCAGGTGGGTCGCATGCCGGCTCGTTACTCGCTCTGGACTGGCGACCTCGGCGTCGCGCTCTTTGCCGCCGACTGTCTGGACGTGCAAACCCGGTATCCGGTTCTCGAGACCTGGGCCTAAGCTCGTCCCCGCACGAGGCGAAGGGGCAAATGGAAGGTCGCGCGCCGGGCTGCGCGTACAGTCGAACTGCGGCCGCCAGGGCCCGCGCTGCTCAGGCGAGCGCCCGCCGCGCCGCCTCGTCGAAAGGCGTGAGCTCGAACGGCAGCAGCTTGCGGATCCGCTCCTCGCGCGCGACCGTCGGATTGCGCAGTCCTTCGACGAGCGGCCGCGCCACGGACGCGCTCACCGGCGTGACGAGATTGAGCCAGAGCGAGGAGAGGTACGGCGTGAGCACGGGGACCTCGACGATGACAGGCTTCCGGCCGAGCAGGGCGGCGATCCGCTCGATCATCTGCCGGTAGGTCATCACCTCCGGACCGCCCGCGTCGTAGCCCTCGGCGTACGTGGCGTCGTTGCCGCAGACGCCTGCCAGGTAGCGGGCGGCGTCCTCGAGCGCGATCGGCTGCGTCGGCGTCGAGACCCAGCTCGGCGTCACCATGACTGGAAGCCGCTTGACCAGGCCGAGGATCGTCTCGAAGGCGGCGCTGCCCTTGCCGACGATCATGGCCGCCCGAATGGTCGTCACCGGGACGCCCGCGGAGCCGAGCCGCTCGCCGGTCTCGCCGCGGCTGCGCAGGTGCGGCGACGCATCGGGGTCATCGGCGCCGAGCCCTCCGAGGTAGACGATCTGCTGCACGCCTGCGTTCGCGGCCTCGCGTGCGACCGTGTCCGCAGCCGTGCGATCTTGCTCCTCGAAGTCGCGCGCGCCGAGCGAATGGACGAGGTAGTAAACGACGTCCGCACCTTCCAGGGCCGCGGCGACGCCGTCGCCGCTCGCCGCGTCGGCGACCACGTAGCGGGCGCCGGGCTCGTCACGCGCGGTGCGCGAGACCGCGGTGAGCTCGTGCTCGGCCAGCAGAGGCACGAGCGCCTGGCCGACCACGCCGGTGGCGCCGAAGACGGTGACGTTCACGAGTCTCCGCCTCGCAGCAGGAGCTCGAAATAGCGGAGGCTGACCGCAGCATGGAAGGGGCTCTGTCCTTTCGCGTACAAGATCCCGGTCCACGGCGGTGCGCCCGCGCGGGCGGCGAGCCGTGGCAGGTACCCCTCGACCGTAACGCTCAGCTCCTGTTGATGGCCCTCGCCTCGCTGTGCGAGTGTGACGGCGCCGCCGGCTCCGAGTGCGAGCAGTCCACCCTGTATCGCGTGCCGGCAGCTGACGAGCGCGTCGTCGAACGAGAGCTCCGGCGGCCCGAAAGTGAGCAGCGTCGCACCGCCGAGCAGCTTCAGCTTGCCTCGGCCGCCCGTCCAGCTCGCGCGAACGCAGCCGCGGGTGAAGCGGTCCACCGCCTGCCAGTAGGTGACGCCGAGCGAGCGGGCGCCGGCCTCGGACGCCTCGACCGCGGGCTCCGAGACGAGAACCCGCTGGCGCGACTCGAAGCCGCCGGACTCGAGCACGCGCTCCGATGTCTCCCAGCCGGTCACGGTCCCGCCACCATTGAAAGGCTACTCGCGCCCAGTTCGGGGATGTCCAGCTCAACCGGACGCCGTCCAGGGCGAAGCAACGATCGCGCACGCGCCGCGCGCTGTGGTCGATCGCGAGGGACTACCTTTCCTGTGTGCGCAGGTTTCGGTACGCAGCGGCGGTTGCCGTGGCCGCTGCGGCGGGAGGAGCGACGACGCGCCGCTCGGTCGCCACCTGGTATCCAGGTCTACGCAAGCCGAGCTGGACTCCGCCTTCGCAGGCGTTCGGCCCGGTCTGGACCTTCCTGTACGCGCAGATGGCGTATTCGGCGCAGCGGGTTGCACGCTCATCTCATCCCGGGCGTCGGCGTGCGCTTGCACTGTGGTGGCTGCAGCTGGGGCTGAACGCCGCCTGGACGCCCGTCTTCTTCGGTGCCCGCCGAACCGGCGCCGGCGCGGTCGTCACCTGCGCACTCCTACCGGCCGTCGCCGCCACGGGGGCCGCGAGCGCGCGCGTCGACCGTCGGGCCGGGCTGCTCTACGCGCCGTACCTGGCGTGGTCGACGTATGCCGCAGCGCTCAACGTCGAGATCTGGCTGCGGAACCGCTCCTAGACGTTTCGCGACGTCGGCCACGGCCGAACCGAACTGGGCTCGTGGTCGTGCAATACAGGACGCTTCGGCGCGGCAACGCGTCGCCGGCTGTGCTTCACGCAGCGCAGGCGGCCGTGATCCTCGCACTTTCGACCGACTTCTCGCTGCCGGTGACGCCGCGTTCATGGAGGGCCAACCGGGGGCGCTGGCTGTCCTTCGTGCTCGGCTGCGTGGTCGGCGCCGTCGCGTGGGGTCGCGATCGCGGTGCAGGTCGGCGTCTCGGCGGGACGCGGACACGCGCCGCCGAGCTTCGTCTACCAGTCTCCTCGCCTCGCAAGTGTTCGCGAACGTGCTCGTCCTCTGAGCCACGGTCGCAAGGGATGCGGGCGGTCCCGGTGTCCGTGGCTACTGCGTCCGACCCGACAGCTGCTGGATCTTGGACAGCTGGTGCATCGCTTCGATCATCCGCACCGTGCCGGAGCGGGAGCGCATGACGATCGAGTGGGTGATAACGCTGTCGTGGCGGTAGCTGACGCCACGGAGAAGCGAACCCGTCGTCACGCCGGTCGCCGCCACGAAGCAGTCGTCGCCGGAGACGAGGTCGTCGGTCTTCAACACGCGGTCGGGGTCGATTCCCGCGTCGGCGAGCGCCTGCCGCTCCTCGTCGTCCCGAGGCCAGAGCTTGCCCTGGATACCGCCGCCGACGCACTTGAGCGCCGCGGCCGAGATGACACCTTCGGGCGTGCCGCCGATCCCGTACAGCATGTCCACTCCGGTCCCGCCCTGGCCCGCCGCGATCGAGGGCGCGACGTCGCCGTCGCGGATCAGATGGACTCGAGCTCCTGCATCACGCAGCTCGGCGATGAGGTCGTTGTGGCGGTCGCGCTCGAGCACGACCACGTCGAGCTCGCGCGGACGGACGCCCTTCGCCGACGCGACGGCGTTCACGTTCTCGGTCGGAGAGGCGTTGATGTCGATGACGTCGATCCCCTCGGGACCGACGGCGATCTTCTCCATGTAGAAGGCCGCGCCCGGGAAGAACATCGTCCCGCGCTCGGCGACGGCGATCACCGCGATCGCGTTGGGGTTGCCGAGCGCACACAGCCGCGTGCCCTCGAGGGGGTCGACGGCAACGTCGACGGCCGGCCCGTCTCCGTTCCCGACCTGCTCGCCGTTCGCGAGCATCGGGGCCTCGTCCTTCTCGCCCTCGCCGATCACGACCACGCCCTCCATGGAAACGGTGCCCAGGATGGCGTGCATCCCGTCGACCGCGGCCTGGTCGGCGGCCTCCTTGTCGCCGCGGCCGACCCAGCGACCCGCTCCCATGGCGGCGTTCTCGGTCACGCGGACGAGCTCGAGCGCGAGGTTGCGGTCGGGCGCGTTGGGCGGAACGGTGATCTCGGAGGCGTGCTCCGCGACGCGGCTCACGCCGCGAATCCTGTCACATCCGTTCCGGAGCCTCCACCCCGATGAGGTCGAGGCAACGCGCCACGACCGTTTGCGTCGCACGGCAGAGCGCGAGGCGGAAGGCTTGCGCGTCGCTCTCGAGCACACGGTGCTCCGTGTAGAAGCGGTGGAAGTCGTCGGCGACGCGGATGGCGTAGTTGGGGATCGCGTGCGGCCCGCGCCGCTCCGTGGCTTCGGCGGCGACAGCGGGCAGCTCCACGAGCCGCCGGATCAGGGCCTTCTCCTCCTCGGCGAGCCCGACCGGCGGCGAGCCCCCGACCAGTGCGTCCCGCGCGTTCCGGAAGATCCCCGCAATACGTGCGTGCACGTACTGCACGTAGTAGACGGGGTTTTTGGAGGTCTTCTCGCTCGCGAGGTCGACGTCGATGTCGATCGTCTGGTCGGGGCCGCGCGAGATCAGATACCACCGCGCCGCGTCCACGCCGATCTCGTCCATCAGCTCGTCGAGGAAGACGACGTCGCCGCGCCGCTTCGAGATGCGCGTCTGCTCGCCGCCCCGCGTCAGATGGACCAGCTGGTACAGCAGCACCTCGACCCGCTCGGGGTCGTAGCCGAGCATGCGGGCGATGGCCGCATACCACTTGCGCGTGCCGTGGTGGTCGGCGCCGAGCACGTAGATCGCGCGATCGAAGCCGCGCTCGAGCTTGTCGACGAGATAGACGATGTCGGCCGCCCGATACGTCGGCGTCCCGCCGCGATCGGGCGAGCGGATGATGACGCGGTCGTCCTCGTCGCCGTAGGCGGAGGAGCGCAACCAGACGGCCCCGTCCTCGTCGTATGTGTCGAGCCTGGGCAGGTACTCGGCGATGCGCCGCTCCAGCTCGCTCTGGAGCGCCCAGCTGTCGAAGTGGACGCGGAAGCGCTCGAGCGAGGCTTCGATCTGAGCGAGCATGGGCGGTACGGGGTCCCCGTCCAGCTGGGCCAGGGCGTTCATGTACTCGCCCTGATAGCCGTCCTCGGGAGGCTGTTCGCCGCGGCGGATGGCGTCGACCGAGGCGCGGAACTTCTCCATCTGCGTTCCTGCGTCGTTGTAGTAGTACTCGCGCTCGACCTCATGCCCGGCGAGCTCGAGCAGGCGCGCCACCGAGTCGCCGATCGCGCCGTTTCGCGCGGAGGCGACGGTGATGGGGCCTGTCGGGTTGGCGGAGACCATCTCCACCTGCACGCGCTGCCGTCCCTCGCGGCGACCGCCTCCGAAGCTCGGCCCGGCCCCGAGGATCTCGCCAAGCGCCTCGCCGTACCAGTCGCGCGTCAGCCACAGGTTGACGAAGCCGGGGCCGGCCACCTCGGCACGCTCCACGTCCGGCAGGCGGGCGGCCCGTGCAGCGAGATCGTCCGCGATCTCGCGCGGCTGCCGCCCGAGTTGCCCCGCCAGCCGCAGCGCAACGTTGGTCGCGTACTCGCCGTGGCCGGGATCGGACGGCCGGTCGAGCTCGACCTTGCCGCCTGCGAGCTCGCCGAGCGCCGCTTCCAGGCGCCGGAGCGCGCTAGGAGGGGACACCCGCTCCCACCGAGGCAAACAGGTCCTCGAGCGCGGAGATGTCGTCGCTCGTGCCCGCCCCGACGATCACATCACCCGCGCCGTAGCCGCAGATGATCGTGTGCTCGCGCAGCCGCTCGATCATCCTCCGCCTCCTTCGCTCCGCACCCGAGAACACTCGGCGGGGATCGCCTCAACGACCGCCGCACCTCCAAGGCAAAGATAGTCACGCCGCAGCCCGCCGGGTTGTGCGCCGGTACGCCGAGCGGCGCGATCCCGCCGTGGGCGATCCCTGGGTGGGAAGCTGCGCTCCACCCGCGTAGTATCGTAGGAGCGTGGAAGACGAGGGCCAGGCCCGCAATCTCAACATCCACATGGACCCGGAGCACCTCGGCGGCGTCTACTCCAACTTCGCGAACATCAGCTTCTCGCCGTACGAGTTCACGATCACGTTCGCGCGCATCGACCACGAGGTGGAGGAGGGCGATGTGCCCGGCGTCGTCGTGGCGCGCGTGAACATGTCCACGCGCTTCATGAAGGAGCTGCTGGACGCGATGCACGATTCCTGGTCGAAATATCAGACCACCGAAGGCATCCGCAATCTCCCCGAGGCTCCCCCGCGCGATTAGGACGTTTTAAGGTGCCCCGCAGGTATGCGGGTTGCCGTCATCTCCGACATCCATGGAAACCTCCACGCGCTGGACGCGGTGCTCGTCGCCCTCGAGGAGGAGCAGCCGGACGCGATCTGGTGCCTGGGCGACCTGGTCGGCTACGGCCCGAGACCGAACGAGTGCTGCGCCCGCGTGGCCGAGATCGCCGACGTCTGCCTGATCGGAAACCACGACCTCGGCGTGCTGGAGCAGATCTCGCTCGAGGAGTTCTCGCACGAGGCCGCCGAGAGCGCTCATTGGACGCAGGACGTCCTGGGCGAGCGGGCGCGTGCCTACCTTTCGCAGCTCTCGCCGGCGGCCGAAATCCCGGACGCGGGAGCCGAGCTCTACCACGCGAGCCCGCGCGACCCCGTCTGGGAGTACGTCCTCGACGCCGGGTCGATGAGCGCGGCGCTCGCGGACACCGTCCAGCCGATCATCCTCGTCGGGCACAGCCACGTGCCGCTGACGGCCACCGTCGCGGACGGCCAGCTCGTGGCCGCGCACGCTCCGCTGGGAACCGAGTTCAGTCTCGCCGAGCGCCGCGTCCTACTGAACCCGGGATCCGTCGGCCAGCCTCGCGACGGAGACCCACGCGCCGCCTTCGTCGTGCTGGATTCCGCGGACGAGCATGCCTCCTTCCGCCGCGTCGAATACGACGTCGAGCGGACGCAGGCGGAGATCAGGGACGAAGGCTTGCCGGAGCCGCTCGCCGAGCGGCTAGCGCACGGACTCTAGGGCTTCGGCGTCCGCATCTTCCGCCTCGTCGCCGAAGGTGATGCCCTCGCGCGCGAGAGCGAGCTGGACCTCCTCGCGCGCCTTGTAGATGCGCCACTTGACCGTGGCGAGCGTGACCTCGAGCGAGTCCGAGATCTCGGTGTACGACAGGCCGACCACGTCGCGCAGGAGGAGCGCCATCTTCAGGTCGACGTTGAGCCCCTCGACCGCCCGCCAGACGGCGTCGATCGCCTCGAGGCGCTCGAACGGCGCGTCCACGACCTCGAGCGGCGGGATGTCGTCGATCGTCACGACGGCGCGCGGCCGCCGCTCCGTCGCCCGCAACTCGTCCAGGACGCGGTTTTTCGTCACCTGGAAGAGCCAGGTGGTGAAGCGGCAGCGCAGCGAGAACTTCGGGAGGCCCTGGTAGACGCGGAGGAAGACCTCCTGCGTCAGGTCCTCGGCCAGCGACCGGTCGCCGACGAGGCGCAGCACGTAGTTGAATACGGGAGTCTCGTAGGCACGGACGATGAGGGAGAAAGCACGTTCATCGCCCCGTTGCGCCTTCCGCAGTACACCGGGGTCAGGTTGACTGAGAGACAAGGTGCACGAGTATAACGACGACGCGTGCCGACCGGATTCGATTTTCGTTGAGAAGCTCGGTCGCTAACGCAATCCTTACGGCTCGACAAGGCTCGATCCGGTCATCTCCGGCGGCTGCTCGATTTGCAGCAGTTCGAGCACGGTCGGCACGAGGTCAGACAGCCCTCCGCCGCTTCGTAGAGCCAGATCTCCGGCCGTCACGATCAGCGGCACCGGGTTCGTCGTGTGCGCCGTATGGGGGCTTTCGCCATCTTCGTCGAGCATTTGCTCCGCATTTCCGTGGTCAGCTGTAATGAGCGAAACGCCCCCGGCTCGCGCCACCGCATCGACCACCCTTTCCAGGCAGCGATCGACGGTCTCGACGGCGCGGACGACGGCCGGAATGACGCCGGTGTGCCCGACCATGTCCGGGTTGGCGAAGTTGACGATGCCGAAGCCGTAACCGTTCCCGATTTCGTCGGCAAAGCCCCGCGCGAGTTCGTCGGCGGACATTTCCGGCTTCTCGTCGTAAGTCCCGACGTCCCTCGGCGAAGGGATCAGAATGCGCGTTTCGCCCGCCCACTCGTCCTCGCGGCCGCCGTTGAAGAAGTAGGTCACGTGGGCGTACTTCTCGGTCTCGGCCATGTGCAGTTGGCGCATGCCGTGCTCCGCCAGCACCTCGGCCATCGTCTCGCGGACGTCCTGCTCGCCGAACGCGGCCGGGCAGTCGAAATCGTCGCGGTACCGCGTCATCGTGGTCAGGTCGTAGGCGGAGTCGAGGAGAAGCCGAGAGAGCTGCCGCGCGCGGTCGGGGCGGAAGTTGAAGAAGATGGCTGCGTCGTCGGGCGAGAGCCGCGGCCGGCCCGCGACGACGGTCGGCTCGATGAACTCGTCCGTGACACTCTCGTCGTAGCTCCGTTGCACAATCGCAACAGATTCGGGCCCTCGGGGGGATGATGCCTCGGGATTCGTGATGGCTTCGAATGCTTTCTGTGTCCGTTCCCACCGCTCGTCCCGGTCCATCGCGTAGTAGCGGCCCGAGACCGTCACGATCTTCTCCTGGGGAAGCTCGGCGAGGTCGTGCACCGCCGAGTGTGGCGAGACGTCGCGCCCGTCGGTGAACGCGTGGATCCAGATGCGCTCCTCCATCCCCTCGCGCCGCGCGAGCTCGAGGAGCGCGCGCAGGTGGTCGATGTGCGAATGGACACCGCCGTACGAGACGAGCCCGAGCAGATGCACGTCCGTCCCGCGCTCGCGCGCGCCGCGGAAGGCGCCGAGAAGCGCGCCGTTCTCGAAGAAGTGACCGCTCTCGATCGAGCGGTTGATCCGCTGCAGGTCCTGGAAGAGGACGCGCCCGGACCCGATGGTGAGGTGCCCGACCTCCGAATTTCCCATCTGCCCGTCAGGGAGCCCCACGGCCGCGCCGGACGCTTCCAGCGTCGTGTGGGGATACGTCTCCCACAGGCGGTCGAAAACCGGCGTCCTTGCGAGCGAAACGGCATTCCCGGGGCCGGGCGGCGCGCAGCCCCAGCCGTCCAGGATGACGAGCGCTACGAGCTGCTTGCCGCCAGCTCGCAAATCGCCGCGAACGAATCGAGGTCGAGCGACGCCCCGCCCACGAGCGCGCCGTCCACGCCCTCCTGGCCGAGCAGCTCCTCCGCGTTGCCTGGCGTCACCGAGCCGCCGTACAGGACCGGGACGTCCAGCAGGCTCTTGATCAACGCGTGCGCCTCCCGGGCCTGGTCGGGCGTCGCCGTCCTGCCGGTGCCGATCGCCCAGCACGGCTCGTACGCGACGACGAGCCGGTCGTCTTCGGACAGTACGGACACCTGACGCCTCAGGACGTCTTCGGTCTCCTCCGCGTCGCGCTCGGTCTCCAGCTCGCCGACGCAGGCGATGACGAACAGCCCCGCCTCGAGCGCGGCGGCCACCCTGCGCGCCGTCGTCTCGTCGGTCTCGCCGAAGTACTGCCGGCGCTCGGAGTGGCCGACGATCGCGGCGTACACGCCGAGCTCGCGCAGCATGGGCGCCGACACCTCTCCGGTGAACGCCCCCTCCCGCTCCCAGTGCACGTTCTGCGCACCGACCGCGATCTCGCTGTCTGCGAGCCCGGTCACCGCGGCCGCGAGCGAGGTGAAGGGCGGGAAGACAGAGATGTCCACGCGGCCCGCGAGGGCGTCGACGCGGCGCTTGAGAGAGCTGCAGAACTCCGCCGTCTCGCTCCCGCTCTTGTTCATCTTCCAGTTGCCGGCGATCAGCATCCGTCAATCCTTAGGGATGACCGCCACTCCCGGCAACTCCTTGCCCTCGAGCAGCTCGAGCGCAGCTCCACCGCCGGTGGACGCCCAGTCCACGGCGTCGACCAGTCCGAGCTCGCCGAGCGCGCGGACGGAATCGGCGCCTCCGACGACCGTATAGCCCGCGCAGGCCGCGACGGCCTCTGCGACCGCGCGCGTGCCCTGCGCGAACTGGTGGTTCTCGAACACGCCCATCGGGCCGTTCCAGAAGACAGTCCGCGCCTCGGTGATGTGGGCAGCGAAGCGCGCTCGCGTC
>Ga0126307_10003890_pt1 | contig 10297 bp, 10 predicted proteins | sample Plot28_FD_89955 | JGI IMG/M metagenome (GOLD analysis project Ga0126307, IMG submission 89955) | Serpentine soil microbial communities from UC McLaughlin Reserve, CA, USA - Plot28 | ecosystem: Environmental > Terrestrial > Soil > Grasslands | place: USA: UC McLaughlin Reserve, Lake County...
CTCCTCGCCGTTATCGGTGCGGTAGCGGGCGACCTGACGCGGCGCCAAGTCGTGGTTGCGGTCAGTCTCGTAGCTCACGGCTCCGAGCCGACTGCCTCTCAAGACACGATCAGCCATCGTCAACACTCCTCAAATAAACGCAAGTTGTCCGGATTCCCAACGCAGCAACATAGCGCGCAGTTCCCGACTCGACCCTTCATGATACCGGGATCTTCACCCACGGCGGTCTACAGTCTGGTTCCGTGGCACGTCGTCTCAGGCCTCAGCCCTGTCGCTGGTGTGGTCGTGAAGTCGCCGACGCCGGGCTCGGCCGGCGCAGGCAATACTGCAGGCAGTCCTGTAGGCAGCGCGCCTATGAACAGCGCGCGATCGTGAAGGGGACCTCACTGGCGCCTGATGCCGTCGTCCTGACCGCCGAAGAGGCCTCCGAGCTATCTGACCGCGTCTACCAGGTCAGATGCTCCGCCGAGGACCTCGCAACGGCCGTCGAAGAAGGAGCACAGGAGACCGAACTGCGCGACCTGTGCGATGCCCTGATGCGGGCGGCGAAGGCGGCCGACGGCTGGCGGTAGCCGCGATCTCGTTACGCGGTGAACACCGCGCGGCGGACACCCGTTCTACGATTGCCAACGACAAGACCCAAGATGGGGAACGCGGTGTCCATATCACCTCCAGAAACCGGCGTATGGCGCTTCGACGCCTTTGTCCTCGACACCCAGCGCTACGAGCTGCGGTCCGCGGGTGAGGTGATTCGTGTCGAACCTCAGGTGTTCGACGTGCTCACGTTTTTGGTCCGCAATTCCCACCGATTCGTCACCAAAGAGGAGCTGTTCGACTCCGTGTGGGGCGGGCGCTTCGTCGGTGAGGCGGCATTGACCAGTCGCATCAAGGCCGCCCGGCGGGCGATCGGTGACGACGGCGAGTCGCAGCGCTACATCAGGACCGTTCGTGGGCGCGGCTACCAGTTCGTCGGCCGGATCCTTACCGACGCAGCGGCAGAAGCCCCTGTCGAACCGACCCCGGAGGAGCCTGCGCCGCGTCAACACATCGCGTTTTGCCGTGCCGCCGACGGCGTTCGCCTCGCGTACGCGGTGGTGGGGGAGGGACCACCTCTGGTGCGGGCGGCCAATTGGATGACGCATCTCGGCTACGACATCGAAAGCCCGGTCTGGAAACACTGGGTCCGTGATCTGTCTCTGCACCACAAATTCATCCGTTACGACGAACGAGGCTGCGGCCTATCCGATTGGGACGTAACGGACTTCACGTTCGACGACTGGGTTGCCGATCTCGAGTCGGTGGTGGAATCGCTTGGGCTGCAGCGCTTTCCGTTGCTCGGCGTATCGCAGGGCGGGGCCGTTGCCGTTGCCTATGCCGCGCGCCATCCCGAGCGGGTCAGCCACCTCGTGCTGTGTGGCGCGTATGCACGCGGTCGTGCCGTGCGGGCCGTTGGTGACGAGGAAAAGCGTGCTGCCGCATTGGATCTCGATCTCGCCCGGGTCGGGTGGGGTCGTGACGACCCGGCGTTTCGTCAGGTGTTCGCCGCGCAGTTTCAACCCGACGGCACCCGCGCGGATTGGGCGGCATTCGACCAGTTGCAACGGCGCACCACCTCACCGGAAAATGCGGTGCGCTTCCTCGAGGAGTTCGGCCGCATCGACGTGCGCGAGGCGGCCCGCGAAGTGACCTGCCCGACGCTGATCATGCACTCGCGCGACGACCACCGCGTGCCCATGCGCTTCGGTGAGGAACTGGCCGTGCTGATTCCCGATTCCCGTCTGGTCGCGCTGTCCAGCAATAACCATCTGCTGATGGCGGCCGAGCCGGCATGGCAGGTGTTCCGGGACGAGGTTGACGCATTTCTTGCGGGCTGAGCGACCGGGCTCCCAGAGGCGAAGTCACGGCGGCCACTGGAGTCGCTGGCCGGGATTGTGCCTGCACCTCGAACGTGATATCACCGGTGCTATCACATACTGCAGCAACACATGCCGCGGTTCTTTTCTGAGATCTCCACGCAATCTCCACCCATTCTTCATGTATGGCCGCCTGCGGCGATACATGCTGGTCACATGAAAAAGCACCTTCGCACCCTGCTGGTGGGCGTCAGCGCGCTCATCGCCATGGGCACCCTGTCCGCCTGCTCCGGTGGCAAAACCACCGAGGCGACCCCCACCTCCGAGGCGGTCACCACCCCGTCGGCGACCGCGACCCCATTTCCGCAGTCGGCCCGATACGTCGCCGATATGAAGGCGGCCGACGGCAAGACGATGACGATCGGCATCTCCGTCGACGGCACATCGATGGCCGCGTACGCCTGCAACGGCACCGACGACGAAGCCTGGTTCTTCGGCAATCAGGCCGACGGCAAGATCGACGTCAAGTCCCGGTTCCGCGACACCCTCAAGGCCGAGTTCAACGGCATCGACGTCGCGGGCGATCTGACGATGAACGGTGTCGCCTACAAGTTCACTGCGGCACCGGTGACCGACGTGGCCGGCATGTACACCGCAGATTTCGAGAGTGTGCGCGCATCGTGGGTGGTTCGTCCCGACGGGAGCGCGATCGGCGTCCAGTTCAACACCGGCAGCATCAGCGGCCGCGACTTCGAGCAGGCCGAACTGCAGCAACTCAACGAGCAGCAGTTCCGCAACGGCGTTCGTAACAAGCGGCAGCTTCAACAGGCGGCACAGATCGAAATCCTGCAGAACAAGACCGCGAAGTCAACGATCAACGGCCACGACGTGACGCCGACTCTCGTCAACGGCAACTTCCGATTGGGCTGATGACTCAATAGCTCTGTCGCCCAACGGCCCTGCCGGAGTGATCGTCTCAACGTTCACTGCGGTGGGGCCGTTCATCTTTGCATCACGCAGAATCAAACCCTTCAGCGACGAGGTCGGCGGAGCGTAACGTCGGCGCACCGTGACTATTCCCGCCGAGCTGACCATGCCGTTGCCGTCAGCCACTCCTGTCCCCAATCGCGGGTGGGCCCATCGCAAGTGGGGATTGATCCGCCCGGCATCGCCGGTTGTTCTGCTGGGCCTCTGGCAGCTGGGCAGCGCACTCGGCTGATACCGCAGGATGTCCTGCCTGCGCCGTCGCTGATTCTCGAGGCCGGCATCGAGCTGATCGAGAACGGGCAACTCGCCGACGCGCTGGCGGTGTCGGGCATTCGGGTGGCCGAGGGCCTTCTTCTGGGCGGATTCCTCGGTGTCGCACTGGGAACCGCAGTCGGTTTGTCGCGGTGGTTCGAGGCAACTGTGGACCCGCCGATGCAGGTGATCCGCGCGCTACCGCACCTCGGCCTGATCCCGTTGTTCATCCTGTGGTTCGGCATCGGCGAGCTGCCTAAGGTACTGCTGGTCGCGCTCGGCGTGAGCTTCCCGTTGTACCTGAACACCTTTTCGGCGATCCGTCAGGTCGATCCGAAGCTCTTCGAAACCGCGCAGGTGCTGGGCTTCACTTTCTGGCAGCGGTTCCGCACCATCATCGTGCCCAGTGCCGCGCCGCAGGTTCTCGTCGGTGTGCGGCAGTCGCTGGCGATCGCGTGGCTGACGCTGATCGTCGCCGAACAGATCAACGCCGACAAGGGAATCGGTTTTCTGATCAACAACGCCCGCGACTTTCTGCGCATCGACATCATCATCTTCGGTCTGATCGTCTACGCGCTTGTGGGCATCGGCACCGACGCCATCGTCCGCACGCTGGAACGCCGAGCACTGAGGTACCGCTCATGACCATTGCCGCAGAACGTCAGACCGCGGTCGCCGGCGAACTCCGCCATGTGAATAAGTGGTACGGCGCCCATCACGTGCTCACCGATGTCTCTTTGCGGGTCGCGCGCGGCGAGATCGTCGCGCTGATCGGTCGCAGCGGTTCCGGTAAATCGACAGTGCTTCGATTACTCGCCGGCCTGTCGACGGACCACGCCGGGGATCGCGTGGTGTCCGGCGCTCCGGCGCTGGCCTTCCAGGAGCCGCGGCTGTTTCCGTGGCGCGACGTCCGAACCAACGTGGCATACGGCCTGACCCGCAGCCGGCTGACCCGATCCGAGGCGCAGACCCGGGCCGATCGGGCATTGGCCGACGTCGGGTTGGCCGACCATGCCGAGGTGTGGCCGCTGACGCTCTCCGGCGGTCAGGCACAGCGGGTGTCGCTGGCCCGCGCCTTGGTGGCCGAACCGGAACTGCTACTGCTCGACGAGCCGTTCGGCGCACTGGACGCACTGACCCGCCTGAGCATGCGCGGGCTGCTGCTCGACCTGTGGCGCGAGCACCGCTTCGGGGTGCTGCTCGTGACGCATGACGTGGACGAGGCGGTCGCGTCGGCCGACCGGGTGCTGGTGCTTGAAGCCGGCCGCGTGGTGCACACGCTGACCATCGACGAACCGCGCCAGTCACCGGGCGCGCACACTGCGAGCTACCGCGCCGCGCTGCTCGACAAGCTCGGCGTCCAGATCTGAAAGGGCAATCCATGTCTAAGGCACGACTCGTCGCTGTATTGATAACCGGTGTCGCGTTGCTGTCCGGCTGCGTCTCACGAGCGGACAACTCGGGCGCCACACAGGCACCTGCGACAGTGCCGTTAGCCGAATTAGCCGGTGTCACACTGCAAGTCGGCGACCAGAAGGGCAACACCGAGGCACTGTTGCGCGCCGCGGGCGCATTGGACAACCTGCCATACCAGGTGGCGTTCTCGACGTTCACGTCCGGCCCGCCGCAGGTCGAGGCGGCGGCGGCGGGCAAGATCGACTTCGCGATCACCGGCAACACCCCGCCGATCTTCGGCACCGCCTCGGCGGCCAAGGTGAAGGTGGTGTCCGCCTACGACGGCGGCGGAAACGGCGATCAAATTCTGGTGCACGCCGATTCGCCGATCAAGACGATTTCCGACTTGCGTGGGAAGTCGATCGCTATCGGTAAGGGCAGTTCCGCGAACGGCCACATCCTCGGGCAGCTCGACAAGGCTGGGCTGGCTCCGTCCGACGTGAAACTGGTGTTCCTGCAACCCGCGGACGCGTTGTCGGCCTTCACCCAGCGACAGGTCGACGCGTGGGCGATCTGGGATCCTTACACCGCGCAGGCCGAAGCGCAGCTGCCGGTGCGCAGCATCGGCCAGGCCAAGGGGGTGACCAACGGCTACTGGTTCGGTATCGCGTCGGACGCGGCGCTGGCCGACCCGAAGCGGAATACGGCTTTGCAAGATCTGTTGGTGCGCTTCGAAAAGGCGGTGCGCTGGGCGCAGGACCACCCGCAGCAGTGGGCGGACAGCTACGCGGCCGCGGTGGGGTTGGATCCGAAAGTCGCTGCAGTCGTACAGGGCCGCAGCCTGAGGCTACCGACGGAACTCGACGACAATATCGTGGCCTCGGAGCAGAAGCTGGCCGACCTGTTTGCGGAATCGGGCCAGATCGCTTCTCCCGCACCAAAGTTCGACAACTGGGTAGACCGCAGGTACAACGACGCGCTTCGGCCCCTTTTCGTCACCGCCAACTAGGAGCTCCAAATGCCCGGCAAGTTCTTCTGGTTCCTGCCCACCAACGGCGACAGCCGGTCGATCGTGGGCGCGTCGCACGCGTCGTCGCACCACACCGTGCCTGCGAACTACCGTGCGCCGAGCCGACGGTATCTGGCCGAGGTTGCCCGCGCCGCCGACAGGCTCGGCTATGAGGGCGTGCTCACGCCGACCGGAACCTGGTGCGAGGACAGGTGGTTGACCGCATCGGCGCTGCTGGCCGAAACCGAGCGGCTGAAGTTTCTGGTGGCGTTTCGGCCCGGCCTGGTGCCGCCGACGCTGGCCGCGCAGCAGACCGCGACGCTGCAGCGGTTTTCGGAGGGCCGCGTGCTGCTCAACATCGTCAGCGGCGGCGACGACGTCGAGCAGCGCCGCTTCGGCGACTGGCTCGGCCACGACGAGCGCTATGCCCGCACCGGGGAGTTCCTGCACATCGTGAACTCGGTGTGGCGGCAGGACTCGCTGGACTTCGAGGGGGAGCACTACACCGTCAAGGACGCCCGGGTGTCGGCGCCGCCGGACCCGCTGCCGCAGATCTACTTCGGCGGGTCATCGCCCGCGGCGTTGCCGATTGCCGCAGAGTACGTCGACGTGTACCTGACATGGGGTGAGCCGCCGCAGGCGGCGGCCGCCAAGATCGAGAAGGTGCGCAAGCTCGCCGAACAACGTGGCCGCAACATCCGCTTCGGCATCCGGTTGCACACCATCAGCCGTGACACCTCGGCGGCGGCGTGGGCGGTTGCCGACGAGCTGTTGGCCGAGCTCACACACGAGCAGATCGCGAAAGCCACTGAGCTGCACGCGACTTCGGAATCCGAGGGTCAGCGCCGGATGACCGCGTTGCACGGCGGCCGGGTGGACCAACTTGAGATCTATCCGAACCTGTGGGCGGGCGTCGGACTCGTCCGGGGAGGTGCGGGCACCGCGCTGGTCGGCAGCCACCAGGAGGTCGCCAACCTGATCTACGAGTACCACTCGCTTGGCTTCGACGAATTCATCCTGTCGGGTTACCCGCACCTGGAGGAGGCCTACTGGTTCGCCGAGGGTGTACTGCCGCTGTTGAAGCGGAAAGGCGTCGCCTGAGTTTCCTCGCGAGCAGACGGAAAAGGCCCCAATTTTCGGCGGTTCGGGGCCTTTTGCGTCTGTTCGCGCATAGAACACCGCGACCGAGAAATCGCTGCGCTATTATCTGCGTATGAATGCAGATAAGCAGGTCTGCGGGCGCCGGTTGGCCGACGAACAGGCCGACCTCGTCGTTGAGGTGTTCCGGATGCTCTCCGACTCCACCCGCGTCCAGCTGCTGTGGGCGCTCGCCGACCGCGAATTGGCCGTCAACGACCTCGCCGGGCGCGTGGGCAAGCCGGCGCCTTCGGTGTCACAACATCTGGCCAAGCTGCGGATGGCGCGGCTGGTGCGCACCCGCCGCGAGGGCACCCAGGTGTTCTACCGGCTGGAGAACGACCATGTCCGCCAGCTCGTCACCGACGCGGTGTACAACGCCGAGCACGCGGCCGGCGGCGTTCCCGCGCACCATCTCGACGACGCAGAGCTCAGGCTGCTGCACCAAGAGGGGACGGGCTGATGGGCTCAGGTCATTTTTCGTGGCTCGGCCATGGTAGCCACAGCCATGACCACACCGACAGCGTCGATGACGCCCTGCGCGACAGCGCCGCCGGTATCCGAGCCGTCAAGATCAGCCTTGCGGTTCTGGGCTTCACCGCCGCGGCACAGCTTGGGATCGTCGCGGTGTCGGGCTCGGTCGCATTGTTCGCCGATACCGTGCACAACTTTTCGGACGCATTGACGGCGGTGCCGCTGTGGATCGCGTTCTCGGTGAGCCGGAGGGCCGCCACGCGTCGGTACACGTATGGCTTTGGGCGAGTTGAGGATCTGGCCGGGTTGTTCGTGGTGGTGATGATCGCGATTTCTGCGGTGGTCGCTGCCGTCGAGGGAGTCCGCCGGCTGGTCGATCCCGTCCCGCTGGCGCATTTGGGCTGGGTCGCAGCCGCCGGCGTCGTCGGGTTCCTTGGCAACGAAGTGGTGGCGCTTTACCGCATTCGGGTCGGCACCCGCATCGGGTCGGCCGCATTGCGTGCCGACGGAATGCACGCGCGCGCAGACGGTTTGACGTCACTGGCGGTGGTCGCGGGTGCCCTTGGCGCGGCCCTGGGATTTCCGGAGGCCGACCCGATCGTCGGGATTCTGATCGCGGGGGTTATCGGTGTCGTGCTGATCTTCGCGGCACGCGACGTGTTCGGCAGGCTGTTGGACCGCGTCGACCCAGAACTCGTCGACCGCGCCGTCACAGTCTTGGCCGCCCGCCCGGGAGTCAGCGCGGTGCGACGGGTCAGGATGCGTTGGGTCGGTCATCAACTCGAAGCCGACGCCGAACTCGACGTCGACCCGTCGCTGAGCCTGGCCGACGCGCACACCGTGGCACACGGAGCAGAACATGAACTGGCCCATACGATTCCGAAGCTCAGCTCCGCGATCGTGCACGCCTATCCGGCCCATGAATCCGTGCTCAGCAGCCAAACACCTCACCGACCTGCGGTATCGGAGCCGACGGTTTCAGGCACCCGAACGGTTGCACCCCGGCGTCGCTGAACCGCGCCGCCGACTGCCAGGCGTAGTTGACGCAGACCAGGCCGGCCTGGTCGCTGCGGCAGCGGTAGTCGCCGAAGGCCAGCGACTGGCCGTTCGGCAACTCCGGCCCGGTGCCTGCGGAGAACCGTTCCGGGTCGCCCTTGACGCGGCCGACCATGATGAGCTTGCCGTCGTAGTCGATCCAGCCGCCCTTCCACTCCCCGTATGCGTCCTCGGGCCGCGGAGGCGGGTTCTTCAGACCCACCAGGCACGCCAGCGCGCCCTCGCTGTACTTGGAGTCGGTCATGCAGTTCGTCTTGCCCGACGGCGTGACGAATGCGACGTCCTCGCCAAGGTCTGTCGTGGCGCCGTCGCGCGTCGCCGAGTGAAACCGACTCGGATCAGCTGGCGCGCCGGCTTGGACCCAGGCGATGACGTCGCCGATCGGCGCCCCGGGGCCGGGCGCGCGGGCGGGCGTCGCCGAGGTGGGCGACGTGGTGGACGGTGCGGTGCGCGTCGTGCTCGGCGGCACCGTCAACGACGGCGTCGGCCGCTCGGCATCCCCGCCGACCGACTGTGAACACGCCGCCACCAGCACAGACGCCGCGATCAGACCAGCAATCCGCATAACGGCCAAGGCTAGCGGGCCGACGCGGGATCGCTGGCCAGGCGCGGCGGCCAGCCTCTTTCGATACCGTCGGGTCATGCACGAACACGTCGTCCGCGCAACCATCGAATCCGGCACGGTCGAGGGCTTCACCCGCGACGGTGTGCACCGGTGGCGATCGATTCCGTATGCCCGGCCGCCGGTGGGCCCGCTGCGGCTGCGTGCCCCTCAGCCGGTGGAGCCGTGGCCCGGCGTGCGCTACTGCCACGGTTTCGGCAATTGCTCGCCACAGCAGCGCACCTATACGCTGCTCGCCCCCGGCAAGTACCAGCCGATGAGCGAAGACTGCCTGACGCTCAACGTCGTCACGCCTAAACGTCCTGCGGATCAGCCCCTGCCGGTGATGGTGTTCATTCACGGCGGCGGCTACTTCATGGGCAGCTCGGCGACGCCGATATACGACGGCGCGGCTTTGGCGCGTAAGGGATGTGTGTACGTCTCGGTGAATTACCGGCTGGGTGCGCTGGGATGCCTTGACCTCTCATCGCTGTCCAACCGCGACGTGACCATCGACGACAACCTGTACCTGCGGGACCTGGTCATGGCACTGCGCTGGGTACGCGACAACATTGCAGTGTTCGGCGGCGACCCCGACAACGTGACGATTTTCGGCGAGAGTGCAGGGGCGCACGCCGTCGCAACGCTGCTGGCCGTTCCAGCCGCTAAACGCCTTTTCGCCCAAGCGATTTCAGAGAGCCCGGCCGCCGGAATGATCCGCACTCCTGAGGTGGCTGTCGAGTACGCCACGAAGTTCGCCACGCTGCTCGGTGCCCGCAGGGATGACCGTGCACACGCCGTGATGGCGGCTCGTCCGGCGGAGCTGGTCGACGCGTTCGAACGACTCGTGAGGCAGGGGCAACGCGAGATGCTCGGTGCGTTTGCTGCCGGCCCGACCAGCGGTAGCGCCTACCTGCCACTGGACCCGGTCGAGGCGATGCGCACCGGCAAGGCGCACCGCGTGCCGCTCATCGTTGGGACCAACGCCGAGGAAGCCAGGCTCTTCGGTCGATTCCTCAAGCTGCTGCCGATGACCGAGCCGACGATCGAGCGGCTACTGGCCGGGACGGAACCCGCTGAGCGTGAACGCATTACCGCCGCGTACCCCGGCTACCCTGACCCGGCGGCCTGCGTCCAGTTCGGCGGCGACTTCGCGTTCGGGTCAGCCGCCTGGCAGATCGCCGAGGCGCACAGCCAGCACGCCCCGACCTACCTCTACCGCTACGACTACGCGCCGCGCACGCTGCGCTGGTCGGGGCTTGGCGCCACGCATGGCACCGAGTTGTTGGCGGTGTTCGACGTGTACCGCACGAAGTTCGGCAGGTTGCTTACGGCCGCCGCTGACCGGCGTTCGGCGCTACGCGTAAGCGACGACGTGCAGGCCCGCTGGCGTACATTCAGCCGTACCGGCGCGCCAGGCGACGACTGGCCCGCGTACACCAGCGCGGACCGCGCGGTGATGGTTTTCGATCGCCGTCCCCGCGTCGAGTACGACCCGCACGCCGACCGCAGGCAGGCGTGGGAAGGGTTCTC
>Ga0126307_10003891_pt1 | contig 10297 bp, 8 predicted proteins | sample Plot28_FD_89955 | JGI IMG/M metagenome (GOLD analysis project Ga0126307, IMG submission 89955) | Serpentine soil microbial communities from UC McLaughlin Reserve, CA, USA - Plot28 | ecosystem: Environmental > Terrestrial > Soil > Grasslands | place: USA: UC McLaughlin Reserve, Lake County...
CCCGGCAGGCCGCCTCGTTCACCGTCGAGTCCGGGCAGCAGGTGACGGCGAACGTCCTGCAGGCGGAGCCGAAGATCGACGCGATGTGGAACCACGACGACGACCAGGACGTCGGCGTGATGGCGGCGATCCAGCAGGCCGGCCGGGACGAGTTCTTCATGGTCGGCGGCGCCGGCTCGGCGAACGCGATGCGGCTGATCAAGGAGGACTCGAGCGTCCTGAAGGCCACGGTGACCTACAGCCCGAGCATGGCCTCCTCGGCGATCTCGCTGGCCCGGCTGATCGCCCAGGACAAGGGCATGTCGGACCTGGTGGAGAAGGAGGTGCCGGCCTCCATCACGCTGGCTTCCGAGACCATCACGAAGGAGAACGTCGACCAGTACCTGTCGCTCGGCTTCGAGTCCTGAGGAATCCTGATGTCCTCGCCGGACGGGTCCGTCCTCGGGATCGGCATGATCGGCTACGCCTTCATGGGCGCGGCTCACTCGCACGCCTGGCGCAACGCGGCCCGAGTCTTCGATCTCCCGCTGGACGTGCGGATGGCTGTCCTGTGCGGAAGGAACCGGGAGGCGGCCGCCGCGGCCGCCGCACAGCTCGGCTGGGAGTCGGTGGAGACGGACTGGAAGGCGGTAGTGGAGCGGGACGACGTCCATCTCGTCGACATCTGCACACCGGGCTCCAGCCATGGTGAGATCGCCACCGCGGCGCTGACCGCCGGCAAGCACGTGCTCTGCGAGAAGCCGCTGGCCAACACGGTGGCGGAGGCCCGCTCGATGGCCGAGGTCGCCCGGGCCGCCCGGGCCTCCGGGGTGCGGTCGATGGTGGGCTTCAACTACCGGCGGGTGCCGGCGGTCACCTTCGCCCGCCAACTGGTCGCCGACGGCCGGGTCGGGGAGATCCGGCACGTGCGCGCACAGTACCTGCAGGACTGGATCGTCGACCCCGAGTTTCCGCTGGTGTGGCGGCTGAAGGCGGACGAGGCCGGCAGCGGGGCGCTCGGTGACATCGGCGCGCACATCGTCGACCTGACGCAGTACGTGACCGGCCAGCGGATCACCGGCGTGAACGCGGTCCTCGAGACCTTCGTGCGGGAGCGGCCGCTGCCGGGCGCCAGCGCGGGGCTGTCGGCGTCCGGCGGATCCGGGGAGAAGGGCGAGGTCACCGTCGACGACGCGGCGCTCTTCCTCGGCCGGCTCGACGGCGGGGCGGTGGCGACGTACGAGGCCACCCGCTTCGCGACCGGCCGGAAGAACTCCATCCGGGTCGAGGTGAACGGCTCGGCCGGCAGCATCGCCTTCGACCTGGAGCGGCTGAACGAGCTGGAGTTCCTCGACGGGACCGAAGACGCGGCGACGCAGGGCTTCCGCCGGATACTGGTCACCGAGCCGACCCATCCGTACCTGGCCGCCTGGTGGCCGCCGGGGCACACTCTTGGGTGGGCGGAGACCTTCACCCACGAGGTGAAGGACCTGGTCGAGGCCGTCGGCGCCGGGCAGGACCCAGCCCCGTCCTTCGAGGACGGGCTGCAGGTCCAGCTCGTCCTCGACGCCGTGCAGCGCTCCGCCGCCGACCGGGGCTGCTGGACGGAGGTGGAGGCGCTATGACCCTGCAACCGGTGGCTACCAAGGAGGACAGGTTCACCTTCGGGCTGTGGACCGTCGGCTGGCTCGGGCGCGACCCGTTCGGCGAGGCCACGCGCTCGCCGCTGGACCCGGTCGAGACCGTGCACCGGCTCGCCGAGCTTGGTGCGGCGGGCGTGAGCTTCCACGACGACGACCTCGTCCCGTTCGGGTCCTCCGAGTCGGAGCGGACCAAGATCGTGCAGCGCTTCCGGGAGGCGCTGGACGAGACCGGCATGACCGTACCGATGGCGACGACGAACCTCTTCACCCATCCGGTCTTCAAGGACGGCGCCTTCACCGCCAACGACCGGGACATCCGGCGGTACGCGCTCCGCAAGGCGATGCGCAACATCGACCTGGCCGCCGAGCTCGGCGCGCGGACGTACGTCTGCTGGGGCGGCCGGGAGGGCGCCGAGAGCGACGCGGCGAAGGACCTGCAGGCCGCGCACGAGCGCTACCGGGAGGCCATCGACACGCTCTGCGCCTACGTGCTGGACCGGGGCTACGACCTCCGCTTCGCGCTGGAGCCCAAGCCGAACGAGCCGCGCGGCGACATCTTCCTGCCGACGGTGGGTCACGCGCTCGCGTTCATCTCGACCCTCGAGCATTCCGAGATGGTCGGTCTCAACCCCGAGGTCGGGCACGAGCAGATGGCCGGGCTGAACTTCGTCCACGGCGTCGCGCAGGCACTCTGGGCCGGCAAGCTCTTCCACATCGACCTCAACGGCCAGCACGGCGTCCGCTACGACCAGGACCTGCGCTTCGGCACCGGCGACGTGAAGAGCGCGTTTTTTCTGGTCGACCTGCTGGAGGGCGCCGACGGCACGGGTCCTGTCTACGGCGGACCGCGGCACTTCGACTTCAAACCACTGCGGACGGAGGACGTCTCCGGCGTGTGGGAGGCCGCGGCCGGCTGCATGCGGACGTACCTGCTGCTGGCCGAGCGGGCCCGCGCCTTCCGCGCGGATCCCGAGGTGGCCGAGGCGCTCGACGCGGCGCGAGTGCCGGAGCTGGCGGTGCCCACGCTCGGCGACGGCGAGGACTGGCGGCAGCTGCGCGACTCCGACGCCGACTTCGACGTCGAGGCGGCGGCCGGGCGCGGGATGCACTACGAGCGGCTCGACCAGCTCGCGATCGAGCACCTGCTGGGTGCCCGCTGAAAGTGGCCTGATCTGCGACACCTGGAGGATCCATGCCGCGACCGATCACCCTCTTCACCGGACAGTGGGCCGACCTTCCGTTCGAGGAGGTCTGCCGGCTCGCCTCCGAGTGGGGGTACGACGGCCTCGAGATCGCGTGCTGGGGAGACCACTTCGAGGTGGACAAGGCGGTCGCCGATGAGTCCTATGTGGACGGTCGGCGGGCGGTCCTGGCCAAGCACAACCTGCAGGTCTTCGCCATCTCCAACCACCTCGTCGGGCAGGCGGTCTGCGACGACCCGATCGACGAGCGGCACCGGGGCATCCTGCCGGCGCGGATCTGGGGCGACGGCTCGCCGGAGGGCGTCCGGCGGCGGGCCGCGGAGGAGATGAAGGACACCGCGCGGGCGGCCGCCCTGCTCGGTGTGCGGACCGTGGTCGGGTTCACCGGCTCGGCGATCTGGAAGACGGTCGCTATGTTCCCGCCGGTGCCGGCGTCCATGGTGGAGGAGGGGTACGCGGACTTCGCCGCGCGGTGGAACCCGATCCTCGACGTCTTCGACGAGGTCGGCGTCCGCTTCGCGCACGAGGTGCACCCGTCGGAGATCGCGTACGACTACTGGACGACGGTCCGGACGATGGACGCGATCGGCCACCGGGAGGCCTTCGGGCTGAACTGGGACCCGTCCCACTTCGTCTGGCAGGACCTCGACCCGGTCGGCTTCATCTGGGACTTCCGCGACCGCATCTACCACGTCGACTGCAAGGACGCGAAGCGCCGCGTCGGTAACGGCCGGAACGGCCGACTCGCGTCGCACCTGCCCTGGGCGGACATGCGCCGCGGCTGGGACTTCGTCTCCACCGGACACGGCGACGTGCCGTGGGAAGACTGCTTCCGCATGCTCAACGCGATCGGCTACGACGGGCCGATCTCGATCGAGTGGGAGGACGCCGGCATGGACAGGCTGCTCGGCGCCCCCGAGGCGCTGTCCTTCGTCCGGCGGCTGGTCGCGATCGAGCCGCCCGCGGCAGCCTTCGACGCCGCCTTCTCGTCCAGCTGACTCCCGGCTGGGAGGCCCGGCGCGGGGACGGGACCGTCGTCGCTCCCGCCCCCGCGTCCTGAGCGCCGGGCCTACGGGTTGGAGCCGTTGGTGCTCGAGGGGTTGGTCGGGTTCAGCGGGTCGGTCGTCGACTCGCTGGGCTCGAAGAGGTCCGTTGTGCTCGTCGTAGACGGCGTGGTCGATGACGTGGTCGACGGCGTCGAGAGCGGGTCGGTGTCCGAGACGTACGCCGTGGTCGACGGCGTCGAGTAGCTGCTCGACGTCACCGTGGTCGGTGAGTCGGTGGACGACGACCTGTCGTCACCCCTCTTGACCTTGCTCACCGCCTTGTTGACCAGATCGTTCTGCTTGGCCTTCGACACCAGGTCGGACGCCTGGGCCTGCAGCACCCCGGCGGTGCTCTGCACCGTCTGGTTGCCCGCCACCTTGCGGGCCTGCGCCACGATCTCCTCGTACCGCTGACGGCCGGCCTTGCTGCCCAGCACGTACCCCGCCGCGAACCCCGCGGCCAAGGCGAGCTTCCCCTGCATGATGAACTCCTTCGGTGTCGTCGCTTGCCAGCCGTCGAAGGCCTACCCGCCGGTCAGCGGGCGTACTCCCGATCGGGTACCCTGACGTGCCGTCGCCCTCGGCGGCCGGTCCCCCGTAGCTCAATTGGCAGAGCATGCGACTGTTAATCGTAGGGTTACTGGTTCGAGTCCAGTCGGGGGAGCCCACCTGACCAGGGCCTTCGCCTTTGACGACACACCTGCGCTCGGCTGATGTCAATGGCAGTGTCAACGAGCTAGGCTGCGGCCGTGCCGAGAACCGCCAGCGCTGCCCGTCAGCGGGGGCACATCCGTCAGCGGGGCAACTCGTACCAGGTGCTGGTGTACGCGGGAGTCGCCCAGTCACGGGTCGGTCGAACTACCTGACCGAGTCGACGAGCAGCGAGCGAGAAGCGCGGCGGATCCTGACGCGGCTTGTGGCCGAGGTCGACGCGCAGCGGAGCCCGCGTACGACCGCGACGCTCGCAGTCTGGCGCTGGACGCCTGGCTCCGGATCCACGAGGCCGAGGAGAGCACGGTTGGGAGTTACGAGCGGTACGGCCGCCGGTACATCAGCCGGCCCTCGGTGACGTGCCGGTCAGCAAGGTCACCCCGCAGCTCCTCGAGGATCTCTACGCCGAGCTCCGGCGCTGCCGCGACCGATGTGGCGGACGGCCGGCCATCGATCACCGGGTCGAGGGCCGGCACGACTGTCGCCGTCGATGATCCGGCAGATCCACTTCACCATCAGCGCCGCACTGGCGGCGGCCGTACGCTGGGAGTGGATCAAGTCCAACCCAGCGACGGTGGCGAAGAAGCCGCGACAGCCGCGGCCGCAGCCGAACCCGCCCAGCCCTGACCAGGCGGCCCGCATCATCGCCGCCGCGTGGGAGCAGGACGACAGCTGGGGCACGTTCGTCTGGCTCACGATGGTCAGGTCACCGCCGCTCTGGAAGCGGACGAGCGGCTGAAGAACCTCGGCGCCTCCTGCGTGCTCATCGGTTCACTGTCGGTTAGACATTAGACGGGACGCTACATCTCGTCTAGCGTCGTCTTATGCCGGTGGCGACGATCTCCAAGCAGCAGGTCCTGGCGGCCCTCACCGCTGCCACCCACCGCCGCCGCGACCAAGCCCGGGAGGACCTGGCCGGGCTGTCCATGGACGAGCTCGCCGCCCAAGCCGGCGTCTCCCGCGCCACCCTGTACCGGCTGTTCGGCAGCCAACAGCACCTACTCCAACAGCTCGGCCTCCAGCCGCCGCCGACGGTGCGCAGCCGCATCCTCGACACCGCCCTGGAGTTGGTCGGCCGCCACGGCCTGGCCGAGCTGTCCATGGACGAGCTGGCCGCCCAGGCCGGCGTCTCCCGGGCCACCCTGTACCGGCTGGTCCCGGGCAAGGAGGCGTTGTTTGCCGAGCTGGTCCGAACCTTCTCGCCCTTCGAGCCGATCGCGGCGGTGCTGGAGACCACGGGTGACCGGCCCCCGGCCGAGGTGATCCCGGTCATCGCCCAGGCGATGGCCGCCGCCATGGACGGCCACATCGGCCTGCTGCTGCAACTGCTGTTCGAGCTCGCTCGCCCGGACCCCGACGGCGGACGCGGCACCAGCGAGGACGCAATCCAGGGGATGCGCACCCTGCCGCTGGTGGCACGCTACCTGGACCGGCAGATGGCCGCCGGCCGCCTGCGCCAGATGGACCCGGACCTGGCCTTCCAAGCTCTGGCCGGGCCGATCGTGATGCACCTGCTCGTGCAGGCCTCGGCCGAATCCCAGTCCGGCGCCGGCCGTGCGATGGCCCTGCCCCTGGAGGAGGTGGTCGACCAGCTGGTCGCGATCTGGCTGCGGGCCATGACCACCGACCAGCCGGTCGCTCCCCAACCGGCCGCGTCCACGCCGCCACGATCAAGGAGGAAAGCGACATGACCGACCAGACCCAAGCTAGTCGCCGCGAGGTCGACTCTGACGTGCTGCCCCCCGTGATCAGCCTCGAGGAGGCTGCCCGCCTGGACCCGGCGGCGGCGCGGGCGCTGCTGGGCAGCAAGGCGGCCAGCGTGGCGCGCCTGACCGGGGCGGGCTTCCCGGTACCGGCCGGGGTGGTGGTGACCACGGCCGCCGCCGCCGACCGGGAGCAGGCGTACAAACAGCTGCGTGCCGCCGCCGCCGAGCTCGGCCGCCCAGACCAGCGGTTCGCGGTGCGCTCCTCCGCCACCGCCGAGGACCTGGCCGGCGCGTCGTATGCCGGCCAGTACGAGACCGTCCTTGACGTTCGCCTCGACGAGCTGCCCGACGCCGTGCGCCGGGTGTTCGACTCGGCCGCCTCGGTCCGCGTCGCCGCCTACCGGCAGGCCCACCCCCAGGCTGGCGCCAGCGTGGGCCCCGCGCTCGACCCGTCCGAGTCGGGGATGGCGGTCCTGGTCCAGGTGATGGTGGCGGCCGAGGCGGCCGGGGTCGCCTTCACCGCCGACCCGCTGACCGGCGCCCGCGACCAGGTCGTCATCAGCGCCGTGCGCGGCCTTGGGGAGCGGCTGGTCTCGGGCCAGGCCACCGGCGACCAGTGGGTCGTCCGCGATGGCCAGGCCAGGCGGACGCGCGCGACCGAGCGGGCGATCACCGCCGACCAGGCCCGCCAGATTGCCACCCTCGCCCGCCGCGTCCAGGCGCATTTTGGCAGCCCGCAGGACCTGGAGTGGGCCATCGTCCCCGATCCTGGCGGCGCCGAGGGTGGGTTGTGGCTGCTGCAGGCCCGGCCCATGACGGCCCTGCCCGACCCGGTGGACTGGACCCCGCCGACCGCTGGCTACTGGATGCGGAACTTGCGCCTGGGCGAATGGCTGCCCGAGCCGATGACCCCGCTGTTTGCCGACTGGCTGCTGGACCGAATCGACCACGGCGAGCAACAGGCCACCCACGACCACATCGGCACCACGCTCGAGTTTCCGCACGCGGCGGTCAACGGCTGGTACTACCTTGGCACCCCAGCGCTGTCGCCCCGCACCATCGTCACCGCCCTGCTGCAGGGCCGTGGCCGGCTGCTGCGGTTCGCTCGTCATGGGGTGCTGGGCCCTGGCCGTGACCCGGTGGTCGCCGACCGGCGGCTGCTGGCGGGTCTGGCTGAGGAGTGGCACACGGATCTGTTGCCCGGCTACCAGCGGCTGGTCAACGAGGGCGAGGAGCAGGTCGAGACCGCCTCGCCCGAGCAGCTGGCCGCCATCGTCGACCGCGTCGGCGCGGCCGCCGGCGAGCAGCTGTGGTCGCTGGCCGTGGTGGGGGGCGCAGCCTGGAAGATGGAAGGCGTCCTGGCCCGCTTCGCCCGCCAGCACCTGGCCGGCAAGCTCGATATCAGTGTCCAGCAGCTGCTGGTCGGGCTGCCCGGCAGCCAACCCGAGCTGGCTGCACATGCGGTCCAAAGCCTCGACTGGGCCCACCCCACCGCCGGCGAGCTCGGCTGGCCACCACCCCCGCCACCCGAGGACCGCCACCGCGAGCTGGCCGCCCGCCGGGAGGCCCTCACCGCCCAGTGCGCGACGGCGCTGGGCGACCGGCCGCAGCTGCAGGCGCGGTTCCAAGCGCTGCTGGCGGTCGCCCAGCGCTACGCGATCATCCGCGAGCAACAAGCCCGCCAGCTCACCATTGGCTGGCCGCTGCTGCGCCGCTGTGTGCTTCGCCTCGGCGAGACCCTGCGCGCGGACGGCGTGATCGAGCGGGCCGAGGACGTGTTCTACTTGACCCGCGCCGAACTCGACACTCGCGCCCCCCCGCAGGAGCTGGTCGCCCGGCGCCGTGGCTCCTGGGAGCGGCAGCGGCGCCTGCTCGCGCCCTTGGCCATCGGCCGGCCACCCTGGCTGATCGCCAAGGAACTTTTAGCCACCGTGGAGGCCGCGCGCACCCACGGAGTGGTGGCCGAAGGCGCCATCGTCGGCCAGCCGGCCAGCCCCGGCCGGGCGACCGGCCCGGTCCGCATCGTCCACGGGCCCGATGACTTCGACCGCTTCCAGCCCGGCGAGGTGCTGGTCGCCCGGACCACCGCCCCCGCCTGGACACCGCTGTTCGCCCGCGCGGTCGCGGTCGTCACCGACGGCGGGACCCTGGCCGCCCACGCCTCCCTGGTCGCCCGCGAATACGGCATCCCCGCGGTGGTCGCCACCGGGGATGCCACCGCCCGCCTGACCGACGGTCAGGTGATAACCGTCGACGGCGGCGCCGGCACCATCCACCCACCCCAATGAGCAAGCCCGCCAGGACGGCCCGGGCCGACCCTGAAAGGACGATCATGACCACCACACCCCTGCTGCTCCTGGTGGCCGCGGCGGGCGTCAACGGCCTGCCCACCGAGGCCAGCCTGGACCAGTCCATCAAGCAGCTTCGCGCCCGCCACCGCATCAGCGTGCTGGCGTTTGCCCGCTACAGCCAGGCCGCCCGACCTGGCCAATGGGGTCGCCTGGTACGCGGTACTGGGCTTGGGCACCGCCCTGCTGACCCTGATCGCCGCCGGAGCCGGCCCGGCAGGCCAGCCGCCCACCGCGGTCGCGATGGCCTTGTGGGTCGCGATCGCCACCACCGCGGCGCACTCGGCGGCCTCGGCCCGGGCGGCGCCCACCCACTTCCGCCAACGCCGCCTAGGGACAGACGAGGCGGCGCTGACCGCCGTGTTCGACCGCTTCCAACGCTGGCACACGATCCGGGTCACATTCCAGGTCACCGCGCTGGCCGCGGTGCTCGCCGCGGTTGCCGTCGCGGTCACCTCCTGAGCGCCAACAGACGGCCCGGTCCAGCCACCAGGCCAATTGGCCTCGGCCCTGGCCGCCATGATCGCTGGGGTGAGGGAAAGGGGTGAGGGGGGTTGGCTGAGGGCTCGTGCGCAAACAGGATCGGCGATGTCCGCGAGACCACCTGCTGCATTGTGGGTGCCGGTCCAGCTGGCGCGATGCTGGCGCTGCTGTTGGCCCGCCAGCGCGTCCCGGTGGTCCTGCTGGAGGCGCACGGGGACTTCCACCGAGAGTTCCGGGGGGACTCTCTTCACCCGGCGATCATGGAGGTGCTGGACGAGATCGGCTTGGCGGACCGTGTGCTGGCCGAGCTGCCCCACCGAAAGATCCGCCAGGTCACCTTCCCCACCCGGCCTCCCACCTCCATCCAGTTCTCCCGCCTGCTTTACACCCGCTTCCCGTTCATCACCCTGATGCCCCAGTCGAGATTCCTGGAGTTCCTGACCGCGGAGGCCGCCCGCTACCCCTCGTTCGAGCTCATCATGCGGGCAAGCGTCCGCGAGCTGATCATCGAGGGCGGCGCCATCCGTGGGGTGCGCCATCGGGGACCGGCCGGGTGGGGCGAGGTTCGGGCCAGGCTCACAGTGGGCGCCGACGGCCGGTTCTCACAGATCCGGCGGCTGTCTGGGGCACGGCCCATCGTGCTCTCCTCGCCCATCGACGTCCTGTGGTTTCGACTGCCCCGGATCGCCACCGACCCAGAGGGGGTGGTGGGGGGAGCGGGACACGGACACATGCTGCTCATGGGCGACCGGGGAGACTACTGGCAGATCGGATCGATCATCTCCAAGGGCGAGTTCCCCCGCCTTCGAGCAGCCGGGCTGGATTCCCTGCATGCGGTGCTCGTGGACCTGGTGCCCTGGCTTGGCGAGCGCATCCACCACCTGGCCGATTGGAGCCAGGTCTCGCTGCTGTCAGTGGCGTGCGACACGCTCCCCAAGTGGTGGCGCCCCGGCCTGCTCATGATCGGCGATGCCGCCCACGTCATGTCTCCGGTCGCGGGCAACGGCATCAACTACGCCATCCAGGACGCCGTCGCGGCGGCGAACCTGCTCGCCGAGCCGTTGGCGGCCGGCCACCTCACCGACGCCCACCTGGCGGCCATCCAACGCCGGCGGCAGTGGCCGACCCGCATCACGCAAGCCGTCGTGGGGCAGATCCAGGACCGAGTTCTCGCCAGAA
>Ga0126307_10003892_pt1 | contig 10295 bp, 11 predicted proteins | sample Plot28_FD_89955 | JGI IMG/M metagenome (GOLD analysis project Ga0126307, IMG submission 89955) | Serpentine soil microbial communities from UC McLaughlin Reserve, CA, USA - Plot28 | ecosystem: Environmental > Terrestrial > Soil > Grasslands | place: USA: UC McLaughlin Reserve, Lake County...
CGTCTAAGAGCTTGCGCGGATAGGCTCGCAACTTTCCGTATTTGACTCGGCCGCATGCGATCAAACAGGGGCGTAGCGGCTGTTTGATCTATTTGCTACCCGCCTATCCGCGCAGCCTCTAAGGCCTTTGCGACTCATCTTCCCGCGGCCGGTCTCAACCTGTGGCTCAAGGCGTCGGGACCGTACTCCAAGGCGACGAGGAAGGCGGCGGCGATGACGGGATACTCGGTCGTAGTCGGTGAAAGTCGGGGGTCTTCGCGCAGCAAGCCGCCGAGGTTTGCTATCCCTTCGAGACCGCGCCTGGAGTGGACACCGCCGGCCTTCAAGACCCCGTGCGCCATGCGGGAGACTTCTTCGGCATCCTGGCGGCCTGAGCGGCCGGCCACATCGAGGTCTGGCACCTCAGAGATGACCTCGAGGTAGGCCTGGACCAGGGCGCCGCGGACGGAGTCGGCCCTGGAGAGGGCGGAGAGAAGCGCCGGCCTGGCGAGTTCGCGGGTGACCTCGAAGTCCCTGGCGTACTCTCGGGCCAACGCGTGGCGCGACGCCGAGTAGCGCATGGCGTCGCGGAGCGTGGCGTCTTTGCCGGCCCCGAGGGCGTAAGAGAGCGCGGCGGCGAGGGCCTCCTCCCCGCCGGCCACCTCGAGCGCCCGCGCGAACGGCGCTATCTCGTCGTGGCCGAGTCCTGCAAGGACACGTGACGTGGGCTCTCCGCGCAGGGCGCCTCGGGCGAGCGGGGCCAGATACCCGGTAACCCGCGGGTCGGCGAAGCCGGCAAGAGAGAGCGAGGAGGCGGTGGCCTCGAGTACCGTCTCCCCCACGCCCTGGCGGCCCGATCCACCTAAAGCGTCCCTGACGGATATTACGGAGAGCGCCTTCGACTCGTGCGCGACACGGCCGTCCAGGTAGCGCGAACCCGTCCCCGGCGTGGGGGCGCTGTAGACGAGCATTATGGCCGTGGCGGCGCATGCCGCCACAAGACCCTCAGGTACCGACTCCGTGCCCTGACGCCCCATCAGGCCCGGAGCGCCCGGTCCGGATCCTCGAGAACTGCGTCTACCCTGGTCCGGTTCTCCTGGGACAGCACGGCCCATCTGATCCCCTCGCGCGCAACTTCCACCGACACAAGCACCTCCCGTCTAGCCGTAGGGGGCACTATTCTAACCCGAGGCCGCCAGGTCTCTTTGCGAACGAAGTAATATACTCGTCGCCATGGATAAGACACCCCACTACCGGGAACTGCCCGCCGACACGATCGAAAGAGTTCACGATGGATAGGATGTCGCCATGCCGAGGAGGCTCTTGAACACCCGCAACGAAACCTCACTCATAACGGAGGACGCTTTCGAGAAGGGCGTACAGGAGGGCACCCTGGGCGCCGAGGAGGAGCTGTGGCTCGCCGATCCGGGTACCCTCAAGCTCGCCGACGGGGCGCAGAGCATCCTGGCCCTCGAGTCCGCCAAGCTCTTCTCGGGGGAGCTCATAGACTGCGAGATCGAGTCGAACACGGGCGTACACGACCAACCCCCAGGGGTCTTCGCCGACCTCGTCTCCCGCAGGCGTGTTCTGCTCGGGCACGCAAAGAGGATGGACAGGGTTCTCGGCACCAGCGGCACGCACCCGATCGGCGACTGGCGGGAGCAAGAGATCATCGACAAGCCCCACTACCAGCGCCTGAAGAAGAAACTGGGGTGGTTGATCCGGCGCAACAACACGTTCTCTCTACACGTCCACTACGCCGTGCAGGGTCGCGGGAAAGCCGTCTACCTCTTCAATCGTCTCCGCGAGTACGTGCCGCACATGCTAGCGCTCTCGGTCAACTCGCCGTTCTGGCAGGGCGAATACACGGACATGCACTCGGCGCGCGTCCTGATGTTCTCGCGGGCGTACCACCGCGCAGGACTCCCCGAGCCCCTCGGCTCATGGACGGACTACACAGACTACGTAGACTACCTCGGGCGCGCCGGCCTCATAGACACCCTGGGGGAGATATGGTGGGACGTGAGGCTCCACCCAGGGCTCGACACCGTGGAGATCAGGGCCTTCGACGCCCAGACGGACCCCGCCCGCAACGAGGCCCTCGTAGCGTTGGCGGCGGCCCTGTGCGACATGCTCGCCCTCGAGTACGACTCGGATGAGCTAATGCCTATCATACCGAACCGCGAGATCGAGGAGAACAAATGGAGCGCCCAGCGTTATGGCCTCGACGGAATCTTCATAGATCACATCTCCCACGAAGCACTAAAGACCAGCAAAGCCGTAGAGACGCTCGTGGCACGCCTCTCCGAGGCGACCACCAGGGATCTCTCGGGACTCGAGCGTATCCTTGGTGAGCCGACAGAATCCGTTCGCCAACTAGAAGTGTGGCGAGAGACGGGATCCACCCTCGAGGTCGCAAGAGATCTGGTGACCAGGACGTCGCCCTAGAGCGATTGGGGCGAGGTCGAAGTCCTCGCCCCAATCGCGCATTTCAGCACTTCAGCAATAATAAGCTGAAATGCTGACTTGCTGACTTGCTGAAATGCGCGCAAAGAGGCCTTGCCTCTTTGCGCTCTCACTTCCCGAAGACCCTGCGTTTGGCCTGGTTCACGACGATCTTGCGAACCCTTTTGTTTTGGAGGGCCCTGAGGGCTACGCTGCGCGCCGTCTTGCTCTTGATCAGTTTGAGGGCTATGGCCTTCTTCACGACTTGTGTCTCCTCTTTGTTCTTTTTTGCGCGGCCTTCCTGAGATCGCGACGGAGCTTCATCTTCAGCAGATCCAGGAGCGCCCTCTCGTCTTCGGTCAGGTCGCCCTATCTATCTCCGTGTGGTATCTGCTGCCCAAACGTCCGCCCAGAAAGCCGCCGAGTAGCGCCAGGAGCACGCCGGCCAGGGCGCTAACGATGCCGACGACGCCGGCGCCGAGCAACGATCTGCCCGCAGAGATAATCCTTTCGACCAGGTTGGCGATGCTCTCCGCCGCCCCGGCGGGCAAGAAGCCGGAAAAGACCAGCGCAGCCAGGGCGAGGATCAGAACGACTATAAACGTCCAGACCAATACCATCGCCCCGTTGCGACCCCCGTCGAAACGTGCGAGGCGGCCAGCCACGTACCCGCCGAAGAAGTAGGTCAGAAAGATCAAAACCCCGAGCACAGCGAGCCCCGTTAGGACAGAGGCCCCGATCTGGCCACCCGACAGCTCAGGCGTGATGCCGAAGGGGACGAGCACGAGCCCGGCGATGGCTGAGAAGACCCCCCCGAGGACGGTGGAGAAGATGAACCCGAGAAAGCTCGCCAACCAGTCCACACCCCCGTACATGTCCCTGAGCCGGTCCTCCCGCTCCTCCACCTCCTCGAAGTAACCCCTCGGATAGGGGGTCGCCGCCCTGGTTGTGTCGGGGTAGCCCGACGCCCCTATGACGCGGGTCTCGTTATCCTCTGAAGGTCCCGTTCCCGCACCTCGGGTCGCGGAGGACGCACCCTCACCCTGGCGCGCGGACTCGGCGCCGTTCTCGGTGGGCACCCGACGCGTCTCGACGTCATCATCACCCAGGGGTCCCGTTCTGCGGCGCTCTTCGCGCCCCTCTTCTGGTCTGTCGCTCATCTCTCCCCCTTCTAGTCATATCGTCGGCCAATAGTCTGTAGTACATTGTAGATTCTACCCTGCACGCGTCCGGGGCACCCGGGAGGCAGGCCTGACAGGGCCACACCCTACGAGCCCAAGGCTGATTGTTATACATCAGGCCGAGAATCGGGCTGGATCTCGCCGCCTGGCTTGTACGCGGGGCCATATGCAACGGGTGTTAGGCCTTCATATCATGGCGGGTGTTGCAGGCAAGTCCCAGCCCTGGGGCTTTGTAGAGAGCGAATACCCGAGGAGGTAAGCTTGGAGACGGCTGACAAGCAGAGCATTTTGCAGCAGGCGCAGGAGAACGACGTACAGTTCATAAGGCTGTGGTTCACCGACGTGCTCGGCACGCTCAAGAGCTTCGCGATCACGGTCGAGGAACTGGAGGACGCCTTAGACGGAGGAATGGGCTTCGACGGATCTTCGATCACGGGCTACCAGGACATCGAGGAGTCCGACATGATAGCCATGCCGGATCCCTCGACCTTCCAGATCATCCCCTGGAGCCCACAGGACGCGCCGACGGTGCGCATGATCTGCGACGTAAGAACGCCCGATGGCGATCCCTACGTTGGCGACCCGCGCCACGTCCTCAGGCGCGCCCTGGAGCGGGCGAGCGAGATGGGCTTCGACAAGTACTACTGCGGACCCGAGCTGGAGTACTTCTACTTCAGGGACTCCAAAGGCACCGAGCCCCTCGACTACGGCGGCTACTTCGACTTGACGACGCTCGATGCGGCGACGGCCTTGAGGCGCGAGACAGTACAGTCACTGCAGCAGCTAGGCATCAAGGTCGAGTACTCCCACCACGAAGTCGGCATCTCCCAGCACGAGATCGACCTCCGCTTCGACGATGCTATGGCGATGGCCGACAAGGTGATGACCTACAAGACGGTGGTCAAGGAGGTGGCCACCCGCCACGGCGTCTACGCGACGTTCATGCCCAAGCCCTTGAGGGACCAGAACGGCTCGGGTATGCACACCCACCAGAGCCTGTTCTCGGGCGGCAAGAACGCCTTCTTCGATGCGGACAACGAGTACTACCTATCCGAAGAGGCGCAGGCGTTCATCGCAGGTCAGCTGAGGCACGCGCGTGAGATCAGCATAATCTTCGCCCAGCACGTGAATTCCTACAAGCGGCTGGTCCCCGGCTACGAGGCCCCGGTCTACATAGCCTGGAGCCGCCGTAACCGCTCTGCGCTGGTCCGTGTCCCGCTCTACCACCCAGGCAAGGAAAGGGCTACGCGTATGGAGCTCCGCTGCCCTGACCCCGCAGCCAACATCTATCTCTGCTTCGCCGCGCTCCTCCACGCCGGCCTGGAGGGCATCGAGAAAGGTTACGAGCTGCCGGAACCGATGGAGCGTAACCTCTACCATCTTACGGCAGAGGAGCGCGAGAAGATGGGTATTCAGAGCCTCCCCGCCGACCTCGGAGAGGCGATCAAAGAGGCTGAGAACTCGGAACTGCTGCACAAGGCGCTAGGAGAACACACCTACACCCGCCTGCTACAGCTAAAGCGCGAAGAGTTCGAAGACTACAGGGTGCAGGTGACGCCGTACGAGCTCGAGAAGTACCTGCCGGTCTTGTAGGTTTCAGGCTACAGGCATCAGGCTTCAGGTCTTAGGGTGCGGCGGGAGCCGCACCCCTCGTTCGTGGCCGGAACCGGGCACGCGGGATGTTCTCCGGCCAACGGGCCACGCGGGTAACCCGCCCTTCTAGGTTCGTGAGTGGCCCGCTCTACCGACGTTCGATGAGGCACAAGACTTCGGAGAGGAGGGTTCTCGTGGTGCTCATTGCCTCGCCTTCGTAGATGGTCTCTTTGCCCGACCAGTCGCCGAAGTATCCGCCGGCCTCGCGCAGGATTGGTGGGAAGGGGCCGCAATCCCAGGGGTTCACGATGGGGTCGAGCATGAGCTCCGCCCTGCCCGTGGCTACGAGGGCGTGGCCGTAAGCATCGGACCAGCCGCGGGTGCTTCCGGCGGCGGTGAGAAGGCGTTCCCAGGCCGCGGTGCGGCCGTGTTCCCCGAAGCTTGCCGCGTCGGTGAAACAGGCTATGCCTTGCGCCAGGCTTCGCGTGGACACGTAGGTCCTGCGGCCGTTGAGGAAACATCCCTCCCCGGTGGCGGCGCAGACCATCTCGTCGATGGCCGGGAAGTAGGCCGCGCCAACCTCGCAGACGCCCTGTATCTCCAGCCCGATCAGGACTCCGTACAGCGGGACGCCCCGGACGAAGGACTTCGTCCCGTCTATGGGGTCGAGAACCCAACGGTGGACGGAGTCGGCCCCCTCGGTCTCCCCGAACTCCTCCCCTACCACAGCGTGCTGCGGATAGCGCGCCCCGATCCTGTCGCGGATGAGCTTCTCTGCATCCCTGTCGGCAACGGTCACGGGCGTGTCGTCGGCCTTGAACTCCGGGCGCGCCGCCTCGGTCCCGAAGTAGCCGAGCGTGAGCCGTCCGGCCTCGTAGGCGGTCTGTACGCAGAACTCGAGGTTAGGTCGCAGGTTCACGCCACCAAGATAGCATGCGGTATCAAATTAGACTGCTTCACCCTTTCCCCTATAATCTACGCCGTCCCTTGTCCCTCTCGGAGAGGTGGTCCAGACTTGGTCAAGATCGGTGCTACGAGCGGCGCGACCGAAGGATTCGCGCCGGAGCTTCTCGCGGTCGCCCTCTTCGAGGGAGAGAGCCCGCGGGACCTCGGCGAAGGTGCAACCAGGGTGGTTTCGGACGGCGACTTCGCCGGCAAGCCAAACGAGACTGCCCTGCTCTACGGGCAGCAAGGCCCTGCGCCACGACTGTTGCTGGTCGGCCTGGGCAAGAGGGATCTCGCAACCCCCGAGAAACTGCGCCGCACGGCGGCGACCGTCGCCCGCCGCGCCAGGACTCTGAAGCTGGGCGAGGCCGCCCTCTCCCTGCCGACCCTCCCCGACACGGGGACCCGAGAAGCCGCGCGGGCCGCGGCGGAGGGGGTGAAGCTCGGCCTGTACCGCTTCGACCGGCACAAGACCGCCGCAAACGGCCACGACCTCGGGACCTTCTGGCTCGTCGCCGACGACGGTGCCCTGGACGAGGCCAGAGAAGGGAGCGAGCTCGGTGAGAAGGTGGCGGGAGGGTCCGTGCTCGCCCGCGACCTCGCGAACGAGCCTTCCAACGTCGCCACCCCCGAGTATTTGGCGCAGAAGGCGCGCGGCATCGCCGAAGAGTACGGCATGCGCAGTGACGTTCTCGATACCGCGGGAATCGAGGACGAGGGGCTTACGGGCCTCGCGACGGTCGGCCGGTCCGCCTCCAACGAGCCGCGTTTCATCGTGCTAGAGCACCGCAAGGGAGGCGAAGAGGCGCCTGTCGTTCTGATCGGGAAGGCCGTCACCTTCGACTCTGGGGGTATCTCCATCAAGCCATCGGCGGGCATGGAGGAGATGAAGTTCGACATGAGCGGCGGCGCGGCGGTGCTCGGAGCGATGGAGGCGGCGGGGGCCCTGGATCTCCAACTCAACGTCATCGCCCTGGTGCCGGCGACCGAGAACCTGCCGGGCGGTGACGCCTTCAAACCGGGCGACGTCCTGGAGATGCACTCGGGTAAGACGGTGGAGATCGTCACCACCGACGCCGAGGGGCGTCTCATCCTCGCGGACGCCCTCTCCTACGCCCGACGTTACGAGCCCTCCGCCGTGATCGACTGCGCGACCCTCACCGGCGCCTGCGTCGTCGCCCTGGGCAACCACGCCTCGGGCCTGATGGGCAACGATGAGGACCTTATAGCGGAGCTACAGACCGCGGGCGAGGCGACCGGGGAGAAGGCTTGGCCTCTGCCGCTCTTGGAGGAGTACACAGAGCAGATCAAAGGCGACACCGCGGACATTAAGAACTCGGGTGGCCGGCAAGGGGGTGCTCTGACCGCGGGCGCTTTCCTAAAGGAGTTCGCCGACTACCCGTGGGCGCATCTGGATGTGGCTGGGACGGCCTATGGCAAGAAGGGCAACGCGTACACGACCAACGGCGCCACGGGCGTCCCGACCCGCCTGCTGGTCGAGTTCCTCCTCGGGAGGACGCGATGATCCTCGAGATGCTCACCGTCGGCCCTTTCCAGGAGAACTGCTACATCATCGGGGATGAGGAGGCCGGGGTGGGCGCGATCGTCGATCCAGGGGACGAGGCGGCCCGCATCACGCTCGCGGTCGAACAGACGGATCTGGAGATAGGGTCCATAATCGTCACACACGCCCACATAGACCACGTCGGGGCCGTCGCGGCGCTCGTCGACGAGTACGCCTGCCGGGTCCTGATGCACGCCGAGGCCGAACCCATGCTAAAGCAGCTCCCGACCCAGGCGATAATGATGGGCCTGAGGTTCGGCAAGGTCCCCAAGGTCGACCACCACATCGGCGAAGAGGAGGTGCTCGAGGTCGGGGCCCTCAGGCTACGCGCCCTCTACACGCCGGGTCACGCGCCGGGTCACCTGGCCTTCTACGTCGAAGAGGAGGGCCTCGTTCTCTCGGGCGATGCGCTCTTCGCCGGGAGCGTGGGGAGGGTGGACCTTCCAGGCGGGAGCATGGAAGTTCTGATGCGCAGCATCGAAGAGAGGTTGATGACCCTACCGGACGAGACCACGGTGTATCCTGGGCACGGGCCGCAGACCACTATCGGCAACGAGCGTGCGTCCAACCCGTTCCTGCAGGGAGGGATGTTTTGAGCGAGAGCGTCGAGCGCCACAGGGAGTCGGCCCCGGAGAAGATCAGGGTCGCCGTATTGACGATCAGCGACACGAGGACCCGCCAGACGGACACGGGAGGCGACGCAGCAGAACAGCTCTTGCGCGAGGCAGGGCAGGAAGTCGTGGCCCGCCAGATCGTCAGGGACGAGGTCACAAGTATAAGGGCGAGCCTTATAGACCTCCTTGCGAACCCTGACGTCGATGCCGTGGTCACGACGGGCGGGACCGGGATCTCGGGACGCGACACCACCTACGAGGTCGTCGACCGCATGATCGAGAAGAAGCTCGACGGTTTCGGGGAGATCTTCAGGATGCTCTCTTACGAGGAGATCGGGGCAGCGGCGATCATGAGCCGGGCGGTCGCGGGGGCCGTAGGCACCAAGTTGGTTGCGAGCCTGCCTGGATCCCGCAACGCGGTCAGGCTCGCCGTGGAGAAACTCCTCGTCCCCGAGCTGGCGCACATCGTCTTCGAGCTTCGCAAGCACGAGGAAAGCGGGTAGAGAGTTGGAAAGGGAACCCCTCTCCCCCGAAGCCGATGCGCTCTGGCGAAGGCTGTGGGAGATCTGGCAGGACAACGATGAGGAGGACGTGGTCCTCGGCTCCGCCGAGCTGGCCGACCTCGAAGAGGAGATCCCGGGCCTCGGAAACCGGATAAAGACGGCCCTCGCCTACCTCCAGCGCGCCCGCTACATCCAGTACCGCTCCGGGGTTGGGGAGGACGGCATAGAGCCGATCCTCTTCGACGTCTACGAGCCGCGCTGAGGAGCGTGAAACAATCGCTCTAGCGCCACGTAGAGAGGTCGGATCTCACGTATCGTCCCGAGATCCTGCGGTTCATCCGGGCACGGCTGCGCCGAAGAATAGAGCGACGGTTGACGGAGCGAGGGGCAGGATCAGCGGTTCACCCCAGCGTGGTTGCCTGCGTCCTCATTCATGATTCGCTCCCCTCCAGACTCTCGATGTCATGGGCGACCTCTGACAGATCGTCGTCTAACTGATGTCCGCGTCCATCGAACTCGTGGAACCTTGCATGCGGAACCTTTTCAGCATAGAGCGCGAGGTGTGCGAACGGCACCCACTCGTCGTCGCGGCTGTGGTAGAAGAACATCGGCAGGCCTTCGGGGAGCTTCGATGCGAACTCTTCTTGCAGAACATACTCGTCAACCTCCCAGTCCTCAACGCCCCAGTAGGGTGCCGCGATCAGAAACATCCCGGCTATGGGTGTCGCCGTCCTCTCCTCGGAGATGTACTTCAGCAGGATCGAAGCCCCCAGAGAATGGCCGACGAGAGAGACCTCGCCATCGAGCTCGGCGAGTTCACTCGCTATCCGGTCCCTCCACGCCGCGTACTTAGGGCTATCCTCATCTGGCATCTTCGGAAACTGCACCTCGTAGCCACCGCCCAGCGCATCTCGCAGGCTCGCCGCCATTTTCCTGTCGCTCTCGTATGCTCCTTCGCCACCACCGTGAACAAACAGCAGTCGTCTCTTCATTCAGGTGTTCCTGACCGGTTGGCTTCCTTCCCATCAGCGAACGATAGACCGTTCGCAGCCAGGGCATGCCGCAGTTGAGCGAGCACCTTTGGCCCCACGCCATGTAGTCTCTCGATCTCCGCCTCGTTGACCCTGGCAATCTGCCCGAGCCGCCGGTAGCCAGCGTTGGTGAGCGCCCGCTGCGCAGGCCCGGACAACCCGGATGGAAGGTCGGTCTCCTGCCGAGAATTCATGGTAACCTTCTACTTGACGACCCGGAAGGTCATGTGGGTCACGTCTGGATCTGCTCTCAGCCCGGTTCTCTCCAGCTCGATATGTTCGGTCCCAAGGTGATCGAACAACCTCACGCCGTCCCCCAGCAGCACGGGGACAACGTCTACGTGTACTTCGTCCAGTAGCCCCGCCCTGAGACACTGCTGGACGAGGCTCGCAGCGCCCACCGCGACGTTCTTCTCGCCAGCCGCCGCTCTGGCCTGTTC
>Ga0126307_10003893_pt1 | contig 10295 bp, 9 predicted proteins | sample Plot28_FD_89955 | JGI IMG/M metagenome (GOLD analysis project Ga0126307, IMG submission 89955) | Serpentine soil microbial communities from UC McLaughlin Reserve, CA, USA - Plot28 | ecosystem: Environmental > Terrestrial > Soil > Grasslands | place: USA: UC McLaughlin Reserve, Lake County...
CGCGGTATTTCGTCGACGAATGCCACGCGGCTCGGTCGTTTATAGGACGCTAGCCGGTCGCCGACCACCGCGATGAGCTCATCGGCCTCGACCGGTCGACTCGTCTTGACCGCGGCGACGACGGCCTCTCCGTTCGTGGCGTCGGGCACACCGAACACCGCACAGTCTTCGACGGCCCGGTGCCCATGCAGAAGGGCTTCGATCTCGGCCGGCGCGACCTGAAATCCCCGCACCTTGATCATTTCTTTCGCACGGTCGGTGATCCGCAGCCATCCGTCGACATCGACGTATCCGACGTCGCCCGTCCGATACCAAACGTCCGAAAACACCTGCGCCGTGGTGTCGTTCGGCAGGTAGCCAGCCATCACTGAATCCGAACGCACCTGGATCTCGCCCACCGCTCCCGGCGACAGCGGTTCGCCGTCGTCTAGCGACACGATCCGCACGCGTACCCCCGGCACCGGCCTTCCGACGGTGTCGAGCCGCGCGCCCTCGATCTCATTGCATGCGATAACGGGCAATTCACTGGTGCCGTATGCGGTCACCCAATTCACGCCCGTCCGACTGCTGACTTCCTCGGCTACGCTCTGGGTGACCGGCGTCGCACACCACATGATGTAGCGCAGTGACGACAGGTCGTAGCTCTCCAGCTCCGGATGAGTGGCCAGCGCCAAAGCGATTGGCGCGACGGCCATCTCGATGGTGATCCGGTCCTTCTCAATGTGGTTGAGCATTAGGTCGATATCGAACCGGCGGTGCAACCGGATCCATGTGCCGGTTTCCAGCGCCATCACGATGTTGAGCAAGCCAAGGATGTGCGAGGGCGGGGTCATGATCTGCATCCGGTCTGCCGCCGACAGGCCCAACGCGTCTCGCCAGTGCTGTACCGCGACGGCGAACGAGGCGTGGGTGTGACGCACCGCCTTGGGCATGCTCGTCGTCCCCGAGCTGAACACAAACAGCGCATCGCTGTCGCGACTCGGCGCTTCGAACGGCCGCTGCCCGGGCGTGATCGCCTCGTCCAGTGACAGCATCGGCATCAACTCAGCGAGCACCGGATGGTCGCCAACCGCGTGCGACGGTGTCGTCAGCGTGAGCGCGCTCTCGACCTCGGTCCGCTTCCAGGCCGGACTGAGGAGCACGGCTGAGGCGCCGAGCCGCCAGATGGCCCGCAACGCGACCACGAACTCCGGGCGGTTGGACGACATGAGCGCCACCCGCTCGCCGGCCCGCACGCCACGGTGTTCGAGCACAGTCGCCATCCCGTTGGCGAGGGCGTCGAGCTCCGGGAGTGTGTATTCCCGCTGTTCAAAGGCGAGCGCCATCCGCTCAATCACGTCGCGCCCGCCCCTTTCCGCCAATTGAGAAGGTTTGCGTTCTCGAGGAGAATGGTATTCTCTTAATATCAGAATGACAATGCCAGACGACAGGGGGACCATGGCCAAGCCGCACCTGTTCCACCGCGCGACGGTGTCTCGGATCATCAAGGAGACCGCCGACGCACGGACCTATGTGCTGGCCCCCGACGAGGCGCCCTTCCCGTACAAGGCCGGGCAGTTCTGCACATTCAAGGTGCACGTCGACGGCGAGGACCTGTACCGGTCCTATTCGATGTCGACCGCACCCGAGACCGATTCGGAGATGGCCACGACCGTCAAGCGGGTGCCGGGCGGCAAGGTGTCGAACTGGATGCTCGACAACCTCGTCGAGGGCGACCAGGTGACCCTCACGCGGGCGGCGGGCACCTTCTGCCTCACCGATACATCTGTGCCGCTGCTGGGCTTCAGTGGCGGCAGCGGCGTCACGCCGATCCTGTCGCTCGTCAAGAGCGCGCTGGCCACCACGGGCCGCCAGGTGCGGCTGCTGTGCGCCGATAAGGACCGACCGTCGGTGATCTTCGATGCGGTGCTCGACGACCTCGTCGCCCGCTACCCTGATCGGCTTTCCGTTGTACGCCACATTGACGCCGAACGCGGGCTGATCGAGCCCGCCGCCGTCGTCGACTTCATCGGTGCCGACACGGATGCCGACTGCTATGTCTGCGGGCCAGAAGGTTTCATGTCGGTCGTCACGTCGGCGCTGCCCGGCCCCGGGAAGGTCTTCATCGAGGACTTCGACGCCGCACCGCAAACCCATGAGCCACTGGCCGCCCCTGAAAAGGCCGAAGAGACCGGGGGCACCATCACGATTCACCTTGACCGCAAGAAGGCCGAGGTGGCCAGGACGCCGGGCGAAACGCTGCTGGAAAGCGCGAGACGTGCGGGCATGTCGCCGCCGTTCTCGTGCGAGGCAGGCAACTGCGGTACCTGCATGGCGCGGCTGTCCGAGGGCAGCGCGACGATGAAGGTCAACGACGCCCTGGAGCCGGACGAGGTCGAGGACGGCTACGTGCTGACATGCCAGGCCATTCCCGATACGCCATCAGTCACAGTGCATTACGAGGACTAACTCCAGTAGTCGAGGCTAACGGGTTGATCACTCGCGCCAGGGCGTTAGTGATCAACCCGCTAACTGATCGGCGCCCAGAACTAAGAGTCGACATCGCCGTGCTCGTCGAGCAGCGGCGCAGGCCGGTATTCGGGGACATACCCAGCGATGCGGATGGGGCTGCCCACCAACCGGAAGTCTCCGGCGTCGACAACCACCTCAGGCGTTGCCTCCAGCGCTTCGGGCAGCGTTCGGACCGCGGCCGACGGTATGCCGAGCGGACGCAGCCGTGACTCCCAACTCGAGGCGGTGTCGGTGGCCAGCGCGGCCGTGACGACCGCGAGCACCTCATCGCGTCGGTCCGCGCGCTCGGCCATCGTGGGGAAGCCGTCGATCTTGGCCTCATCCGCGAACGCCTTCCAAAACGCGTCGTGGGTGATGAACAGTGCCAGATACCCGTCGGCGGTGGGAAACAACTGCGCCGGAACGTAGTACGAATGCGCGCCGAACGGATAGCGCTGCGGGGCCGCGCCGTCGTTGAGGTAGGCCGACGCCCGGTAGTTCAGCTGAGAGAACATCACGTCGCGCAGCGAAACATCAACTTGGCCACCGCGGCCCGAGACGATCTGCGCGAGCAGTCCCAGCGCTGCGGCCAGCCCGGTCGAATTGTCGGCCGACGAATAGCCAGGCAGCGTCGGGGGGCCGTCGGGGTGGCCGGTCATCGCAGCGACACCCGTCGCCGCCTGGATAACGTAGTCGAACGCCGGATCGTCACCACCGTCGAGGCCGAATCCGGTCATCGCGACGCAGACGATCCTGTCGTTGAACTTCCGCAAGGACTCATACGTGAGACCGAGCCGCTTGATCGCCGACGGTTTCATATTCACCAGCAGCGCATGCGAATTCGCGACAAGTTCGCCGAGTCGCTGCCGCCCGGCGTCGGATCGCAGATCCAGACATACGCTCTGCTTGTTGCGGTTCAGGCTGGCAAAGTAACTATCGCTGACCTGACGGCTGATCTCACCGCCCGGCGGCTCGATCTTGATGACCTCAGCGCCGAGGTCGGCCAAGAGCATCGTCGCGTACGGGCCGGCCAGCATCACGCCGACCTCGAGGATGCGGATACCGGCCAGCGGTCCCTTACTCATCGCACTGCGGCGGCCAGCTGCGAAATGGCTTCGCGCGTACGGTATTTCGAAGCAATCAACTCGTCGCGCGTCTCACCGATCGGAAGCAGTCGCACCGACAGGTCGGTGACACCCGAGTCGGCGAAGCGCCGGAAGCGAGCCAGGATCGCTTCCTCATCACCAGCCGCGCACAAGTCACCGACATCGCGGGCGTCACCGCGATCGAGCAGCTTCTGATAGTTCGGAGAGGTCTCGGCCTCGGCGAGGATGCGGTTAGCCCGCTCCTTGGCGGCGTCGATCTCGGAGTTCGCGCATAGACACACGGGGATGCCGGCGACAATGCGCGGCGCAGGACGCCCGGCGTTGTCCGCGGCCTTGGTGATCCGCGGCGCGATGTGGTCTCCGATCGCCCGCTCGTCGGCCATCCATAACACGGTGCCGTCGGCGAGTTCGCCTGCAATCTGAAGCATTACCGGTCCAAGCGCCGCGACCAGCACCGGCAACGGCGACTCCGCGCACAGCACAGTCGGATTGTGCACGGTGAACGTGTCATTTTCCACATCGACGTCGCCGGGACCCGCGAGCGCCTTGTTGAGCACCTGGAGATAGTCCCGGGTATACGCCGCAGGCTTCTCGTACGGGATGCCGAGCATGTCGCGCACGATCCAGTGGTGCGACGGGCCCACGCCCAACGCCAGCCGTCCGCCGACGGCGGCGTTTATGGACAGCGCCTGGCGCGCCAGCGCGATGGGATGTTGGGCTTGCAACGGCACAACCGCGGTGCCGAGCTCGATGCGCGACGTGCGCGTGCCCATCAGCGCGACCATGGTCAGCGCGTCGAAATCGTTGGGCACCTGGGGCATCCACGCGGTGTCCAGACCGGCCCCTTCTGCCCACTCGATGTCGTCGAGCAGCTTCTTGACCTTGCGGGCCATGTCACCGCGCTCAGCCCCGATCATCACGCCAAGACGCATTACTCTCCAACCCTTTCGGACGTCAGCTTCCGAACCTCTTGGACCAGCACATCCAGTGGCGTGCCGGTCGGAAACACCGCCGCGGCACCGGCTTCGAGAAGTTTGGGAACGTCGCTCTGAGGGATCGTCCCACCCACCACGACGGCAATGTCGCCCGCATCGGCGGCCCGCAGCGCCTCAACGGTGCGGGTCGTCAGGGCGACATGTGCGCCGGATAGGATCGAAAGCCCCACCAGCGCAACGTCTTCCTGCAGCGCAATCGACACGATGTCCTCGATGCGCTGCCTAATTCCGGTGTAGATCACCTCGAACCCCGCGTCGCGCAGCGTTCGCGCCACGATTTTGGCGCCTCGGTCATGGCCGTCGAGGCCGGGCTTCGCAACGAGTACACGTACCGCCATCTAGAACACCACCGGCTGCTGGAACTCGCCCCACACGGCTTTGAGTGCGGAGACCATTTCGCCAACGGTGCAGTAGGCGTTCGCGCAGTCGATCAGTTTGTGCATCAGGTTGTCATCACCTTCCGCGGAGCGGGATAGGGCGGCGAGGGCGTCCTTGACCGCGGCGGGGTCTCGCTCGGCCTTGACCTTGGACAGTCGCTTCAGTTGAAGGTCGCGGCCCTCCGCGTCCAGCTCATAGGTTGCGATTTCTGGTGGCGGCTCGTCGGCAACGAACTTGTTGACGCCGACCACCGGGCGCTCCCCTGCTTCGATTTCTTGGTGGATCTTGAACGCTTCGTCGGCGATGAGGCCCTGCAGGTAGCCGTCCTCGATCGCGCGCACCATGCCGCCGTGGGTCTCGAGATCATGCATGATCTCGATGATCTTCTCCTCGGTGGCGTCGGTGAGCGCCTCGACGAAGTACGAACCGCCAAGGGGGTCGGCCACTTTGGTGACCCCTGTTTCGTACGCGAGTATCTGCTGCGTACGCAGCGCCAAGGTTGCGGACTCCTCGCTGGGCAGCGCGAACGGCTCATCCCACGCGGCGGTGAACATCGACTGCACCCCGCCAAGCACCGCAGCCATCGACTCGTACGCGACGCGGACGAGGTTGTTCTGCGCCTGTGGCGCGTACAGCGAAGCGCCGCCGGCTACACATCCGAAGCGGAACATCGACGCCTTGTCCGTTGACGCGCCGTAGCGTTCGCGCACGATCGTGGCCCACCGCCGACGGCCGGCCCGATACTTGGCGATCTCCTCGAAGAAGTCGCCGTGCGTATAGAAGAAGAACGAGATCTGCGGCGCGAACTGATCGATGGTCATCCGGCCACGCTCAACCACGGTGTCGCAGTACGTGACGCCGTCGGCCAGCGTGAACGCCATCTCCTGGACCGCGTTGGCCCCGGCGTCTCGGAAGTGCGCACCGGCGACGGAGATCGCGTTGAACCGCGGCACCTCGGCCGCGCAGAACTCGATGGTGTCGGCGATAAGCCGCAGCGACGGCTCCGGCGGCCAGATCCACGTCCCGCGCGATGCGTATTCCTTGAGGATGTCGTTCTGGATCGTCCCGGTCAGCTTGGCCCGCGGCACTCCCTTCTTCTCCGCAGCGGCAACATAGAAGGCCAGCAGGATTGCGGCGGTGCCGTTGATCGTGAAGCTGGTGCTGATCTTGTCCAGGGGGATGCCGTCGAACAGGATCTCCGCGTCGGCCAGCGTGTCGACCGCGACACCGACCCGGCCAACCTCCTCGCCGTACTCGGCATCATCGGAGTCGTAGCCGCATTGGGTGGGCAAATCGAGCGCCACCGACAGCCCCGTTCCGCCCTGGTCTAGCAGATAGCGGTAGCGGCGATTGGACTCCTCGGCCGTCCCGAAGCCCGAATACTGGCGAAACGTCCACAGCTTGCCGCGGTACCCGCTCGCGAAGTTGCCGCGCGTGAACGGGTACGTGCCCGGCGCAGGCGGATCACCGGCTCGATCGGCTGGTCCGTAGACGGGCTCGAGCGGGATGCCGGAGGGGGTCTGTACTGGCTCGGTCATCAATGGATAACGTACTTGCAAAAAATGAGAATGCCAATACCGCACACCGGAAACATGCACCAAGAGAAGCCAGCATGAGCGCTCTGCTAGCGACCGAAGGCCCGGTACACAGCGATTATGACACTCGCGTAAAATGAGAATGCCACTACCATCTAGGGCGGCGACCCAAGGAGACCTATGCCCACGTTCACTGACCGCACGCTCGTCGTCTCGGGCGGCAGCCGTGGTATCGGGCTGGCCATCGCGCTGGGCGCCGCCAAGCACGGCGCCAATGTGGTGCTGCTGGCCAAGACAAGCGAACCGCATCCGAAGCTGCCTGGCACCGTCCACACCGCCGTCGCCGACGTCGAAGCCGCTGGCGGCAAGGGCGTCGCGGTGGTGGGTGACGTGCGCAAGGAGGAGGAGGTGCAACGCGCCGTCGACACCGCGGTCGACCACTTCGGCGGCGTCGACATCGTGATCAACAACGCCAGCGCCATCGCGACCGAACCGACCGAGGAACTGTCGGCCAAGAAGTTCGACCTGATGATGGACATCAACGTCCGGGGCACATTCCTACTGACGAAGGCGGCGCTGCCCCACCTGCGTAAGTCGGCGAACGCCCACGTCGTGACCCTGGCACCGCCTCTGAACATGAACCCGTACTGGCTGGGCGCGCATCCGTCGTACACGCTCTCGAAGTATGGGATGACGTTGCTGTCGCTGGGCTGGGCTGGGCGTACGCCGGGGCCGGCATCGGTTTTGCGTGCCTGTGGCCGGAGACCTACATCGCGACGTCGGCGGTGGCCAACCTGGCCGACGGCTCGTTGATGTCCTCGTCACGCGGACCGGAGATCATGGGTGACGCGGCCGTCGAGATCCTGTCCCGGCCCCCTGCCGACGTGAACGGCAAATGCTTCATCGACTCCGCGGTGCTGACCGAAGCCGGTGTCACCGACCTCTCCCGCTACGGCGGCGGCGGCAATCCGATCCTTGATATCTTCGTCGACAAGCCATGAGTATCTCGTTGCTGCTGGAAATGGCAGCGTCATCGAATCCGGACCGCACCGCGGTGGTGTCCGGCGAGATCCGTCTGTCCGCAATTGAACTGAGCGACCTTGCCGACGGCGGCGCCGGAGTCATATCGGCGTCCGGCGCGCACCATGTTGCGTACGTCGGCACGGGCGGCGCGATGCTGCCGTTGCTGCTGTTCTCATCCGCCAGGGCAGCGGTGGCATTCACGCCGCTCAACTACCGCCTCAGCGAAGACGGCCTGCGGCAGCTGATCGACCGCCTGCCGACACCGCTGGTGATCGCCGACGCCGAATACCGCGATGTCGTCACCGGTGCAGGCAAGCAGGTGGTCTCCTCCGACGAGTTCATCGACGCCGCACGCACCGCCGAACCAGCCGCCGAGTTCGCCGACCCCGACAACGTCGGCGTGGTGCTGTTCACGTCGGGCACCACCTCGAAGCCCAAAGCCGTTGAGCTGACACACAACAACCTGACCAGTTACATCACCGGAACGGTCGAGTTCGGTTCCGCCGAACCCGCCGATGCCGCGTTGATCTGTGTGCCGCCGTATCACATCGCAGGTGTCAGCGCGGCGCTGTCGAATCTCTACGCGGGTCGAAAGATGGTCTATCTGCCGCAGTTCGACGCGACGGAATGGGTTCGGCTGGTGCGCGACGAGGGAGTCACGTCGGCGACCGTCGTGCCGACGATGTTGGACCGCATCGTGTCGGTGCTGGAGGCCGAACCCGTCGAGCTACCTACCCTGGGGAACCTGGCCTATGGCGGCTCGAAGGTCGCTCTTCCCTTGGTGCGCAAGGCACTTGGCCTACTGCCCGACGTCGGCTTCGTCAACGCCTACGGGCTCACCGAAACCAGCTCGACGATCGCGGTGCTGACTCCCGACGATCACCGGACCGCGCTGGCTTCCTCCGATGATGCGGTCGCGCGGCGACTCGGGTCGGTCGGCCAGCCAGTACCCAGCATCGAGGTTCAGATTCGAGACGAGGACGGCACGGTCCTCGGGGCCGGCAAGACCGGTGAGCTGTTCGTGCGCGGCGAACAGGTATCGGGACGCTACACCGACATCGGTTCGGTCCTCGACGCCGACGGATGGTTCCCCACCAAAGACGTTGCGATGCTTGACCAGGACGGCTACCTGTTCATCGGCGGCCGTTCCGACGACACGATCATCCGGGGTGGGGAGAACATCGCCCCAGCCGAAATCGAGGACGTGCTGGTGGAGCACCCCTCGGTGCGCGACTGTGTGGTCATCGGCCCAGAAGACCCGGAGTGGGGACAGATCATCGTCGCGGTGGTGGTGCCCGCCGAGGGTGCTGCACCCGAGCCCGACGAACTGCGCGAGCATGTGCGAGAACACCTGCGCGGATCCCGCACACCCGACCGCGTGGTATTCCGTGATGAGCTGCCGACCAATGCGACGGGCAAGGTGTTGCGTCGCGAGCTGGTCGACGAATTGCAAAGGAGCCGAACATGATCAAGAACGGCACGCGGCTGCAGAGCCAGGTCTGTGACACGCAGGTGATCGTCGTGCGCAGCGCCGACAGCCTCGACGATCTGCGCGCGGGTGGGGTCCCGATGGTGCCGCTCGACGCCGACAAAGCAGCCGACGCTGCATTGGATCCGGACTTTTCTGGCGGCAACGTGATGGGCAAGCGCTATGTCGACGAGAACGGCGCTGAGGTTCTGGTAACCAAGGCAGGTGCTGGCACACTCAGCATCGGCACAACCGCACTCAATCTGAAGGAAGCCAAGCCGCTCCCGGCCAGCGACTGACACGATGGCCCTATGAGGCCACGCAGCCTGCTGGTTCGATACGCGGCAGGTCTTGCGTTCGCCTACCTCCTCTGTGCGGCTGAAGTCCTCGCTATCGTCATCTCAGTCAGCGGCGAAGCGGTTATCGGCGCGCAGGCCGTCCTAGACCTCAGCAACCTGATCGCGACGGTGGCGATCGTCGTCTTCGGAACCGCCTCCGTAGCCATCGGCGGTGCCGCGGTGGTGACGCGCGCATTTCACAATCCTGATCGGGATCGAAATCCGAACGCACCACGAAAGTCCCCGAATATCACCCGGCGCCAATCCGCGGTCCTGCTGACGCCGTGGATCGTCGCAGCCGCGATGATGATCCCGTTGAATGTCAGCAGCGGCGGCAGGGTCGAGATACTGATCATCTCGGCGGTCATGTTTGGTGCGACCGCGACCGTATGCACCGGCTTTCTGTTCACTCAACGCTCGTTACGCGCGCTGATGGTCGCCGCCACAGTGGATCTCGAGGACGCCGAAAAGGCGCCAGGGGTGCGGGCCCGCCTGATCCTGATGTGGACCATGTGCACGGCACTTCCCGGTGCCGGAATCGTGGTACTCGTGATGTTGCGAGCCAACGGCTGGGTCGTTCAGCCCGGCGCGCCGATCGAGGTCCCGGTGTTGGTGCTCGCACTCGTCGCTGTGGTACTCGGATTGCGCGCAATCATTCTCGTGTCCGCTTCCATATCGGATCCGGTGGACGAGGTCGTTGACTCAATGGCGGAGGTGGAACGCGGTCACCTCGGCAAAGTGATCGATGTGTATGAGCGATCCGAACTCGGCCAGCTGCAAAGCGGATTCAACCGCATGGTCGCCGGTCTCCGCGAGCGTGAACGGATCCGCGAGGCGTTCGGCACCTATCTCGATCGAGACGTCGCCGAGCACGTCCTGCGCGAAGGCATCTCGCTGGCCGGCGAGGAGGTCGAGGTGACGGTCCTGTTCCACGATATACGAGGGTTCACGAGCTTCGCCGA
>Ga0126307_10003894_pt1 | contig 10292 bp, 11 predicted proteins | sample Plot28_FD_89955 | JGI IMG/M metagenome (GOLD analysis project Ga0126307, IMG submission 89955) | Serpentine soil microbial communities from UC McLaughlin Reserve, CA, USA - Plot28 | ecosystem: Environmental > Terrestrial > Soil > Grasslands | place: USA: UC McLaughlin Reserve, Lake County...
CTTCGGCCCAGATCAAGGCCATGAAGAACGTCGCTGGAACGCTGCGGCTGGACCTGAACCAGTACCGCGAGCTGGCGAGCTTCGCCCAGTTCGGGAGCGACCTGGACAGGGCTACGCAGCAGACGCTGAACCGCGGCGAGCGCCTGACGGCGATCCTCAGGCAGGACGAGCGCGACCCCATGCCCGTCGAGGAGCAGGTCGTGAGCCTGTACGCCGCCTCCAACGGCTACCTGGACGAGGTCGAGGCTGACGCCGTCCCCGACTGGGAGCGCCAGTTCCGCGACTTCATGCGCGACACGCACGGCGAGCTGCTGGAGGAGATACGGTCCGAGCAGCAGGTCTCGGACGAGAACGAGGAGAAGCTGAAGGAAGCCATCGAGAACTTCAACGAGAACTACGAGCCGGGGCAGACGAGCCTGGTAGAAGTCTCGCCCGGAGACGAGGAAGAAGGGAGCTAGGGTTTGCCTTCCGCCAGGGACCTACAGCGCCAGATCAACACCGTAAAGAACCAGTCCAGGGTGTTCTCGGCCCTGCAGACGGTGTCCTCGGTGAAGTTCCGCAAGGCGGAGGCCAGGGTCAAGAGGGCGCGTCCCTACGCGGACAACGTCGAACAGATGATGCGCGACGTCGCCGCCAGCGCCTCCGGCGACCTCCCGCTTCTCTCCGGACGCGAGGTAAACCGGGTCGCCATGTGCACCCTCACCGCGGACCGGGGCCTCGCAGGCGGTTTCAACGCGCAGGTGCTGAGGCGTACGGTCCGGCTCAGAAACGAGAAGGACCGGAACGCGTTGCAGGTCGCGAGCGGGCGCAAGGCCGTCGCCTTCTTCCGCTTTCGGCGGGTCGAGCTCGCGGAGGTCTTTACAGGCTTCACAGACAACCCGACCTACGAGAAGGCGCGGGAGATAGGAGGCACCCTCACCGGCCTGTTCGAAGACGAGGAGGCCGACGAGGTCTACCTTGTCTACAACCGCTTCGAGAGCGCCCTCAACCAGAAGCCCGTCGTCAAACGCCTCCTGCCTGTGGCGGAGGAAGGCGAAGAGGAGCAGGAGGACAACGTCTCGTACATGGAGTACGTCCCCGATGCAGAGACCGTGCTAAAGCGGCTCGTTCCCCGCTACGTGGAGACGATGGTGTGGCAGGCGCTTCTAGAGGGCGCGGCCGGTGAGCACGGGGCCCGCATGACGGCTATGAAGAACGCCACAGACAACGCGAACGATCTGGTGCGCGACCTTACCCTGCAGATGAACAAGGCTCGGCAGGCCCAGATCACCCAGGAGATACTCGAGATCGTCGGCGGTGCGGAGGCCCTCTCCGCGGGCTAGAGAAGAGGAGTTTTTGTGAGCGAGAGCGACAGTGGACAGTCCTTCAACCGCACGACCTTCGGCGGTGAGAGGGGCGAGATAGACAACGGCCACGCCGCCGAGCAGGAGACCGGCAGCGACGGGCACGAAGAACGCGAGGCGGGCGTTGGTACCGTCGTCGAGGTCAAAGGACCGGTCGTGGACGTCAGGTTCGCGCCCGAGGAGATACCGGAGATCTTCAACGCCGTCACCGTATCTATAGAGACAGATGGGGAAACAACAGAGTTGACCCTGGAGGTGCAGCAGCTCCTCGGGGACGAGATGGTCCGCACGGTGGCCATGGCCTCGACCGACGGCCTGAGGCGCGGCGTAGACGCCAGGGATACGGGCCGCCCTATTGCCGTGCCTGTCGGCAAGAACGTGCTCGGGCGCGTGCTCGACGTGCTGGGGAACCCCGTGGACGAGCAGGGGCCGGTAGAGGACCCCGAAGACTACTGGCCCATCCACCGTCCCTCCCCGCGCTTCGAGGACCTCACGACCCGGGCCGAGCAGTTCGTCACCGGCATAAAGGTCATCGACCTCCTCTGTCCCGTGCTCAGGGGCGGCAAGGTCGGCCTCTTCGGCGGCGCCGGCGTCGGCAAGACGGTCGTTATACAGGAGCTCATAAACAACATAGCCCTGCAGTACGAGGGCACCTCGGTGTTCGCCGGCGTCGGCGAGCGCACCCGCGAGGGCAACGACCTCTACGGCGAGTTCGAAGAGGCGGGAATACTTCCCAACGTCGGCCTCGTCTTCGGCCAGATGAACGAGCCGCCCGGCGCCCGCTTCCGCGTCGGCCTCACCGGCGTCACCCTCGCCGAGTATTTCCGTGAGGAGTTGGGCCAGGACGTGCTGTTCTTCGTCGACAACATCTTCCGCTTCGTCCAGTCCGGCAACGAAGTCTCCGCCCTCATGGGACGTATGCCCTCCGAGGTCGGTTACCAGCCCACCCTGGGCACCGAGATGGGAGCTTTACAGGAGAGGATCACGTCGACCAAAAACGGTTCGATCACGAGCTTCCAGGCTGTCTACGTTCCGGCCGACGATTTTACGGACCCGGCTCCCTTCACGGTTTTCGCCCACCTCGACTCGACGGTCGAGCTCTCGCGCTCCCTCTCGGCCCAGGGGATCTACCCGGCGGTAGATCCCCTGAGCTCGTCCTCGACGATCCTGGACCCGTCTGTGGTCGGTGACGAACACTACGCGGTCGCCCAGGAGGTCAAGAACGTCCTGCAGCGCTACAAGGAGCTTCAGGACATCATCGCCATCCTCGGCATCGACGAGTTGTCGGAGGAGGACAAGGTAATAGTCGGCAGGGCCAGGAGGCTGCAGCGCTTCCTCTCCCAGCCTTTCTTCGTCGCCGAGCAGTTCACCGGCCTCGAAGGCAAGTTCGTGGAGCTGGACGAGACGATCCGCTCCTTCAAGGAGGTCGTGGAAGGCAAGCACGACGAGCTGCCCGAACAGGCCTTCTACCTCGTCGGCGGTATCGACGAGGCTGTAGAGAAGGCCAGGGGCCTCAGCGGCGAAGAAGACGAAGGGTCTGATGAGGAGGAATCGGGCGAGGAGGCTTCAGGGGAAGAGGCCTCGGCGCAGTCCGGCGAGGATAGCGAAGGCTGATGTCCGAGGACCGCGGACGGCAGCTCTTCTGCCGGGTCATCACGCCCGAGGAGATCATCTACGACGGCGAGGCCGACCTGTTGATCGCCCGCATCGCCGACGGGGACCTCGGGGTGCTGGTGGACCACTCTCCCCTGGTCTCCACGGTCGAGGTGGGGGAGGTCCGCATCAGGGAGGGTGGAGATCAGGTCGTCTACGCGACCTCCGACGGCTTCTTCAAGGTCTCCGAGAACCTGGTGCAGGTGCTCGTCGAGGAGGCCGTCTCCGTCGAGGACATCGACGTGAAGGCGGCGGAAAACCGGGTCGAGGAGGCCGAGCGCGAGCTCACCGAGGTCTCGGAAGAGGCCGAGGATCGTGATAGAGTGGTCGCCGAGATCGAGCGCCGCCAGCGCATGGGCGAGAACCTGGTGCGCTTGGCGCGTAAGTACAACGAAAGCTAGGGCCGAAAAGCTCTAAGAAAGGCGCGAGGGGGAAGACGGCGTGGCTGGTCGTAATGCAAGCGTTATCCGGCTGTTGCCGTGGCGTAACCTTCCTCGGGCATAGTAATATTACGAGTCCGGATAGACGGACCGGAAAGAGATACCGGGGAGGATCCGTGTCTGAGAGGTTCTACGTCGAGGGCGGTCAACGCCTCGAGGGTGAGGTCGAGGTTTCAGGGGCCAAGAACGCCGCCCTGAAGTTCGTCGCCGCCGCGCTCCTCGCGCCGGGCAGGACTACCCTCCACGGCGTCCCCCGCATCAAGGACATAAACACCATGCTCGCCCTCCTCGACGAGCTTGGGGTCGGGACGAGCTTCTCCGGGAGCACCCTGGAGATAGACGCCTCCACGGTCCGTTCGTACACGGCCCCCTACGAGCTGGTGCGCCAGATGCGGGCCAGCCTCGTCGTCCTCGGTCCGCTCGTGGCCCGCTTCGGGGAGGCTGAGGTCTCCGCGCCTGGCGGGTGCAACCTGGGCCTGAGAAAGTTCAACTTCCACGTCGACGGCCTCAGGGCCCTGGGAGCCGACATCGAGCTGGATCACGGTTTCATCAAAGCCAGCGCGCCGAATGGTCTACGCGCAGCGGAGGTCAACTTCGAGTACCCGAGCGTCGGCGCGACCGAGAACGTCATGATGGCCTCCGTTCTCGCCGAGGGGATCACCATCATCGACAACGGCGCCCGCGAACCGGAGATCGTGGCCCTCGCCGGCTTTTTGAACTCCATGGGCGCCCGCGTCATGGGCGCGGGCACGGGCCGCATCGTCATCGAAGGCGTAGACGAGCTTCACCCCACCGAGTGGACCGTAATGCCCGACCGCATCGAAGCCGGCACCTTCCTGATGGCCACGGCGGCGACCGGCGGCGACGTAACGGTCACCAATGCCCTCCCCGAACACCTCAAGATGGAGCTCGACAAGCTGCGGGACATGGGCGTACAGATTAGCGCCACCCCGGGCACCCCAGGCATAAGGGTCAGGGTCTCCGAGCCCGCCTCACTCTCCGGCGTGGACGTGGCGACGTTGCCCTTCCCCGGCTTCGCGACCGACCTGCAGGCCCAGATGATGGTCCTGCTCACCCAGGCCTCAGGCGCCGGCATCATTACCGAGAACGTCTACGAAAACAGGCTACAGGTCGCAGAAGAGCTCAACCGCCTCGACGCCGCCATCGACCTATTCGGCGGCCACAGGGCCCTGATCCGGGGCCCTCGCCGCCTGCAGGGGACCATCGTGCAGTCACCCGACCTGCGCGGTGGCGCCGCGCTCGTTATGGCGGGCCTAATCTCCGAAGGCACCACGGTCGTGGACGGCGCGCAGCACATCCTGCGCGGCTACGAGAACTTCGAGGACAAGCTCTCCGCCCTGGGCGCCACCGTCGCCTTCGAGGCCGAAGCCCCGGTCCGCCGCTAGGAGGGGCCCGCGGCCCAGGCAAGTCAGCACTTCAGGGGCTCGACCATCTCGGCGAGCGATGCGTAGCGTGGCGTTGCAAGCTGAAGTGCTTAGAGCGGAGGCCGAAGGCTGGAGCGTGCTGAAAAGCTGAAATGCTCTAGAATAGATTGCTCTCGTCAACGTCTGAGAAGCGGAGACTCTACTGGCGGTAATAGCCGAGAACACCGAGGTCTATGCGCTAACGCAGCAGCTCGTGCGCTACAGGTCATACACGCCCGCCGCGGCGCAGTCCGCGATGGACTTTATCAACGGCTGGTTCGGGGCTCGCGGGTTGGAGACCATGCGCTACTCGGGCGCGGGACCGCGTGGCGAGCTGACCTCGCTGGTGGTGCGGGTGGGGGAGGGGGAACCGACGATCTTGTTGCACGGCCACGTCGACGTGGTGCCCGGCGAGGAGCCGCAGTTCGAGCCGCGCGAGGAGGACGACGAGCTCTACGGCCGCGGCGCCTACGACATGAAGGGCGCCCTCGCCGCCATGATGTACGCCGTCGAGGACCTGCAGACCCTCGGCTGCGAGGCCACGGTCGAGCTGCTCGTCGTCCCCGACGAGGAGGGCGAGCACGGCGCGAGGACAGGCGCGGAGGTCTTGATCTCCAACGGCCACATCGGAGACTTCTTGATCACGGGCGAGCCCACAGACTTCCACATCGGCACGCAGGCCAAGGGCGTACTCGACCTCCGTGTAACCCTGCGCGGCAAGAGCGCCCATGGCTCGCAGCCCTGGCTCGGCAAGAACGCCGCGCTCCTGGCCTTCGAGCACTACCGCAAGGTCACGGACCTGCCCTTCGCCGAACAGCGCAGCGACCTCTTCCCCTACCCGAGCGTCAACCTCGCCCGCATCATCGGCGGTGACGTCTTGAACCGCGTCCCCGACCGCTGCACGTACGACCTCGACATCCGCTACCTCCCGAATCAGACGCCAGAGGAGATCGTACGCCAGGTCCGCTCCATGGACCTGCCCGCCGACGTGGAGGTCCTCTTCTACCGCGAACCCACCTACGTCTCGCGCCAGAACCCCTTCGTAAAGGCGCTGCGCGAGGTATCCGCCCGCCACTTCCGAGGCAATCCCGTCGGTGTTGGCCGTCATGGCGCGAGCGACGTAGTCTACTTCCAGCGCGCCGGGGTACCTGGCGTGGAGTTCGGCCCCGTCGGCGGAGGGCATCACGGCCCCAACGAGTACGTCGTCGGCTCGTCCCTGGAGACCTACAGGCAGATGATCGTGCAGTTCGTCCAGATCGTCGGCCGCAACGGTAAGATTTTCTGATGCCGAACGACTGGAACCTCAGGAGGCAGGTTAGCCTGTCGGGAGGCACCATCGCCTACGACATCCTCGGCTTCGGGCCGCCCCTGATCCTCGTCCACGGAAGCCCGACCCGCTCCTACATCTGGCGCAACGTCGCCCTGCGCCTCGCCGACAGGTTCAGCGTCCACGTCTTCGACCTCCTCGGCTTCGGCCAGTCGGAGAGGGGACCTGAACTCGACGTCTCCATCCCAACCCAGGCCCGCCTCCTCGCCGAGCTGATAGAAACCCTCGAACTCGAAACGCCCTCCATAGCCGGCCACGACATAGGCGGCGCAGTAGCATTGCGCGCGCACCTGCTCGAAGGCGTGCCCTTTGGGTGCATCGCGCTGGTAGATAGCGTCGCCCTACGACCCTGGATCACACCCCCCACCAGGCACATCAAAGCCAACCTCGAAGTCTACGAAACCATGCCCACAGAAATTTTCGAAGCCATAGTAGCCTCCCACCTACGCACCGCAACGCACCATCCCCTCGACGAAGAGGCATTCGCAACCTACCTCGACCCCTGGAGAGGCGAGCTCGGCCAGAGACTCTACCTCCGGAAAGTTGCCCAGCTCGACGAGAACGACACCGCCGACTTCGAGCCCCTGCTCCCCTCCATAACCGTCCCCGCCCGCCTAATCTGGGGCGAGCAGGATGCCTGGCTCCCCGCAGCCCAGGCCCAACGCCTGCACGACCTCATCCCAACCTCCGACCTCGTCCTCCTGCCCGAGACAGGCCACTTCGCCACCGAAGACAGCCCCCAGGAAGTCGCCGCCACCCTCTTCACCTTCTTCACCGAATGCTGACAAGCCGCCGAGCGTAGCGAGGCGGCGTGCTTCTTCACCCTGCCGATTCGGCCTCCTGAAACGGCTCCGCCTCCCCGCGTGGCGGCGCTCCGCCTGCCATGCTCGCCTCGGCCTCGGCTTCTGCCTCTTCCTGGGGAACGGCGCCGCCCGAGATGGCGACGATGTCGTTCTGTAGGGAGGAGATCTCCCCCTCCATGCTCGCCCAGACGCCGATGGAGAAGCCCTCGTCCACGGGCTCGCCTATCTTCTGCTCGTAGGCGACCTCCTCGCCCTCGGAGACGAGCGGCGTGGCCGGTTTCAACAAACCGCCGCCTAGAGGTATGTTCACGCCAGAGACCTCGCCGACCAGCGACACGATGCCTTCTTCCGGGGGCTCCGTCTCGATAGAGGCGTATTCCTTGCCCTGCCTGCCCCTGGGGAGCAAAAACAGCGAGTTCGTCATCCGGCGCACGTAGGCGTCGCCGTCCCCAAGCTCCTCGATGGCCATGTCGTGCAGGTAGGGACCGCCGTCGGTAACCGAGAGGTGGCCCGAGTTCTCCACGTCAACCCCTGCTATTCCCAGGATCTCGCTTACCGAAGCGCCGATAGGCGCCTCGTAGACCTTTGTGTCCACGTCCTCGCCATAGACGGTAAAGAACTTCGTCGTCAGCGGCTTGCCCAGAAACAGCGCGTTGTAGACGTTGAGCAACGTCTCTGTGTTGTTCACGATAACGCCCACGTCCAGCGGCATGCCGGGGCGCCGCGAGCCGTCGGGCGTATCCAGAAAGCGGGGCACCCTCTTGTCTGTGGAGTGTTTGATCAGGGTCTTCTCTTCACCCAGAGCATACGTATTGGGCACGTACCTGATATCGAAGACCCCGTCATTATCGGCATGCTTCTGATAGTCGGCGAACCACTCCCTGTCCTTCTCGTGCACGCCCATAGAGACCTGCTCGAAACCGAAGATCTCCTTCATCGCCTCCATGACCAGCAGGAACTCCTGCAAATACTCCTTGTGTACCAGCTTGTCACCCCAGTAGCCCGGCTCGCTCTCAGTGGAGTTGACGATCAGGTGCGGCTGCGGGGCCTTGTACTTGAAGTACGTCGGAAACCCGCCGCCCCCCGCCCCCACAACTCCGGCCTGGCGCATGATCTCCACGGCCTCTTCGGAGCCAAGCTCCTTCACTTCATCGAGGCTGCGCCTCTTCAGCTCAACCATGCGACTAGTTCAGCTCGACGCCTGGCGCGACCCCCGAGTAATCGAACTCGGCGGCCCTGGTCACATAACCTTGCTGGTCCTCTGGCACCTCATCCCCGGGATAGATGGCCTCCACCGGGCACTCCGGCATGCACATGGAACAGTCGATGCACTCGGCGGGGTTGATCACGAAGTGATCATCGGCATCATAAATACAGTCCACGGGACACACCTGCACGCAAGCCGTGTTCTTCGTACCAATGCACGCTTCGGTGATAACGTAGGCCACGACCCTCCTTCTTGCCGGTGAAAACGCCCAAAAATCAGTCTAGCAGCATTTGAGCACGGCGCCTAGCGTTCGAGCACGGCGCCTCGCTTTGCTCGGCGGCTCCTCAGCACGCCTGCTGCGCAGGCTTGTCAGGAAGTCGTCTCGATGCGCCGCTCTGAGCTTAGCACCCGGCTGCCGCTGGGCGCGGTACGTCGTGCGCGCAAGGAGGAGGCCGGAGCGGGAAAAGCTGACAAGGTGCCAAGCCTGGCGAAGCCGGGCGAGGCGCCGTGCTGACAAGCGAAGGCCTGAAAGGCCGAGCGTGCTGACGAGGCGCCGAGCAAAGCGAGGGCGGCGTGCTGACAAGCCTGCGCAGCAGGCGTGCTAGCTTCGCCCTGCGGGCGAAGCGTGCTTGCCGCCGCTTGCTACCGTTAGTTACACCTTGAACTTTGGTCCTTGCGCGAGTATATTGCAACTAGTTATCGGGAAGAAAGGCTCGCTTTGGCGCTAGGTCTGTTGCAGCAGGGAGCTTCCTACGGGATGGTGTATCTGTACGTGGGGATCTTCATGTTGCTGATCACGGGTTTTGTGGCTACCACGCTTGTTTTGGCGCGGCTCATCTCCCCGGGTCGGACGTCGAGCACCAAGGGGCAGAACTACGAGACGGGGGAGGTAACGGTCACGGACCCATGGCGGCCTTTCCCGGTCCGTTACTACGTGTTCGCGTTGCTTTTCCTTGTTTTCGACGTTGAGGCTGCCTTTCTGTATCCGTGGGCCGTCATCTACAAGAGCCTCGGGCTCTACGGTTTCGTGGAGATGGTCATCTTCGTCTCCATCCTGGCCGTCGGCCTGATCTACGCCTGGAAGAAGGGAGCCCTCAAATGGGTGTGATGCAGCAGTTCAACGAGCCTAACCTCATAACCACGAGCACGGACAAGCTCTTCAACTGGGCCCGCAAGAACTCGCTGTGGCCGCTCCAGTTCGGCCTGGCCTGCTGTGCCATAGAGATGATGTCCACGGGCATGGCCCACAACGACCTCGACCGCTTCGGGGCCGGTTTCTTCGCGGCCTCGCCCCGGCAGGCCGACGTCATGATCGTCTCCGGCACCGTCTCGACCAAGATGGCCGAGCGTATGACCCGCCTCTACGAGCAGATGCCCGAGCCCAAGTGGGTTATAGCGATGGGAGCCTGCGCCATCTCCGGCGGCCCGTTTTTGGACGGCTACTCGGTGCTCATGGGCGCCGACAGGGTCATCCCCGTGGACGTGTACGTGCCCGGGTGTCCGCCGCGGCCCGAGGCGCTCATCTTCGGGATCATGACGCTGCAGAAGAAGATAGAGCGCGACCAGCAGGTCGGCTACGAGAGGCCGCGCCCGGCGCTCGTGGACGAGGACGGCACCATCAACGAGTACCTGCCCGAGCGGGAGTACACGGAGATCAGCGAGGGCAAAGCCCCCCGCCTGGAAGGCATCCGACCACTCAAGCGCACCTACGTCTTCGAGCGCGAGGGCATGCCGCCGGCCTCCCAGACCGACGTCGGCTGGGTCCCGCCTGAAGTGCAGAAGAGGCTCAAGGAAGAGGCGAAGGCCAGGAAGGCGGCCGAGAAGAAGGCCGCCGCAGAGGCCGACGGCGGTGCCGACGGCAGTTCCAACGGCAAGGCGGACGCCTAGGTGGCGCTCGCGTTGCCGGAGGGGGATCTGCAGACCCGGCTGCGGCGCTATCTCGACGGACTGGACAACAGACACGGCATGTTGGAGTCGGAGATCCTGGATGATGTCGTGCACGTCGTGGCGCTTCCCGGCGACGTTCCGGCGGTGCTCGCCACCGCGCGTGAGACGCTCGGGATCCCGCACCTCTCGTTTATCACGGTCGTGGACA
>Ga0126307_10003895_pt1 | contig 10287 bp, 11 predicted proteins | sample Plot28_FD_89955 | JGI IMG/M metagenome (GOLD analysis project Ga0126307, IMG submission 89955) | Serpentine soil microbial communities from UC McLaughlin Reserve, CA, USA - Plot28 | ecosystem: Environmental > Terrestrial > Soil > Grasslands | place: USA: UC McLaughlin Reserve, Lake County...
GGCGCCATGTTCACGTAGCTGATGCGGCCGAGCCGGATCACGGTCAGCGCCTCCTGTCGACGACGGCGTGGGCGAGGGACTCGAGCTCCTCCCGGTGTGCGGCACCGGTCAGGCTCGTGCGTGCTCTGTCAGCGTAGTCCAGTGCAACCTCCCGCGAACGCTCCAGGGCGCCGGTGGCGGCGACGCGCACGAGCGCGCCCTCGACCGGCCCGCCCGCGAGAGCGGCGTGGACGACGTCGTCCTGCTGCGCGGCGAGGAGCAGCGGCAACGTCGGCGTCCCCTCACGCAGGTCGGTACCGGCGACCTTGCCCGTCTCGATCGTCGCGCCGGAGCAGTCGAGGATGTCGTCGGCGATCTGGAACGCGATCCCGAGGTTGAGGCCGAAGCCGGCGAGCGCGCCGCCGGATCCCAGCGAGCACGCCGCCTCGAAGAGCTTCCCGGTCTTGAGCGAGCAGCGCTCGAGGTACGCCTCGACGGTCGTGTCCGCGTCGTGGAGCTGGCGCCGTTGCATCGCCTCGCCGCGGGAGAGGCAGAGGCACGCCTCGGCAAGCACCGCCACGGCGGCGATGTCGCCGTTCCCGGCGAGCTCGGCGAAAGCCCGTGCGAACAGGTAGTCCCCGGTGGAGCGGGCGGCATCCGGGCCGTGCTCCGCCCACGCTGCCGCGCGGCCACGTCGGGTTGCGGCACCGTCCACCAGGTCGTCGTGGACGAGGGTGGCCATGTGCACGAGCTCGACCGCGACACCGGCCGCGACCGGCGCCGCCGCGGCGGGTTGCGTGCAAAGAAACGTCAGCAGCGGCCGCAGGCGCTTGCCGCCGGCGGCAAGGGCGTCGGCGCCGACCTCGGTGACCCGGCCGCCCTCGGCGGCAACCGAGGCGGCGAGGCGCTCCTCGACTCGGGCCATGTACTCGTCGACGCCCGGCAGCGCGACGACCGACTCGAGCGTCGTCACGCCGCGGTCCCCGTGTGGAGGGCGACGATCCCGCCACCGAGGCGCCGATAGCCGACACCCTCGAATCCCTGCGCCCGCAGCAGCTCCGCGAGCTCGTCCGGCGCGGGGAAGCGGCGTACGCTCGCCGGCAAGTACGTGTATGCCTTCCCCCCTGGAAGGATTCGGCCCGCCAGCGGGATCAGGACGTCGAACCAGAGCCGGTAGAAGAGCCGGAGCGGCCCGCTCGGGCGCGTGATCTCGAGGATGCCGAGCCGGCCGCCCGGCCGCAGCACCCGGCGCAGCTCCGCGAGTCCGCGTTCGAGGTCCGTGACGTTCCGGACGCCGAAGCCGACCGTCGCCGCGTCGAAGGACCCGTCCTCGAACGGGAGCTCGAGCAGGTCGCCCTGGATCCACTCCACAGCAGGCTCTTTCTTTCGCGCCCGCTCGAGCATCCGCGCCGAGAAGTCGAGGCCGACCACCTCCCGGGCACCCGCCTTCCGAGCTGCGACCGCGAGGTCGCCGGTTCCGCAGCAGCCGTCGAGCACGCGATCGCCTGGAGCCACCACCTCTCGGACGGTCAGCCGCCGCCAGCGCTGGTCGAGGCCTGCCGTCATGAGGCGGTTCATCAGGTCGTAGACAGGCGCGATCCGGTCGAACATCAAGCGGACGCCCTCGGCCGGAAGCGTGCCGGAGTCGTGGCTCATTGCCCCCACCTCACCGCGAGCGTGTTGTCGAGCCCGAGCTGGTCGAGGATCCGCGCGACGACGAAGTCGACGAGGTCGTCGATCGTCTGCGCACCGTGGTAGAAGCCCGGCGCCGCAAAGAGGATCACCGCTCCCGCCTGCTGCAACGTTGCCAGCCCGTTGAGGTGGATCGACGAGAGCGGCGTCTCCCGCGGCACGAGCACGAGCTTCCGGCCCTCCTTGAGCGCGACGGACGCGGCGCGGTGGATCAGGTTCGCCATCGCCCCGGTCGCGAGCGTGCCGACGGTCGACATCGAGCACGGGCAGACGACATAGGCGTCGACCTTGGCCGAGCCGGACGCGTACGGGCTCTTGTAGTCGTTGACGCCGTACACCGTGACGTTCGCCGCGCCGCCCGTGAAGCGCTCGAGCACGTCCTCGGGCGGCAACGTCGCGTCGCCGTACAGCTCGGTCGCGAGTACCTCGATCCCGGCCGCCGACGCGGCGATGCCGACCTCGCAGCCGGACTCGGTCAGCGCGCGCAGCAGCCTGGCAGCGTACGGCGCGCCCGACGCGCCGGTGACGCCGAGGAAAACGTTCTTCATGGCCTGCCCGGCGCCATCGCCGCGCCGCCGGCGGCCGCGAACCGAGCGATGCCAGGACGCCGGAAGCGCCCGTGCCCTCCATGGGAGCGACTGAGGACGCCGCAGCGTGAAGAGTTCGCGGTCGTCGGAGGCCCGGAGGACGGTGCCGGGCGGGCCATGACTACTCCTGCGGGCCCTTGGAGGCGTCGAGGAAGGCGCCGAGCTTGCGCAGGTTCTCCTCGCCGAGACCGGCGTACGGCGGCATGACCTCGTTCCCGAACTGCGCCGGGTTGGCGACGTAGTCCGCGAAGAACTCCCGCCCGCGGTTGCTGGCGCCCACGTCGGAAAGCTCCGGCGCGCCGAGGTTGGACGAGCCGGAGCCGAGGTACACGTGGCACTGGCCGCAGCCGACCTGGGCGAAGATCTCTGCGCCCTGGACCGCCTCCTCGTTGTCCTCGAAGCCCTGCCGCTGCGCCCACACCGGCACGGCTTCCGTGAGCTCCGAGCCGAGCGCCTCCCGGGCGGTCGCGCCCCGGTAGGTCAGCGTGCCCATCGCGAGCACGACGACGACCGCCGCCACGATTGCCACCGGCCGCCGCGACAGCCGCCGCTCGCGGCGGATGTCGATGAACGGCAGCGCGATCAGGATCGCCAGGAGGATGTTCGGGATCCCGACCGTGCCGAGCACGACCGTGTCCGGCCACTTGAAGATGCGGAGGAGGTAGAAGAGAAAGTAGAAGAACCAGTCGGGCCGCGGGACGAAGTCGGTCGTCCCCGGATCGGCTTGCTCGGTGTAGTGCGGGCCGAGCCATCCCGGGTCGTCCGAGCCCTCGGCGGTGAAGTACCAGACGCAGGCGAGGCCGATGATCACACCGACGACGACGAGGCTCATGACCGTGTCATGGAACATCGCGTACGGGAAGAAGGGCTTCCCTTCGCGCTCGACGTCCTCCTTGTAGCGCTTGTGCTGGGCGCGCCGCTCCTCGATCCGCCTAGTCGCCATTCGCGCTCCCACGGCCACCCGGCCGGACGAGCCCGCGGCGGCCGCGGCCCGAGTCCCTCGCCTCACCGCGGTGGCGGCCCGCGGCCTCCTCCGACCACGGGGGCGACGTGACGCCGAGCCGGATCACGAGGTAGAGGTGCAGCCCGATCAAGGCGAAGATCGCGCCCGGGATCGCGAGCATGTGCAGGGCGTAGAACTTGCTCAGGGTGTCCTGCCCGATCTCGGCGCCGCCGGAGAGGAACTGGGCGAGGAAGGGGCCGAGCACCGGCGCCGTCCCGTTCAGGTTGATCCCGACGACCGTCGCCCAGTACGCGGTCTGGTCCCACGGGAGCAGGTAGCCGGTGAAGCCCTCGAGCATGCCCAGCGCGAGCAGGAGCACGCCGATGATCCAGTTCAGCTCGCGCGGGTACTTGTAGGCGCCGAACAGGAAGACCCGCGCCATGTGGAAGAACATCAGGATGATGAAGACGCTGGCGCCCCACTTGTGCATGCCGCGGACGAGCCAGCCGAGGGTGAGATCGTTCGTGATGAACTGGACCGACTCGTAGGCCGATTCCGGGTCGGGCTTGTAGTAGAACGCGAGCACGACGCCCGTGATCGCCTGGACGAGAAAGGCGGTCAGGGTCGCGGAGCCGAGCGTGTGGAACCAGCTCGTGTCGCGCGGCACCTTGCGGAAGAGGAAGTACCTGACCCCCCCGACGAGGCCCGAACGCTCTTCCAGCCAGTCGAGCGGATAGAGGGCGACGTTCGCGATCTGCTGGCTTCGGGACGGCTTCTTCCGGCTCGGCGCCGCGACGCTCACTGCGGCACCTCGATCGGGTACAGCCACGAGGACGGGCCGTCGACGTGCACGCCCGGCACCGAGCGACCGTACTTGTAGATCCGCGCCCGCGCGCCCGCGCCCTCGACCTCGGCGACCGAGAAGAACTTGCCCAGGACGAGATTGCCGTTCTTGATCGAGAACTCGGCGCGGTCGAGCGCGCGCACGGGCGGTCCGGCCGTCCGGTTCCCCTCGGTGTCGTACTGGCCGCCGTGGCACGGGCAGCCGAAGCCGGTGAGGAGAACGGGGATCAGCCTCGTGTCCTGCGGCCCGATCGTCTTCGCCCCCTCCTCGTCGATCAGCCCGTTCGGCTGCACCGGGCAGCCGAGGTGCGCGCAACGCGAGTAGAGCATCGTGAAGGACGGAACGCCGTCGTCGGTCCGGCCGTTGTTGCGGATGAACATCGTCCGGCGCGAGACCTCGCCGATCTCCGGGTTCTCGAGGTAGGTGGCGATCACGAACTCGCTCTCCGGGAACTCGTCGATCGGCCCGAGCTCGACGTCCTGCTCCTCCTGGTTCGTGAAGGACGGCAGCACCGCGAAGCCGAGCACCGGCACCGTGATCAGGCCGCCGATCACCGCGCCGAGGCCGAGCGTGGCTCCCGAGAGGAACGCGCTGCGCGGGTACGCAGCCGGCTCGTCGTCGCCGGCCTCGATCACGGCGCGCTCTTCCCGCCGCTCTGGCTCGACCGGCGCGGCCGGCGTGCGGACGGGGCGCGTCACGTCCCGAATCCAGAGGAAGCCGAAGACGAGGGTGACCACCGCGCCGACGACGGCGACGATCGTGCTGACCACGATCCCCGTGAGCACACACGCGATGCCGACGGCGAAGCCGATCGGCCAGAGGCTCGGCGGCGGCAGGTGTGGCGTCTCGTTGTCGTGCGAGCTCAAGTCAGGATCCCGGTTCGATTCAACCTTCGTGCGCTCGTAGGTGTCAAAGACGTAACAGCTGCCGCAACCCGCGGCGTGAGCCATTCTCACCCGAAGTACCGGAGCCGTGCGCCGATAGACCGTACTCGTCCCAGCGCCGGTCGACGAGCTCTCGGATCTCCTCGCTCATCGCAATCTCCTCGGGCCACTGCCGTGCGCCCTCCTCGGGCAGCTTCGCCGTCGCGTCGATCCCGAGCTTGCCGCCGAAGAACTGGAGCGTCGGGGCATGATCGAGGTGGTCGAGCGGCCCCTCGGCGACCACGACGTCGCGCTTCGGGTCGACATTGGCGCCGACGTAGAAGAAGACCTCCTCGTAGTCGTGCACGTCGACGTGCGCGTCGACCACGACCACGGCCTTCGAGAGGCTGAGCATTCCCAACCCCCAGATCGCGTGCATGACCTTGTGCGCGTGGCCGGGGAAGCTCTTCCGGATCGAGACGATCACGCAGTTGTGGAAGGCGCCCGCGACCGGCAAGTCGTAGTCGACGATCTCCGGCACGGTCATCCTGATCGCCGGCAGGAAGATCCGCTCGGTCGCCTTTCCGAGCCAGGCGTCCTCCTGCACCGGCTTGCCGACCACGATCGAGGGATAGATCGCGTCGCGGCGCATCGTGATCGCCGAGAGGCGGAAGACCGGGAACGGCTCGGGTGGCGTGTAGTAGCCGGTGTGGTCGCCGAACGGGCCCTCGAGCCCGACCTCACCCTTCTCGATCGTCCCCTCGAGCACGATCTCGGCGTTGGCTGGCACGTCGAGGTCGACGGTCTTCGCCTTGACGAGCTCGACCGGCTCGCCCTTGAGGAAGCCGGCGAGCATGAACTCGTCGATGTGCTTCGGCAGCGGCGCGCTGGCCGAGTAGGCGGTGACCGGGTCGAGCCCGAGCGCCACGGCGACGGGGATCTTCCCGTCGGTGGCGAGGTAGTCGGCGCGGCCGTCCTTGTGGATCTGCCAGTGCATGTAGGTCGAGCCCGCGTCGATCTTCTGCATCCGGTACATGCCGACGTTGCGGACGCCGGTGTGCGGGTCCTTGGTGATCACGGCCGGGAGCGTGATGAACGGCGCCGGGTCGCCGGGCCAGCAGCGCTGGATCGGGAGCAGCCCGAGGTCGACGTCGTCGCCGGTCAGCACGACCTCCTGGCTGGCACCGCGCGAGACCGTCTTCGGCCGCGAGTCGGCGATCGACTTCAGCTTCTTCAAGCCGCGCACCTTGTCGACGAGCCCCTGCGGCGGCTGCATCTCGAGCACGTCCTCGAGCTTCCCCGCGACGTCGTCGAGCCGCTGGACGCCGAACGCCATGCACATCCGTCGCTCGGTTCCAAACTGGTTGATCAGGAGCGGGTGGTTGGAGCCGCGGGGATTCTCGAACAGGAGCGCCGGCCCGCCGCCCTTCACGGTCCGGTCGACGATCTCCGTGATCTCGAGATCGGGGTCGACCTCGGCGGAGACGCGGGCGAGCTCTCCCTCGTCCTCGAGCAGGCGGATCCACTCGCGCAGGTCGGCCGGAGGCGCCATCGCCGTCAGTCTACGGACGGCTGACCGTGTGACGCCGCACCCGGGCAAGCGGCGCGGCGCGGCCGCTCAGCCGGACACTCCCCAGATCCCTCAGTGGCTGCCGCGGCGCCTGCGGGCCATGCGGGAGAGCTCGCCGAGCGCGATCACGGCGACGAAGATCAGGCCGACGACGAGCATGCCGGTGATCACGTTCTTGCCCTCTTCGGCGGCGTTCGCGAGCAGCCAGGCGGTCATGGGGCGAGCTTAGCCGACCCGCCGAGCGTGCGCAGCCGACGCGCGCTCGGCGGCGTCCGGAACGAGCTCGCCGTTCAGTCGGCGGGCGCAGTCGAGCCAGGCGGCGCCGTCGCCCGGCTCCGCGTCCGCGCGCAACGCGGCGCAGGTCGAGATCAGCTCGGCGAGAGCGGTGACGGCGCCGAGGTCGCCGGTGGCGGCGACGCGCACCAGCCCATGGGCGTACAGGTAGTCGCCGAGCAGGAGCGCGACGTCCTCGTCCGGCGGCTCGAAGAGCCGCGGCCTCCCATAGTGGAGGAGGTAGCCCTCGTAGATCGTCTCGACGCCGAGCGCGAGCGGCTCGGGCACGAGCTCGCCGAAGACGGGGTCGTGCTCGGGCTCGCGCCGGAGCGCGTTTCCCCAGAGCGGGCTCTCCGCGGCGGCGTCCGCGGCGATGACCCTGAAGACGTCACTCGCGGAAGAAGTCGCCAACGGCCTCGACGGTGCGGTCGATGTCCTCGTCCGAGTGCGCGAGCGAGACGAACATGCACTCGAACTGCGAGGGAGCGACGTAGATCCCGCGCTCGAGCAGGTGCCGGAACAGCGCTGCGTAGCGTTCGGTGTCGCCGGCTTGCGCGTCCGCGTACGTGCGCACGGGGCCGGGAGAGGCGAAGAGCGTCAGCATCGCGCCGACCCGCTGGACGCGGCCGAACGGCGTCAGGCCGGCCTCCAGCGCCGCGGCCTTCCGCTCGAGCTCGCCGTAGACGGCCGGGTCGCGAAGGCGGCGCAGAACCGAGCTGCCGGCCGCGGTGGCGAGGGGATTTCCGGAGAGCGTGCCGGCCTGGTAGACGCCGCCGACGGGCGCGAGCAGCTCCATCACCTCGGCGCGGCCGCCGAATGCGGCCGCCGGCAGGCCCCCGCCGACGATCTTGCCGAGAATCGTCAGGTCGGGCATGACGCTGTAGCGCTCCTGCGCGCCGCCGCGTGCGACCCGGAAGCCGGTGATCACCTCGTCGAAGATCAGGAGCGCGCCGGAGGCGTCGCAGAGGGCGCGCAGCGCCTCGAGGAAGCCCGGCACGGGCGGGACGACGCCCATGTTGCCCGCCACCGGCTCGACCACGATGGCGGCGAGACCCTCGCCGTAGCGCTCGACCGCGGCCGCCGTCGCGTCGACGTCGTTGTAGGCCGTGACGACGGTGTCCGCCGTGGTGCCGGTCGGGACGCCGGGGCTCGACGGGATCCCGAGCGTCGCGAGGCCGGAGCCGGCGCTCGCGAGCAGCGCATCGGCGTGGCCGTGGTAGCACCCCTCGAACTTGATGATCCGGTCGCGGCGCGTGTAGCCGCGCGCGAGGCGGATCGCGCTCATGGCGGCCTCCGTCCCCGAGGAGACGAGCCGGACCATCTCCACGGAGGGCACGGCGTCCACGATCTCCGCCGCCAGCTCGACCTCGCCCTCCGTCGGCGCGCCGAACGTCGTTCCGCGCCGTGCGGCGTCCCCGATCACTGCCAGCGTCTCCTCGTCGGCGTGGCCGAACAGCAGCGGCCCCCAGCTCATCACCCAGTCGACGTAGCGGTTCCCGTCGACGTCCTCGATCGACGAGCCGCTCCCGCTGCGCATGAACACCGGCTCGTCAAGGCCGACGCTCTGCATCGCCCGCACGGGCGAGTTGACGCCGCCAGGGATCAGCTTCTCGGCGCGCCGGGCCAGATCCGACCTCTGCCTCAGAGGCTGTCTCATTTCAACCATTGGGCCAGATCCTTCGTCCAGTAGGAGACGACGACGCCGGCACCGGCGCGCTTGATCGCGGTCAGGGACTCGAGCGCGGCCTGACGCTCGTCGAGGTGGCCCGCCGCCGCGGCCGCCTTCACCATCGCGTACTCCCCGGAGACGTTGTAGGCGGCGACGGGGCAGTCGAAGCGCTCACGGACGGCGCGAACGACGTCCAGGTAGGGCAGCGCCGGCTTCACCATCAGCACGTCGGCGCCCTCGGCCAGGTCGAGCTCGCACTCCCGCAGCGCCTCGCGCACGTTTCCCGGATCCATCTGGTAGCCGCGGCGGTCTCCGAACGCCGGTGTCGACTCCGCGACGTCTCGGAACGGCCCGTAGAACGCGGACGCGTACTTGGCGGCGTAGGCGACGACCGGAGTCTCCGGGAGCGCCTCGCGAATCGCGCCGACGCGGCCGTCCATCATGTCGCTCGGCGCCACGGCATCCGCACCCGCGTCGACGTGGCTGACCGCCGCGCGGGCCAGCAGCTCGAGCGTCTCGTCGTTGTCGACCTCGCCGTCGCGGATCACGCCGCAGTGACCGTGCGTGGTGTACTCGCACAGGCAGACGTCCGTCACGAGCACGAGCTCCTGGTGCTCGGCCCGCAGCGCCCGCAGCGCTCGCTGCACGATCCCGTCCTCGTCCCACGCTCCCGAGCCCTCGTCGTCTTTCTCGTCCGGGACGCCGAAGAGGAGGAGCGCCCTGACGCCGAGCGAGACGAGCTCGCCCGCTTCCACGACCAGATCCTCGACCGACCAGCGGCTCATCCCGGGCAGCTCCTCGTTCCGGGCGGTCGAGGGTCCCGCGAAGAGTGGCATGACGAAGTCGTCGAGATCGAGGCGGGTCTCGCGCACGAGGCCCCGGAGGGCGTCGGTCCGACGCAGCCGACGCAGGCGTGTCGCAGGGAACGCGCTCACGCCGACACTGTACGCAGCGACGGCGCCTGGGGGGTCGCCGCCGCTGCCGTGCCCCCAGTCCGCTAGGCCCCTGTGATCCGCACCTGGAGCGATGCGAACGGGGAGTTGCGGAGCTTTCGCTTGAGCTCAGCCGCAGTCATGTTCGTTCCGCCGTTCGGCCGCAGAAACCAGTCCTGCGCAGCATCGCCGGCCGTCACCTTCTGTCATCACCCGTTCGGGTCATCCGCGAAGCCCCGCCGCGTCCGGCCCCATCCATATGGTCGGTCGAACGAGCGGGAGGTAACGGCCGTGCCGACGCGGGACCGGCGCAGTGCGAATTGGAACGTTTCGACAAGCTCGGCTATGGTGCCGCCCATGGCTTCGGCCCCAAACCGGCCTGCGGTGCCGCTGCGCGCGCCCGGAGCGAGAGACCGTCGGGAGATCGAACGCCTGCGCGCGCGCCGCCGCCGCCCGGAGCGGCATGCCACTCGCTTCCTCCTGGCCGCCCTTCTTTCGGCGGTGTTGCTCCTGACCCTCCTTTTGACAGCCTTCGGCACCTGGAGCGCCCCGCCGGTCGCGACGAAGCCGCTCGCGACATCGGCCGTCCTCCCGGGTGGGCAGCCGCTGCGCCAGATCGTCGCGACGGCCGGATCACTGCACCTGCAGCTGCCGGTCTCGCAGAGCGCCGTGACCGCGATCGGCTACCACCACGCCGGCGATGGCTCGCTGATGCTCGACCCGGTCGGGCGCCAGGGGAACGCCGGCCTCTTCGCCAGGCTCTGGCGCAAGCTCGCGGGCACGAGCGAGACGAGCCTTGTCTGGTACCAGCTCCGCGGCGACCGCGGACCCGGCACATCGGTGCTCTCAGTCGGCGCCGCGCCCGGGACGGACGTCTACTCACCCGTCGACGGCACCGTCGTCGGGATCACGGATTACGTGCTCTCGAACCGGAC
>Ga0126307_10003896_pt1 | contig 10287 bp, 9 predicted proteins | sample Plot28_FD_89955 | JGI IMG/M metagenome (GOLD analysis project Ga0126307, IMG submission 89955) | Serpentine soil microbial communities from UC McLaughlin Reserve, CA, USA - Plot28 | ecosystem: Environmental > Terrestrial > Soil > Grasslands | place: USA: UC McLaughlin Reserve, Lake County...
TAATCAGCAAGCATAATCACCGCTGTTATACCTGCAGCATCATCATTGGCGCCATTGTAGATGCTATCATTTGCAGAAGGCTTGCCAATACCCAGGTGATCATAATGAGCAGCAAAAATAACATACTCGTTTTTTTTGCTTTTGCCGGGTAATACGCCAACTACATTAGCAAATTTTGCTTCTTCAAAGCTATGTTCTGCTTTTATTTTAAATTCTTTGGGTATAGTGTTCCCAAGGATGAAGACAATACTGACGTTGGATTTTAAGACCTGTCTTTTTAAAAAAGTTAAACGGGGAAACTGCTTTGCAAAACTGGTATCAACCATTATAATGATATTCTTGGCAGATTGATTGAGTCCCATTGCTTTGGTGAAAAGGTTATCACCAGCTTTGATGGTGGTAAATTCATAGCCCGATTTTTCGTCAATATTCAATTCAGGCTGACTGGTTATTACAATAATATTTTTCATGTCCACATCAGCACCTTCCAGCTTTAATTTTAAATCTTTTAGCTTGGGGCGAAGCATTATAAAATCCTGTAGGTAGCTGTCACCTTTTAAAGGCTGCAAGCCCGTTTTTTTAAATTCGTCAGCAATAAAATTGGCTGCTTTGTCAATATCAGGTGTACCGGCTTTTCGGCCTCTCATTTCATCTGATGCTAAAGTGGTTTCAATTCGCTCCACTTCTTTTACGCTGGTAGCGGAATTTATGCTTTGGGCGCAGGCAGCTATGTTTGCAATGATTGCAAGTAAGAACAGGACTCTTTTCATGTTAAAGGGATAAATCAGTTATGTGAATGAAAGTAGTTTATAAACTCATCATTTCTTTAAACTTTACCGTCTGGCGGCGGCTTACTTCTATTTTTTCACCGCCTTTTAATTCAAGCAATAAACCGCCATTGAAATAAGGTTCAATTTTATCAATCATACGAAGGTTGACAATATGTTTGCGGTTGGCACGGAAAAAAACTTTTTCATCCAGTCTTTCTTCCAACGCATTTAACGATTTTAAAATGAGCGGTTTGTTAGCTCCGAAGAATACTTTGGCATAATTACCTACGCTTTCAAATAGTCTTACTTCTCCCAGCTTTACAAACCAGCAGCGTTCACCGTCTTTTACAAATACCTGGTCATTCTCGTTTAATATGCTATTGTTCTCCGTAGGCTGATAAGGTCTTTCAGAACCCGCAGACACTCCTGACTTTCTTAATTTCTCAACTGCATCTGCTAAACGGCGTGGCTCAACTGGTTTTAATAAATAATCGAGGGCATTTACTTCAAATGCTTTCAATGCGTATTCATCGTATGCAGTGGTAAAGATTACTTGTGGCGCATGATCTAGTTCAGAAAGCAGGTCGAAACCAGTTTTACCAGGCATCTGGATATCCAAAAAAATAAGATCGGGATTCAGATTCTCAATTTTTTGCAAACCCTCTTCCGCGTTGGAGGCCTCGTCTACAATTTCGATTTCAGGAAACTCCTGGAGCAATTTACGCAACTCAGTCCGGGCTAAACGCTCGTCATCAATTAATATAGCTTTCATGTATATTTTTTTTATGCAAATGGTATTAAAACTTTGGCTTCCACCAGTTCCGGGTTCACTTGCAGAATCTGGAAACTTGCCTTATTTCCATAAAGTAGTCCTAACCGGTCCTGTGTACTTGATAATCCAAAACCGTGATGGGAAGTCCCGCCGTTCAGATGCCCTGTGTTTTGTACAGATAGTTCGTGGTAATTTTCCCTGAAATCTGAGATAATCTTAACCACCCCACCTCTTACCTGCTTACTGATGCCATGCTTGATGGCGTTTTCTACCAGCGTTTGTAACATCATGGGTGGTACCTGCTGATCTAAGGTATCATCGTCAATTTCGTACTCCACTTTCAGGCGATCTTCAAAACGCATATTTTCCAAAGCCAGGTAGTCTTTTACAATTTTTAATTCTTCTTCAAGAGAAACGGTTTCTCCCTTTTCAGCCCTGAGACTACTTCGTAAAATGTTGCTTAACTCGGTGATAGCCCTGCGGGCCCTTGCAGGATTCTCATCTATCAAAGCCCTTATACTGTTTAAGGCGTTGAAAATAAAATGAGGATTGATATGAGCTTTAATTGTTTTTAGTTCCAGGGATTTTACAAGGGCCTCCAATTGTAGAGTATCTAACTGCTGTTTGCGGCTTTTAACCACATAATGATACATGAAATAAATACTGTTCCAGATAAACAATAAAACAAAAGAAGAAGAAAGATTATAGAAAAAGTGTACATGGAAAGGAGCAGGCTTCCCTGTGGGATAAAAATTATAAAAGGCTTCAAAAGGTGTTTGTACGAGGGAAAAGAACGAAGCAAAGAGAAGAGTAAGGATCAGGAGTAAAATAACCTGGTGGTTAATAGGTCGCATCAAAAGGGAATTTTTCCTGATGATCTGGCGCATAAAATGAGAGCTAATGATGCCTATCTCAACAAAAAACAGGAGGCGGCAAAGCATGGTAGTTCTAAACTGTCCAAAAATGAAGGCAAAAAACACATTAATAAGACCAAAGAGGCCCCACCCCACAATTTGAGAGGTCCAATATCTATTCAGCTTTAACGGCATGATACAAATGTATGAAAGCCCTTCTGTTAAGGATTTCCGTAAATATACCAGTGGAAGATAGGTTTTACAAATGGAATGGACAAAGGCAAAACAGAAGCTATATGGCAAGTAGAAAGGAGGGTTAGTTTGCTCCAAACCCCTAAGTCGTGCTCATTACCATTTACCCACTACCCCCTATCTTCTTGCCAGTCACCACTCATCACTCCCTACTTATAACAAAAAACCTGCTTCTTTGTTAAGATTAAGAGCATGTATCCAATTGGCAAAAAAGTGAATATTTTTACACCCTTAAAGAATCTTAATGCAAATCACTGCCGGACCTATATTACAAACAATCGACTCACCAGCAGACCTAAAAAAAATTCCCAAGGAACAATTACACCAGGTTTGTAATGAATTGCGTCAGTATATAATTGATGTGGTAAGCGTCCATGGAGGTCATTTTGCAGCCAGCCTTGGCGTGGTTGAGCTTAGCGTAGCGCTCCATTATATTTACAATACTCCTTATGATCAGCTAGTTTGGGATGTGGGCCACCAGGCTTATGGACATAAAATTTTAACCGGCAGACGAGATAGCTTTATTACCAATCGTAAATACAAAGGCTTAAGCGGTTTTCCAAAAAGGACCGAAAGTGAATATGATACATTTGGTGTTGGTCACTCTTCCACTTCTATTTCGGCAGCGCTGGGGATGGCAATGGCTGCCAGGTACAAAGGAGAAACAGACCGCAAATCTGTTGCTGTTATTGGAGATGGTTCTATGACAGCCGGAATGGCCTTTGAAGCAATGAACCACGCAGGTGTTACCGATGCCGATATGCTGATCATCCTGAACGACAATTGCATGGGCATTGACCCTAACGTGGGAGCGTTGAAAGAATACCTTACCGATATTACTACCTCTCCTACTTATAACAAATTACGTGATGACGTCTGGAATTTGCTGGGCAAGTTGCCGGTAGGAAAAAAGTTTACCCGAGATATGGCGAGTAAGCTGGACGCCGGCATAAAAGGTATGCTCACTAAAAGCAGTAACCTCTTTGAGGCCCTCAACCTTCGCTATTTCGGACCTATTGATGGTCATAACATCACCAAACTGGTTGACATACTTAAAGATCTGAGAAATATACCCGGCCCTAAGATTTTACACATTGTTACTGTAAAAGGAAAGGGGTATGCGCCGGCGGAGAAGGATCAAACAAAGTGGCACGCACCGGGATTATTTGATAAGATCACGGGCGAGATCTATAAAAAAAAGTTTGAACTTCCTCAGCCTCCAAAATACCAGGATGTATTTGGACATTCCATCATTGAGTTGGCAGAACAAAACGAGAAAATAGTTGGGATCACCCCAGCTATGCCTAGTGGTTCTTCCTTAAAATTTATGATGGAAAAAATGCCCGACCGTGCTTTTGATGTTGGCATTTGCGAACAACATGCGGTTACCCTAAGTGCTGGAATGGCTACGCAGGGAATGAAGGTGTTCTGTAACATCTATTCCTCTTTTATGCAAAGGGCTTACGACCAGGTAGTACATGATGTAGCTATTCAAAAACTTCCGGTAATCTTTTGTTTGGATCGGGGTGGATTGGTTGGTGAAGATGGGCCTACCCATCATGGCGCTTATGATATTGCGTATTTCCGTTGTATTCCCAACATGATTATTTCTGCCCCAATGAATGAGCAGGAATTACGTAACCTGATGTATACAGCACAATTGGAAAGCACCGGTCTTCCTTTTGTTATCCGTTATCCACGAGGTGAAGGTGTGATGCCTGAATGGAAAAAACCGTTTGAAGAAATTCACATTGGAAAAGGCAGAAAGCTGAGAGATGGAAAAGGGATAGCCATTCTCTCGATTGGCCACCCGGGAAATTTTGCTACCGCGGCGATCCGTGATTTAAGAACAGATGGCATAACACCAGCTCATTACGACCTGCGATTTGTAAAGCCATTAGATGAAAACCTTCTGCACGAAGCTTTGCAATCCTATCAAAAAATAATCTCGGTTGAAGATGGAACGGTTCTCGGGGGCTTTGGTAGTGCGATAGCGGAATTCATGGCAGCTCATAATTATAAGAATGATTTGAAAATACTGGGTATTCCTGACAAGGTTGTGGAACATGGTACTCCTAAAGACCTGTACCGTGAATGTGGATATGACGCCCAGGCTATAGCAGATGCAGTTAGAGAAATGATGAACGAAAAAGTGGAGATAACTCTTGCGCATTAAAAAAATACTACAATCAATTCAAAAATTATAGAAATACTATGTTCTTAATTGAAAGGAATAGTTTTTTTGTTTAATTAAACCGGCAATGAAAAGAATTTTATCACTCTTTATTTTCCTTGTTTTCGCACTTCCTGTTTTTAGTCAACAGCCAAAGCAAAAAATGGCAGGTTGGCACTTGTTAGACCAGGACAAGGACGGCTACATGGGCATCAGTCTTACCCGAGCTTATGAGCTTTTGAAGGAAAGAAAAAGCACTACCGTTATTGTGGCAGTCATTGATAGTGGTATTGACACTCTGCAGGAAGACCTGAAACCTGTTTTGTGGACTAATCCAAAAGAAATACCTGGCAACAGCATCGACGATGATGCTAACGGCTACACAGATGATATTCATGGATGGAATTTTTGCGGAGCTAAAACCGGTGAAAACCTTGCCAGGAATTCACATGAAATAGCAAGAGTTTATCACAACTGGAAAGGAGAATTTGATGGAAAAAAAGAAAAAGATATTTCCCCGGATAAAAAATTTCTTTATGGCCAATGGTTAAAAGCGGCAACCATCATTAACAAGGATTATGAAGAAGCAACTCAGGAGTTACCACAGATCACCAATTTCCAGGATGCACTTCTGGCTTCTTCAAAAACGATTTGCAATGCTTTATCTGTCAAGGAATTTGGCCCATCACATTCTAATGTCCTCTTGCAAAGCCTTGATAACAAAATAGCAAAGTCGGCAGCCCTGTGGTCCGACCTTTTTTCAAGGACTTCCGATACCACTGTAAGAAACACAATAGTGCTCAAAGAGATCAGTGACTATAAAAATGCGCTTGACAATAAGATCAAAAGAAAGGAAGACAAGCCGGAAGATTTTAGAGGCGACCTGGTTAAAGACAACTATTATGACATTAGCGATCGGTTTTACGGAAACAACAATCTTAAAGCTGGAAGCGGAGATCATGGCACTTCAGTGGCAGGTGTAATTGCTGCCGCAAGAAATAACGGGCTTGGAATAGATGGCATTGCCGACAACGTACGTATCATGGCTATTCGTGCAGTACCTGGGGGCGATGAACATGATAAAGATGTAGCCCTCGCTATTCGTTATGCCACAGATAATGGTGCTAAGATCATTAATATGAGTTTTGGCAAACCGGTATCTCCCTACAAACAAATGGTGGACGATGCTGTTCGGTATGCTGCATCCAAAGGTGTTTTGTTAGTACATGGTTCCGGCAATGATGGAAAAGATATTTCGAAAGATGTGTTTTATCCTAACCCTGTTTTTTTGGATGGAGCCAAAGCAACTAATTTTATTACAGTAGGTGCCAGCGGTGATGAAAGTACCGGAGGTTATGCTGCACCATTCTCCAACTATAGCAGGCAGGGAGTTGACATCTTTGCCCCTGGCATGTATATCTATTCTACAGCCACTGATAACCGGTACAATGGAGCAGATGGAACAAGTTTGGCTAGTCCTGTTGTGGCAGGTGTTGCTGCTTTACTTAAATCATATTTTCCGGCGTTAACTCCGGAACAACTCATTCAAATTATTACCACATCCGGAAAAACTATCAGCAAAGAAGTTAGTTTGCCGGGGGATGAAAAGAGGATGGTGAAGTTTGCTACTTTATCTTCAAGCGGTAAAGTTGTTAATGCATATGAAGCAGTAAAGCTTGCTATGCAACTTGAAAAAGAGAAAAGTAAAAGCTGATTGTAGTTTGTTTGGAAATAATTTATGGAAGAAAAAGCGTTTTGCATCACTGTAGGACGCTTTCTTTTTTATGAAGCAAACCGCCATCATTCTCCTGTTCGTTTTTATAACTGCCATTGCCCTGGCTTGGTTGTGCTATTACAAGCCGCTTAAAAGTATGTCTTCCTTACATCTTTTTAAAAGAGAAGACACTTATCCCGTCCCTTCGAAAACTTTTTTGAAACTGCAGGCAAAAGCAGCGAAAGCAAAAAGCTTTGCCAGGGATAAAAATTTCAACACCAATTTTTGTTTTCTTATTGATATGAGCCTCCCTTCTTATCAAAACCGGTTCTTTATATATGATCTTATAAAAGATAGCACGAAAAATTCCGGCCTTGTAACGCATGGAAGGTGTAATGAGGATTGGCTGGAAGGAAGAAAATACAGCAATACACCAGGGTGCGGCTGTACATCTATTGGCAGGTACAAAATCGGCAGCTATTACCAAGGCAGGTTTGGATTAGCTTTTAAACTTTATGGTTTAGATAAACCAATGATAATGCTTTTAAACGATTCGTTGTTTTGCATTCGCATAGTTGTGTACCTGAAACCGAAGTAAATAGTGATGTCTGCCAGAGTGATGGATGCCCAATGGTTTCGCCGGGTTTTTTAAAGGCCTTAGAGGCCGAAATTAAAAAGTCAGCAAAACCAGTATTGCTTTGGATTTATAATTAATATATTAGCAATCCATTTACTAACATTATGAGGATTTCACTTTTTTCTATTTCTGCTAGATTGTGCATGTTATTAGCTTTATCTATTTCTATTTCGGGCTTTTCTTCAAAAGGGAAACCATTTAAATCTGCTATATACAAGCAAAAGCCGGCAAAAGATACTTTACCTTCTGCCGAACAAAATGTTTTTGATACAGTTGAAGTGGAAGCCAGTGTAGATGTTGACCTCTGGCGCAAGCACCTCGAAAAAGAATTAATACCTGTAATTGAGAAAGCAGCAAACAAACGAATGAAGCCTGGCCAATACATTGTGACGATTCGTTTTCTTGTAGAAAAAGATGGAAGTATTTCTGACGTGAAAGCTCTTAATGATCCAGGGTATGGTTTAGCTAAAGGTGCTGAAAAAGTTGTCAGGCAAGGCCCAAAATGGAACCCAGGAAAAGTTAACGGTAGGATTGTACGGTCTTATCATTCCCAGCCCCTCACTTTTGTTATTAGTCCTTAGAAAAATTTTGCACGAAGACTAATTATAATAACCGCATATGTTCTTCATCGGTTAAACCTTCCTGCACTTCATTATACTCCACTATAAAATTGTTATTTCCTTCCCTGATAATAATCCGTAAAAACTTACCCTGCACCAATTCGAGCATGGATAAGAACATAAAAATGGCATGAACCCTGTTTTCGACCTTTTCAAAAAGCTTTTCAAATGATAACGTCCTTTCACTTTGTGCAATGGATATAAGATCTGTTTTAGTTTGTTCAATGCTGTAATTATAGCGGACAACCGTATGAGTAGGTTTATTAAAGCGGTCATGATAGCGCTGCATAACCCTTTCAAAAGCCTTCATCAATTTGAACATCGTGATAGTTTGCACCTCCGTTCCTTCACTTGCTTCTTCGCCAATAATGGATAGTTCCTTTTGAATATTACCTCTTTTAATGAGTAACATTCTGTCCGCTTCCATCTCGGCCATTTTTGCAGCGGCCTCTTTATACTTTTTATATTCCAGGATTTTGTCAATCAATTCCTGGCGTGGATCTATTTCATTGCCAGAAGAATCTATTTCTTTACGTGGCAATAACATTTTTGCCTTGATACGCATCAGGGTTGAAATAAATAAAATGAACTCGCTTGAAAGTTCAATGTTTAATGATTCCTGTGAATGGATAAAGTCGAGGAAGTCATTAATGATCCTGGTAATAGGAATATTGTAAATGTCCAGTTCATCACGTTCAATAAAAAAAAGCAAAAGATCAAAAGGCCCTTCAAACTGGGCCAATTTTATCTGGTAAGTACTCACGGCTGTAATTTAAAACAAAAGAAAAGTCCCGCTATAACGGGACGGTGCAAAAATAAGTTTTATAGGTGAAACCATTTAGTTTCTCAAGGAATCCCTGATTTCCATTAATAATTTTTCCTGCAGCGAATATTCAGGCGGGGCGGGCGCCACCTGTTCTTTTTTGCGTTTCATACTGTTAATGCCTTTAATAAGCAGGAATAACACAAGGGCAACAAGTATAAATTTTATAACGGCTGCAAGGAACTTTCCATATTTAACAGCTCCCCACGTTAGTTTATCAAGGTCTTCGGCATTAGCCGCTTTCAAAGCAGGTCTCAGGAGTAAAGGCGTAATCACGTCATCCACCAGTGACGAAACGATGGCACCAAAAGCGGCGCCAATAATAACAGCAATCGCCAAATCAATAACATTGCCCTTTAAGGCAAACTCCCTAAATTCTTTTATAAATCCCATGATTAAAGGTTTTGATTCTTCTAAAGTTAGTGCACGGAAGAGCTTAATTGATCACCAGTTTTCAATTGTGGATATTTCATATTAAGACTGGTTAGGCCTTCTACCATCGTCTTTGCAATTACATATTCCTTGTACCAGTTTTGGTCAGCAGGAACAATGGCCCAGGGAACCGCATTACAGTTCTCAAATACATCTTCATACATCTGCATGTACTTGTCCCAAAGCTTTGCTTCTTCAAAATCCTTTTCATTATACTTCCAAAGCTTTGTGGGATCATCCATTCTTTCCTTAAATCGCTCCTGTTGCTCACCGGGCGAAATGTGGAGGTAAAACTTAAAAATTACAGTAGCATTGTGCAGCGCCAGCAGCTCTTCAAAATCATTGATGGCATCAAAACGTTGTTGTGCAAGTGCATCATCGCACCAGCCATGAACACGGGTTACCAATACATCTTCGTAATGACTGCGGTTAAACACCTGGATCATTCCTTTTGCCGGCGTATGCTGATGAATGCGCCATAAAAAATCATGTTTCAATTCTTCCTCGGTTGGCACTTTAAATGACGTTACAGATATACCTTGTGGGTTTAATTGGCCGAGCACCTTGTTTATAGCCCCGTCCTTACCGCTGGCATCCATTCCCTGCAGTATAACCAATATGGAGTGTTTGGATTCTGCATAGAGAAGATTCTGCAATTCATCTAACTGCTTTAATAACTTTTCAGTTTCCTCCTTGGCTGGTTTTTTATCCAGCTCTTTAGGAGCCTTGGTGCCTATTTGGGATAAACGGTTCATAAAAATTTATGTACTCAAATGTAAACCTTTGCACTTTTGCAAACTTATGTCACGACAAAAGGTTGTTAATTGGCTTATTTTCATGCTGCTTTCGGTGATCTGGGGCAGCTCCTTTATATTAATGAAGAAGAGTGCAGAGAGTTTATCAGGATGGCAGATTGGTGCTATACGCATATTTTCTGCAGGTCTCGTATTTTTTCCCTTTGCTGTTTTTCATGTTAAAAAAATTCCATTACGAAAATTGCCATTGATTATTGCGTCAGGCTTGCTAGGAAACTTTTTTCCTGCTTTCTTCTTTGCTATTGCCATAGAAAAGATAGACAGCTCTATGGAAGGTATCCTGAATTCGCTGACACCACTTTTTGTTATTGTAATAGGCATCCTTTTTTTTAAAGACAAGACGCAGATTAAAAAAATTGCAGGAGTACTTATTGGCTTTGTTGGATTACTTATTTTAAGTCTATCGAAAACTTCTTTTGCCACGA
>Ga0126307_10003897_pt1 | contig 10285 bp, 6 predicted proteins | sample Plot28_FD_89955 | JGI IMG/M metagenome (GOLD analysis project Ga0126307, IMG submission 89955) | Serpentine soil microbial communities from UC McLaughlin Reserve, CA, USA - Plot28 | ecosystem: Environmental > Terrestrial > Soil > Grasslands | place: USA: UC McLaughlin Reserve, Lake County...
ACGCCCGACGGGCTCGACCTCTACCGGAGAACCTTCAGGCGGCTGCGCGAGCTCGGCTACGGAGGCGGGGAGATCGACGAGCTCGACCCGGCGTCGCTGGTGTCGCTCGAGCCGGCTCTGGACCCGGCCGGGGTCGCGGCGGGGCTGCACGCGCGCGTCGACCGGTTCGTCCGTCCGGAGGAGCTGACAGCCGGTCTGGCGGCGCATCTGCGCGACGACGGGGTCGAGATCCGCGAGGGCTGCGAGCTCCGGTCGCTCGAGCGGCGGGACGGCGTATGGGCGCTGGCGGCCACGTCCGGCGCTCCGCTCGCGGCCGATCGCCTCGTGGTCGCGGCGGGCCTGCCGACCGCACCGCTGCTACGCCGCCTCGGCGTGCGCGTGCCGCTGATGGGGGCGCGCGGCTACAGCGTCACCGTCGCCGGCCGCGGCACCCCGCCGCGCCACGCGCTCTATCTCGCCGAGGCGAAGCTCGGGCTGAGCCCGTTCGACGGCGGAGTCCGGGTCGCGGGCGTGTTCGAGCTGGGCGCCCGGAACACGGACGTCGCGCCGGGCGCCGGTGAGCGGCTGCTCGCGGCGGCGCGCCCGTACCTGGCCGGCTGGCAGCCGGAGTCGGACGGCCCCGTCGAGGCCTGGGCCGGACTGCGGCCCGCGACGCCAGACGGGCTGCCGCTGATCGGCGCTCTACCGGGGCTCGACGGCGTCTACCTCGCGACCGGGCACGGGATGCTCGGCGTGACGCTCGCTCCGGCGACGGCCGACCTGCTGGCCCCGCTCGTGCTCGAGGGACGCGCAGCTCCCGAGCTCGCGCCGTTCGACCCCGCCCGGCGGCTCTAGCCGACGCCCGCGCCCCTCAGTCGTCCCGGCGCGCGCGCTCGACGGCGCGCGCCAGCTCGACGCGCGACGACACCCCGAGCTTGCGGAACGTGTTGCGCATGTGCGTCTCGATGGTCTTGAGGCTGAGGAACAGCTCCGCCGCGATCTCCGGGTTGGTCTTGCGATCGACGACGAGTCCGGCGATCTGCAGCTCGCGCTCGGTGAGCGCGGCCAGCCCCGCGGCGTCGGCGACCCCCGGCCGCGTGCGGCGGTACACGCGCCGGCCCAGGCGGCGCAGCTCCTGCTCGGCGGCGTCTCGGTGCGGGAGCGCGCCGCAGGCCTCGAACGTCGCCGCGGCGAGCTCGAGCTCGGCCGCCGCGCGGTCCTGCTCGCCGGCCGCGGCGAATGCCCGCCCGGCGACCATCCGCGACAGGGCGGCCTCGACCACGGCGCCCGCCTGCTCCGCGGCGGCAGCGGACGCCAGCGCCCGCTCGGCCGCCGTGACCGGCTCGCCGGCATGAAGCGCCACCGCCGCGGCGGCGCGTTGCGCCCAGGCGGTGGCCATCGGGAGCCCCAGGGCGGCCGCAAGCGCCTCAGCGGCCGCCACCGCGCGCGCCGCTTCATCGCCGCGATCGAGGTCGGCGTAGGCCGTCGCCAGTGCCTCGAGGCCGATCAGCCGCCAGGCGCCTGGGACCGCGCGCAGCAGTCCCTCGACCTCGGAGGGCGCGAGCACGTCGACGGCGCGCTGGCTGCGGCCCGCCATGACCGACGCCCGCGCGACCGCCATCGCCGCCCATGACGACAGGACGCTCTCGTCCAGCCGTTGCGTCAGCGCCAGCGCCTCCTCGGCCATCTCGAGCGCGGCCGGGATGTCGCCGGCCGCAACCGAGAGCAGCGAGCGGTTGCGCAGCATCCACGCCATGCTCTGGGTGATGCCCGCCAGCCGTGCCGCCTCGACGCCGGCGTCGAGCACCTTGGCCGCCTCGGCGAGCCTGCCGCGCATGAAGTGAGCCGCGCCCAGCGCCGGGATCAGCGTCGGGTGCAGCTGGCCTGCGGCGCGTCCGAGCCTGAGCGCGCGCTCGGCGTGCACCACGGCCTCGTCGTATCGGTCGAGGAACGTCGCGGCTGAGCAGAGGTAGGCGGCCGCGTCGACGCGTGCGCCGAGCTCTTCGTCCGACATCGCGGCGACGAGGGCCGAGGTCTCGGCGTAGACGCCCTGCGCTTCGCCGATGCTCCCGGTGACGGCGTGGCCGAGCGTCAGGATCGCGGCGGCGGCGGCCAGGATCGGGCGGTCGCCCAGCTCGCGGGCCGCACCGACCGCCCGTCGCCCCCAGTCGCGGACCGACTCCGGCTCCGCGCGGAACAGCCCGTCGATCGCGAGCTCGATCATGAGCGATATCGCGTCGGCCGCGCCGGGGTCCGGGAGCTGGTCGAGCCCGGCGACGAGGCGCGCGTGCGCCTCCTCGTGGCGGCCGAGCAGTCGCTCTACGCCTGCGCACGTCGTCGTCAGCTGGACGCGCAGGCCGACCGCCTCGGCCGGGGCGAGCGCGATGCTCGCGAGCAGGTCGGCATAGCTCTCGGCGAGGCGACCCTCTGCGGCCAGCGCGCGGGCACGGGCCAGCAGGAGCCCGACCCGCTGCTCGGTCGGCGCGTCGTCGGGCATCAGGCGCACCGCGGCGCTGAACCAGCGGGCGGCGCTGGCCGGGGCGCGGAGGATCGGCGCCGTCCCGGCCTCGGTCAACACGGCAACGGCCGCCAGGTCCCCGTGGCGCGCGGCGAACTCGACGTGATGCGCGCGCGCCGCCGCCGGCGCGCCGCGCTCGGCGAGCGCCTGCGCGCAGCGCTCGTGCGCGCCGAGCAGCCAGCCGCCGGGAGCGCTCTCGTACACCGCGCGGCGCACCAGCGGGTGCCGGAAGCGGAAGCGCCGCGGAACGTCGGTGGGGCGCGCGAGGCCCAGGTCGAGGAGCTCGTCGAACGCCTCCATGGCCGTGGCGTCGTCCGCGCCGGCCGCCGCGGCGGCGAGGTCGGGCTCGAACGGGTCGCCGGAGACGGCCGCGCCGCACAGCACCCGACGGGTGTCGGCGGACAGGAGCCCCAGCTCCTCGGCCAGCGAGGCGATCACCGCCGCGGGGACGCCGACCGCCTCCAGCGCCGATCCGGCCAGCGGCGCTCGGGCGCCGGCGCCGTGGGAGCGGGCCAGCTGCTGCAGGTAGAACGGGTTGCCGCCCGCCTCCTCGTAGAGCTCGTCCGCCCGCTCGCGCCCGACGTCGTCGCCGAGCAGCTCCCCGGCCGCCGCGCGCGGGAGGCTGCGCAGCTCGAGGCGCGCGAGGCCGTCCTGGCGGTCGGCCCGCTCGAGGGCGGCCGCGAGGCGATCGGGGGTCTGGCGCGGACGCGCGCCCATCGCGAGGAGGACAGCGGCGTCGGGCGGGCTGCGCAGGAGCGCGGTGACCAGCTCCACCGATGCGGCGTCCGCCCAGTGGACGTCGTCGAGCGCGAGCACGAGCGGCCGGCTCACCGCCAGGCGCTCGAGCAGGTCGCGCACCGCGCGGTGCGCGCGGTAGCGCTCGTCCTGCAGGACCGGCCCGCCGCCGGATGCGGCGTCCGCCAGCGACGGCAGCACCTGCGCGAGCTCGCCGCGGACCTCATCGGGCAGTGAAGCGACCAGCCGCGGGTCCAACCCGGAGACGTACTCGTCGAGCGCGTCGACGAAGACCCAGAACGGCAGGTCGAGCTCCAGCTCGGATGCGCTGCCGGCGAGGACGGTGCAGCCGCGGGCGTCTGCGCGGTTGGCCAGCTCGCCCAGAAGGCGCGTCTTGCCGATGCCCGGCTCGCCTTGGATCACGAGCGGACCCACTCGGCCGTCGCACAGCCGGCCGAGGGCACGATCGATCGCCTCCAACTCGGAGGCCCGCCCCACGAGGTGGTCGGCGACCTTGGTCATGTCATCACGGCCAGTCTGCCGAGCATAACCCGGCCACGAGTTTCGGGGGGCGAGTTCAGGGGGCTCCCCCGATGTGGGCGCGCGGGCGCGGCGTCAGTCTCGTCGCGTGCCTCGCTTCCTGATCCATCACCGCCACGAGCCGCACCGGTGTGGCGTCGCGTTCGCCGCCTTCAAGGGTCACGAGAGCCCGCTCCGCCACCGCGCGGCCCTGGCTTCGTGTGCGACCGGCGGCCACGCGATCTGGTGGACGGTCGAGGCCGCCGGCGAGGAGGACGCGCTGCGCCAGCTGCCGTTCTTCGTCGCCCAGCGCTCGACGGTCACACGGGTGAGCGAGGTCGTGATCCCGTGAGCTCCCCCATCCCACCGAAGGAGACCTCGATGCAACCGTATCCACGCCGATGGCAGGCGCTGGGCGTGCTCGCGCTCAGCCTGCTCGTCATCACGATGGGCAACACGATCCTCAACGTCGGTCTCCCGACGATCCGCGAGGAGCTCGACGCCAGCTCGAGCCAGCTGCAGTGGATCGTGGACAGCTACCTGCTGGTGTTCGCCGGCCTCCTACTCGCCGCGGGCAGCCTCGGAGATCGCTTCGGGCGCAAGCGCGCGCTCGTGTCCGGGTTGGCCGTCTTCGGGCTCGGGTCCGTCCTCGCGGCGCTCTCGAGCGACGCGACCACGCTCATCGCTTCACGTGCGCTCATGGGCCTCGGCGCCGCCGGGATCATGCCGACGACGCTGTCGATCCTGACGAACATCTTCCCGTCGAACGAGCGCCCGAAGGCGATCGCTGCGTGGGCCGCGGTGTCGGGGATCGGCATCGCCGTGGGACCGATCTCCGGCGGCTTCCTGATCGAGCACTTCGACTGGAGCAGCATCTTCCTGATCAACCTTCCCGTCGTGGCCGCGTGCCTGATCGGCGCCCAGGTGCTGGTCCCGGATTCGCGCGACCCCGAGTCGCCCAAGCTCGACGTGCCGGGCACCGGACTGTCGATCGCCGGCCTCAGCGCCGTCGTCTGGGCACTGATCGAGGCGCCCGACCGCGGTTGGGGGAGCCCGGCGATCGTGGCGGCGTCCGCGGCCGGCGCGGCGATCATCGCGGCGTTCATCGCCTGGGAGCGGCACACGGACCACCCGATGCTCGACGTGAGCGTGTTCCGCAACCTCCGCTTCAGCGCGGCCAGCATGTCGATCACGTTCGTGTTCTTCGCGCTGATGGGCGTCATGTACTTCCTCACCACCTACCTGCAGTCGGTGCTCGGCTACAGCGCGCTCCAGGCCGGCGCCAAGATGCTGCCGATCGCGTTCGGCATGGTCCTCGCCTCGAAGCTCGCCGTCGGTGTGACGCGCCGCTTCGGCACGAAGTTCTCGGTGGCGTTCGGCCTGGCGCACGTCGCGGGCGCGCTGGCGATGGTCGCGATGTTCGACACGGGCACGACCGGCCTCGAGATCGCCATCGCGCTCGGCACACTGGGTCTGGGGATGGGCTTGGCGATGTCTCCCGCGACCGAGGCGATCATGGGCGCCCTACCCCGCGCCAGGGCCGGCATCGGGTCGGCGATGAACGACGTCGTCCGCGAGGTCGGCGGCACGCTCGGCGTCGCCGTGCTCGGCAGCGTCCTGAGCTCGAGCTACGGCTCGGGCATGGACGACGCGACCGCGGGGCTGCCCCAGGCGGCGGGAGAGGCGGCGAGCGACAGCGTCGGCGCGGCGCACGAGGTCGGCGCGCAGCTCGGCGGCGGAGCCGGCGCCACGCTGATCGACAGTGCCAACAGCGCGTTCGTCGACGCCATGACCACGACCGCCACGCTCGCGGCCGGGGCCGCGGTGATCGGCGCGTTGATCGCCCTCGCGTTCCTGCCGTCGCGGGCCCGCGCCGAGAAGCCGGCGTCGCTCGGCTCCGATCTGCTCAAGCCCGCCATGGCCTGATCGAGCTCGACGCGCGTCCGGGCGGCACGCGTAGGCCGGCGGTCGAGCGGTCCCGCCTCGACGGGCAGTCGCTGCCTCTCGGACACCGCCTCTCGGCGTCGCGCAGTCGCCGTGACGCCTACGTCCCGGGGATCCGCAGCAGCGCCAGCTGTCCGCCCTCGCGCTTGTACGTGAAGTCCGGCTGACCGTCGCCGTTGTTGTCGTCGCCGGGCGCCTTCTCTATCCAGAGCGTATGCGCCTGCACGTTGAGCAGGTATGCGCCCGGGCCGAAGGCCGCGGAAGCGTCGACGATGCCGCTCGACTCCCACGCCCCGAGGTTGCCGGGCGGCCGGCCGTCGACGTCGGTCGGCCCGCCGTCGGCCGACTGGTCGACCTTGACGACGACCTCGGGCGCGCCGGAGAACGGGACCCACCAGAGCCGCGCGGTCGTCGCGGCGGGATCCGTGGAGCCGAACGGGTACTGCTGGCTCGATCCCGGATCCTCCGTCACGAGCATGCCGGCCCGCGTCGTCTCGATGTTGTCCGGCTGATGGACCTCGGTCGGCGTCTTGACCGGGTTGTCGTCACCCTCGACGACCACCGTGAGCGACGTCACCACGGTCGGGTCGTCGGGGTCGAGCACCATCTTCCAGACGCGGCCGTTGGTCGACTTGAAGTTCGGCGTGTCCAGGCTCTGCTCCGCCGTCCGGCCGCGGCCCGAGTCGACGATGTAGACGACGTTCTCCTTGCCCGGCCGCTTGTCGTACGCGATGTCCTCGACGCGCACGAACTGGAACACGTCGTTGATGTCGCTCCAGTACTCGAGCACCCACTGAGGGCCGTCGATGCCGACCGGCGCGACGGACCGGAGGTCGGTCTGCCAGCTGCCGTTGGCGGGCGGCGGCGGAAAGTTCTTGTCGGCCGCCTTCAGCTCCGACCCGTCGGGATTGCGGCCGGTGGCGATGTCCTTCGGCACCTTGATGAAGTGGCCCTTGACCTCCGTGCCCGAGCCTGGGATCACGTCGTAGTAGTTCTTGACTCCCGGCGTGTCCGAGACGAACGCCCAAAGGTCGCCCTGGTCGGCCATCAGCGCGTCCGTGCTCGGCGCGATGTAGGAGTAGAGCTGCGACTGTGACGGGACGGCGCCGGGCGGGAATACGTCCCTTAGCGGACCGCTGGTGAACGTGTCGTCGCCGGAGAAGACGACCGGGCGCCCGTATCCGGGGATCGGGACGCTGTTCTCATGGTTGTGCCGGCCCATGCCGTAGATCGGCCGCTGCTTGCCGGTCTTGACGTCGAGCGCGACGACGAGGCCGGCCTCCTCCTCCGCCGGGTCACCCATCAGCGGTGGCCACGAGTCCAGCCGGCGGTAGACGTAGTCGGGCGATTCCTCGTTCGTGAAGAGGATCTTTCGGTCGAACCCCTCCCTGGCGGTCGCGAGGTAGTTCGAGCAGAACCGCTGGTAGCCCAGGCTGCTCGGGATGACGAACGAGCCGTTGAGCACGCCGGCCGAGTGCCGGTTGAGGATCAGCCGGCTGACCTGCGCGTTGTCGAAGTCGTTCTCCCCGTTCGCGGCGGTCGGCGTCGCCGTGTTGTACGGGAACGGCACCTTGCTGGTCTCGTGGTTGACGTAGAGGTCGGCTCGGCCTCGGCCCTTCGTGCGCACGGAGATCCCGTCGGGGATGGACTCGAAGCGATACCCGCTGGGGAGCACGTCCCCGACCGTGAGGAGCGGCGTTGCCTTGACGCCCGGCATGACCGGGTCGAGCATCGACGGCTGCCGGGTCTTGAACCCGCCGCCGTTGCCGCCCGCGAGTGCGGAACCGGTTCCCGAGGCCGTGATGGCGACGGCGAGAGCCGCACAGGCAACGATCGAACGCCTTCTCATCTCTCCCCCCCGGGAACGTGGTGCGTGAGGTCTAACACGTTGCGGGGCCTGCGTGCATCTTAATTCGGTCCGCTGAGCAGCGCCGTGAGGCTGTCGTCGTCCTCGCGGCAGGCTGGACAGCCCTCGAGGTGCGGGCGCATGCCCGGCGTCGGCGGTCATCGCCGCGTTGGCGACGGCTGCGGCCCGGTTCTTACCTGCGATCGAGACCAGCGGCCTCACGCGACCGCGTCGCGGGGCCAGAGCCGCGGGAAGAGCGGATGGTCGAGCGGGTCTCCGTCGCCGAGCACGCCGTCGAGCTCCGGGAACGGCGGGCTGGTCGGATGCGGGCGCGCGGCGAGGCGCACGTCGTCGCCGACGAGGCGGATCGAGAACGCTCGCCGGCGGTCGCGAGAGCCCGCGGCGGCGTGGAGCGTCAGCATGTTGAACGCGACTGCGTCCCCGGGCTCGAGCGCCCAGCCGAGGACCGTGCGCGCGTCGCGCTCGGACTCGACGTCCGGCACCTCCTCGAACGTGCCCTCGTCGAAGACGAGCGCGCGGTCGTCGAAGAAGCTGCGCGGCATGTACCAGGTGCGCGAAGAGTGCGAGCCCGCGACGAACTCGAGCGCGCTCTCACGGGGCACGGGGTCGAGCGGGATCCAGAACGAGACCGTCTGGAAGCCGTCGATGTTGTAGAACGGCTGGTCCTGGTGCCAGGGCGTGCGGATCGTCGTGCCCGGCTCCTTCACGAGCAGATGGTCGTGGTGCAGCCGCACCGTACGTGAGCCCATCAGCCACGACGCGACCTCGCCGAGGCGCGAGCCGCGGATGACCTGCTCGTATCCCGGGATGCGGGTCCAGTTGCGGAAGTCCTCGAAGAACCGCCCGGACGCGGCATCGCCGGCGCCCTCGATCGCCCGCTCGCTGGGCTCGGCGAGGTTGTGCTCGACCGCCTGCTCGAGCCGCGCCACCTCGCCGGCGTCGAGCAGCCCGCGGACGACGCACGCGCCATCGCCCCGGAAGCGAGCCGCGGGCGCCGTCAGGTCAGTGTCGAGCATCGGTTCATCCATGGTGGGGGAGTATGGGTCGGATGGCCCTCGTGCCGCATGAGCTCAACCTGCACGGTGACCGGATCGGCTACCGAACCGGCGGGCGCGGCCCCGCGCTGCTGCTGCTGCACGGGATCACGAACTCCTCGGAGACCTGGGAGCACGTGGCGCCGCGGCTCGCCGAGCGCTTCGCGCTGATCGCGCCGGACCTGCTGGGGCATGGGCAGTCTGCGACGCCGCGCGGCGACTACTCGCTCGGCGCGCATGCCAGCGGTGCGCGCGACCTGCTCACCGCGCTCGGAATCGACCGGGTCACGGTCGTCGGGCATTCGCTCGGCGGAGGCATCGCGATGCAGTTCGCCTATCAGTTCCCCGAACGCTGCGAGCGGTTGGTGCTCGTGTCGAGCGGCGGCCTCGGCCGCGAGGTCCATCTCCTGCTGCGCGCCGCGTCCCTTCCCGGCGCCGACTACCTCCTGCCCGCACTCACGTCGGCGGGCCTGGTCGGGGTCGGCCGCAGCGTCGGCGGGCTGCTCCGGCGCCTGCGGCTGTCGCCGGGCGAGGACGTGGAGGTGCTCGCCCGCGGCTTCTCCTCGCTCGACAACGCCGGCTCGCGGCAGGCGTTCCTGCATACGGTGCGCGCCGTGATCGAGCCTGGCGGCCAGCGCGTGAGCGCGCAGAATCGCCTCGCGCTCGCCGCGCTGCTGCCCACGCTGATCGTGTGGGGCGAGTGCGATTCGATCATCCCGGTCGAACACGGCGCTGCGGCACACGAGGCGATGCCGGGGAGCCGTTTCGAGGTCTTCCCGGACGCCGGACACATGCCGCACGACGCCGACCCCGAGCGCTTCGCCGCGCTGCTCACGGATTTCTGCAAGACGACGCAAGCAGCGCGGCTCGCGGCGGATCACTGGCGGCCGGTCATGGGCGACGGGACGGCCACGTGAGCGCAGAGCGCCTCTCCGCGCTCGACGCGTCCTTCCTCGCAGTGGAGCGGCCCGCCGCACCCATGCACGTCGGATGGGTCGCGGTGTTCGACCCGCCGGAGCGGGTGGCGCGACCCGGATACCACGAGCTGTTCGAGCACATCGCGGGGCGGCTGGGGCGCGCGCCGCGCTACCGGCAGCGCCTCGCGGATGTGCCGCTCTCGGTGCACGACCCGGTGTGGGTGGACGACGCCGGCTTCGACGCGAGCGCGCACCTCCTGCGAGGGGATGGCGAAGACCTCGGCGCGCTGGTCGACGACGTGCTCTCCTCCCCCCTGCGGCGCGACCGGCCGCTCTGGGAGATCTCGATCGCCGACGACCTCCCGGACGGGGGTCTCGCGCTCGTCGGCAAGATGCATCACTGCATGGTCGACGGGGCCGCCGTGGTCGAGCTCGGCAACCTGCTGCTCGACGCGGAACCCGACGGGTGGAGCGAGCTGAGCGCCCAGCCCGCGTGGACGCCGGCGCCGGCGCCCTCGGCGGGCGAGCGACTCGCACGCGCGCTCGTCGAGCGCACGGCGGACGGCGCGGCCCTGCTCTTCGCGCCGGCGCGTCATGCGATCTCGCCCCGGCGGCTTCGCGTGCTGCCCCAGATCGCGGGTCGCGGCGCGCGCACGCTCGGGCACATCGCGCTGCCGCCGGCACCGAGATCGCCGCTGAACCAGCCCGGGTCCGCCCATCGCCATCACGTGCGCGTCACTCGGAGCCTCGACGAGATCCGCACGGTCCGGCG
>Ga0126307_10003898_pt1 | contig 10283 bp, 7 predicted proteins | sample Plot28_FD_89955 | JGI IMG/M metagenome (GOLD analysis project Ga0126307, IMG submission 89955) | Serpentine soil microbial communities from UC McLaughlin Reserve, CA, USA - Plot28 | ecosystem: Environmental > Terrestrial > Soil > Grasslands | place: USA: UC McLaughlin Reserve, Lake County...
GTGTAGGGATGGACCGGGGCATTGAATAAGGTCTCGCGTGGAGCGAGTTCGACAATCCGACCTGCGTACATGACGGCGATGCGATCAGCCATGTAATCGACTACCGCGAGGTTGTGGGAGATGAAAAGATAGGTCAGGCCCAATTCCTTCTGTAGATCCTTCAGCAAGTTCAGAATCTGAGCTTGCACCGAAACATCCAGGGCAGATACTGGTTCGTCGCAAATCAGCAGCTCCGGTCTAAGAGCTAGGGCACGGGCTATGCTGATGCGTTGCCGCTGACCGCCGGAAAAGCTGTGAGGATAGCGGCTCATCAGACGGGGATCGAGGCCCACGGCCTGCATGAGTGTTTTTACCGTCTCATGCCGCGAAGCGGAATCACCACGGCCGTGAATCTCCAGGGGTTCGCTCAATATGTTTTGCACCGTCATGCGTGGCGACAGCGAGCTAAAGGGATCCTGAAACACCATTTGTATTCTGGCCCGCAGCGCCTGCAATTCCTGCCCCTCGGCCTCGAGCACGGGGATGGGTCCGGAGCCAATGTCGAAAACGACTTTTCCCGTGTCGGGCGTGATGGCGCGCATGATGATCTTGCTGACGGTGGTTTTGCCGCAGCCACTTTCGCCCACCAAGCCGAGGCACTCCCCGCGGCGGATCTCGAAGCTTACATTGTCGACAGCGCGGACTGTCGTCGCAGCATCGCTGCCAAACCAGGTGGTCTTCCGGGTCGAGAATGTCTTCGTAAGATTGCGCACGGTCAACAGCGTATGACTGCCCGTTGTCATGGGCTTTTCGCTTTTCATGAGATCTCGGCTGGCGGTTACCGGAATCTCGCGCAGCGCCTTGAGCCGTTCTCCGGGCTTCATGTCGAAATGCGGCACGGCGGCCAACAGTCCCTTCAGGTAGGGATGCGACGGGCTGCGAAATATATGCTCAACGGTGCCGGCCTCCATGATCTCTCCGTGATAGATCACCGATACTTCGTCAGCGATATTAGCCACCACTCCGAGGTCATGGGTGATCAGCAGCATCGCCATGTTGAACCTGCTCTGCAGGTCGAGCAGCAGTTGAAGTATCTGTGCCTGGATGGTCACATCCAGTGCCGTCGTAGGCTCATCGGCCACGAGCAGCGCCGGGTTGCAGATGAGGGCCATGGCGATCATCGCCCGCTGCCGCAGTCCTCCCGAGAGTTCAAAAGAATACATGTCGGCAGCATGCTTCGGATGGGGAAAACCCACGAGGCTCAACATTTCCTCGGTGCGCTTGCGTGCCTCGCTCTGCTTCATCTTCGATCTGATCAACAGAACTTCGTCGATTTGATTGCCGATGGTGTGCAGCGGCGAGAGAGAGGTCATCGGTTCCTGGAAAATCATTCCTATGCGAGCGCCGCGAAGCCTGCGGAATTGAATTCCGTCGCGCGGCAGTTGCGCCAGGTCGACCGTTTCCCCCTCGTTCTGAGGATCGGAAAATTGGATGCGGCCCTGGGTAATGCGTCCGGCGCGCGGAAGAATTCCCATGATCGCCTGTGCTATAACCGATTTCCCTGAACCGGATTCCCCAACCAGCGCCGTGACTTTGCCGGGAAGAATGCGAAAGCTGGCGCTTTTCACCGCCTGGATTGCTCCCCCATGCAGATCAAAGGAGATTCCAAGATCTTCAATGCGAAGAAGATCTCTTTCTGCTGCATGTGAGATCAAAATTGCCGCCCTCTCGAATTTTTTCTTGTCGCGCCGAATTGACCCAAGATTAGCCCAGGAGCTATCGGATGCCTAGACATTAGGCCGTCAGAACGGACATGATGTTTGCACCAGCACATCCTTGCAATTGGGGCTTCGCCGGAAGTCGTCGTAGTAAAGCGTCCAAACGTCGGGGTGGGGAGCACGGTAGGGGCCGAATTTGAAATACTGATATTTCCCGAGGCCTTTTTCCGCATGGCCAATGCGTCCCTTGATCGTCGCTATCCAGCTGGCATTTGCGAAAATCTCTATGTGGCCGGTGCCATCGGGCCCAGGCTTTGAGTAAATCGCGAAATCGATCCAGCCCGATTCAGGGGCTGGAAGATCGTTTCCCCGCTTCACAACGCGGATTTCACCGGTGCACGCGTTGAATCGCTTCCCATTCCCGTCGTTCCAGTCGCGCGAGATGGCCACCAGCGCACGCGTCTGATTGGTCTCGGGCCGAAGCCACACGGCAGTTTCACCCGCGGGGCAGTGCGCGAATTGCCCCTCTGGTCCGATACTGCGCGCAGAAACCAGATTGGTCTCGACGGTTGCAAAGATTTTGCCCTTGTTGAGTCGAAGGGCCAGAAACGGACTGAAATCGCCTGGAGTGCCGCTGATCTCACGTTTCCATTGAGCAATAATGTAGCGATGGTCATCCTGGGGAACCGGCTCTTCGAACTTAACGGCAAACCCGTACCAGACGCCCTGATCATAGCCTGCCCACTTTTCCGGCCGCTCCCAGATTTCTGCTCGTTCGCTGCAGTTCTCATCCGAAGCGGAACAAAGCGGCTTGACCGAAAGTTTCAGCGCTCTGGTGCCGCCGTGCGTCACCGCATTTTGAAACTCTACCGTTCCTGCCTGTTGTTCCTTATTCGGTTTGTAATAGAGCCCACCCTCTTCGCTGAAACCCGGCTCCTCGAACCCATCGACTAGCGCTTGTGGAGGAGCGGTGACCGCGTTTTTTCCCGCGAACAGCAACAGGGACAGAAAAGCCAAGACTGCCGCGCGGTAACGGCTCACGCTCCTGCTCCGAAGTGCTGTGCTTCGACGGTGGTCAATGCTTTAATCGCTGTCTTAATTCCAGGGCAAATCCAAGGGCTTGGGGGATCGTTGGGTATTTTGTCGTCGTCGTCAAGCTTGCTTGTAATAAACGAGGTCCGTACCTCCTGGCACGCGGCGCAGCGCTATGCCGAATGTCAGAAAGGAAAGGAAATTTGAATAGCGCCGACCGGGAACGGCGTAATATCCCGGCAGTAATCTTCCGAACTGCCAGGTTTTGACCAATGTTCTAAGACGTCGAAGCGGCCGCGGCCCCGTGAGGCTTTTTTCCAAGAGCTGTGGATGCACGGCACATTGCATGCCGCGCAGATCATAGCTTCGCAACTTGGCGATCTCGCCCGCCATTTCGTACTCGTAGCCCTCGATATCGATTTTGACGAACACTGGTCCTGCCGCCGCTTGCCCCATGATCTCCTCGATGGCAAGCCCCTTCGCCAGCACCGACGGACCCTCGCCAACATTAAGCGCGGTGGTTTCCGAGCTGCCGAAATCGCCAACAGCGTGAAGCCGTATATCAGGCCCTCTCGCAAGGGCGCCCGCGAGCACTTTGACCTTCGGATAGCTCGGCGAAAGCTGCCTCAGGATCGCAACGCAGTCCGGGTCGGGTTCCACCGCAATAACTGACTTGGCGACATGGCTCGCCCAAAAAGCTGTGACGCCGATCCACGCGCCGATATCGACATAATTAGTTTGCTCGTCGAGATTTTTGCCGAGCACCTGGAAGGTACGGGCTTCCCATTTTCCTGCGCGCAATTTGTCGTAGAACTTCCGATATCGGCGAAGCTCCGGCAGGCGGATCGTATGGCCGAAAACGTCGATTTCGACAGTTGGTACCTGTGGGGAAGTTAGCGGCATGGCATCGGTTGCAGGTCCTGGGCAGGATGGCGAATCTGCTGCTTCAAGCTTTCCGCCGCTTTGGCATAACCTCCACCCGCGCCGTCAATGAAATGCAGATGATCGCGCATGAGCACCGAGGGAACGAGACATGTCATAAGCGCCTGTCTTTGACGGTGAACCCCATAATAGGCTATTCCTTTTCGCCGTGCCTCCTCCAGCATGCTGGTAAGCTGTTCGATGGCTTCGCTGTTGGAGTCGAGAGTCAGTTTCAGACCGTCATCGAATTTGCGAAAGTCCGAATTGCGTGTCGTGTCAGCGCGATAAAGCTTCGGATCAAATCCGAAGAACTTCACATCGAATCGGAAAAGGAACCACCCGAAGAGATTGAAGACCATGAGTGCGGCATATCGAGTGACGAAGGATATTCTCGCGCGCGCTGCCCTTGCTTCGAGGCCAAGGCCTTTTGGAGGCCAGGCGAAACGCAGTCTGTTCGGGTGCACGGGGCTAGCCGTGCGGACTGGATCATCGATATAGCGGGTGATGCTGCCGATAAGCTTGGCAAAAGCGTCAGGAGCCGCGCTCCGCTGCGGCATCACGAGCAGCGAGACGATTTCCCCGCGTTCTGAGTCGATCGGTTCCCAGCGGCAGGACAGGCCGGAGAGATCGGGTCTGGTGCCGGTGGCTGCGCGCTCAACGAGATATCGCCCGGCTTTCATCTCTGTCTCGGCCCAGTTGATGCCGCCCCCGCTGAACATTGCATAGGCAAGTTCCGGAGCCACCGCAAATCTCGCGACGGTTACGTCATGTCCTGCGTTCCGAATCTCACGAAGCGGAACTATAGCCGCTCGAAGTGTCAGCCCCATTTCTTCCGCGGCCCAGGTCTGCACCGCCGCAGCAACCTCCCGAATAGCGCTTTCCAACCGTGCCGGCACGGCGAATGCAGCCCCATCCCCGCCGAAAACGAAGGGGAAATCGCGATGCCCAAGCCGGTTGATGACCGCTGAGATGATGCTGGCGCCCACCATATTGACGGCTTTGTACTGACCCCTTCCTATAGCACCGGTTGAGTCGACCACATCGGCAACCCCGATAATCCAATCGCTAGGCAACGAACGGTAATGGGTAGCCATCCCCACCTCGTTAAAATGAGTAAAGGCAGGAATTGTGGCGAAGAAACCTTCTGTCGATGTCTTCTGCACGATTAGACTCTCATGTCCCTCTGCGTCAGGATTGGGGGCGGGGTTTCAATCCTCTGCTCGTGAATAGAGGAGCCCCCGTTGTCGATAGATGTCATTGAACCATGGCAAATGCCTTATCGATCTTCGCTTTGCCCCATTTTTTAACAGCTCCTGGAGGATCACCGACCTTTGCAATATCTGTTCCTTCACCTTTCCTGAGCCGCACCGTCTCGCCCGCAGCGGTAACGTTGAGTGAACCGCTTTTGACGAACACGCCGAACACGCCGTTGATAGGACCCGCGAAAAACACCGTCCCGCGAACGGCGATCAATGCGAAGGGACTTTCAACTGTCAGTCCTTTCGGCAGGGAATTGAGAGGAGTCTCAATAAGAATTGCTCCACTGCCCAGCGAAAGTTCGCCCCCCGCGTCGGCGATGAACCTGTCGACCGTCACGGTCGTGTTGGCCCCAAGCCGCAACCTCGTCTTTTCCGCAAGCAGCACCGCGAGCCGCGAATCCTCGGCAGTTCTTAACCTATCCCCGAGGAAGACCGATGAGTTGAAATCGAGGTTGCGCCGTTGCTCGTTCAATTCCGCAAGGGCCTGGCCTCTCAGTTCTGCAACAATGCCTATGGTCGTTGGCCCCCCTGAGAGCGCCGTCATTGAGCAATACAGGCTGAAAAACACGATGCTGCATAAAAGGAAGCGGCGAGTCATCTCTTCACCTCCAGCAAACCATACGTTCCTGTCCAGGCCTCAGACAATTGCGGGAGTTTACCCGACGAATCGGTTATTTTGCATCTGAGCAGATTGCCGCCCGTTTGGACGTGTCCCTCGGTCGAATTGCAGCTTGATATGCCATATTGGCTCGGATCCTGTTTTTCAAAGTCGAGACCAGAGATATCGTCATGGAAGCTGAGTCCTACATTTATCACCTCTATTCGGCGTTGGCAGATAATTGGATAGGGGTTATGGCGGCCTTTGTTGTTGGTATCATCGTCGGCTGGTTGAGTTGTTCAGCGTCTTATCGCCAGCTTACGCGGCGATAGGATATTTTAGAGGCCAAAATGCCCCAAACAATTATTGAAGTGTTTCTGTGGATCCTGCTGGCTTTTTTTGTGGGATGTATCCTCGGTTATGTTCTGCGGTTGATCCTCCATAGGGCGGGGGAGGGCGTAGTCGAGGGCGACATCGAGCCAGCAGCTTCCTCCGCTGCAGGGAACGCAGAAGTCGAGAAGGAACAGCGTATAAGCCTTGCGGATGCAGATCCGCCGCAGACCTTTGCAGAAAAATCGCAGCCCCTTCACTCCGAAACCATGACAGCAGGGCATACGCCGGTTAATGAGCAAGCCGCGATTGCGCTCACCGAACCGCAGCCCGCCGAAGCAGCCTCAAAACCCTCTCAGCCGAAGGGAATTGCTTCCCCCCGGGGCGGTACACCTGATGAACTGCAGCAAATCTCAGGTGTCGGTCCTAAGATTGAACTCACACTTCACCGTCTCGGAATCTTCCACTTTGCTCAAATCGCAGGCTGGACGACAGAGGAGGCGCAATGGATTGATGACCACCTGAAATTCAAGGGCCGCATTGCTCGGGATGAATGGATTAAGCAAGCCAGGCAGCTTGCGGGCAGGGGGAATGAAAGCCCACGTCGCTCCAGTAATGATGTGGGGAAAAAATCGCCAAAGCCCAAGCCGGTGCCGCGAACGCGTCGCAGCTAGTTTGAGCTGTCGCAAAGTTCGGCGACGCCTAGCACTGCCGCGATGCTTTCAGGTTCATCGAGGAAAGGCACGTGGCCGCGACCGCTCACGGAAGCGGTGATCAGCCCTTTGTGAACGGCGGCCATATCGCGAACCGTCGCTTCGCTCAATAGATCGGAAAATTCGCCTCGCAAAACTGCACAGGGTTTTTCGTTAAAGGCGCTGAATTCTGTCCAAAGCTCAGGATGGGCTTCCCGTGATAGCTGTTCGGGCGAGGGAAATGACAGCGCGAGAGCGGGATCATAGTCGCGTATGATTGTACCGGCCTGCTCCTTGAAGAGTCGCCGCGCAAAACAAAGCCAGTCGGAGTCCGTGAGGCCCGATATCTCGGGAGACCCTGCTCTGAGTTCCCTGGCAGCTTGCTCCCATGTCCGATATTCCACGTCTTGACGTATAACTCGCGCAATTCGCAGCAACCCTTCCGTTTCAAGTTGCGGACCAATATCGTTCAGGATCGCCCCCGCAATCCTGTCTCCCCGTATCTGCGCCATGAGCATGGCTATGATGCCGCCCCGCGACGTGCCGACCAGGCAGGCTTTGTCGATATGCAAATGATCCATCAGCGCCAGGCAATCTGCGAGCTCGTGGCGGGGCGTGTAGGTGGCGGGATGGGCATAGTGAGACCGGCCTCTTCCGCGATAGTCGAACGCGATGATCAGCCGGTGGCGCATTTTAGCGGCGAGAGGCTCAAAATCCTTTGAATTTCGGGTAAGCCCGGCGAGGCATAGCAAGGGTGTAAGGCCCGATTCCCGCCGGCCGCATTCGCGACCGAACAGTTCCAGACCATCAGGGGCCCTAAAGTGAAATTCGCGCCAGTCTACGCGCTCAGCGCAGGTCACAGACGGCAATCAGCGATGCCATTGAAGCAGCCTCAGTTCCGCAAGAAGCAGTCGACTGCTGCGCGAAATGCGTCACGTCGATTTTTTTGCCCGAACCCCGGAGAAGATCGGCTGTCATGCCTCGCATGGAAGCCGGTGCCAGCCTGGAGCGGTAGACATGGGTATTCTGCAGAACCTTCTGTACATAATACCGCGTTTCCGTGAACGGGATGGATTCCACCCAGTCGACCGGATCGACGCCCTCTGATCGCGGGTCGCCGTACCGTCGCATCCATTCGAGCGACCTGCGCGGGCCCGCATTATAGGCGACCAGCGAAAGTATATACGAACCTCTGAATTCCTTCACCAAATCTCCGAGATGGGCTGCGCCGAGCTTCGCGTTGTATTCGGGATTGGTAAGGAGTTTGGGATTGTATTTGACCTTGTACTGCCTGCTGATGAGCTTGGCGGTGCCGGGCATCAGTTGCATCAAGCCTCGCGCGCCGGCATGGCTGCCTGCTTGCGAATTGAACTCGCTCTCTTGACGGGTGACGCCATAAACGAGTGCTTTCTCGACCTGCGGACCCATAGCGGTGTAGGCCGGCATGGCACGCACGGGATATCCCCAATAATCGATGTCGACACCATAGCTGCCGGCGGCCTTGGCGAGTCTGACTGTCATGAAGGGGCCGCCGCTCTCCCACACAATCGATGCCGCTGCCGACATCTCCTTTTCAGTCTTGAACCGCTTGGCAATCGGCCACAGGAACAGGCCCATTTCGCCTTCGCGTCCTGCCCTAGCAAGAATTCTGAAGGCCTGAACAAGCTCGTCATTCGCTACCCGAGAATAAATTTCAGCCGACGGCTTGATTTCCTCCACTGAAATAGGCAGTTCACCGAGGCCAAGCGTCTCTCGGGCTAGTTGACCATAGAAGACGGTTTCATGCTTCGCTGCTTCGCTGAAAGCGGCGGTCGACAGCTCACGCTGTCCAAGAACGGCATAGGTCCGGCCCAGCCAATATTTGCACCGCGCCCTGTCGGTGCGGCTTGTGGTGATCGCGTCGAGCTTCTTGAAATGCTTGAGAGCTATGTTCGGGTCCTTCAGATGGCGCAGCGCGATCCAGCCTGCCAGGAATTCTCCTTCGACGGCATTGGGACCGGAGCTGAACCCGTGCCCCGCTGCCAATTTCTGTGCGGTCGGCCAGCTCTTTTTGTCACCGCGGCCGAGCAGGTCGCGAGCCACAAGCCGCCGCTCGGTCCAGACTTCCTCCGGCCCGTAAATCTTGGCGTGGTCCACCGGCATTTTCAGGAGAATTTGTGCCGCTTCCTTGTTCCTGTCTGCCTTGCGATAATAATGCGTCAGCGCATATTGCATCGCGGGTTCGGAGCGCATGGCGGGCGAAAGCTGGGCGATCGATTTTTTAGCGCCGGAATGGTTTCTGATGAGCAGCTGGGCCGTATTGGCACTCTGTTGGTGATCACGCGAGAGGAATTTCGCAACGCGGATGGCGGCATTGGATTCTTGTGCCGCAACCTTGACCCATAGCCGCCCCTTATGCGCGTCGGGTCCGAGCAGTGAGCCGAATTCCGAAAGCACCCGTCGTTCGAGCGCCGCATCGGACTCCAGCATCCGCCATCCCCGCGCAGCCCAGGAGCGCGCCTCCTCGCGATTGCCTGTTGCGAGCTTTGCCCTAGCCATGGCCAGCATGCCTTCCGCCGTTTCGGGCCCACTGGCACTGAAATAATCCACAACCTTTTGTGCGGCATGGTTATGGTTGAACAAGGAGTGCTCTGCTGCTTGGGCGAACGCCGGAACGCGCGGCCAGGCAGGATGCTTGGTTATGAACTCGGCAAGGCGCTCAAAGCCAGCAGTTTTGGCCGTATCCCTTAGATAGAGCCACTCAATCAAATTAATTGCCGCTGGATTTCCCGATTGTTCGGCAAGCCTCCTCGCCTCGGCGTAATTGCCCTTTGCTGCGAGTTCCGCGGCTCGGCTTGCCAGATCGCTTGTACGGCGCAGGACGGGCTTGCGCCCAAACGTTTCATCGACCTTCGGTTCCCGGTCGATTCTGGTTGCCGCCGTAGCGCTGTTGGATTGCACGGGTGCGATCTGCGACATTAGCAATATCGCTGCAGCGGCCGCGGTCACGGCCGCGAGACGATGTTTTTTGCTCATTTCCAAGTCGTCCCCGATTGTCGAAGTCCCGAGCAATCTGAAGTAATTAGCAATACCACAACCCCTGGAGGTCCCGCTGAGTGACTTTGGACATTAATTCGGCCACATGCAACCCCGTGCGTTGCCTTGCCGCCCCCCGGAGTTCCAGTTAATGTCTCAACAAGAACCCCTTCCCGGATCGATTAAGCTACCGCCGAGAAGGTTTCCAAATGGTTAGCGGGAGTGAAAAAACCTGTGCAAATCAAGGGCTCCATAACGGCTCTGATTACTCCGATGGCCGACGGCCATGTGGATGAGAAAGCATTCCGGCAGCTGATTGATTGGCAGATACGGGAGGGTACTTCCGGAATTGTGCCGGTGGGAACCACAGGAGAATCGCCCACCCTTACTGAAAACGAGCACAAGCTGATCATCGAGATCGCCGTCGAGCAATCCGATGGAAGGGTACCGGTCATTGCCGGGACTGGTTCCAACAGCACGCAGGAGGCCCTTTGCTACACGCGCCACGCCAAGGATGCCGGTGCGGATGCAGCACTTATCGTCGTTCCCTATTACAACAAGCCCACCCAAGAGGGCATTTACGCGCACTTCAGATCAATTGCTGATGACATCGACATACCAATCCTCGTTTACAACGTTCCCGGACGCACGGTGGCGAGCATCACGCCGGAAACCTTGGCGAGGCTGGCCCGCGACTGTCCGAACATTCTCGGCACTAAAGATGCAACGGCAGACCTCA
>Ga0126307_10003899_pt1 | contig 10283 bp, 14 predicted proteins | sample Plot28_FD_89955 | JGI IMG/M metagenome (GOLD analysis project Ga0126307, IMG submission 89955) | Serpentine soil microbial communities from UC McLaughlin Reserve, CA, USA - Plot28 | ecosystem: Environmental > Terrestrial > Soil > Grasslands | place: USA: UC McLaughlin Reserve, Lake County...
CCGGGTTCTATGTCCGTGCCCACGATGTAGGCACCCGCGCCGAAGGAAGCCTTGCTCTCAGTAATGGCGGACAGGTCCTTCGTCCACGTACCGCAGCCTTCTGAGTTGAAGCCTGCATCGGTCGGTTCGATCGTCACTATGGCAGGAGCACCTGTGTTGCCATTGGCCAGGATGCTGTTTATGTCCCCGCTAAAGTCCTTCAGTCTTTCCCAGTAGCAGTTCGGTGAGCCCTCCCTCGTCCGATAAGTCCCGGGTTGTATGTTCGTTCCTACCTGGTGCGTGCCGTTGCCAAAGCTAGCAAAGCTAGGTTTTTGCGGTTCGGGCTTTTGCGGTTCGGGTTCTTGTCCTCCGCCGTCCTGCTGCTCCTGTTGTCCTCCTTGCGCCTGTTCTTTCTGGGGTTGTCGATCCTTCTTCTGGGGTTGCTCTTGCTGTGCTGCTTCGTGTCCCTGTTTGGGCTTCTCGGCCACCTTGCCGCCACCACCGCCGGTAGCCGCGGCTACGATCGCGACGATGAGGAGGAAGAACACGCCTATGAGTCCCAGACAGCCTGTGAGGATGGGATGGCGTCGTGGCCACGACCGTTGGGACCCTTCGGCCTGCTGCTGCGGTGGAGGAGCGGCACCACCGGCAGCCTGCGGCGGTGGTGGGGGAACGGGAACGTCGGCCTCGGGCGTGGGCACGCTCGCCGTCTGGTGTACGGGCCTCCCGCAATTGGGGCAGAACTGATCCTCGGTGCTCAACTCATGTCCGCAATTGCTACAGTACCTAGCGGGCGCCTCAGCCATGCCTCTCCCCTTTCCTCCCCGTAGCACTCGCGGGATAGAGCCCCTACATGCTTCGCGTGCATGGTAGCCGAAAGGCACTCTTCTTGCATAGTTTTTTGGGCGGTCCTCCGAGGATAACTAATAGGCGAAGTTCGCTCCGTCCCACCGCTCCGCTCCGGACAGAGTCTTATGTATAAAGGGCTATGAGCATTCGATCTCTACATAAGAATTCCCGCTGCATAGGGACGGGGCTACGCATAATGCGGGATGGGAACTTCCGAGAACGCCGCTTCTGCGAAGTCCATTCGCAGGATCATAAAGCCTTTCTCGAAAAGGATGAACCTTTCCGAGAAAGGAGACTTCAGCCTTCAGCCTTCAGCCCTTAGGTTGCCGACCGCTGATGGCTCGTCGCGCATAAGGGTTCAACCTTTTTGCACGGTGCTTTAGTTGAGACCACGCAAAATATCCCGACCCCAGCCTTTGGACCGGCCCTATACGCGTTCGAGGTGGCCGGTATTATCAGGGGTTGGATGCTCCCTTGAGAATCGTAACTATTGGCGCATCCTTCGACGGGTGGATACCTACGCAAGAATCGAGGTGACGAGGTTTGGCGCGTCGTAGGCCGAAGGTTAGGCGCAGGCCGAGAGGCAGGCAGACACGCTCTGCTACCAAGCATCGCACCCAGCACTCAAGGCGATCGACCATTGTTATCAAGACGCGCGGGAGGCGCCCCAAGCGAACCGTCTACGAAGAGTTTTACGAAGAGGAGTAGTGACCGGGGCTACCGACCGAGCACCCTACGCGCACCCATCTACCGAGGACCATGATCACGCCCACCAGGACGAGCGCCCCCACCACCACCGTTTAAAGGCCAGAATGTTAGGTTCGGTGGTTCATAATCCGGTCGGGGCATCCCCCTCCGTCCTGACCGGGTTCTTCGCACCAACCGGGCTGGGCGATTCTTCGGGGTGTCACGGCCCTCAAGCCTTGGAGGAGAGATGAACAACGAAAGGATCACACAGAGTCTCGAGCACCAGATCGAGCGGATCAACGCCAAGCTAGAATCGACCCGCAACCCCGCTAGAAGGAAGCAGCTGCGGGAGAGGAAGTGGGCACTGAAGTCTAGGTTGCGCGGCTCCTCCTAGGGCGACCGGGGCGATAGTGCGAGCGCTCGCACTATTCCAGATTTTTCCTTACGTTAGGAACTTCTGAGCGCCTAACGCCCGAAAAGCCGCCGCCACAGCGAGCCGCGCGCCGTCCCGCTGCCGCGGCCCGCGAGCGCCTCCGTGGGCTCCTGAGCCCCTCCAGCTTCGCTAGCAGGCTGGGGCTCACCCCTACCCTGATGTTCTTCGGCCGGCTCGGACAGCCCTCGTGGCACTCTGAGCGCCTCCAGCTCTTGGCGCAGGTCCTCGCTCTGCCGCTCTGCCTCCTCTCGCCGGCGTCGCTCTTCTTCAAGCTCTTGGAGTACCTGGCGGCGCTCGTCCTCAAGCGTGGATTGTGCTCGTTCGGTTAGCTCGAGGCGAACCCTCAGCTCTGCAGCCTCCTCGGCTCTGCTCTCTAGCCTCGCGGACATTTCGCGCAGCACGTCCGCGATACTATCCGCGAACTCAACGCCGCGGTCTACGTCGGAGACTTCTTCCTCTATAGTCCGCGACGCGCGAAGGGCATGAAGGCTATCCACGGAGACCAGCCACTCGCGTCTAACGCCTTCACCCTGGGGTTTAGCTTCAAGTTTGCCCTGGTCTATGTACCTTCGAATGGTACGCGGACTAACGCGGACGGCCTTCGCGGCCAGGTCCGTCGTCACCCATCCCGACTCGCTGGACTGGTCCGCGTCTCTTGGCCGCGAGTGTCCGCGTGTGTGGTCCTCTCCCACAAGGGGATACTAGACCATTAGGGGTGGGGCCGAAAGACCTTAGAAGCTAACCTCGCTGCTGTGGCTGGCTACTCGTAGACCCCCGGCGAGGTTTCCCGGACCGGCGGCCCCGGCCTCTCGCGCTCCCCCCGCAGGATCGCGTCTGCGCCGAGGAAGTGTAGGATGATGGTCCCCTGCGTCCGCTCGGCCTCCCCCTCAGCCGCGTTCCGCAGGGCCCCGACGAACTGGTGCGCTGGGCCGGGATCTTTTCCGAAGTAGTGTCGCCGGCCGCGCTCCGACTCGTGCAGGAAGCACTCCTGCTACACATCGTCCCCGTGGAAGCGGGCCGTGGTGACGTCCCCGAGCTGGAAGGCGATCATCTCGCGCTCCGCGAGTCGCTCTAGCTCTCTGAGCCTTTCCCTAAGCCCCACACTACGCTCCCCGCGCCTCCACGCTACGCCACGCCTCTGCCAAGCCCTCGCGCATCTGTTCGACGAGCTCCGCGTCGGGTTCCACCCTCAACCGCTCCGCGCGGGCCTTCATGTCCTCTATCCCGCCGACGACCGGCGCCAGGACCACCGCGGCGAGTTTATCCGCGCCCACGCCCGCGCTCTCCTCGCAAAAGGCCGCGTAGCCGGTCCAGATGCCGAAGGCTTCCTTCACGCAGCGGCGCTCGAGCTCGTCCAGCACCTCCGGCAAGAACTCGTTATACTGCTCCGCCACCGCCTCCAGTTCGTCCGCCTCGCTCTCCATGGCGGGGTCTTGCTCGTCCTCCTCTGGCTCCATCCATTCGCCTTCCGGCCCGTCCTCTAGCCACGCCGGGGGGCCCCCGCTCTTGCCGGCGTAGGCCCAAGCGTGGCGGCTGCCGGACTCGTGGCCCTTGTAGTAAGCATCTAACACCATGTTGCTCGAGAGCGTTTGCGAGTAGGGAACGAAGACCCTGAAAGCGTCCACCATCCGCAGCTTGGCGAGCTGCTCTCCCAAGGGAATGTAGACGCGCAGCGTTATCTCTATCGCACTGCGCCACCGCTCCACGAAGCCTATCTCGTTCATCGTGTAGGAGAATCGCGGGCAGCTGGCCACGAGGCGCTCGGACTCCCGCGAGTCCTCCCGCGCCATGGCCAGCACGTCCAGCCTGAAACGCTCGTCTGCGTCCAGACAGTCGTAGTGTTTGTGCAGGCCGTTCTTGCTCACGCCTTCTTCCTTCCCTTTAGCACTCCCTCGAGGGCCTCCAGGCGCTCAGCCAGCTCCTCGAGCTCCCTCATCTTGCGCTCCTGCTCTATGGCCCTGAGTCGGGTGTTCACGAGCTGATTGGCCACCGCTGCCCGACTCGTCTCGAGGCCGCCCGAGAGAACCCGCTCGGTGAGGTCCTCCAGGAGCGCCTTGATGGCTGGGATCTCCCGGTTGGGTTTGCTCCTGGCGGCCTTGGAGGCCATCCTGCGGCGCTTGTCGCGGTTGGCAGGGTCGTGGGCCCAGCAGAACCCTTGCGGACCGGTAGCGGCCAGCGTGCAGGGGTCTCCGGACGCCTTGGTAGCGCGGCAAACGGCCATCAGCGGATACCCTCCCCCCGGCTCTCTAGGAGTGCTGCCCGCTGGTCGCACTCCTCCGCCCTCGCCCTAAGAGATCCGGCCAGGCGTGAGAAGTAGTTGCACCAGGCGCGGCGGTTCTCTTCGCGCCTGCGGGCGTCGTGGCGCCCCGCCCCCGCCGACTCCTCCCATAGCTCGTGCTCCTCGTCGGGGTCCTTCTTGCGGGAGCGGCGTTCGATCATCTGGTCCAATTCCTTCTCGACCAGCTCGCCACTCGCTATGTCCATCGTCCTCCCTTCTTAAACTGGCCCAGCTCCTCTCCACTGCAGATATCAGTTCGTCCCCTCATGTTCTCACGATTGCGCCGAGACTTCACTACCTTTGCTTTCCTTTCTGAGGTCCGTGAGGCCAAGGCGAAGAGAGCTTTCAATCCAATTGAAAAGTTCCCGACCTCGACCGGTGATAGAGCCTTCAACATTCTTCAATATCACAGCGCCCGCAAGAAAACACGGCCGCCACGAAACTGAAGACGAAGAACGCGACGGCCGCGGCGCGGTACAGACCGCGGTGGCCGTCTTGCACCGCCGCGACGAAGAAGTAAGCGTTCCCCATCGCTGCCACGAGGGCGGTGGATATAACGACCGTATCTTGTGCGGAGAGGTTCACGCCGCACACCTCCATTGCGGCCAGTCCGTCCGGGCCACTTTGTAGGCCGCGGCGATCTCCGCCTCGTCGGCCAGCGCTTCCGTGTAGCCGAGCGAGAATAGTATGTGCTGCATCTTCCAAGGCGCGAGGTGGTAGGTCTCGGGTATCCTAGAGTAGAGGTCTCGGCTAGTCGGTAGGAGGTTCACGGCCCTACCCACCCCTTGCCGAGAACCTCCTCGCGCGCCACCGATTCTGCCATGCCCTCTCGGACGAGCTTGCGGATGCGCTGCAGCTGCTCCACCGTGGCCGGCTCGCCAGGTTGGAGGCCCTGGGAGGCGGGCTCGGCTGAACGGTCTGAACCTTCTGAACCTTGTTCGTAAGGGTTATCTTCGCGAGATAAATCTTGGGATACTTTATTGTTTTTCGGTTCAGATCGTTCGGCCGATTCGGAATTACCTGCAAAACGCACGTTCGAATGGTTCAGCGAGATGCCGGCCCGCGACTCCCAATTGGGACGTAGGGACAGCCCGGACCACACTTTGCGCCCCGTTTTACTGTCCCGATGGTTCAGGAATCCGCGCTCCGCGAGTCGGCCGCCGAACCTCTTTTGCGAGCCCGCTTGCTCGCCGGTCTCCTCGCACCAGCGCTTCCATGCCCCCCACAGTTCGCCGGCGAAGGCCTCTTCGTCCTCGCCGCGCAGACAACAGTCCGCGAGAAAGGCGGCCAGGACATCCATCTCCGCGCGGTAGGCTTTGGTGGCTCGGCGGACTTCCTCGGGCGCCTTAAGGCCGTCTCGCAGCCACGCGGAGCACCCGCGCACGACCCACGCCAAGATGCCGGGCAGCTCATCTCGGAGCTTCTCGGCGAGCTTCCTGTCTTGCTCCTCGGGCGGGATCGTTACCGCCCATGGTATGAGCCTAATACGGCGCCAGATTGCCGGGTCGGTACCGCGGATCTCGGGCTTGTGGTTGGTGGACAGGTGCAGCGTGTGGGTGGGCTTGAAGTCGAACCACTCCGCCCACATGAACCGGGCGCTTATGGTGTCCTGGCCGGTCAGGTCCTTTACCAGCGACTCTGCCAACCGCCGCCCCTCCTCGGTCTCCGAAGCCGTCACGAACCGCGCGCCCTTGAGGCGCGCCACGTCATTTGGCACGCTGCTCGAGCGCTTCACGAGGAGTGTCTCGGTGGGTGTCCTCATAGCGTAGTCGCCCAACGCTGCGGCGACGGTTTCCTGAAAGGTACTCTTCCCGTTCGCCCCTGGCCCGTGGTGGATGAACATGCACTGCTCGGAGGTATCTCCCGTAGCGCTGTAGCCAGCTGCGCGCTGGACGAACGCACGCAACTCCTCGCTCGGTAGCATCCGCCCGAGGAACGCTTCCCAGGTCGGCGCCTTCGCGTGCGGGTCGTACTCGACAGGGGCGAGCTTGGTTATTCGGTCCTCGCGGCGGTGCACGCGCAGCTGCCCAGTGCGCAGGTCTATCGTCCCGTTCAGGACGTTGAGGAGCCACGGGTCGGCGTCGAGCTCGTTCGGGGAAATCGGGTTCTCGGACTTCGCGAGTTCGATCATCGCCCTGATTCTCGTCTCCGACTCCGATGCGGCGGCGTGCTTTGCCAAGGCCTTGCGCCGGTCCTCATCTTCGGCGTCGGAGGCCTCCCGGTAGATCCCGCGCACGACCTCCTTTGCGAGTCGATGCACCCTACCGGCGTCGTCGCGTTCCAAGCGGGCTCCAGTCCAAGCGAGCCACTTCCGCCAAGGGTAGCAATAACGGACATCATCACCATGCTGGGCGACGAACCGCTCTGCGTTGCCGAGATCGGTCAGGTTGTATCCGCGCGGAGGCTGGGCGCTCCGGCGTCCGTTGAAAGACACGCGCACGACGTCGCCGTCGGGATCGGCTGATCTGGCTGGCTCGTAGCGCGCCACGCTGGCAGCGATCTTTTCCACCTCTTCGGCCTCGAGCGGTGGATCGCATCTGCGCTCGTTGGCCGACTGAAGCGCGGCCAGAATCTCGGCTTCCTCCAGCCCCCGCCGGCGCATCGTTCCGGCGATGCTCGTGAGCTCTTGATTGCGCCTGCCGGGAGCGATCTTCTTCCCCACCGGCGGCGCCGCCGCGTTGCGCTTGGGACGCTCGATGAGGCTCATCAGCCACTCGGGCGGATCCGCGGCCTCCGCGTCCTCGGGCGAGATGATCCACTCGTAGGTTCGGCCGTTGGGGCCCACGGACGGCGGCGCCACTACGTAGCCGCCGGAGGCCTTCACGTCGAGGCCGGGCGCTACCCGGATACCGGTCCTCACGTGCTGCTCGGGGTGCTTGAAGTAGAGGTGCAGGCCGCCGCTCGCGGTCCGCACCATCGGGGTAACGGGGTGGCCGTGCTTCTGCAGCTCGGCCTCGCCCTCTGTGCCGTCAACGTCGAGGACCAGGACGCCGGATACCGGCCCGGTGACGATGCCGACGCCCGGCCAGGGCCACGAATGGATCTCCTCCTGGGTCGCCCGCCTCTTGAGGTACGGGGCGAGCTGGCCGAGCGCGGTCTGTTTGCTGCCCTGCTTTATCGGGATTGGGGCCAGCCCGCCGCGGCGGTAGTCGTCGGCGGCCGCCTTCGCGCTACTCACGCGGCGCCCTCCCGGTCCGCTAGAGCGAAGGGCGGGGCCGCTTCGACGTCGAAGTCAGTCGGCGGTGTCGGCAGGTAGCCGTGTAGGGAGAGTACTACCGAGATCTGGTGTGCGGAGAACCTACGCCCTTCGGGGCGTTGGCTGAAGGCTTCGCGCAGCGCGGGCAAGACGCTCTGCTCCTCGGACCGGCGGGTGCGGCGCCGGTGATCATCGGGTATCATGGACAAAGAACCTCCCTTTTGGGTGTGGGGGTCGTTTCTGGGGCTGGCTGGCGGGCCGCCCCTTTTTTCTTTGCTCAATCACTGCTATCCGACCGCCTGGCTTGGTAGTTCAGCGACGCGGTCGCGTGCCTTCTGCAGGTTCACCACGTTGGTTTCCATAGTGATGCTTTCGTATTGGTCTCTCTCAACGCGCTCCTGAAACACCTCGATGGCAGCCGAAAACAGCTTCAGGTAGCGTCGATTGGCTTCGGCGATCTCCGACTGCTTGCGCTCGCCAGAAACCGCTATTGCGTTCATTTCGGCGTTGACCGCGATGTCGAGTACCGGGATCCAGCCGTGCGCGGTGGTGATGAGTTCCTGCGCGGCGTGTTCGTCTAGGTTGTCCTCGGCGAGCACGGCCTCCCAATGCTCGCAGTAGCTCTCTAGCGACTTCCGAGCTTCCTCGAAGCTGAAAGAGTTGGAGTGCCACTGGTCCTTGAGATCGCCTTCGAGGTCAGAGGCCTCCGCGAGCGCACGCCAATACCCCTCTGATCTGTGATCCACCCCCGACACGCCGCGGGCGATGGGCTCGGATACCCCGCCTTCCGTCAGGTGTTGCGCGGTTTCCCGACGCTGCTCTAGGTCAAGCGGCAGCGTCGGCTGTCCTTTTGGGAAGAGATCGGCCACCCCCACGCCTAGCGCTTCGGCTATCTTCGAGAGCGTCACCGCACTCGGATTCCTCGCCCCCGTCTCGATCTGGCTGATCCCCGAAGTTCCCATATCGGCGGCACCAGCGAGCTTCGCCTGGCTCCACCCCTTCTCTTCCCTCAAGCGCCTGATCTCGCGTCCTACGTCCATCTGCCCTCCGCGCCGTGGATGTATCACACGCTTATTCTCCCACAGGGATGCCGAATAGTGAAGCACCATTGGCAGGGGTTTTCAGGAACACACGATGTAGTGATCGGGACGTGGCATGAGCTAGATGTAGTGCTACTCGACTAGCTCGGCGGGATCCACCCCGAGCGCCTCGGCCAGTCTCTTTCGTGTGGAAGGCCTCGGCTCGGCATTGTTTCGTTCTATGCGCGAGAGGGCGGCTACAGTGATCTAGACTTCAGGGTGCCCGGCCCGCACTTTTGGATCGGGAGAGGCGATACGTTCGGTTAGACTTTGTGCGGTAGTACGCGCTGACCGGTGCACCGACACCGTGCGTCACATACCGTGGCGGTGAGGCCGGGGATGCCTCCCACAGACAGAGCCCGTGCCCGGCCCTCCTCACTATCGGCCGCGCTCTACTCTCATCCTCCGGCAGCGCGGCCTTTGCTCTGCCGCCCCGCGGTGCCCTAAGCCGTCTCTCGACTCACCCACCGTTCTGGCGCATAATACCTTCCGGGCCGACGTTCCTCTTCTGGGGTGCCTGGCCCGACCTGGTGGGGTTATGCAGGGTTTCGGTCCTTCGCTTGGACTTTCGTTCATGGCTTTGTTTTCCAACGAAAGTCTTTGCCTACTTCGAACACCCCGGTAATTACCGGTAACGCTACTACCTATCATGCCGGCGAACTTCGCCGTGACGGAGTTCTACGAAGTTCACCAAGGAAAGTCTCAAATATCACTCATTTGCGTGATGCGGCAAGCATAGGACAGTTGCTAGGGTGGTCCTCGTTGGTCGACTTGAGGCGGGGCTGATGGGTCCCGCCCTCTACTGAGAGGGGGAGTGCTTTTGAAGCGCATAGTGGTGTTGTTGAGTGTGGTGGCCCTGATGGTTATGATGCTGGCGATGAGCGTAGCCCCTGCGTTCGCTGCGTGGTATCAAACTAGTACGACCGGGGTGCTTTGTAGAACAGGCGGCGGTCCGCTTTACATAGGTAATACTCCTTCCGAATATCATCATAAAGTAGACAGGAATGACGATAACTATGTCTGCTACAGCCCTAGCAACAACCGCATCTACGACAACCGCAGAAGCTGAGGATGAGTCGATCACAACCTCGATGAGGGCCGGGGCTTAAGCTCCGGCCCTTCTTCTTGTCCTTATTCACCCAAGTGCCTAGAAGGGGTATTCTCAGAAGTTCGGAGCTCATCCTAGAGATAGCCCATATGGGGGATGCGCGAAGCCCGCCCGAGGAGCATCATGCTCTGTGGTGGTAAGGGATAGCCCGCTGCTCGGTCGAGCGGGAGGAAAGGAGGAAGTCGGGCGTATGCGCTTCATGATCACGTGCCGCATCCCCATGGATAGGGGTAACGAGTTGGCCAAGAACGGGACACTCGGAGAAACCATCAAGACCATAATGGAGGAGCTCCAGCCGGAGGCCGCTTATTTCTCGGACATAGATGGTGCGAGGGGCGGATACATCGTCGTCGAGATGGAGGACGCCTCGCAGATCCCCGCTATGGCGGAACCCCTCTTCCTCGGCTTGGGAGCGACCATCCAGGTCCATCCGGTGATGACCCCCGAGGATCTGGCGAAGGGCACGCCGGCGATCGAGCAGGCGGCCCAGAAGTACGGTTAAGCCGGAGCACACTTAGTTACCATCGGGCCAGGGTCCTACGGGGACCTGGCCCTCCTTCTTGCCCTATTCACCGAAGTGCGTGGAAGGGGTATTCTGCGAACTTCGCAGACACGGCGTTCCACGAAGTTCGGGCGCTTCCTTTGTGTTATGTAGCACATACTGTTCTGGCGCA
>Ga0126307_10003900_pt1 | contig 10282 bp, 6 predicted proteins | sample Plot28_FD_89955 | JGI IMG/M metagenome (GOLD analysis project Ga0126307, IMG submission 89955) | Serpentine soil microbial communities from UC McLaughlin Reserve, CA, USA - Plot28 | ecosystem: Environmental > Terrestrial > Soil > Grasslands | place: USA: UC McLaughlin Reserve, Lake County...
CGCCATCGCAGGACTTCTGCCGGGGCTCAAAGTGACCCGTGGCATCGGGACGCGCCTGAGGCAGTCGGGCCCGGGAGGCGGCGGCCTTCGCTTCGGCGGCATCTGGACGGTGTTGATCGTGATGCAGGTCGCGGTCATGGCCATCGTCCCGACTCCCGTGATCGCGATTTATAGAGACATGGGCGGGGGAGCACGCGCGGCGAACGCCGCACTTGTACCGGAACAGTATCTCGCCGTCACGATGGCGATGGACCGCGAGGAGGTGCCTGGTGCGGCCGGCTCGACGTACACGGGCAGATTCGCCGCCGCGACCCAGGAGCTCGAGCGAAGACTCGAGGCCGAACCCGGCGTCACGGGAGTCACGGTCGCCAGCGTGCTGCCATTGATGAATCACCCGTGGCGTACCGTCGACATCGATGAGGAGAGCGCCGCGCGCGGGGAGCGGAATTCCAGCCGGCATTACGTGTCTTCGGCCTGGGTCGCTCTCGACTTCTTCGACGTGCTGGACGCGCCGATCCTCTCGGGCCGTGCGTTTCACTCCGGCGATCTGCAGCCGGGCGCCCGGACCGTCATCGTGAACCAGTCGTTCGCGCAGGTGGTGTTCGGAGGCACCAACCCGATCGGCCGGCGGCTTCGCTCCATCGACCTCACACAGCAGAATGCGGCGACGGCCGCAAACCAACCGTGGTATCAGGTCGTGGGCGTCGTGCGGGATTTCGGCATAGATCCGGAAGAGCGCGACCCGAAGCGCGACTCGAAGCGGGCACGCGTCTATCACCCACTGGTTCCTGGCGGAAGTTATCCCGTCCGCATGGCCGTCCATACCACCGGCGATCCCCTGCTCTTCGCCTCACGCCTGCGGTCCATCGCCAGAGACGTCGAGCCCACGCTTCAGATTTCGGAGATCGCCCGCTTCGATCAAGTCGCTGCCGCGGGTGCCCGCAGCATGACGCTGCTCTTCTGGGCCTTTCTGGCCCTGGCCTTCGTCGTCGTGTTGCTGTCCCTGACCGGCATCTACTCGGTGCTCTCCTTCACCGCCTCGCAACGAACGCGAGAGGTGGGCATTCGCGTCGCGCTGGGCGGAACGGGGCGAGACGTGATCGCCGTTCTGTTTCGGCGTCCGCTGATGCACATCGGGCTGGGTATCCTGATCGGATTGGTCGTCGCCGACCGCATATCGGAGGGAGACATGGTGCGCGTCATCGCGCTGTATGGGTGCGTCGTCATCGCGGTTTCTGTTCTGGCGACGCTGGGGCCGGTACGACGCGCGCTCAGGATCCAGCCACTCGACGCGCTGCGCGCCGAGTGAGGGCCCGACCCGCCTGCCAGAACAGATTGAAGGATCCGTCTAACCCTTGTCCTGCTTCCGGATGGCCTCGATTTGTTTGAGTGATTGAGGTCGTGGCCAGCGTAGTACATCGCCATGTCCCGGATGGACTCAGCACCGCGTTCCTCGTGAATCCCGTACAGATTCCACTCCGCAGGAGTCAGCTTGAAACATCTCCAAGGATGCTTTCGTATCGGCACCGACGAGTTCGTCGTCAGCGAGGTGAGCCGCGAGTTCTTGAATTGACCATTTGTCGGGCCCGGGCCGGCGGGCAAGCGCCTCCGCTGACATGCCGGCGGTCAGAGCAGCCAGCTTCTCTGGTGCGGCCGCCTGAAGCGCAAGGAACCGGCTTGGTACTTCAGGATGTTCGCCTTGTGCGCATTTGCCGCTTCGCCCGGCTCCAGCAGGGACATTCAAGTCTCCTGTCAACGCCCACAGAATAAAGGAAGGGGACGGCGCGATCGTTTATCTATCTGACCTAGCGACTGAAGCTTGGGATTACCGGTACGGGGATTCGAACCCCGGTCCCGTGGCTGAGAACCACGTGTCCTGACCCCTAGACGATACCGGCACAAGGGGGAGAAACATCAATATTAACAGCGTTCTCCGGGGTGTGCAACGAGATGCCCGGCGCCGGGCCGGATTGAGGTCGTCATCGGGCCGCCCACGGCAAGATCGCATCGCGCACTGCCGTCAGCGTCGTCTCGTCGTCCCGAAATGACCACTCTACCTTCTGCGCCGTAACGGTCTGATCATCGGAAGCCGCAAAGAGCAGAACGGATTTGACTGCGGGAAATCTCGCCGGAAGGTTGGTCAGAGCCTCGCGAAACCACTCCGCGCGGTCACCGCCGACTCGGAGGGAGCCGAGCTCCGCAATCATCACAGGCTTCCCGAAAGCCGCGAGCTTTTCGTAGTGCGTGCCAAAGATCTCCGCGAATGTCCACCAGCGCGACCACCGTGCGATCGGGCCGTAATTCAGGACGCCGGTTGCGACCCAGTCCACGCTGTCGGCACCGGGATAATACAAGTCCCACCAGTCGTAGGCGACATGCGGAGACCATACCCAGATCACTTTCACCGCGCCGGCCAGGCGAAACCGCTCGACGACGTGTTTCCACGCGGCGATGAACTCCTCCTTGGTATTGTTTTGCGGCCCCCACGGGTAGCGGTACGGATCGTTCATCTCGTGCGCGAAGCGCAGGAGGAAAGGTCGGTCGAAACGTGCGGCCGCCGCCGCCCACCGATCGACGTAGAAGTCGTACTCACCGCGGGCAACTGCCGCAAGACCGCCGCGATCCCGCGACGCACGCAACGGCAGGGAGGGATGAACGGCAGGGTCGAACACCGACAGCCATGGCTCCCACGTTACGACTGCGACCGAGCCCAGGGTTGAGATCGTCGTCAGCGGACGCACCGGAAAGGCATGTTCGGGGCGGTCACCCCAGGCAACATAGATCTGGATCAGTGGGAACGTCGTATTCAACCCGCGTTCGAGCTCCACCACGCCGTCCGCTCTGTCTGGCAGGCGGCTGTCATAGCTGCCAAGCAGCACCGTTCCGGGCTGGCGGAGCCACTCAGCGCTCTGACGAGAGGAAGCGAACCAGGCCAGGTGCCGGGATCGCCCGGCGCCGGCGGCGCGTGTCCGCACGCTGTATTCCGCCGTGGCGATCGCCGATGCGAGCCGGTCGAGCATGGTTTCGAGCGGCCCGCTCGAAGAGGAACTGAGTGAGATCAGCAGCTCGATCGCAAGCAACGCACCGAACAGAGCGACCGCGACAAACAGAACCCGAGATCGTCTCCTCACTCACTGCCTCCGATCGAGGCAATGTCAACTTCCCCCCAGGCCCCGGCCCGTGCTGGTCGCCTGGACTGCCATGCCGCGTATAAGGCACCCAGGCTTGCCACGACAGGGACGGTGGCGAAAAGAGTCATTCCCCAAACCGTTTCGGGATGGCGGTCGAGGGCGACGTCTTCCGTGAAGATCCGCTGAACCGCGACCCTGACGAACGTCGCCGCATAGATCAGCAAGAGAGCCAGGTGAGGCCACGCCAGCCGTAAGAAATTTCCGGCAACCGGTGCTTTCGCGGTTGGGACGTATGGAACGTCCATGCGGGCCAGTCCGAGGAATGTCCCCGCCACGAAAGTCGGCCAGCATGCGATCTTGAGCATCAAGCCACGCCAGTGGAGCCCGCTCTCCTCCTCAGGATCACAGAGCCAGCGCTGCACGAACAGATAGACGGTGATGCCGATGATCGCGACCGGCGCGATCGCGAGGAGAAAGGCTGCGTACCGCATGGCCGCCGGCTGTGCGCCGGTCCAGAGATAAAGGTACGGGAAGAGCACGTAGAGGGCGGTCGAACACCCGCACAGGTAGTAGGTTCCGATCGTCAGATACAACAGTCGCTGCCGCGCACTGAGGCCGCTCCAGTTCCGGGGCAGCTCCGTAAAGAGCACCTCGTACACTCCTCGAGACCATTTGAGTTGCTGGCGGTAGAACGAAGTGAGGTCCTCTGGTACCAGGCCACGGCTGACGATCTCGGGCACATACACCGATCGCCAGCCGCGCGCGTGGAGGCGGATCGCTGTGACGAGATCCTCGGCGAGGCCAATACCGTGGCCGCCGATGCTGGTGAGTGCGCTGCGGCGGAACGTGCAGTTGGCGCCGATCGCGAGCGCCGCGCCGTATCCGCTGAGCCCCATCAGCACGGGGCCGTAAAACGCGTACGTCTGTTCCGCGGCGGCAGCCGCCGTGAACGAACGGTCCTGGTTGTAGTAGCTCTGGGCGACCTGTACAAAGCCCACGTCGGCACTCGAAAACTGGCCGAGCACGCGGTCGAGAAACTCCGGGAACGGCAAGTGGTCCGGATCGAGCACCAGGATGAATTCCTCATCCGTGCGTTCCAGCGCGCGATTTATCTTTCCCGCTTTGGCCCCCGGAACACCCGCGAGTTCCAGCCAGACTGCGCCGTGACGTTCCGCAAGCTCGCGATATGCCGGGTCGCGCGTATCGTCCAGCAGATAGGTCGTATGCGGATAACGGACGCGCGCGCACGCGGCAAGCGTCCGATCGAACATCTCGAGCGGCTCGCCCGGCGAGCTGGTCGTGAAGATCGCGACGGTGAGCTGCTTCGGTGCTGCACGGTGTTCGGGTCGCCGGATGGCGAGGTAGTTCAGCCAGCCAATCACGATCCGGGTGATGCCGTACCAAAACGCCAGCGAGAGCAGGCTGAAAAGCAGCGGCTCCGAGACATGCGCTCGGCGAAACCACCAGTCCGCCAGCCGCACGACCATCGCGCCACCCGCAGCTGTCAGCGCAATCAGAACGACCCGGTCGACGATCTGAATATCGGCCGCGCTCCTGTGGCGCCATCGCTTCGTCCAGCGGACGTCACGGCTACTCAGCCTACTCACCGCGACTGGGTTCCTCTGCTCCCGGGCGGCAGAAAACGAAAGTGGAGATGAACAGAGACAGCCGTCCAGCGGTAATACGCGGTGCGGCCAGCTTCGCCACGCGCGCTCACGACAAGCGCGCGCGACGCGGGGATGTCCAGGGATGCCCGCGCCGTCCAGGGCTGGAAGCTCCGCCGTCCCGTCAGGGTGGCGATGCCGTCGCCGCTCGAGAAGAAGACGGTCGCATCCTCCTCGGCGCGGAACCCGTAGGAACCGCCGGCGTGAAAGGTCGGTCCGGCGGCTGGTCTCGCCTCGATGGCACCAACGAACGCATGCGTCACCACCCGTGCGGGGGTGTAATACGGACGATAGACCCCGCTGAAGTCGAAGCGCGGATCCGACGGAGTTAACGGCTGCTCCGGCCGCGCGAGCACGAAACGATCTTCGTCGGCGTCTGCGGTCGATAACGAATATCCTGCCTGCAGCCGGGTGCGTTTCCGCTCGAGGACGGGCGCGAGTACCCAGGCGTAGACGCTGCGCGCCTGATTGCCGTCGGGAAACCTCTGGTGCTGAAGGGCCGCCTCTCCGAGCCACCCGCGACGGTGCGTCCACTGCACGAGTCCCGCGAAGGTCGCGCTCGTCACTGGCGTGTCGAGGCTTGCCAGGGTGAAGAGGTACGGCGAGCGCTGGACGCGTCCGCGCACTGTGACACCGCCTCTCGCGCGAAGGGCTGCTTCTCCCCGGCCGACCCACTGCAGCGAGTCGGTGCCGCCCGGTCTCCGAAACACTCCGGCGGCCAGGTGCGTCTCGATACCGGTACCGGGTGCAAAGTGGGATAGCTCCGCCTCATTCGTCCAGAACGTCCGCCATCCTTCCGCCGCATATCGAACCGGTTCCGACCGAAACGCTATCGACAGCAGTGGGGTCGCAAACCATCCCACCTCCAACGCAGCGCCGGCATGATTCAGTGGTTGATCGTCATGCCAGACGCTCGGGATCAGGCGCAGCCAGGGGGCCGATAAAGTTTGGATCTCCATCAGCTGTCGTGCCGCCGTCTGGTGTGACGGATCTTTCCTGAGGGCGTCGATAAACAGCTTCTTTGCGGCAGTGAGATCGCCGTTCCAGTAGAGAATCGTCCCAAGCAGTGCGTCCGCCTCGGCAGAGGTGACGCTCTGGCGGTGCGATTCCGCCAGCAGCAGCCGGGCGCCGCGACGGTCGCCCGTCTCGACGAGCATGCGCGCGTAATCGACGCGCAACCCCTCCTCCCCGGGATGTTCCGCAAGCGCCGCGGCGTAAGCCGCACGCGCGCGCGCGTAGTCCTTGAGCCAGTACAGCAACTGAGCGCGCAGCCGCACCGCTTCGAGGTCGCCCGGATTGTCGTGGAGATGGCCCTCGAGCACCTTGACAGCTTCGGCGAACGCGCGGCTGTCGCGAAGCCGTCGCGCCTCACCGACCGCAGGCGATTGTTCGGTAGCCGGGCAGAAGGCGAGGTGGAGCGTCAGCAGGAGCGGAACAACAATCATGACTCGGCGAGTGTGCAGATAGTAGCCGAGAGCGTCGGCAAATGCTGCCCGGCGCCGGTGACGTCTTCAGGTCAAGAATGGCGCATTCCAAAATATGATGAGTAGATGCGCTTTCTCGCCGGTCTTGTCCTCGTAGTCCTCATCGGTCTCGGCGGTGCCTGGTTCGTCGCCGGACGAATGGAAGGTCCCTCCATCCAGTTCGTTCAGCCGGAAAAGTTCGTAGGCGTTTCGACGCCATTCGAGGCGGTGATTGGCGTTCCCGCCGCTCAGCTGACTGCCCTGCGCATCGTTCTCGAGCAGAACGGCAAACAGTTTCCGGTGTATTCGCTCGGTGACGCCGGCGCCGAGATCAAGGACGAGGACGGCGGCCACGCCCGTCTCAAAAAGCCGATCGGCAAACAGTCCGTCCCCGATCTCGTCTCGGGCCCTGCCCGGATTCTGGTCACCGCCGAACGTCCCGTGATGTACAAGCTGAGAAAGGTCAGCAACACTGTTACGAAGGACGTTCAGGTCCGCCTCGAGCGGCCGCGCGTATCGGTGATCTCCATGCATCACTTCGTGAATCACGGCGGCGCTGAAGCAGTGGTCTACCGGGCCACGCCGCCCGACGTGATGTCTGGCGTCGTCGTCGGCGATGCCGAATATCCGGGCTTTTCCGTGGCAGCTGCCGCCGTGCCCGGAGTGAACGTCACCGATCCGTCCGTGAAGGTCGCCTTCTTCGCACTCCGCTACGACCAGGACCTCAAGACGCCGATCCGCGTGTTCGCCCGGGATGAAGCAGGTAACGTAGCCCGAGCGGATTTTGATTTCCGCGTATTTCCCAAGCCCTTCAAGAAGAGCCGCATCGAACTGCCCGACGCATTCATCGAGCGTGTCGTCCCGGCAATTCTGGAAGGAACAACCGAGGTGAAGCCCGAGGGAGACACACTCGCGAGGTTCCTGGTCATCAACGGCGAGCTGCGAAGGAAGAACAACGACAAGATCGCGTCGATGACGAAACAGACGTCGAACGAGATGCTCTGGCGCGGACAGGTGTTCCATCCGTTCGGCAACACGGCGGTGGAAGCGGCATTCGCCGACCAGCGCACCTACGTCTACAAGGGGAAAGAGGTCGATCGGCAGACGCATCTCGGCTTCGACCTGGCCTCGTTCACCGGCACGCCGATCGTGGCGGCCAACCGCGGCAAGGTCATCCTGGCGGAGGAGCTCGGTATCTACGGCAATTGCGTGATCATCGACCACGGGCTCGGCGTCCAGTCGCTCTACGCACATCTCTCCTCGATGGACGTCAAGGCCGGCGACATGGTCGAGAAGGAACAGCAGATCGGCCGCAGCGGAATGACCGGGATGGCGGCCGGCGACCATCTGCATTTCACGATGCTCGTCAACGGGACGATGGTGAATCCCGTGGAGTGGTGGGACGCACACTGGATCGAAGACCGGATCCTCCGCAAGTTGCGGGAAGCGGGAGTGGCGCAATAGTTCGCGCGACAGACCGGCTGATAGAATTAGCGAAATAATGAAATCGAAGTTTTTAGGTGTGACGTGCGGCATCCTGCTTGCCGGTATGGCCGCGTGCAACGGGGATTCGAAGAGCGCGGCTCCATCGACTCCGCCGCCAGGCGCGCTGCGCGTGGATGAGTCAAAAGCCGGCAATATCGCAGGCCGGGTCGTTTTCGAAGGAGCAGCGCCGGCGAACGCTGCTGTCAAGCTCGCGGCTGATCCCACCTGCATGCAGGCAAATGCCGGAGGGTTGACGTTCGAAACGTTCGCCGTGAAAGACGGCGGCCTCGACAATGTCTTCGTCTACGTGAAGGACGGCCTCGGCAATTACTACTTCGACACTCCGACCGAGTCAGTGAAGATCGACCAGCAGGGCTGCCGGTACGTGCCCCACGTTGTCGGCGCGCGCGTCGGGCAGCCGATCGAATTCAGCAACAGCGACGAGACGCTGCACAACATCCACGCGCTGGCGAACGTGAACCGGGAGTTCAACTTCGGCCAGTCGATCAAAGGCCAGAGAGACAAGAAGGTCTTCACGGCGCGTGAAGTGATGGTCCCGCTGAAATGCGACGTGCACGGCTGGATGCAGGCCTACGCCGGCATTCTCGATCACCCGTACTTTGCGGTGACGTCGGACGGCGGCAAGTTTCAGTTGAAAAATCTCCCCGCCGGAACCTACACGGTCGAAGCGTGGCACGAGAAGCTCCCCGCGCAGACTCAAACGGTGACCGTCGGTGAGAAGGATACGAAGGACGTCAGCTTCACCTTCAAGATGCAATGACCTGGCTCCACCGGTACGCCAAGCTCGTCGTCGCGTCGACCGTACTCCTGATTGCCGCCGGCGGCATGGTCACGAGCACCGGCTCGGGGCTATCCGTTCCCGACTGGCCGAACACCTACGGACAGTTCATGTTCTCCTTTCCCCTCGACAAGATGGTCGGCGGGATCCTTTACGAACATGGCCACAGGATGATTGCGAGCACGGTCGGTTTCCTCACGATCATCCTCGCGGTCTGGACGTGGCGCGTCGATCCTCGTCCATGGATGCGCAAGCTCGGGTTCGCGGCACTCGCCGCCGTGATCCTGCAGGGGCTGCTCGGGGGATTGACCGTTCTTTTCCTGCTGCCGCCGGCGATCTCGATCGGCCATGCGGCGCTCGCGCAACTGTTCTTCTGTTCCACCATTGCCATCGCGTTGTTCACTTCGCCCGGTTGGCGCGCAGCATCATCAGCGACAACATCAATGCCAGACGATCGCAGGTTGCGGATTCGCGCCTTGACGACTACGTGCCTCGTCTACCTGCAGATCCTGATCGGCGCGACGATGAGGCATAACCAGGCGGGCCTGGCCATTCCGGATTTCCCGCTCGCGTTTGGATCGATCGTTCCACCACTCTGGAATCCGGGCATCGCCATTCACTTCGCCCATCGTCTCGGCGCGGTTGCGGTCCTGATCGCGGTGAGCCTGACCCTCGCCCGTGTGTGGACGGCACATCCCGGCATGGCCGCGCTCCGCCGGCCCGCCTTGCTGCTCGTGAGCCTCGTGGTCGTTCAGGGCACGCTGGGCGCGTTTGTCGTCTGGTCGGGGCTTCAGCCGGTGATCAACACCGCTCACGTGGCCAACGGCGCGCTGGTGCTCGGCACCTCGCTCGTCCTGACGCTTCGCAGCCGGCGATCGCTGTTCGCTGATGTTCCGGCACACGCGACCTCTTCGGCATCGGCCGCACGGTCGTACGATCGCACTGCGGTGAACGGGGTGCGTCCGTGAAGGCTGCTGAAGCGAAGGCCGACGCGGTGCTGGCTGCCACGCAGGCGCCAAGCCGGACGTCCGACTTCGTCACGCTCGCTAAGCCACGCCTCAACATGCTGGTGGTCGGCAGCACGCTCGCCGGTTACGTGATGGGAGGCGGCGCGACCGGAGACGTGGCGCTGGTGCTGAGCATGATCGGCGGCACCGCGCTCGTTGCCGGAGGTGCGTCCGCGTTCAACCAGGTCGTCGAAAGGCAATCGGACGCGCTGATGCGCCGCACGCGCCTGCGTCCGATGGCAGACCGGCGGCTGCAGCCGGTCGAAGGGCTCTTCTTCGCTTCGGCCATGTCTATCCTCGGCCTCGCGCTGCTCGCATTCGGTGTGAACGTTCTCAGCGCCTGCGTCGCCGCCGCGACCCTCATCACCTACACGGCGGTCTACACGCCGCTGAAGCTGCGCACTTCGCTTGCCACCGTCGTCGGCGCCGTGCCCGGAGCACTCCCACCCGTCATTGGCTGGGCCGCCGCGACCAACACGCTGTCCAGTGGCGGATGGATCCTCTTCGGCATCCTCTTCCTCTGGCAGCTGCCGCACTTTCTCGCGATCGCGTGGATCTATCGCGAGGATTACGCGCGCGCCGGCTTCCTGATGCTGCCGGTCGTCGAGCCCGACGGCCGGAGCACCGCGCGCCAGGCCGTCCTCTACGCTGCAGCGCTGCTTCCAATGAGCCTCGCTCCAACCCTGCTCGGCATGGCGACCTCGACGTATTTCGCAGGCGCGCTGATCCTCAC
>Ga0126307_10003901_pt1 | contig 10281 bp, 7 predicted proteins | sample Plot28_FD_89955 | JGI IMG/M metagenome (GOLD analysis project Ga0126307, IMG submission 89955) | Serpentine soil microbial communities from UC McLaughlin Reserve, CA, USA - Plot28 | ecosystem: Environmental > Terrestrial > Soil > Grasslands | place: USA: UC McLaughlin Reserve, Lake County...
CTCAGAGGATGTGCTGAGCGAATTCCGAGTGGGCTACGCGCCGAGCGCATGGGACCGGATGATCGTCGGCGCGCGCCAGAGCGGGTACTCCGAGGAGGAGCTGATCGCGGCGGGGCTGGCGCAGCGCGGCCGCGGCGGCGGCCTGTACGACCGCTTCCGGGGGCGGATCATGTTTCCGCTGGCCGACTCGCGCGGGCGCGTGCTCGGCTTCGGGGCGCGCCAGATGGGAGCGGGGCGCGGGCCGAAGTACCTGAACACCTCCGAGAACGACCTCTACCACAAGGGCCGCCAGCTGTTCGGCATCGACGTTGCGCGAAAGGAGGCGATGAAGACCGCTCGTTTCGTGGTCGTGGAGGGTTACACCGATGTGCTTGCGCTTCACCAGGTGGGGATCCGCGAGGCCGTGGCGATCATGGGCACCGCGATGACCCAGGAGCAGCTGGCTGAGCTGGCGAAGATCGGCGACTCCAATCGGCGCGGCGCCGTCTTCCTCGCGCTCGACGCCGATCGAGCCGGTCGGGATGCGATGCTGCGGGCCGCGCGGCTGGCGGAGGACAGGGGAATCGACCTGCGCGTCGTAGAGATGCCGGAGGGGACGGATCCGGCCGATCTGGTGAACCAGGAGGGAAGCTCTGCGTTTACACAGAGAATGGACTGTGCCGTGCCCATGATCGAGTTTCAGGTCCGGCGCGTACTTGCCGATGCAGACCTGGACACGCCTTCAGATAGGGACCGAGCACTTGGGGAGGCGCGAAAGCTGATCGCAGCCGTGCCCGAACGCACCGCAACAAGAGATGCTCTCGTCCGCGAAGCCGCGGATCGCCTCGACGTGCCCGTCGACTATGTGGTTTCGCCAAGCCCGGCGCCGCGCGCCCGGCTGACCGAGGCCCTGCCGCAGCAGTTGTCCGCTGGCGAGCTGGCTTTACGCGCAGAACGCGAGTTTCTTACGCGCTGCATCTCGAGCGGTGGGCTCGGACGCGACTACCTTTCCCGTCCGGCCGATGACCAGTTCTCATCCGACTTGCTTCGCCGTGCCCGCGACCACCTTGTCAGCCACTTCGACGACCCCGTCGTCGGGCTGCCCGAGGACGATCCGGCGCTCGGCGCCCTCGTCAACGACGTGGCCTCTGCCGCGCAGGAGCGGCCGCCCACCGAGGAGTCGGTCCTGCGGATGAGCATCCTCCAGCTGGAGCAGCGGCGGATCGACCGCGAGATCCGGCGCGCGTCGCAGGAGGGCGATCACGCGCGCCAGAGCGAGCTGGCGGCCGCGGGGCAGAGGGTCCTCGACGAGCTCGGCAGCGTGATGGGGCAGACGGCATGAGCGAGCGCGTCTTCGGAGAGGACGACGCCCGCGAGCTCGAGCCGGGCGCGAACCGCTCGAACGGGCAGGTCGACGACGCCGACGACGAGCCGACGGCGACGGACCTCTACGACGAGGGCGGCGTCGTCACCGCCGGGCTGCTCGTGCCTCCGCCGGAGCATGGGGCGGAGGACGCGGTACGGCTTTACCTGCGCTCGATCGGGCGCGTGCCCCTGCTCACGCGCGAGGACGAGGTGCGGCTGGCGAAGCGGATCGAGCAGAACGACATGGCCGCGAAGAACTCGTTGATCGAGGCGAACCTGCGGCTGGTGGTGTCGATTGCCAAGCGCTACACGGGCCGCGGGCTGACGCTCCTGGATCTGATCCAGGAGGGGAACCTGGGCCTGATCCGCGCCGTCGAGAAATTCGACTGGCGGCGCGGCTTCAAGTTCTCGACCTATGCGACCTGGTGGATCCGCCAGGCGATCACGCGCGCGCTGGCCGACCAGTCGCGCACGATCCGGATCCCGGTGCACATGGTGGAGCGGATGAACCGGGTCGCGCGCGCGAAGCGGGCGCTGATCCAGAAGAACAACCGCGAGCCGACGCCCGAGGAGATCGGCGAGCTGGTCGAAATGCCGGCGAAGAAGGTCGAGGAGATCCTGAAGCTCGGCCAGGAGCCGGTCTCCCTCGAGGCGCCGGTCGGCGGCGACGACGGCGACGCCTCCCTGGGCGACTTCATCGAGGACGCAGCCACCGACCGCCCCCTTGAGATCGTCGCCAACCGGATCCGCGACGCCGACCTGCAGAAGGTCCTCGACTCGCTGCCCTGGCGCGAGCGCCGCGTGATCGAGCTCCGCTACGGCCTCGGCGACCAGGGCCCGATGACCCTCGAGGACATCGGCCTCGAGGTCGGCGTGACCCGCGAACGAGTGCGCCAGATCGAGTCCAAAACGCTGGCGATGCTGAAGAGCTCCGGCGGCGCCGACCGCCTGGCCGGAACAGCAGACGAGGCCTAGCAGTCCGTCCGCGACCCGAACTAGTGTTCGGGTAATGGACGCAGGGATCCTGGAGGCATATCTACGCGACGGGCTGTCGCTGGAGAAGATCGGCGAGATCACAGGCCGGCATCCGTCGACGGTCGGGTACTGGGTTAAGCAGCACGGGCTCGCTGCGGTCCATCGCGACCGCCACGCGCCGAAGGGCGGAGTCGACGAGGAGACGCTCGTCGCCCTGGTCGAGGCAGGAAACACAACTCGGCAAATAGCGGAGCGCCTCGGGTTCAGCCAGTCGACAGTGCGGCACTGGTTGCACCGATATGGCTTGCGGACCCTCCGCGCCAGACGCAAAGATGCGCACGGAGAGCGTGGAATCGACGAGCCTCGAAGGACGTTGCAGTGTTCGCGGCATGGCGACACCGAGTTTTGGCTCGACAATCGCGGGATCTACAGATGTCTACGATGCCGCTCCGAGGCCGTCGCGCGCCGCCGGCGGCGCCTGAAGGAGATTCTTGTCTCAGAAGCCGGCGGCTGCTGCAGTATTTGCGGCTACGACCGATATATAGGCGCATTGCAGTTCCATCACCGCGACTCGGCCGCGAAGCAGTTCGGCGTTGGAGAACGGGGTTTGACCAGATCGTTGGCCGGCGTTCGCGCGGAGGCGAGCAAGTGCATTCTTCTGTGCGCGAACTGCCATTCCGAGGTGGAGGCAGGTATCGTCAACGCGGCATGACGCCGCTACCGTCTCCGAGGTAGCGCAACGGTCCGGGGTAGCTCAATTAGGCAGATGCGCTCGACTGTTAATCGAGAGGTTGTGGGTTCGATTCCCACCCCCGGAGCTTTTGGAAGCCGCCCAAGTGGGCGGCTTTCGCGTTGAGGGACGCCGGTCTGGCGCGTCCAGGACGGTGCCGAACTGGCCCAGAAACGTAAGAGAGACGCGAACTTTGCGCTTGAGGTCCGGTCCGGTCGACCGAAGTCGACCTTCGTATTCCGGGGCGAGCCTTACAACCTCTGGCTTCGCTCTTTGCGCGCCGTCCGCGTCTCCCGAGGGAGTAGACCAGCGGTCGGCGTGGGCGTCAAGCGATTTCATCAACTCAACCCGCACTTTGCGGCTAAAAGTGGCCGGAGGGGGCTGACCGCTCGCCCAGCTCCTCCACCGCATCCGCGGCGGCGGCAACCCCGTCATGGGCCGCCGCCCAGTCGCGCAGCTCTTCCGCCCGGCGGCGGTAGCCGGGGTTAGCGAGCAGCCGGCTAACCGCCAGGCGCACGCCTCGCGGTGTCTGGAAGCGGCGGGGCAGTGACACGCCCACCCCGGCCCACCGGACCCGCGCCGCGTTCTCGGCCTGGTCGCCCGCGTGGCCGCACGCCACCACGGGCACGCCGCTCGCCAGCGAGCGCGCCACTGTCCCGTGCCCGGCGTGGCAGACGACGGCGTCGCAGAGCGGCATCGTGCGGGCGTACGACATCCAGTCCACGAGCCGCGCGTTCGCGGGGACCCGGATGGGAACGGTTGGAGGGCGCCTGTTGGTACTCGCCAGTACGCGGACCGGCTCACCCGCCAGCCCCTCGAGCGCGGCCCGGACCAGTCGCTGCTCGGGGTCCTGGGAGGTGCTCGGCGCAACCAGGACGAGCGGCGCCCCGCCGGGCGGCGGGTCCACATCGCCGAAGGGCTGCTCCCACAGGAGCGGGCCGGTCACCCGCATACCGGGCCGCCCGCCCGGGCGCGGATACTCGAGCTGCGGGAACGTCGCCACGATCGCGAGCTCGCGCGAGATCCCGCCGTGCACCTCGGCCAGCAGCGGCAGCCCGACCCGCTCCCGCGCGCCGTTCAGCTCCACTCGCCCCTGCTCCTCCCCGCTCATCACGATCGGCCGCACGAATTCCCAGAACCGGCGCCCGAGGCTGGTCCGCGGGTAAATCGCCCCGCTCGAGTAGACCGGGAAGCCGCGCTCGCCCATTGGCATCACGTGCGGCACGAGCGTCGCCCAGCGCCGCCCCTCCGCCTGCGCGGCAAGCGAGGCCGCCGACGTGATGATGTCCGCCACCACCACCTCCGGATCGCAGGCCCGGATCACCTCGCGCGTCGAGCCCGACGCCCGCACAGCGGCGATGTACGGCTTGAGCGGCTTGTCGCGCGTGGGGAAGACCTCGTACTCCGGCGCCGCGGCGAACCGCATCCCCTCGCGCTCCACCTGCTCCTCCCAGCGTGACCACGTCTCGAGCGTCACCTCGTGGCCGCGCCGCGCGAGCTCCGCCCCGAGCGCGATCGCCGGGAACGCATGCCCCGGGTCGCCGAACGCCGCTACGAGGAAGCGCCGGCTCAGAGCAGCTCCGCCAGCTCGCGCACCATCCGGCGGCGGTCCTCCACGTCGAAGCCGACCGGCGACACCAGGAGCGTCCCCACGCCCGCGTCGCGATAGACGGCGAGCCGGTCGCGCACCTTCTCGCGCGGGCCGACCAACGTGACCGTGTCAATCAGCTCCGCCGGCACCGCTGCCGCCGCCTCGTCCTTCTTGCCGTCGAGGTACAGGTCCTGGATCTCCCGCGCCGCGTCCTCGAACCCGTAGCGCTGCACCAGCTGGTTGTAGAAGTTGCGCTCGCGCGAGCCCATCCCACCCACGTAGAGGGCAATGAAGTGGCGCATCCGGTCGCGCGCGCTGTCCAGGTCGTCATCGATGGCCACGTTCACGCCGGGCGCTACGTCGAAATCGCCGTCCAGCGTGCGCCCGGCCCGCGCGGCGCCCTCGTTCAGCAGCGCCCGCGACTCTTCCACGTGCTCGGGCGAGAAGAAGATCGGCAGCCAGCCGTCGGCGATCTCGCCCGTGAGCTGAGTGTTCTTCGGCCCGATCGAGGCGATGTAGATCGGGATCCGCTTTTGGACCGGCGCGATCGTAAGCTTCAGCGCCTTCCCGGGCCCGTCCGGCAACGGCAGCTGATACGCCTCACCGTCGTAAACCAGCCGCTCACGCGCCAGTGCCTTCCTCACGATCTCCACGTACTCGCGCGTGCGCTGAAGTTGCTTGCCGAACCGCTGCCCATGCCAGCCCTCCGCCACCTGCGGCCCCGACGTGCCGATCCCGAGCAGCATCCGCCCGCCCGAGAGCTGGTCGAGCGTGGCGGCCGTCATCGCGGTCATCGCGGGCGAGCGCGCCGGCATCTGGAAGATGGCGGCGCCGATCCTGATGCGCGAGGTTTGGGCGGCGAGCCAGGCCAGGACGGTCGCGGCGTCCGAGCCGTACGCCTCCGCCGCCCACACGGAGTCGAACCCGGCCGCCTCGGCTTCCCGGACGAGCTCGAGCTGGTCCGGCGCGGTCATCCCGAGCCCCCAGTAGCCCACGTTCAGGCCGAGCCGCACTGAAAATCTCCTTTCGCCGGTTGAATCCTCCGCGCGGTCGACGATCCTATGTAACGGCCCATGTCACGCCGCCGCCCCGCTCGCGACCTCCGCACCGCCATCGACTGCCTGCCGCTGCAGACCCGCAAGGCGATGCTCCGGGGGGTCCAGTCGAACCGCATCATCGTCGGCGCCTACGTCGACAGAAACGGCGGCGTCTGCCCGATGCTCGCGGCCCACCGGAACGGCGGCCGCACGAGCCTGGCCAGCTTCGCCCACGCCTGGGACCGCTACACCTGCGTGCGCCGCCGCGCCCGGCCGGCGACGGAGCGCGAGCTCAACACGCTGAAGGCGATGCTCAAGGCGAGCATCGCGGTGGACGAGCTGCCGTCAGTCTCGGAGGTCGCGCGGGAGGCTCAGAGGCTGCGCGCGCGCCGCCTGCGCGTGTTCCGCCGCTTCGACGAGTACGAGCGCGCCGTGGCCGAGCTGGCCGTGATCAGAGCTCTGAATCGCCCGGACGGACGAACTGAAGCTCAGGAACGACGCAGTGTCGTGACGTCCTGAGGAGGAAGCGGATCGCCTCCGCGATGTCCTCGGGCTGGATCATCTCCTCCTTGGGGACCTGACCCTCGACCCAGTCCGTCATCGGCGTGGCCACGAAGCCCGGGCAGAGGGCGGTGACCTGGATGCCGTCGTTCGAGAGCTCCTTGTGGAGCGCCTGGCTCAGCCCGACGACGCCGAACTTCGTGGCCGAGTAGGCGGCCAGCCAGCCCTGGCCGTGCTTGCCGGCGTACGACGCCGTGTTCACCATCAGCGCCTTGCCGTGGTCGGCGCCCGCCTCCCTCAGCATCGGGATCGACTCGCGCGCGAGCAGGTAGACCGCGCGCAGGTTGACGTTGAGCTGCAGATCGAGCTTCTTCGTCTCGGCGTCGGCCACCGCGCCGCCGATGCCGAGCCCCGCGTTGTTGACGAGGACGTCGAGCCGGCCACAGCGCTCCCTGTGCGCCGCCACGAGCTTCCCGATCTCCTCCTCGCCGGCCATGTTGGCGGGCACGGGTTCGACGTCGAGGCCGTCGTCGCGGAGTTGCTCGGCGGCCGCCTCGAGCTTTTCGGGGCGCCGCGACGAGATCGTCAGCCGGTAGCCGTCCTCACCCAGCGCCCTGGCGATGGCCAGGCCGATTCCGCTGGATCCTCCTGTGATCAGTGCCGCGCGCTCCATGGGCGGGGCACTCTATTTCAGTTCTCTAGCTTTCCGGCTCGTGAGGCTCCGGATAGCAGTGATGGCCGTCGTCGCGCTTTTCATCGTCGGCTGCGGCGACGAGTCGGGCTCGGGCGACGAGCAGGCGCCGCCCCCCGCCCGGGCGCACGACTTCCCGAAGCCCAAGGGGCAGTCGCTCCGCGATCTCCTGGCCGACCTCGGGAGGGGCCCGGTGCTCGCCCCGTCGGGCCAGGAGTTCCGCACGGGCACGCAGCGCTTCGGCTTCGCGCTCTTCAGGCAGGACCGCTCGCAGATCACCGACGCCAGCGTGGCGGTGTACGTGGCGCCGGCCGGCGGCGGGACGGCTCAGGGGCCGTACCTCGCTCGCTACGAGTCGCTCGCGGTTCGGCCCCAGTTCCAGAGCCGGCAGACCGCGTCGGACCCCGACGCGGCCAAGTCGATCTACACGACCGAGATCCCCTTCGCAAAGCCCGGGCACTGGGAGGTGCTGGGGATCGCACGCCGCGGTGGCAAGCTGGTAGCGGCGTCGTTGCCGCAGGCCGGCATCGTCGTGAAGGACGCTTCGAAGGACGCGATACCCGAGGTGGGCTCCACTCCGCCGCGCATCCACACGCCGACGGAGGCGAGCGCCGGCGGCGACATCGCCTCGATCGACACCCGCCTGCCGCCGTCCTCGATGCACGACGATGACTTCGCCGACGTGCTCGGCAAGAAGCCGGTGGTGCTGCTCTTCGCGACGCCGCAGCTCTGCCAGAGCCGCGTGTGCGGCCCGGTGGTGGACATCACCGAGCAGGAGAAGGCGAACAGCGCCAATGGTGACGTCGCGTTCATCCACATGGAGGTCTTCCGCGACAACCGGATCGACAAGGGCATCCGGCCGCAGATGGCCGCGTTCCACCTGCTGAGCGAGCCCTGGCTATTCACTTTCAATCGCTCTGGCAAGGTTGCCGCGCGGATCGAGGGCGCGTTCTCGGAGCGCGAGCTCGCGCAGGCGATCGCGGCCGCGAAAAGCTAACTCGCGGCCGGCTCAGCGGTCACTACTCCGACTCATCGCGCTCAAACGCTTGTGGGACTGGTTTAGGGCTCGTAGGCGGGCGTAGCCTCGGCCGCCGTCGCCTGAGTACCGGGAGACTGGTTGGAGGTCTGACCCATTCAGTTCCCGCCGACCCTGGCGGGGCGTCCTGCTGAGTGCTTGCCGCCTCGATGCTCTGCGCTTTGATGAGGTGACCTACTTCCAACCTCTTCCGCTGGGTTCGCCGCTATGGGTCGGCGACCTCGATCTCTCCGGTGCGCTGAAGGTGCTGCCAGCGCAACCGCCTTCCCCTCAGCGCGCTGATGATCGACTCGATAACCACGAGATACATGAACTGCCGGTAGACGAACTGCTGAAGCGGCAATGCCCAGAGCGGGCCGATCGGCTCGCGGTCGAGTCGGAACGCGTACCAGCCAAGGCCGAGCTGAATGACGTTGAAAACGGCCCAGTAACCGAGCGTCGGCAGCGGGTCGAGGAAGATGACTCCGTAGAGCGTGAAGAGGTCGACGAACGGTGCGAGGGCCGGCAGGAGAATCTGGAAGAGAATGAGGTATGGCAGTCCGCGGCGACCGATTCGTCCCTCGCCGCGACGCGAGATAGCGGCCTTGTGCTTCCAGACCGCCTGCATCGTGCCGTACGACCAGCGGTAGCGCTGGCGCCACAGCTCCGAAAGCGTCGCGGGCGCCTCAGTCCAGGCGCGCGCCTCCTCGGCGTACACCACCTCCCAACCCGCTCTCCCGATCGCGATCGTCAGATCGGTGTCCTCTGCGAGCGTGTCGGAGGAGAGGCCGCCGACGTCGGCGAGCGCGTTCCGGCGGGCTGCGCCGATCGCGCCGGGCACCGTGGGCATGCAGCGCAGCACGTCGAACAGCCGGCGGTCGAGGTTGAAGCCCATCACGTATTCGATGTGCTGCCAACGCCCGAGGATGCCGGACCGGTTCCCGACCTTGGTGTTGCCCGACACCGCCCCGACCTCACGCGCCGCCAATGGCGCGATTACCTTACGGAGTGCGTCGCGCTCGAAGACGGTGTCGGCGTCGACCATCACGATCACTTCACCCCGCGCGGCGGCGATCCCGCGATTGAGCGCCGCCGACTTGCCCGCGTTAGCCTGGCGGATCACCCGTACCCGTTCCAGTCGGAGACGGTCGACGAGGTCGGCGGTGCCGTCGGACGACCCATCGTCGACCACGATCACCTCGAAGTCTGGATAGTGGCTGGTGGCAAGCGACCGTACCGCGCGCTCGATCCCCACAACCTCATTGAACGCCGGGACCACTACGGAGGCGAACGGGGTATAGCGCGTGCCGACCGGCCGGGTGCGGCGTACGCGGGCGTGGCGGCGGGCGAAGGTCACGACGAATGCGGCGCGCAGCAACATCAACGCGGCGATCGGGAACAGCAGCAGGGTGAGCGCGGTGGTGAGCCAGCGCGCGGCAGCGAGCGCGACGATCAGGAGCTGCCCGCTGACGTGCTGCCAACGGGTCGCCGGCACATCCAGCGCCGCCCGCCCCCCGAGGAGTTCCGAGACCGTAGCGAAACGAAAGCCGCGCGCCCGCAGGCGACCGACGATGCGTGGAAGCGCCGCAAGCGTCCGCGCCCGGTTTCCCCCCCCATCGTGGAGGAGGACGATGCCACCGCGCCCACCCGGCGGAGACGCCGCGCGAACGATGGCGTCCACGCTGCGGCCGGGCTGCCAGTCATGGCCGTCGAAGTCGCTCAGCGCGAGCACGTATCCCTTCCTGGCGATGTCCGCCAACTCGCCTGCTTGCGACCGGGTGACGTCGGCCGGCGAAGCGGAATAGGGCGGGCGGAACAGCCGCGGACGCACCCCGGCCGCGCCGGCGACCGCGTTCTCAGTCGTCTGCACTTCGAGCGTGCGCCGCCAACCCGGGGCCTGCGAGACGTCGGCGTGGGTAAACGTGTGGTTGCCCAGCTCGAAACCCCATCGCTGCAGGTCCCGGACGATCCCGGGGTGGCGCACCACCTGGCTGCCGACGACGAAGAACGTCGCGGGAACACTCAAGCGGCGAAGCTCACGGGCGATCCGCGGTGTCCATGTCGGATCGGGGCCGTCGTCGAAGGTCAGCGCCACCCGCCGTCCAGGCCGTGGCTCGCCCGAGACGAGCCCCCCGCCACGCACCGTCAACAGCGGCCGCTCCGCGGCGAACGGCGACCCGCCCGCGACGGCGCCGGTCGGCGTCGCGCTCGAACCGACCCTTCGAACCGTCACGCCTTGCACCACCAACAGCAAGACGAGCACGACGGCGAAGAGGGCCAACACCGACCAGTGCGCCGACGGCCGCCTGATGCGGCTGCGAATCTCGGCGGCGCGAGCGGCACTCGCGCCGCGCCGACGCCCCATCCGGCCTAGCCTTCGGTAGGACGGCGAGCCGC
>Ga0126307_10003902_pt1 | contig 10278 bp, 8 predicted proteins | sample Plot28_FD_89955 | JGI IMG/M metagenome (GOLD analysis project Ga0126307, IMG submission 89955) | Serpentine soil microbial communities from UC McLaughlin Reserve, CA, USA - Plot28 | ecosystem: Environmental > Terrestrial > Soil > Grasslands | place: USA: UC McLaughlin Reserve, Lake County...
CGGCCGCCCGGGACGCCGACGGGGCGGCAGCCCTTCTCCGGTCGCTCGGTCTGCGGACGCCGGTGACGAGGAGAGCGGATGGGCTGCTGACGGCACGCGAGACGGAAGTGCTCGGCCTGCTGGCGCACGGGTTGTCCAACCCCGAGATCGCCGACCGGCTGTACATCAGCCGCAAGACAGTCGAGCACCACGTCGGCAACGTCCTCGCCAAGCTCGGCCTGCGCAGCCGTGCGGAGGCTGCGGGCTATGCCACCCGGGCACTCCCAGGAACGAGATAGGGGAGTTCACCGATCCGTCCCCGCTCGAGGCGCGGCACCGTGGGGCCGTCAACCCCCACCGAGGAGGGCCCGTGAACCCCGAGTACGACGCGATCGTCATCGGCGCCCGGTGCGCCGGCTCGCCCACCGCCATGCTGCTGGCCCGCTCCGGCCACCGTGTCCTGCTCGTCGACCGGGCGACCTTCCCCAGCGACACTCTGTCGACCCATGCCATCCACGCGCCAGGTGTCGCGGGACTGCGCCGGTGGGGCCTGCTGGACGCCGTGACTGCGACCGGTTGCCCACCGATCGACACCTATTCATTCGACTTCGGGCCGTTCACCCTGACCGGTACCCCGCGGCCCTACGAGGGCAGCTCGACCTGCTACGCGCCGCGGCGGTATCTCCTGGACGAGATCCTCGTGAAGGCCGCGGCGGCTGCCGGCGCCGAGGTGCGCGAACACTTCTCCGTGCAGGAACTGCTGGTCGAGGACGGCACGGTGGTCGGGATCAGCGGGCACGGGAGGGACGGCCGGCAGCTAATCGAGCGCGCCCGCGTCGTGATCGGCGCGGACGGGCGGAACTCGCACGTGGCGAAGGCCGTGGCCGCCGAGGAGTACCTGGTGAAGCCACGCCTGCAGTGGGCCTACTACACGTACTGGGCGGATCTGCCCGTCGACGGCTTCACCACCTACATCAGGCCAGGGCGCGGCTGGGGCGCCTTTCCGACCAACGACGGCCTCACCCTCGTCGTCGTCGGCTGGCCGTATGCCGAGGCGGCCGCCTACAAGGCCGACGTCGAAGCCAACTACCTCCGCACTCTGGAGCTCGCGCCGGAGTTCGCCGAGCGCGTGCGGGGTGCCACCCGGGTCGCACCGTTCGTCGGTGGGGCCGTGCCGAACTTCCTGCGCAAGCCGTACGGCCCCGGCTGGGCGCTGGTCGGCGATGCCGGCTACACCAAGGACCCGATCACCGCCCAGGGCATGTCCGACGCCTTCCGGGACGCCGAACAATGCGCGACCGCGCTGGAGGAGGTTTTCCGCGGTGAGTCGACCTTCGACGCCGCGATGTCGGCCTACCAACTGGGCCGCGACGCCTCCGCGCTCCCGATCTACGACTTCACCACCCAGCTCGCGACGCTCACGCCCCCACCCCCGGAGGTGCAACAGCTGCTCTTCGCCGCGCACGGCAACCGTGCCGCGATGGACGGCTTCGCCGGGGTCGTCGCCGGGACCGTCTCACCGATGGAGTTCTTCTCGCCGGAGAACATCAGCCACATCATGAGCGCGGCATCGGCCGTCTGATCGAGCACGCTCCAGGCCTTCAGGTCTCGTGGTCGCCTGACCGCGAACGGAGTGCCCGAGGTCCGATCGTGATCGGCGCGGAACGTCGACGGAGCGGCCGCCTGCTCGGCAGCCTTCCGGCCGATCGCCACGCACCCGACTCACCTCCGGCCCCAGCCCACGTCGACACACGCCGTCCCTGGTCGCCCGCGGCTGGCCGACCACACCAGCACGGAAAGGGAGCAACCGATGAGCCTGTTCGCCGTCACCCGTGAGGCCGGTCCGAGCTGGACCGACGGAAAAGGCGCCTTCGAGCAACCCGCGGTCGACGACCACGCCGCGTTCATGAACGGTCTCGCGCACGACGGTTTCGTGCTGTTCGCCGGTCCCCTCGCCGGCAGCGAACACGACCGCATCCGCGTGCTCCTGATCGCGGAGGCGGCCAGCGAGACCGACGTTCACCGCCGTCTCGCCGACGACCCCTGGGCGTGCGCACAGCGAATCGTGACCACGAGCGTCGAGCCATGGACCCTGCTCGTCTCCGCACCGCAAGGCGGCGAGCGGGTGGGTGGAGCTGAGGGGACTGGCCCCTGACCGCCCACATTGCCTGGCCGTCATGGCCGCGTTCGTGGCGGTTCACTGTGGTCGGACGAGCCCTCTGATCTGCTGTTTCGAACACCGGCGAACATCCGCGCACGGTCTCGAACGCCGTCAACTGCAAGCACCCATGGGCGTCCGGCACGCCACGCGTCGGCAGTGCAGCGGTTGGCCTGCTCCTCGTGCTGGTCGGCTGGGGCGAACTCGGGTGCATGGCGCCCGGCGCCCGGCGTCGATGGGAGCCGGCGCCCCTGTGCCGGCTCAGCGACGGAACGCCCCAGCTATGTGACTCTCAGCCCATTGACGGATCGTGACCGAACACGCACTCTGGGTTCGACGTTGGTAACGAACCGGCAACGAACGGGGTCCTCCGGTGCGCCATCGCTCCACCCCTCCACCGGTCTCCCCCCGGGTAACCGGCGCACCGAGCCGCACGCCGGCGCACACGCGCTCCCGCCTCGGCCACTCGGCGCGCCATCCCGCGCGCCACTCCGCACACCCCTCCGTCCGCACCTCCGCGCGCCCCACCGTGCGCCCCGCCGTGCGCCCCACCGTGCGCCGTTCGCGCGGCCGTCTAGCGGTGGTCACGACGGTGGCCAGCCTGTTGCTCGCAGTGCCGGTGGTGTCCTTGGGATCCACGCCGGCGATGACGCTGGACTCCTCGTCGTCCACGGTCGCCGGCGTCACCCACGGATCCCCTGTTGCGGCTCGCGCCCGGGACCGCCGGTCCCATGCCACCGCCGACCCCTCAGTCCCGCCGGCCGCCCCCGAGAATGGCGATACGCCCGCGGGCGCATCCCGGGCGCCTGACACGTCGTCGTCGACGTCCCCTTCTGCAGAGGCGGCGCCGGTGGCATCTACGGGTGACATAACGAGCGAATACTTCGGTATGCACGTGGTCGGCCCGGTAGAAACCAACATATCCGGCACCGGCAGATCAACCCTATGGCCCACCCCGGGGCCGACGAGCGTCCGCATACTGAACACGTGGGGTTACAGCCCGTCCCAAGGAAGATATTCAGGTCTCTGGTGGAGTGGCATCAATACGGCCCCAGGCGTGTATGACTGGTCCCTCTTCGACCAGGTATGGGCCAAGCTGAGGGCCCAGGGCGTGACCGACGTGGTGTACTCCTTCCAGTCCGTACCCTCATGGGCCTGCAATTGCCCTGATGGAGACCGGCCGCCGACCGACCACCGATATCTGGCCGACTTCGCGACAGCTGTCGCCGAGCGAGCCCAGGCAAACGGCTTGCCCATCAGGAACTGGGAAGCCTGGAACGAGCCGAACTCCGAGAAGGGCTACTGGCTGGGCACCGTCCCGCAGATGATCACTATGGCCAGGACGGTCCATACCGCGATCAAGGCCGTTGATCCCACGTACCGAGTCCTGACACCGGCCCCGCAAGGCAATTCCGCCCAGTGGATGGACGGCTACCTCGCCGCCGGCGGCGGAGCCTACGCCGATACGATTGCCTTTCATGGCTATACCAGTTCGGCCCCTGAAGCAATTATCCCTCTGATCGATCAGTACAAAGCGGTGCTCTCGAAGCACGGTCAAGGCGGCAAGCCGATCTGGGACACCGAGGCCATGGGATTGGGATCGGGGGGAACTCCAGTTCCGACCTCGCAACATGCCAATTTGTTGGCCATCTACTATCTGGTGCATTTTTCAGAAGGTGTCGAGCGCTTCTACTGGTACACCTGGGACGGTGACCATGGGAAGTTGTGGGATTCCAATACCGGTATCAATGCGGCTGGAACAGCCTATGTGCAAGTGCACGAATGGATGCTCGGAGCCACTCCCGGGCCGGTCGCGGTCAACGGGTCCGTATATAGCGTCCCCTTGACAAGAAATGGCCAGACGAGTCTGGCCGTGTGGAACGCGTCTGGGAACTCGACGTTTGCAACGGATCACGCGCAAGTCACCGACCTGTCGGGCAGCACCAGGGCTGTCAGCGGGGGCAGCGTGACCATCGGCAATGCACCGGTACTGCTGTCCACCCCTTGATCGCTGACTCTCCGCCAGCGTCAGTGCGAGGCCCTGGCGTTGAGTGGCCAACTGCTATCAGTGCGACGCGACCTCAGAAAGTCCGGCGGTAGAGCGAGCAGCCGGCGCAGACCGCTGGCGGGGTGTCACTGCTCAGCGCGGCGCGGAAGTCGGCGTACGCCTTGCCCCGCCAGATCTCGGCGAGGTTTGCCTCGCGGAGATCGCCCATGGCCACCCGGTCGTCGCCCATCACCATGCAGCACGGCTGCACGACACCCGAGCTGGTGATGTAGGCGGCGTCCCAGGGCCAGGAACATCCCGGTCTGCCGGGCTCGCGGCGGACCGGTGTGGGCTGGGGAGAGGGCAGCCGCAGACGGATACCGACGCGGTGGGCCTCGTCACGGGCCCGCGCGAACACGTCGGCGACGAGGTCGGGATCGACCCGTTCCAGGGACTCGGCGCGGGCGAACCGGCGGATCCCCGCGTAGGCACCGGCCGGGTCGGTGTCGGCGAAGTCGTGTGAGAGCCCCTGCACGTGCACCTCGTCGACGCTCCAGCCGGACACCAGCTGTACGAGGTCGGGCAGCTCGTGCAGGTTGCGTCGCATCGCGACGAACACCACCTGGATGGAGGGCTTTGCCGCGCCCACTGCCCGCTTCGCTTCCTGGAGGCCGCGCAGGTTGTGTGCGACCCGGTCGAAGTCGGCCCGCGACCGGATGCCCTCGTAGGTTGCCGCCGTCGCACCGTCCAGCGACACGTGCAGCCAGTCCAGGCCCACGGCGACCAGGCGATCGGCGCGCTCGCGGGTCAGCAGCATGGCGTTGCTGTTGAACCCGACCGCGATGCCGCGCGCCTTCGCGTACGCCACCATCTCGAACAGATGCGGCTGGAGCAGCGGCTCACCCAGACCCTGCAGCGTCAGCCGCGCCAGCCCTGGCGTGTCATCGACCAGGCGACGGAAGAGTTCCATCGACATGGCGCCCTCGGCCCGGTTGATCGCCGGCCGGTAGCTGACCAGGCACATGGCGCACGCCAGGTTGCACGCGGACGTGACCTCCAGCTGCAGGTGCGTCGGCAGCGGGGGCGGTCCGGGGCCCACCTGGGGCTTTGCCATAACGGAACGGCGCTTCCCCCGGACAGGACCTCCCAAACGGAGGAGGCGTTGCGAATCCCGAGCATTAGCTGCGTGACCGCTGGCACGGATAAGTCGACGGCGGGTTCACGCTCGACGGCAAGCCCGACCGTCGGCACGTCAGCAGCAGGACCCGGCGACCGAGGACGACTGCCGTGGGCCACGCGCGGCGCATGGAATGCATAAGAGATGCATGACATCACGAGATCTGCCGGCCGTCGGCAGGCCGGTCCACGCCCGGAACCACCGGTGGGGAGAACCGAGTGCCTAGTCGCGCCGAGCCGAAGAAGTCAGTGGGGATTCGCCACGTCCGCCTGGGTCTGCCTTGGCGCCCCTGCCGTCCCGTCCACCGTGGTCCGCGATTCCCGGCCGGGGCGGACAAAGCTCCCGGGCCGGCCAGGAACGGCGACACCTCCGCTTCGGCCTCCGGGGTTGTTGGCTGATCTTCGTCGGAACAGCAGCAGAGGAGATGGCCATGTTCAGAGCACCCCGTGCCATCCCGGACCTCACGCCCGCGCCGACCGCCAGCGCCGTAAGGGGGGCGGTGCTTCGGGCCCCTCTGAACGGAAGCCCTCACCCGGCCCGTGACGCCGGAAAGCGCATCATCGCCTTTCTGGGTCTGACGCTGATCTTCACCGCCGTCTCGGCGTCGCTCGCCATCGGCATCGGCACAGGGGGCGACGCTGGCCAGCTGATCGCGCTCGCTGTCATGTGGTCCCCTGGCCTGGCCGCCCTCGTCACGATCTTCGCCTTCCAGCGGAACCTCCGAGGCATCGGCTGGCAGTTGGGCCGGCCTCGCTATCTCCTCGTTGGTTTCGCGCTCCCGCTGGTCGAGTGCTCGCTCGTCTATGGGCTTGTCTGGTCCAGCGGTCTAGGAGCGCTTCGAGGTGACCTCTTCGGCGTGGTGGAGACGCTCCTCGCGATCACGCCCGGCCTCCTCAGCGGTATGTTCCTCGCGTTGGGCGAGGAGATCGGTTGGCGTGGCCTCCTCGTACCGCAGCTCGCGAGGGTCACGACGTTCACCCGGACCGCGCTCATCAGCGGTGTGATCCAGGCGGTGTGGCACTGGCCGTTCGTGCTGTTTGCCGGCTTCAGCAGCCCAGCCCCGTGGTGGTTCGCCCTCCCCGTTTTGACCATCACCGTGACACTGGCGGGCTTCTTTGCCGCCTGGCTTCGGCTACGGTCGGGCAGTGTGTGGCCGGTCGTTCTGGCTCATGCCTCCTTCAACTTGTACATCCAGAGCGGCTTCAATCCGCTCACCCGCGACACAGGAATTACCGAGTACATCGTCGACGAGTTCGGCATCGCCTTCGTGTTGAGCGGAACCGCGATCGCCTATGTCTGCTGGCGCCTGCGCCACCGCCTCCCCGAAGTGGCCAAAGGGCGACGCAACCCGGTTGCGACGATCGACGACCTTGCCCCGGAGCGGCCGGCCTGATGCTTGGGCGCCGGGCGCTTGGATCGGCTCGGGGCTCCCGAGGTCCACGCCGACGCCGTCGAAGCTCCCGGCGCCGGGGTTCCGGAGGTCGACCGACGGCCGTCGTCCGGGTACCCAGCCGCGTCCCTGCTGTTCCCGACGCCGCGCTGTGATGGCTCAGTAGCCACCACCCGGAGACGACGAAAGCCGCTCTCCGGATCGGAGAACGGCCTAGTCAGAACGGTGGAGCTGAGGGGACTCGAACCCCTGACCCCCACACTGCCAGTGTGGTGCGCTACCAGCTGCGCCACAGCCCCTTGCCGGCCCGGTCTGGTGGATCCGAGCCGGGGGCAACTGTACAGGCCGGGTCGTCCGGTCCCGCGCCCGGGTGACGACGCCCCGAGCGGGGCGCCGCCACCCGGGCGGAGGGGCTCAGGGCTGGTTCATCGGCTTCATCTGCGCGATGCGCAGGTGGTTGCCGAACGGGTCGCGCAGGCCGAAGTCGATGCCGTACGGCTGCTCGACCGGCTCCTCGGTGATCTCCACACCCCGGGCCTTGAGCTCGGCGTGGGTCTTGTAGGCGTCGTCGCACCGGAAGAACAGGTGGCCTCCGGCGGCGCCCTTGGAGATCAGGTCGCGCACCTGGGCGGCGGTCTCCTCGCTCATGGACGGCGGCCCCGGCTTCTCCAGCAGGACCGCCCGCTCGGGCTGGTCCGGCAGCGCGACCGTCAGCCAGCGCATCGGGCCGAACTGCATGTCGTTGGTGACCTCGAAACCGAGCTTGCCGACGTAGAAGTCCAGCGCCTGGTCCTGGTCGGGCACGTAGATCTGGGTGATGGTGATGGCGTTCAACATGCAGCAGACGCTAGGACCGGTCAGTCGGCCGCTGCTTCTCCGAAACTGCTCGGTCGCAAGCTGCTCGGTCTCAACCAGGCCATGGCGAAGCAGGACGGCACCGCCGGCAAGGGCCCGCGCTGCCGGTAGGCGCTCGGCGGCTCGCCCACGATGTCGCGGAACACCCGGCTGAACGTGCCCAGCGACGAGAACCCGACGTCCATGCAGATGTCGGTGACGCTTCGGTCCCCGGTGCGCAGCAAGAACATCGCGCGCTCGACCCGGCGCCGCTGCAGGTACCGGTTGGGGGTCTCCCCGAACGTGGCCCGGAAGGTGCGGATGAAGTGCGCCTCGGACACGTGCGCGATCCGGGCGAGCGTGGGAACGTCGAGCGGCTCGGCGTAGCGCCGGTCCATCGCGTCGCGGGCGCGCAGCAACCGCCGGTTCGACTCCTCGACGGCGCGGCTCACGGGGCCGATCGAATCATGCCCCGGGGACGTCGACCCCGCGCTCGTTCAGCCAGGCCACCGGGTCGATCCGCTTGCCGTCCTCGCCGCCCTGGTGCACCTCGAAGTGCAGGTGCGGACCGGTGGACTGGCCGCGGTTGCCCAGCAGCGCGATCGTCTCGCCGGCCTCCACGTACTGGCCGGGCTCGACGAGGATCTCCTCCATGTGGCCGTAGACGGTGACGTCGCCGTTCTCATGGAGGATGTAGACGGCCAGGCCGAACCCGCTGGCCGCGCCGGCGCGCAGCACGACGCCGTCCCCCGCCGAGTACTCCGGAGTGCGCATCGGGGCGGCGAGGTCGATGCCCCAGTGGAACGTGCCCCAGCGCCCGCAGAAGCAGCTGGTGAAGCGGGCGCCGTCGATCGGCATCACGAACTTGGGCCGGGCGGCCTCGCGTGCCGCGGCCTCCGCCTCGGCGCGGGCCGCGCGTGAGGCGGCCACCTCCTGCAGGCGGGCCTGCGCCTCCGCCACGGTGATCGACGCCTGCGGCATGAGCTCCAGGCCGTCGTCCCCGGTCATCAGCTCCTGCTGCGCCTCCAGCACGGAGGTGGCTTCGGCCGAGGCGACCGGGGTGCCGTTGAGGCCCAGGACGGCGGCGGCCACTCCCCCGGCCAGCAGCGCGCCGAGCAGCATGGCGGGCCGGCGGTGGGTCCGCGGGGCGAGGGGGCGGCGGCGGGCGGGCCGGCCGTAGCGGCGTGCGGGACGGACCGTCGTCAGGAGCTCGGTGGGGGGCTCCTGACCGAAACGTGCGTCCATGCACCTGCCCGTCTGAAAGCTGGGGAAGAGAGCCGTCACTCACCGGATTCGGCCGCTCACTATCCAACACTGCGTGACTCGTTCGTAACCAGTAGTACGGCGCGTCGTTCGCGACACGCCGTGGGATCTGCCTCACAGACCCCGCCGATCACGGGCGTTACTGACATCGGTGTCATTCGCGACCGTTTGGAGGAGCGCGCCCCGGCGGCTTACGGTGCGTCCGACAGGAGCGGAACCGCAGATGGGTGCGCCGGGGCCTCGGGACGGCGCGGCACCCCATTGCGCAGGCCGCATCGCACCCCGTGTACTTCGGGTCGACGACCGCCCCGGAACCGGATCGGCCGCAGGGCCGAGCGACGAGGAGGACAGCGATGACGCACGCCCGCGCCGCCGTTCCCCTCGATCCCGGGCGACCTCGGTGAGGGTCGTCTACTCCACCTTCCGCGGCCTGTTCGCCGACAACCCTCGCGCTCTCTACGAGGGTCTGCGCGAGCGGGTGGCCGACGGTGTGACCCACACCTGGCTGTGCACGCCGAAGACCCAGGGCACGTTCCCGCCCGAGGTCGAGACGGTGCTGTACGGCACGCCCGAGGCCCAGGCCGCGCTCGGCGCCGCGGACTACGTGATCGCCAACGACTGCATCTCCATGTCGTGGACGAAGACGCCCGGCACCACCTACCTGCAGACCTGGCACGGAACACCGCTCAAGCGGATCCACCACGACGTCCGCCCGGTCCGCCCCGGCTGGCTGGACGCGCCCGACAGGGACATCGCGCGCTGGGACCTGCTGCTCTCGCCCAACCCGCCGAGCACCCCGCTGCTGAGCGGCGCCTTCCGCTTCCGCGGGCCGGTCCACGAGACCGGCTACCCCCGCAACGACGTGATGAGCAGCCCCTCCCGCGACGAGGTGCGGGCGAGCGTGCGCAAGGAACTCGGCATCCCCGACGGGACGACGGCCGTGCTCTACGCCCCCACCTGGCGGGACGACCTCGTGTTCGACCACACCGGCCCGAAGGATTTCGAGTTCCCGGTCGACCTCACCGCATTCACCAAGCGGCTCGGCGACGACCACGTCCTCCTCGTGCGGCTGCACAGCATGGTCAGTGACCGCCTGGAGGTGCCCCCCGGTGCCCCGGTGATCGACGTGTCGGACTACGCGGAATCGGCGCCGCTGTACCTGGCCGCCGACCTGCTGGTCACCGACTACTCGTCGGCGATGTTCGACTTCGCCGTGACCGGAAAGCCCGTCCTCCTCTATACGTACGACCTCGAGCACTATCGTGATGACCTCCGCGGCTTCTACTTCGATCTCGCCGATGTCGCGCCAGGACCGCTCGTGCGCACCAGCGCCGAGCTCATCGAGGCGATCGCAGACGTCGACGTCGCCGCCTCGGAACACGCAGAGAGGTACGCCCGTTTCCGGGACACCTTCTGCACGTTGGAGGACGGGCACGCCACCGAGCGCGCGCTCGACCTGCTGTTCTCGCCCGGCGACCCCGCCGGGCGAC
>Ga0126307_10003903_pt1 | contig 10278 bp, 11 predicted proteins | sample Plot28_FD_89955 | JGI IMG/M metagenome (GOLD analysis project Ga0126307, IMG submission 89955) | Serpentine soil microbial communities from UC McLaughlin Reserve, CA, USA - Plot28 | ecosystem: Environmental > Terrestrial > Soil > Grasslands | place: USA: UC McLaughlin Reserve, Lake County...
CAGGCCGCCGAGGCCGCGCAGGCCGAGGAGCGTGAGCGCATCGCGAGGGACCTTCATGACGGCCTGGCCCAAGACCTGGCGTTCGTTGCAGGGAGGCTTCGCGACCTAGCCGGGCGGCCGGAGCTCGAGGGGAGGCGCGACAGGGCGCTTATGACGATGCTCTCGTCAGCGGCTCAGCGGGCTCTGGACGAGTCCCGGGTCGCCGTTTCGGCGCTTGCAAGTCCCCTGGCCGCACCGCTCCCCCAGGCGATCGAGCATTCAGCCGAGGAGGTGGCCGCGAGGGAGGGCGGCAGGGTGCTCGTGGAGACCGAGCCGGGTCTCGAGGTGTCACCCGAAGCCAAGCAGGCAATGCTCCGGATCGTTCGAGAGGCCGTCGCCAACGCGATCCGGCACGGCGAGTCGAACACCGTCGAGGTAAGACTCGTAGCCGACGACGGGCTGTTGCTCGAGGTGAAGGACGACGGGATGGGCTTCGAGACGGGCCGTGCCGGGGGCTTCGGCCTGGAGACGATGCGCCAGAGGGCAGCGGGTTGCGGCGGCAAGGCCAAGATCGTGTCGAAGCCCGGGGACGGCACCGTCGTTTCGGTGCATCTGCCGCCGACGGAGGTAGGCGGGCGGGCTGGCCAGGGGCCGCGTGCTCGCGAGGACGCGTCGGGGAAGCATGGCGGCGAGAGCCCTCGCGCGTTCAACCATTGAACGCAGAGAGGCTCTCCGGTCATTGTCAGGCGTCTTCGGGGATGCGAACATCTTTTTCATGGGACGATCCGACCCCAAGGCCAAGCACCGCGAGCCTTCGACGTACGAGCGCCGGGGGGCCCGCTCTTTCTCGCTAGGAGAGCTCGAGAGTTCGCTGACCGACGTCCGAGCCGAGATGTGTCTCGTCGAGGCGGAGCGTAAGAAGGCTGCGCGCGAGCTCGCCTCCGATGAGGTGCAGGACGATGTGGCCGAGCGCGATCGACTCTCGCGTCGGAGACGCTCGCTCGAGGGCCGGCTCGAGGAGCTCGAGGCGAGGACGGCGGGACTGCGAGCGAGGCTCGAGCAGGTGGTAGCTGCCGAGAACGTGCCTCGGAACGCATCTGCCAAGTCGCGGCCGAACCCCGGAGGGGGGTCCGAGCCGACCCGGTGACGAGCGGCTTTCCTCCCGCCGAGGCGGCCGAACAGGAGACCGAGCGCCCGGTACGAGTCCTCCTCGTCGACGACCACGACTTCTTCAGGGCGGGCCTCCGCAGCCTTCTGACCGAGGAGCCCGACGTCGAGGTCGTCGGCGAGGCTCCCGACGGAGCGAGCGGGATCGAGCTCTACCCGCTGCGTCAGCCGGACGTCGTCCTCATGGACCTCAAGATGCCGGGCATCTCCGGCATCGAGGCAACTAGGCGTTTGCTCGCCTCGTGGCCCGACGCGCGTGTGCTGGTACTCACCGTCTCCGCCGACGACGCGGCGGTCCTCGGCGCGATCCGCGCCGGTGCGTCCGGCTACATCGTCAAGGACGCGACGATCGACGAGATCGTTCGCGGCGTTCGCGCCGTCGCGAGCGGTCAGTTCCTCGCCGCTCCGCGGGTCTCGCGCGCGCTCGTGACGGCCGCGGAGGGCGCCTCCGAACGCGCCGAGGGCGTCGAGCGGGTCGCGTCGAAACTCAGCGAACGCGAGCTGCGCGTCCTCCAGCTCATCGCCGAGGGCAAGGGCAACAGCGAGATCAGCGCCGAGCTCTACATCAGCCCCTCGACCGTGAAAAACCACGTCGGCGAGATACTCGACAAGCTGGGCGTCGACAATCGCGTCGAGGCGGCGGTGTACGCGGTGCGGAGCGGACTCGTCTAGCTCCGGCCGGACGCCGACTCGAGCAGCTCGACGACCGCCTCGCGGTCGTCGACGCCGAGTTTCGCGACGACGGACGACAGGTGTCGGCGGACGGTGACGGGCGAGATCGAGAGCCGCGCAGCGATCGCCGCGGTGCTCTCGCCGGCTTGCATAAGCCCGAGAACCTCGCGCTCGCGGCTGCTCAGCCGCATCTCTAGCTCGTGGGAGAGGCCGAGCGGGGCGCCGCTCGAGCCCATCCACATGGCCTCGACGAGCGTCGTCACGAGCCGGCGCGGAATGGCCGCCGCTCCGTCGCATGCGTCGAGGAGCGCCGAGGCCAGGCGGTCGGGATTCATGCTGTTGAGGAGATAGCCCGAGGCACCGGCTCTAACGCAGGTCAGGAGATGCGACGGGTCCTCCTCGTCGGCGAGCATGACGATCGTCGTGTCGGGTTGACGTGCTCGGATTTCTTTGACCGCGGTGAGCGAGTCGCCGGCGAGCTTGACTGCGAGCAGGCAGCAGTCCGGGGCCTCGCGGCTCGTCGCGTCGATGGCGCCGGGCGCGTGAACGGCCTCGGCACAGACCTCAAGGCCCTCTTTCTCGAGGGCCTGGCGAACCCCGGCACGCGTCGCGTCGTGAGCGGAGGCGACGACGACACGGCAGGAAACCATTACCTTAGACAGTACCGTGTACGCCGCGTCGGGATGGCCTGGTCGCGGTCGCCTTAATCACGGCGGGGGTCGAGCGCGGCCAGTGCCGCGCCTGCTCTAGGCGATGGTGCACCTGTGATGAGACCGTCGACTCTTTCGAGGTCGCCGCCTTCTGGCACCAGGGCGTGTGCTCCGTCACGCGTGTGCCGTCGTCGTGGGCCCTCGAGGTGTCACCTTGTGCGACTACGGCTGGGCCTTGATGCCGTGCACTTCGAGTATGAGGTCACGCATCGACGAGACGCACTCGCCTTACGCGCGCTTCGCGCGAGGCGAAGTTTTCTCCAGGCAGGTCGTCCGCGCGGCGTGTGCGGCGGTGCTCCGGCCGTTCACCGCCAAGCAGTGATACCTCACGCATTGGGAGAAGGGCGTGCCGCGTCTCCTGTCACCTGTCGAGCGCTTCCTTGGGTAACGCTCAAGCCTGCACAAGACCCTGTAGGCGACGTCCGGCGTCTTGCGAGCGTGGTCGATCTTGAGCCGCCGGCGTTGCCACCGCATCCGATGTCTATCGCCGCGGCAAGCCCAGCGACGAGGACTGCCAGCAGGAGCGCCTTTCGATGCACGGCGTCGCGATCCACCCTCGCATCGCCTAGTCCATTCCGCGTAGCTGTCTATCCCTCGCGGTCATCGCTATACAACGCCCGCCGTAAAGAGCACCACGAGCGCGCCAAACGACAACAACGGCGCGAACGCGATGCTCCGCTTGAGCCCGAGCCGTCCATGTCGGATGACGAGGTAAAGGGCCACGGGCCATATAACTAGGAAGCCAAGCGCGAGACCGCTGATCACTTGCAGGCCGAGTCCGGCGCCGAGCAACAGGCCGAGCTTCACGTCGCCCATCCCGAGTCCCTGCGGATTGATCACCGCGAGGATCAAAAGGACGAGCCCCGCGCCGAGCGAGGAGAGCAGCCACTCAAGCGCACGGTCCGGGTATAGCGCGACGTTGCCGATGAGCACGAGAACCGTCGCGGGGATGACGACCCGGTTGGGGATCATGCCTCGCTCGAAATCGATCACCGAGATGACGCCGAGCGTGCCCGCGAAGAAGGCTGCGAGCGCGCCAGAGGCCGTCAGGTCGAAGCGCGCAAGCGTGAGGAGAGCGAGCAGGATGCCAAGGGCGGCGGGCGCGGCGCGCCGTACGGGTGCGGCGCGCCCGACTGGGCGACCTAGAGCCCCCTCGCTCACGGGTGACGAGAGCTCGACCCCGGGCGCTATCCCGCGTCGAGCACACTCGCCCGCAGGAAGCTCGAGAACCGCCTTCGCCCCCCGTGAGGCGCTGACGCGCCACGGAGCTACATTCTCCGAGATCTTGATTACACGCATATCGCGGTCGACGAAGGCGACATCGATCGGGAACCGCATGAAGGCGGTGTGGACGCTGGCGGCCGGCCGCAACAGGAGACCCTCTCCGGAAGCAAGGTCTCGGCGCCCAAGAAGGCCCTTCATCCGCGTGAGGGGTGTGTCCGCGATGAGACAGCTTCCACACAGCTCCTCGCCGCCCGCTGTTACGACCGCCGCCCGCAAGGTCAGCTGCCGGCAAGCGTCTTCGTCACGTTGACCATTGCCGGGTAGAGGACCACGATGAAGATCGTGGGTAGGATCAGGAACGCAAGCGGAAAGAGGATCTTGATCGGCGCTTTGTGGGCTCGCTCCTCAACGATCTGCTTCCGCCGCTTGCGCAGGTCCTCGGCGAGCCCCCGCATGATCTGGCTGATCGAGATGCCGAGTGATTGACTCTGTGTGACCGCTCGGATGAGCGAGCGCGTAGCCGGGGCGTCGCAGCGGTTGACCAGGTTTCTTAATGCCTGATCAATCGTGAGACCAAGTCCGTATTCGCGCAGCGCGAGGGCGAGCTCGTCGCCGAGGGGGCCGGTCATGCGGCCGGCCGATCGCTGTAGAGCCGCCGAGAGACCGAGCCCCGCCTCGAGCGTGACGACGAGGAGGTCGATGAGCTCCGGCATCTCGACCTCTATGCGCTCCAGGCGACGGCGGGCCCTCGCCTTGAGCAGAAACACAGGCAGCATCCAGCCGATGAACCCCGTGTACGCGCTGGCGCCGATGGCCGCCGGCGGCCACAGGCCTCCACCGAGCGTCGTCCAGAGCAATGTGACGGACATGACGAGCCCGGCCAGTACGCGGTACCCCATGAACGTGCTCGGCGAGGTGCGATAGATGCCCGCCGTGATCAAGAGCTTCCGCACCTCCTCCAAGCGGCGGCCTCCGCCGCCGAGCTTCTCGCCCAGGCCTGCGGCGATCGTCCTCGGAAGACCAAGCTTTTCCTCGTCCGCGCCGACGGCGGCAGGCCCGTCTGAGAAGCCATAGCTCTGGATCTCCGCGAGGCGCTCGGCCGCGCGCATACGCGGCAGGAAAGCCGCACGCGCGAGTAGCGCCAAGCCCGCTCCGACGGCGACGGCGACTATGAGGGTGCCGATGAGGAGCACGGCGATCTCCTAGACCTCGAACTCCACGATCCGCTTGATGATGAGGGACCCCACGGTGATCATCCCGAGGCCGACACCGATGAGGACTAGGCCCAGGGTAGTGGTGAAGAGGGGTTCGACGAAGGTGGGGTTGAGCAGCAGCAGCACAACCAAGACCATGGCGGGGAGCATGCTCAGGATCCACCGAGTGAGCCTTCCCTGCGCGGTGAGAGTACGGACCAACCGCCTCAGTTCCTCTCGCTCGCGAACGGTTCTGATTACCTGCTCCAGCGTTTCGGCCGCGTTCGTACCCGACTCGCGCTGGAGCTCGGCGACAGTGGCGACCTGCTCCATGTCGCGGCTGCGCATGCGGACTGCGATTCGTTCGAGCGCCTCGTCAAGCGGCGCGCCGAGCTCGACGTCCGTCGCGACACGGCGGAACTCGCGACGCGTCGGCTCGGGGGCGTCGTCGACGACTGCGGTCATGGCACCGGAGAGGCTCAGGCCAGCCCGGAGAGCTCCTGCGACCACGGCGAGGTGATCGGCAAGCTGCTCAGCGAAGCGCCGCCGCTCTCGTACCGCGCGGAAGCGCACGATCATCCAGACGATCGGCGGAACGAGGACGGTGGGAGCGAGGATTAGCAACGGGAGCGACGTAGAGGCCGCGAGCAGTGCACCCAGGGTCAGCGCGCCGGCGAGGCCCGCCATGACCGTCCGGCCCGGGGTCCATCCGAAGTTGGCGATCTCATAGTCCAGGTGGAACCGCCGCCACCAGCTCGCCCCCGAAAGCCAGCGATCGGCCAGGCGGGCGAGCCCTCCCTCGTTCGGCCCTTCTCCATCCTCCTCATCGTCGGCCTCGGTGAATAGCGCGACCCGCTCGCGAACGCTCTCCCGCCTTCCCGACAGAAGAAGCGTTACCGCCACCCCCACCAATGCAGCGACGACGAAGGCGGCTACGAGTCCGGCGACGGGGGAGACCAAGGGGCTCCCTGGGGCCGTCGCCTGTTCGGCCGCGAGAGGCGTAGAGGCGACGGTGGCCGAGGGCGCCAAGACAGCGACGGTGATCGCGACGCCGACCGCCCGAGCGATGCGCCTCATCGTCCCAGTCCCGCGGGAGCCCGCGAGCGTCCGTTCGCCGAGAAGAGGTCGAGCGGCAGCGGCACGTCGGTCTGCTCAAACTTCTCGATGAAGGCTGGGCGGAGGCCGGTGGCACCGAGCTGCCCGACGACTGCGCCATCGGAGGTGATGCCTTCCTGGCGGAACTTGAATATGTCCTGGAGGGTGATGATGTCTCCCTCCATGTGCTGGACCTCGCTGATGGCAGTTACCCGTCGCGAGCCATCGCGCATTCGCTCTAGGTGCACGATCACGTCGAGCGCCGAGGAGATCTGCTGGCGTAGAGCGGTGACCGGCAGGTCATAGCCCGCCATCATCATCATGGTCTCGAGGCGTGAAAGAGAGTCGCGGGGGGTGTTTGCATGAAGCGTGCAGAGCGAGCCGTTGTGGCCCGTGTTCATACCCTGGAGCATGTCGAGCGCCTCCGCGCCTCGCACCTCTCCCACGATCAGCCGGTCCGGCCTCATTCGCAGCGAGTTGCGAACGAGCTCGCGGATCGTCACCTCTCCCTCGCCCTCGACGTTCGACATGCGGGTCTCGAGCCGGAGGACATGGCTCTGGTGAAGCTGGAGCTCGGCGGTCTCCTCGATCGTCACGATCCGGTCCGAGGGTGGAATGGCCGCCGACGCGATGTTCAGGAGCGTGGTCTTGCCGGAACCGGTGCCGCCGGAGATGAGGACGTTGAGCTTGGCCTTGACGCAACGGTCGAGGAAGTCGGCCGTCTCATGCGTCAGCGTCGACATGTTGACGAGGTCGTCTATCTGGAGCCGACGCTTCGGAAAGCGGCGGATCGTCATTAGCGGCCCCGTCAGCGACAGCGGCGGCAGTACCGCATTCATCCGGCTCCCGTCGGGCAGGCGCGCATCCACCATTGGTCGCGACTCGTCGACGCGGCGGCCAGCCTGCGCCACCATCTTCGTGATGATTCGCCGTAGGTGAGACTCGTCGATGAACCGCACGCCGGTCTCGTATAGGCGGCCCTGGCGCTCGATCCAGACCTCCGCGGGACCGTTCACCATGATCTCCGTGACCGAGTCGTCGTTAAGAAGCCGCTCGAGGGGCCCGTGACCGAGCACGTCGTCGGCGATGTCGCGGGCCAGCGTGCCACGGTCGGCTCGGGAGATGCCGCTCTCCTGCTCGAGCTGCTCTTCGATGTCCGCCTCGACGCGGGAGCGCAAGACGTTCCCCTCCGCCCCGGTGTTGAACAGCTTCGGACCGAGGCCGTTGATCACCGCTTTGTGCACGCGGTCCTTGACCTCGGCGAACGGGTCGGTCGTCGCATGCGGGGGCAGAGCGCCGTCGGCGAGACGTTCGGCGAGCTCCATCAGCGTCGCCACCGCCCGAAGAAGCCGCGCGGCGGCTCGCTCGCGCTCGGCCGCTCGAGGTAGCCGTCGGCCACGGATCGCAGCGAGCGGCCAGCAGCCGAACGGGGGTGCGCGAGGACGATCGGGCTAGCGTCGTTGACGGAGCGCGGGATGTCCCGGTGGCTCGGCACGAGGACGTCCGGCAGGCGGCCGGTGATCGACTCGGCATCCTCGCGCGTGATTCCGACGCCACTGTCGGCGCGGTTGAGCACAAGCTTCACGCGCCGTGGGTCGAACCCCATCCTGTCGAGCGTCTCGAGCCCAATCTTCGTGTTCTTCAGTGACAGCGAGTCGAGCATCGCGACCATGCAAACGTCGCTCGAGGCGTCGACGGAGGCGATCACCTCGGGGGTGAAGCCGGGCGGGGTGTCGACGATGATCCAATCGTCGCTCTGCCTGAGAACGGTATAGAGCTCTTGAAGGAGGCCGACGCTGATCGCGCTCGCCTGGTCGGGTCGCGCGGGGGCGAGCAGGACGCGGGCACCAGACGGATGCTCGACGAGGTAGGAGGCGAGCTTTTCCTCGTCGATGGAGCCGCCGGACGTGGCAAGGTCGTAGATGGTCTTGGCGGGCGGGATGCCCAACGCGAGCCCGACGTCTCCGAACTGGAGATCGAGGTCGACTAGCGCCACCCGCTCCCCGCCCTGAGCCAGCGACAAAGCGAGGCTGCACGAGACGAGCGTCTTGCCAGCGCCGCCTTTGGGTCCCACCACCGTAACCATCCGCCCCTGCGTCGCGCTCTGGCTACGGACCGACCGGTTGCGGCGGGCCATTGTCTTCTCGAGCGCCGTGAGCACCTCGTTCGAGACGTGCTCCCTGGCCGCCGGGGACGCGCCCCCGCTCGTTTCAGGCAGGGCCACCACGTCCTCGGCGCCGGCCGCGAATGCGCGCGACATGTAGCCATTGGCCGAGACCGGGTGAAGCACGATCACGGGTCGATCGGGGTGCTCGCGGGAGAGATCCTCGATGAACGCGAGAGCTTGGTCGCTCCGGTCGGAGCACGCCAGCAGCACGATGTCGACGGGCTCTCGCTTCAGCGCGTCTTCGACTTGTCCGAGCCCCTCGACAATGCCGGCGAGCTCGACGGAGCTGTCGGCCGGCAGGACCGCCTCGACCGTGTCGCGGTCGACTCCGTCCTCCAGCCCGACGAGCGCCCTGACAGACCCGATCATCGCCCTCTCCTCGCGGAGTCGCCCCTCTTAGGAGATGCTGGCGGCCGGACAGATGCCCGGGAGCGAGCCCCCAAGGGCGGACGGAGGACCAGCCACAGGCGCTTTTCACTGGCAGCCGCTGCTATCGCGGCCGTCTCGCCGTCATCTACCCTGAGCGTCACCGTCTGGCGGGTCCCGGAGCCTCCGAGACCGCCGCCCTTCACCTCCGGCTCGACTCGCAGCACCAGGGCCTCGCGGCTAAGTACCCGGCCCAGACGCGCCGCCTGTGCTCCACTCGCGCCACCGGCCGCTGCACTCGGGCCGCCGGCCGCACGAATGACGTCGACTCGATCGCCGTAGCGGACTTCGCTCGTCATCCCGCGTGCGGCATCGACGGGAACGGTGATTGCGCGCTGGTAACGAGCCAGGCGGGATGGGGCGGTACCCGCTGCGTGCTGGAAGTCGCGCTCGTCGAGCTGGTGGCCGGGATAGAGCTCCCGAAGGGTGATCAGATGAACCATCCTGTTCGGGTCGACGATGCCGTCACCCTTGAGTTCGGACCTCCGGACGGTCGCCATGCGATACGCCTTCTCGTCGAGAATGAGCTGACCCGACGTGCCTCGCGGGATGACCGTCCTTGCGACGAGTACTTGGACGCGGTCCGAGCCGATCAGAGCAGTTCGGTACTGCTGAAAGAAGACGACCAATACAACGGCGGCGATAAGCCCGATACCGGCGGCGAGGGCGATCGTCCCTCGGCGGGTTGCGAGCGGATTGCGCCGCCTTGACGAGCCGGGCCGTGAGGGGGTGGAGGCGGTTGGCTGGAGCATGTTCGCGTTCTAGGCGGCGGTCTCGTGATTCGTCTTGGTCGACATCAAACTCTTCTCCATCCTCAGGGCTTTTACGCAGGCGTGCAGCCGTCCGGGTTGTCATCGGCGGAGTACTTGCTGGGGGCTTTCTCGGTCCTCATCGTCGTCGACCCTACGATCGGGCTGACCGTGCCCTCCTCGATCCCGAATTGCGCGAGAATGGGCAGCCAGTGGTAGTCGAATGAGGCCTTGACGTTAACGGGGGGATGGGGATCATCTTCGGTGGATTTTCCAGGGAAGACGCACACACGGCCGTCGCTCAGCAGCTCGGGTCCGACGCCCGTGGCCAGGATCGAGTCTTGAAGCGTAGGCTCAGCGGCAGGGTTGTCAGGATCGCGCACCTGAGCGGCGTTCCAAGCGCGTTCACAGAACGGCAGGGGCGGGTCGGGCCTCGGAACGCATGGATTCTTATCGACCGCCGCCCATCTTGTTCCCACGCCGGTCATCTCGGTCAACTGATTCTTATAGTTGAAGGCCACGCCGAACTGGACGAGCAACACGATGAGGCCCATAAAGAGCATCGCGACCAGCGCAAACTCGACGAGCGCCTGGCCGCGCTCGAGCCCGCCCGGCGAGCGCCTGTGCGCGTTGACGTGCGAGGCGAGCGAGGCGGTCACCCGAGCGAAGCGCGTGGGCCCGTCGTGTGCTCGTCGGGCGGTGTAGGCACGGTGGTGCATCTGTGAGAAGCAATAGATGGCGCTTGCGGGCTGGCTGGTTCGGATGGCGCTTGCGGGCTGGCTGGTTCGGGTTCGGGCCGAGGTCTGTCGAGGTGGGCGTAAGGTGCAGCGGCCCTCCTCGCGCCGACCCGCCTTCTAGCCCTCTCGGGTAGGTGCCGGGTCGGCGACGCGGAGGAG
>Ga0126307_10003904_pt1 | contig 10277 bp, 9 predicted proteins | sample Plot28_FD_89955 | JGI IMG/M metagenome (GOLD analysis project Ga0126307, IMG submission 89955) | Serpentine soil microbial communities from UC McLaughlin Reserve, CA, USA - Plot28 | ecosystem: Environmental > Terrestrial > Soil > Grasslands | place: USA: UC McLaughlin Reserve, Lake County...
CATCGAAGTCCGCCTGCTCTTCAGCGATCCGCAAGAGACCAGTTCGGTGGGAAAGCTGAAGAACATGATCGCCGGCTACGCCGCCAGCTCCTACGATGTGATCGTCTTCAGCGACTCCGACGCCTTTGTGCCGTCGAACTTCTTGCGAGAGACGGTAGCGTGCACCGAGAGCCCGAAGATAGGGCTCGGCTTTGGCGCCCCGGCGTACCAGGGCGCGGAGAACTGGGCCGCCGCCTTGATGAGCGTGTGCGCGAACTCGTTCGTTCTGCGGTTGGCGTCCATGTGCCTCTTCGGGGCGTTCGACGGGGCCGTGGGCACCGCGATGGTGGCGCGTAAAGAGGTGATCGAGCAGATAGGAGGCCTCGAGCAGTTCGGGCGCCAGGTGACCGACGACCTCCCGCTCGCCAGGGCGATATGCCATGAGGGCTTCCGTATCCACCTCTTGAAGCAGCCCGCGCAGGTCGTCAACCGCCGGTACGGCTTTAAGAGGTGGTGGTCGCACCTTCACCGTTGGATGGTGATCATCCGCCACTACTGGCCGAGGAACTTCCTCATCACGGGAGTAGTGGATCTCGCCCCCTGGTGGGCTCTCTTCTACCTCGCCCTGACACTGGCCAGTGGCCACGACGCGTATCCTGAAATCTTCCTGCTGGCGACCGTCCTGGGTGTGTCCGTGATCTCGGCCGCGGTGATTAACATGAGATTCGTCAGGGACGAGGGCTTCTGGCGCTACCTGTGGATCATCCCCATGCTCGAGTTCTTGAGGCTCCCCCTCCTGGCCTACAGCAGCGTGACCAGCGAGATCGTCTGGCGAGGAAGGAGGCTCCACATCAATCCCGATTGCACGACCACGGTCGTGGCCGAATACGCCGAGGAATGGACCGAATGAAGACTTCCCGGGCCGACAAGATTCGTCTCTTCCTGGTCGATCGGCTGTATACGAGCTTCTACGGGATGGCCGCCGACGAGTGGATCAGGATGCTCCGGAAGCACGGCTTCGCCGTGGATGCTCCTTACCTACCCCGTGCGGCGCTAATGACCCTGACCAGCGCCCTGACCTCCCTGGTGGCGGCTTACGAAAACAGGAAGTACGGTCCCAAACTCGCGGATGTGGAGGTCAGACATCCCCTGTTCATCCTGGGGCACTGGCGGAGCGGCACGACGCACTTGCACAATCTGCTCGCCCGGGACGAACAATTCGCGTACCCCAATGTGTGGCAGGTGCTCAACCCGCACACCTTTCTCTCCACCGAGCGGTACTCGGCGATCATGCAGCTGGCTGCCCCGAGGACGCGTCTCATCGACAACGTAGCCTTCGCGCCCAACGTCCCCCTCGAGGACGAGTTCGCGACAAGCGGCACCTTGTGCTCGCCATGCGTCGGATGGATCTTCCCCCGGTGGGCTGGCTACTACGACAGGTACCTCACCTTCCGAGCCGTCCCTGAAGAGGAGGTAGACCGGTGGAGAGCGTCCCTCGTGCTGCTCTGCAAGAAGCTGACCTGGAAGTTTGGTCGGCCCCTCGTCCTCAAGTCGCCGCCACACACGGGCCGCATAGCGTTGCTCCTCGAGATGTTCCCCGACGCGCGCTTCGTGCACATCCATCGCAACCCCTTCGCTGTCTTCCGGTCGGCCAGGCGATGGATTCCGGTCATGGAGCGGGCCAGTTGTCTCCAAAAGCCGCGCTCGCCGCAGGAGATCGACGCCTGGATTATCGGGCGCTACAAGGCCCTCTACAACGCCTTCTTGGAGGAGAAGGATCTCATCCCCAAAGGCCACTTCCACGAGATCCGCCTCGAGGACCTCGAGAGAGACCCGGTTGGGGAGATACGTAGACTCTACGAAGGCCTCGGCATCCCCGGCTTCGAGGCGTTCCGGCCTTCGCTCGAAGACTACGTGGGCGCCGGAGCGGGCTACCGCAAGAACGAGTACCAGGAGCTTCCCCCGTCGCTGCGCGCAGAGATCTCACAAGCCTGGAGGCGGAGCTTCGAGGAGTGGAACTACCCTTGCGATTGAGTGCTGTTCAAAGAACGGGGCGCGCGAGATCCCATGCCCGGCCCTGGACGCCTCCACCGGCCGTGCCGGCGCTAGAAAAAGACGAAGTCCACGTGTGGCGCGTGGACGTGGGGTCAGCTTACGCTCGCCGGGAAGTGTTGTGGGGCATCTTGGACGGCGACGAACGGCAGAAGGCCGCCGACTTCCTCTTCGAGGGGGACAGGGAGCGGTTCGTCGTCTCCCGAGGGGTGCTGCGAGTCCTTCTGGGGCGTTACCTGCGCCGGGCCCCCGGCAGTCTTGGCTTCGGCTACAATCTCTACGGGAAACCTCACCTGGCCGGCGACTTGGGAATCTGCTTTAACACGTCCCACTCGCACGGTCTGGTACTCCTCGCCTTCGCCTGGGGCAGAGAGGTCGGCGTGGACATCGAGCGCGTGCGGGCCGATCCCGGCCTCGAAGGGATCGCGGCCAGCTGCTTCTCTCCCCGGGAGCTCGCCACGTTCCACTCGCTCAGGAGCGACCTACGCGAGAGAGCGTTCTTCGCCTGTTGGACGCGGAAAGAGGCCTTCGCGAAGGCCGTGGGCAGAGGGCTCGCACTCCCCCTTGACCGTTTCGACGTTACCTTGGCCCCTGGTGAGCCGGTGAGGCTGCTCGACACCAAGGGAGTTCCGCCCGAACCAACGAAATGGACGCTACAGGAACTGGTCCCCGGCCCCGGCTACGCCGCCGCCCTGGCCGTCGATGGGACTGGCTTGCGGCTATCATGCTGGCAGGAGCCGGACGGATTCTGTTGCGACGAAGCGGGCAGTGAGCAGTCCTCACCTGATACGGAAGCCGGCTGAAGGATTACGTCCCTGGTGGATCAATCTCCCGAATCCCGTATAAATGATCCAAGGGGCTAGGCCGCGGAGAGAAGGAATCCCAGAAGAATCCCGAACAAGCTCCCGAGGACGATGAGCAATAGGAGCGGCAGCGCGGCGATGGTCGCGGCCCTCTGATAGGTCGTGGAGTGGACCTCCTGAAAACCGAACGCACACAGGTACAGTCCATACAGGCCGACCAGGACGTTCAACAAGGGTACCCAACCCAGCACTTGTACGGCGTAAGCGTAGGACACGACCCTGAAGGTACCTTCCAGGCCGGCGTTGTTCGCGCGGGCGAGAAGCAAGACGAGGAGATGGTAGACGCCGGTAATTATCACCAATCCGATCATACCGTAAACGAAGGCGTAGATCACATCAAAGAGCAATCCTGTTTCCGTAGCTAGGAACTGCATTCCAGGAACTCCGCGTGTAAGCACGCCGAAGACCCCGCTGAAGATAGCACCGATCAGGGTGCATGTCGCGGCGAAGATCAAGGGGTTCACGAAGCCCCTACGATAGGAGATGTCGCGAAAGAAGGCTCTCGGCGGAAAGAGCACCCTCGGGAAGGTGGTCAAGAAACTGCGCAAGGGATCCGAGTAGTCGAACCATGCTTCGCCGGGCCTACGGGGTCTACTATCCGAGCTCGTCCCTGTGTTGAAATCCACACTAATCCTCCCCTTTTGCGTACAGCCGCCTCTAGAGCAAGAGCCGCTTCGGTCGATCCCTACCCCCGACGTCCAGGATCGATCTAAACACGTTTCTACGTGGGGTTTGTCTCGAGCGCCTCCTCGACACGACGGTACAGGCCGGCGGCGAGTCCCTCCGGTTCTGAGGAACGTTCGGCCAGAATCTCGGCGACGCGGTGGGTCTCGTTCTCGCCTGCTATCTCGAAGGTGAGGACCACGGGCTCGGCGTCATCGAGGCCGAGCTCCTGGGCGATGGCCAGCCTGACTTCCGAGGCTTCGCGGCCGGTCTTCGCCGAGATCTCACGGCCCATGACCTCGGGGTCGAGCTCCTGACAGATTTCTATACCGCCTCCCAGGCGCCGTTCCCACCACCAAGGGGCGGCCACGCCGGTGAAGCTTTCGTTTACGAGGGCCGTCGCGCCATCGGCGAGTAGTTCGTTGAGATGTTCGGGCATAGAGAATTTATACCAGCTACGGACTTACCCGCGGGGGTCCACTACTATACAATGCGACGAGGGAAGGAGTTGTTGGATGCTTCTGGTAGGCGACTCGATGACCCGCGAGATCGTGACGCTCGCGCCGGATGAGACGGTGGGTACTGCACTGGCCCTGTGCCGGGAGAGGCGCATCAGACACCTCCCCGTCCTCTCGGAGGGGAGGCTCGTCGGGATAGTCTCGGACCGGGACCTGCGCTCGGCAACCCCGGCGTTCGGGGAGCCGGAGCGGGCGGCGGCCCTGCAAAAAGTCCTGGTCGAGGACGTGATGGCGGACGATGTGATCTCCGCCCTCCCCGACGACCCTATAGAGCAGGCGGCGAACACGATGCGGGAACGCAGGATCGGTTGTCTACCCGTGGTCGAGAGCGGGGAGCTGGTCGGCATCATCACCGCCTCGGATGTAATGAAAGCCCTGGTCTACCTGGTCGGCGCCAACGAGCCGGGGAGCCGCATGGAGGTCGCGGTTCCCGACAGGCCGGGGTCCCTGGCCGGAGCGGCCGGCGTCTTCGGGATGTGCGGCATAAACATCGTCAGCGTGGCGATGGGGCCGACCAGAGAACCCGAGGAAGAAGGCTCGGTCAGGGAACGCATCGTCGTGTTTCGGGTAGACACCATCGACACTTCCGAAGCGGTCAGATACCTGGAGGAGGCCGGATACTCCGTCCTTTGGCCGCCGAAGGCGTGAGCGGCCGGGCCGCCATCGTCCACGACCTGGCCCTGGAGGACTACGGCTTCGGCGGTGACCATCCGTTCGATCCGCTGCGCGTCAGGCTCGCCCTCGAACTCTGCGAAACCCTCGGGCTGCTCGAAGATTACGCCTTCGTCTCCTCCGGTCCCGCGACCGACGAAGACCTGACGACGGTCCATAGCCTCACCTACGTGCGCATGGTCCAGAAGGCAGGGGGAGGCTCGAGCCCGCTCTCCGACCTCCTGGACTACGGTCTCGGGACCCCGGACAACCCCGTCTTCCCCGGCATACACGAGGCCTGCGCCCGCGTGGTAGGTGGTGTGCTCGCCGCGAGCCGGCTCGTGATGGCCGGTGAGGCGGACCACGCCATGTGCATCTCGGGCGGACTGCACCACGCCATGCGTTCGAGGGCCAGCGGCTTCTGCGTCTACAACGACGCGGGCGTCGCGATCTCCCGCCTCAAAGAGGAGCATCCCGGCATCCGCATCGCCTACGTCGACACCGACGCCCACCACGGCGACGGTGTGCAGTGGATGTTCTACAGCGACCCTGACGTCCTGACCGTCTCGATGCACGAGTCGGGGCGCTATCTCTTCCCCGGTAGCGGTGGGATCCAGGAGAGGGGCCGCCACGACGGCGTCGGCTACTCCGTGAACGTGCCGCTCGAGCCCTTTACGGACGACGAGTCCTGGATCTCCTGCTTCGAGGCCATCGTCCCCGAGGTTCTTCGCGCCTTCGACCCCGACCTGATCCTCTCCCAGAACGGATGCGACGGCCATGCCCTCGACCCGCTGACCCACCTCTCGGCAACGACCCGCTTCTACGAGCACGTCCCACGACGGGTGCACGACCTCGCCCACGAGCTGTGCCGTGGCCGCTGGGTCGCCACGGGCGGTGGGGGCTACGACATCTGGCGCGTCGTACCGCGCGCCTGGACGGCGCTCTGGGCCGCCGTCTCCCACCAAGAACTGCCCGAAATAGTGCCCGAAGACTGGCTCTCGAAATGGAGCGAGAAGAGCCCGGTCGGACTGCCGCCTCTCGTGCGCGACGCCCCCGAGGATTATCCTCCCAGAGCGCGTGCCGCGAAGATAGCCGAACGTAACCTTCGCACCGCTGAAGAGGTCGTCGATACGGTATTGCCCGGCCTGCAGTAGGACAGATGGGGTTGCGATTCCGACTCCGTCGCGGTATTTTGCCCCTAGTGACCTGTTCGGCGATCCGGAGATGACAGTGCGAAGCATACCAACGTTGCATAGCGTAGCGATCCCTACCGCCTCTTCGACCGAGACGAAGCCGGGGATAGAGATAGAGCGCAGCGTAACCCAGGAGCCCCCTTACAAGGTCATACTGCACAACGACGACTACACACCGATGGAGCACGTCGTCGCCGTGCTGCAAAAAGTGATCCCGCGCATGTCCGTAAAGAGGGCCGTGGACATCATGATGGAGGCCCACACCAAGGGTAAAGCCGTCGCCACCAAGTGTCACAAAGAGCTCGCCGAGCTTTACCAGGACGGGCTCAACAACGAGGGCCTCATCTCCACCATCGAACCTGATTAATGCAGTTTGCAACGCAAACGCGGCTTCAGGATTTCTCCGCAGTCGGAGCCGGGGTGTACCGCCCTGATGGTCCACAGGTGCGACGAGATGCAGCTAAGGAGCTGCGTCAGCTAACGAGGCGTTGGGAACCGCGCAGTACGCCGGTATGATCGCACAGAGGTGTTTAGCCAAGGGACCCAACGTGACTCCTCTCGAGATCATCCGTCAGGCGCAGGCTGACACGCTCCTCGACGAAGATGGCAGCTTGGTCACGTTGGAGCTCCTTCCCGGCCTCTCCGACGCAGAACTGCAGGACTTCGCCGACCGGGCGCCGTGCCGCGTTCCGCCGGAGATCACGGAGTTGCTCGGCGCGTGCAGTGGCTTGTGCGGAACCCTCGAACAGGTCGAATTTACGGGCCGGGATCTCATGTTCGCGTTCGAAGTGGTATTTCCATACGGTCTTCCGATCGCGGCGGATGGCTACGGCAACTTCTGGGTCGTCGATCTACTTCCCTCTACCACGACGTGGGGTCCGATCTATTTCGCGTGCCACGACGCGCCCGTGATCCTTTACCAGGCCGATTCACTGGAGCAGTTCCTCATCGAGTTGTTCCGCATGTTCGAGCCGCCGCAAAGGAGCCTTATCCACGACGTTCACGAGGACCGGCTGGCCTGTGTGTGGCGGACGAATCCCGGGGTTCTCTCCTACGAACAATGCCTCCGGTCGGAGGATCAGGTCCTCTCGGCCTTCGCGCGCGAGCTCGACGAGAGCTTTCAGATAATAGACCTGCGGCGGGCGAGACCGGGCGATGGGTTTCCTGGGGTCGCTACGGTCCCGGGACCCTGAACAAACGTTTCGGTACGCATCCGGTGTTCGCCTACCAGAAGCCGAAGAGCATCATTTCCCGATTCTTCAAGGGCGCAGATCGATAAGGCGCCTTTGCCCGCACCACGTCTTGTGTAATATGCAGAGGGCGAACGATCGACGATAGCCGGAGCTCCCGTGCGTCGACAGACGATGGGTTTCTTCGGTAGGAGAGAAGGGGAACTGAGCGATCTGATCTTTCTCGGGACTGGTGACGCGCTGAACCCGGAGCGGGCTCAGACCAGCCTGGCCGTGCCGCTCTCTGGCGGCGAGACGATGCTGATCGACGCCTCGAGCGGTACCGTGCTGCTCAGACAACTCGCGGCCGCTGGCATCCCGCTCGAATCCGTGCGCCATCTCTTCGTCAGCCACCGCCACTTCGACCACATCGCCGGGCTGGCTCCCCTTCTAACCGCCCTGGCAGCCGTCCCGGAAGCCTCGCTTACCGTCCACGCCGCGCCCGAGACGCTCCGCGCGCTGCGAGGCTATCTCCAGCTAACGATCCCCGGGGTAGAGGGCTGGTTGGGGAAGCGTCTTGGCTGGCAAGAGCTGGTTCTCGGCGAGCCTACCGGGGTGGGAGAGACGGAGATCCTCCCCTTCGCCATGGACCACGGCCTCGAATGCGTGGGCTTCCGCGTCGCCAGGCCGGATTCCGTCGCCGTCCTCGCCGTCGATACCCGTCCGAGCCCCGTGATCGTCGAGAGGACGGGCGGGGCAAACTTGCTCGTCCACGATACGTACGGGCCGGAGAGCACAGCCGAAAGGGCGCACGCCGTGGGACATTCGACTGCGACCGAGGCGGGTAGAGCAGCCCGCGCCGCCGGCGTGCAGCATCTCGTTCTCACCCATCTACGCTCCAGCCAATTCGTCGACCCGGAGGCGTTGGTCATCGAGGCCGGAGCCGCGTTCGGAGGACCGGTCCATGCGGCGCAGGACCTCGACATCTATGAATTCTGAAGGCGCCGTGCCTGAGGGTTGCGTCCTCTGGCACGACGAGCTTTCAGCCATCAGCCTTCAGCCGAAACAAGAAGCTGAGAGCTGATCGCTGAGTGCTGACTGAGCGAGGTGCGGAAGGTCGATCCTTCCGCACCTCGCTCAATGCGAGGCCGGTTGAATAACTTTGTAGGGCTAGTTATGATCTGGATACCAGGTTCTATTCCGTTGCGAGTGAGGCGTCGAAGATGGACTGTCCCAACTGCCAGATGGCCAACCCTGAGGGGGCGAGGTTCTGCCTGAACTGCGGCGAGCGGCTCGATGCCCCGGTCCGGGTCGATGGCGAACGCAAGTACGTCACGGTGCTCTTCGCCGACGTGGTCGACTCGACCGGGCTCGGTGAGCGGCTAGATCCCGAGCAGGTCGCCGAGATCATGAACGGCGCCTTCGCCTTCCTCAATGCGTCGGTCAAGAGGTACGGCGGGACGGTAGCGAGGTTGCTGGGCGACGCGATCCTGGCGTTTTTCGGCGCTCCGGTCGCGCACGAGGACGACGCCGAACGCGCGGTACGTGCAGGTCTGGACATCCAGGCGGCGGCCCGCGAGTACGCCGAGGCGGTCAGGCGGGACTACGGGGTCGCCTTCGGCGTGCGCGTCGGGATCAACACGGGGCTAGCGGTGCTCGCCGCCGTCGGCGACGAGATCAGGGCAGAGTACACGGCGATGGGCGACACCACGAACGTCGCCGCCAGGTTGCAGAGCGTCGCCGAACCAGGAACCGTGCTTATCAGCGCCGATACCTATCATCTCGTCAAGCAGCTCTTCGAATTACGGCCGCGTGGCGGCGCGATGGTCAAGGGCAAGTCCGCGCCCATCGTGACCTATGAGGTGCTCGCCCCCAGGGCCGTCCCAGGCAAGGTACGAGGCCTCGAAGGATTGGCCTCTCCGCTGGTAGGCCGCGCCGCCGAATTCAAGCATCTGGATGACAAACTGAATGAGGTACGCGAGGGGCGCGGCGCGTTCGTGGCGGTGATCGGTGAAGCAGGGTTGGGCAAATCGCGACTTATGGCAGAGGTAAGCGAGTCTGCGAAGTCCGGGCCCCAGGTGGCGTGGCTCGAAGGGCGGGCGCTCTCCTACGGGCAGGCCGTCACCTATTATCCCTGGCGGCAAGTGGTCCGCCAGTCTATCGGCGCCCAGGAGGGTGAGGCGCCCGAAACCGTGCGCGAGAGGCTGCGTGGTGGCGGCGCGACCCAAGGCGACCTCCCGTTTCTGGAGGTGCTGCTCTCCGTCGAGGGCGAACAGGCGAAAAAGGCGGTTGCCGGCCTGGAAGGCGACGCACTGGCCGACCGCATCACCGGGGCGATGCGGGGCTACCTGAGTACCCGTGCCGACCTGATGACGACGGTTATCGTGCTCGACGACTTGCACTGGGCTGATACCGCGTCGCTCGATCTCTTGCTGAGCGTAGCCGGCCTGGTGGAGGACCTGCCGATCCTCATCATCTGCCTGTTACGGCCGGACAAAGACGCGCCGAGCTGGCCGGTCCTCGAGAATGCGCGGGAGAAGCTGGGCGATCGCTACACCGAGATCGTGCTCGAGCCGCTCGACGCCGCGCATGCGCAGGAACTGCTCGGCAACTTGCTCCACATCGAGGACTTGCCCGAGAGCGTGCGTGCTCTGGCCCTGAAGAAATCGGAGGGTAATCCGTTCTTCCTCGAGGAAGTGTTGCGCACGCTCATCGACTCCGAATACATCGTCCAGGAGAACGGTCACTGGCGTGCGATACGGGAGATCGTCAACGTCTCCATCCCTGACACGCTCTCCGGAGTGCTTAGCGCCCGCATCGACCGTCTACCGGAGGATACCAAGCACGTGGCCCAGACCGCGGCCGTCCTGGGCCGCATCTTCGCCCACCGCGCGCTGGTGGCGACCTGCGCGGCGGCGCCGGCGGCCGAGCGCATCGATGATGTCGAGCCTCACCTGGGCGTCCTGACCTACGAGGAGCTCGTCCGCGAGCGGGTACATGATCCCGAACTGGAGTACATCTTCAAGCACGCCCTGACCCAGGAAGCCGCCTACGAGCTGCTGCTGATCAGGCGCCGCAAGGAACTCCACCGCCGGGCGGGCGAGGTGCTCGAAGAGCTCTTTCAGGGGCAGGACGAGTTGGCGTCGGTGCTGGCCTATCACTTCAGGCTCGGAGAGGAATGGCAGCGCA
>Ga0126307_10003906_pt1 | contig 10276 bp, 8 predicted proteins | sample Plot28_FD_89955 | JGI IMG/M metagenome (GOLD analysis project Ga0126307, IMG submission 89955) | Serpentine soil microbial communities from UC McLaughlin Reserve, CA, USA - Plot28 | ecosystem: Environmental > Terrestrial > Soil > Grasslands | place: USA: UC McLaughlin Reserve, Lake County...
AACGTCTTCGACGCGACCATCGCGGTCGTGGCCGACGAGCACGTGCGCGAGGAGCGCGCCGCCGCCAGGGGCCACACCGCCGTCGCGGAGCGCGCGGGGCGCCAGCTCACGCAGCGGGAGAAGGCGCAGAGAGCGGATTTCGTTGTGCGTAATGACGGCACTCTCGACGAATTGCGCGAGTCACTGTCGGAGGTTCTTGCCAAACTCGTATAAGCCGCGATGAGCTCCCACGCCGGTCGCATCGCTCGACGTCCCTCGCGCGCGCGAGCCCGGCGCCGCCGTCTCATCGCGCTTGGCGTGGCCGGCATCGTCGCCCTCGTGACCGCGCTGGTCCTCGCCGGCGTCGGGCCGCTCGGCGAGGCGGTGCGCGAGATCACCCTGCCGCTCCGCCACGACGACGTGATTCGTCAGCAGGCGGCCCAGAAGGACCTCGATCCGGCTCTGATCGCGGCGGTGATCTACGAGGAGTCGCGCTTCCGCGACCAGACCTCGCACGCCGGCGCTCGCGGCCTGATGCAGATCACGCCGGACACGGCTGACTTCATCGCGAGGCGCTCCGGCGGCGTCCGGTTCGAGCAGGAGGATCTTGCGACGCCGCAGATCAATATCGCCTACGGCGCGTATTTCCTCCGCTTTCTGATCGACCACTACGACGGCAATGAGGTGCTCGCGATCGCCGCGTACAACGCCGGGCTCACGAACGTGGACGGCTGGGTGGCGAAGGCCGGCGGCCCGGACCGCTTCGACACGGCCGAGCACATCCTGTTCCCGGAGACGCGCGCCTACGTCGAGAACGTGCTCGAACGGCGCGCCGAGTACCGCGCGCACTACGCGGACGACCTAGGGCTCTAGGTGTAGCTCCTAAGCCACCCGGGTCACGGCTGACGAACGTGGGCGGGAACTACATCTAGAGGCGCGCGTCTTTCTCCTCAAGTTGGCGGGAACCCGACGCCGGGCTGGCGGCTGCTCCCCCTCACAAGAAAGGTCTGGCTCTGGGACCTTTTCGAGGTCGTACCTAAACACGATCTCGAAGGAAGAGGAAATGAGAAAGCCAACAATCCGCCTCACGTATTCGAACGTGGTGGCGAGCCTCGCGCTCTTCGCGGCGCTCGGGGGCAGCTCGTACGCAGCCGTCGCGATCACCGGCAAGCAGGTGCGGGACAACTCGCTCACCGGGCGTGACATCCACAACGCGTCGCTCACGACGAAGGACGTGCGCGACCAGTCGCTGCTCGCCAGCGACTTCCGCGCCGGCCAGCTTCCCGCCGGGCCGCAGGGCCAGAAGGGCGATCCCGGCCCCAAGGGCGACCCTGGCGCGCGAGGGGAGCCCGGCATCGCCGGGACGGCGCGCGCGTTCGCGCAGATCAGCACAGAGGGGATCGTCGAACCCGGGACCATCTCGAAGGGGCTGCACGGCCTGGGCGGAGACGGCGTCTACTGCATCGTGCCGAACGAGGGATCGGGAATCGATCCCGCGATGACTCCGGCGGTCGTGACTCCCGGGGGGTCGCTGCCCGCACTCGCCGTCGTCTCGCAACACCGTCCTGAGTGCCCTGGTTGGCAGGTCACCGTCTACGAGTTCCTGAGCGTAAACGGCACGCTGACGCCCCAGGTCTCCGGCCGCGGCTTCGATATCGCGGTGCCGTGATGAGCCATCAGACACCATTCCGAGCTCGCGCGATCGGCCCGCTCGCGGCGGCGCTCGTCGCGATCCCGCTGCTGACCGCCGCGCCCGCGCACGCGGGAGTCAGCGCCGGAGTCAACCTGAACATCCTCAAGATCACGGGCGACGGTTTCGGGGACAAGGCGGCGCTGCGCCTCCACCCGGGCGACCCGTCCACGCTCGACGTAGACCTCGATGACGACGGGGACGCCGAGGGCGGCTTTCCGCGGAGTACGTTCGCCAGCATCAAGATCGACATGGGCGGCGGAGCGGACGGCTTCCGGATCGACGAGACGAACGGTGTCTTCACCGACGCCGAGGTCACGCAGATCCTCGGCGGCGAAGGCAACGACGCCCTTACCGGGGGCAGCGCCACCGAGGCGATCGAAGGCGGCGGAGGAGACGATGTCATCGCCGGCGGTCCGGGGTTCGACCAAGTGCGCGGCGGACCCGGGAACGACAAATTCCACTGGACGCCCCTCGACGGCGAGGGGCTGGTGGAGGGCGGCGAGGGCGCGGACACCGTCTTCGTCGACGGGAGCGGCGCCGCCGAGGCGTTCAGCGTCGATCAGTTCCCGGCGCCAGCGGACCAGGACATCCGCATCGGCTACGTCAGCTCCGGGCGCAGCGCGGGCGACAGCGAGCAGCGCCTCCGCGGTGTCGAGCGGCTCCACCTCGACGCCTCCGCTGGGGACGACAGGATCACCGCGTCGCCTGACGTCGGCCGGCTGATCGCGCTCGATATCACGGCCGGGCCCGACGCTGATGGCAGCGGCCCGATCGAGCTCACCGGTGACGACGATGTCGTCGTCGGATCCGACTACGCGGACTTGATTCGGGGTGGCGTGGGTAGCGACGACCTCGACGGTCGCGGCGGCGACGACGCCCTGCACGGCGGGGACGGCAACGACACGCTCACAGGCGGCGCTGGGTTCGACTCGTTGACCGGTGCCGCCGGCGCGGACGTGTTCGGCTGCGACCAGCCCGGCGAGGCACTCGATCCGGCCGCGAACGACGTCGTCCCGGCGCTCTGCACGCCGGCGCCGGCGACGAGCTCGACCGGAGCAACCGCGCCGGCGACGCCGGGGGCCGCATCGGCTCCCGCCGCGGGGGCGCTGCCGGCCGGCTTCCTCGGGTTCGCGAAGCCGCGAGTGCGGCCAACGCGCAAGGGCCTACTCGTCACCCTCGTGAACCTGCACACCGCCGCGATCGACGTCAAGCTCGCCGTGCGGGAGCCGTTCAAGAAGGGCGACAGGCGAGTTGCGGCGCGCTACCGCGCGGTGCGGGCCCACCTCGCGCCGGGCGCGCGGGCCACGCTCAAGCTCCGAGCTCCGGCAGCCCTGCGCAGGTACATCGCGAGCCGGCTGAACCGCGACGGCCGCGTTGTGCGCCGGCCGACCGTGACCGCGACGAACGTCGCGACCGGCGGCTTGCGCCGGCTGCGGCCGCGGCTCACGCTGGTCGCGCGCTGACGAGCGGGCGCGTGGAGAGGAGGGCGGGCGCAAGCCCGCCCTCCTCACGCCGTCGCCTGCTCCTCCCAGGCCGCGTAGGTCTCCTCGACGGCGCGCTTCGCGGCCGCGTGGCGCTCGGTCGCCTCGTGGCTCTTCGCCGGCGTGCTCCAGGCGGACGGGTCCGCCAGCTCGTCCTCGATCCGACGCAGCTCCGCTTCGGCGCTCTCCACGGCGCGCTCGAGCTCGGCGATGCGCCTGACCCGGTTCTTCGACGGCGCAGCGGCCGCCTGGCGCGGCTTCCCGTTGCGCCTGATCGCCCTGGCGCCGCGCTTCCGCTGCGCCGCGCCCTCCGCTTCGGCCTCGCGCCGCTCCTCGCGCACGCGCGAGTACTCGGCCCAGCCGCCCTGGTAGCTGCGCAGCCGGCGGTCCTCGAGGGCGAACGTCCGCGTGCCGACCGCGTCGAGCAGCGCGCGGTCGTGCGAGACCAGTAGCACGCTGCCGTCGAAGCCGGCGAGCGAGTCCTCGAGCGCCTCGCGCGCGTCGAGATCGAGGTGATTGGTCGGCTCGTCGAGGATCAGGAAGTTCGCGCCGGAGGCGACCAGGATCGCGAGTGAGAGCCTGCGCCGCTCGCCGCCGGACAGGCCGTCCATCGGCTTCTCCGCGTCCTCGCCGCTGAACAGGAAGCGGCCGAGCAGCGCCCGTGCCTTGTTGGGCGTGAGCCCCGTGGCGCGCTGCGCCGTCTCCAGCACCGTGCCGCTGGAACCGAGTTCGGATGCGTGCTGCGACAGGTATCCGAGCTGCACGTTGTGGCCGGTTCGAACGCGGCCGCCGTCGAGCTCGCGCCGGCCGGCAAGCGCCTCGATCAGCGTGGTCTTCCCGGTGCCGTTGGGACCGACGAGCGATACGTGCTCGCCCCGCTCCATCCAGAGCTCACCCTCCTCCAGCAGCGTCCGCCCCGGCACCTCCAGCCGGCCGCCCTCGAGCTCGAGAACCACGCGACCCGCACGTTCCGCGCCGCTGAAGTGGAACCCGAGCGTGCGGTTGTCGCGCGGGTCGCGCTCGATCCGTTCGATCTTCTGGAGGCGCTTCATGCGCGACTGCGCCTGGCGTGCCTTCGTCGCCTTGTAGCGGAAGCGCTCGATGAAGCGCTCCATGCGTGCGATCTCCGCCTGCTGCTTCTCGATCTGCTTGCCGAGCTGGATCTCACGCGCGGCGACCTCCTTGCGCCACGCGTGCCAGGGGCCTGGGAAGAAGCGGGCATGACCCGCCTCGAGCTCGAGCACGGAAGTGCCGACCGCCTCGAGGAACCAGCGGTCGTGCGCCACGAGGATCACCGCCGCGTCGAGCTCCACGAGGTACGACTCGAGCCACTCGAGCGAGGAGATGTCCAGGTGGTTGGTGGGCTCGTCGAGTAGCAGCAGGTCCGGATCGCCCGCCAGCGCCCGTGCGAGCGAGGCGCGCGTGAGCTCGCCGCCCGAGAACGTGGACAGCCGCCGGTCGAGCTGCTCGTCGGCGAAGCCGAGGCCGTGAAGCGGGGTGAGCGCTCGAGTGCGCCAGTCCCAGCCCCCGGCGTGCTCGATGCGAGCCTGCGCGCGCGCATACGCGTCCATCACATCGTCGCCCGCGGCCATTCGCAGCTCGAGCGCGCGCAGCTCCTCCTCCAGCGCAACGAGATCGCCGCAGCCCGAGAGCACGTAGTTGCGCAGCGTGAGCTCGCCGCCGCGGGGTGGGCGCTGGTCGTGGAGCGCCACGCGCGTGCCCTTGTCGAACACGAGCTCGCCGCCGTCCACACCCGTCTGGCCGGCCAGCATCCGCAGCAGCGTCGTCTTGCCCGCCCCATTGCGGCCGGCGAGCGTCATCCGGTCTCCGCGCTCGAGCTTGAACGAGACACCCCGGAAGAGCGGCTCGCCCGCTATCCCCTTGTCCAGCGCGCTTGCGATGACGACGGCCATGCCGCCGCCGATGGTAGGCCGTCTACGCGGTACGGCGGGCCGTCTAGGCCGTGGCCGCGCGCATGACGCTGCTCAGGGCGAGGAGGATTCCTACCCCGACGCGAGATGCGCTCAGTACGAGCGCAGGTATGCCAGCACCGCGAGCACTCGCCGGTGGTCCTGGTCGGTCGCGCGCAAGTCGAGCTTCGAGAAGATCGAGGTCACGTGGCGCTCGACCCCGCGCTCCGAGACGTACAGCGCCTCCGAGATGGCGCGGTTCGTCTTCCCCTCGGCCATCAGGCCTAGCACCTCGCGCTCGCGGTCGGTGAGCTCGTCGAGCGGCTCGTTCTCCCCGCGCCGGCCGAGCATGTGCGCAACGACCTCGGGGTCGAGCACCGAGCCACCCTCCGCGACCTGCGTCACGGCGTCGGTGAAGCGCTCGATCTCCGCCACCCGGTCCTTGAGCAGATAGCCCACGCCCTCCGCGCCGTGTTCGAGCAGCGCCGCTACATATCGCTCCTCCACGTGCTGGGAGAGCATCAGAATGCCGACGTCCGGGAGCTCCGAGCGGATCACGGCCGCGGCGCGCAGTCCCTCGTCGACGTGGGTGGGCGGCATTCGGATGTCTACGACGGCGACGTCCGGCTTGTGGGCGCGGACCTTGCGGAGCAGCTCGTCGGCGTCGCCCGCCTCACCCACCACCTCGTGGCCGGCGTCCTCGAGCAGGCGCACTGCCCCGCGGCGGAGCAGCACGGAGTCGTCCGCGATCACAACGCGCATGGCAGCTCCGCTCTCAGTACGGTCCCGCCGCCCGGCGGGCTGTCGATCGTCAGGCGGCCATCGAGCGCGCTGACGCGGTCGGCGAGGCCGCGCAGCCCGCTTCCCGCGCCGGGATCGGCACCGCCGTCACCGTCATCCCTCACCTCGACGACGAGGCAGCCGTCGGCGAGGCGGCAGCAGACGGTCGCCCGGCGCGCGTTCGCGTACCGCGCCACGTTCGTGAGGCCCTCGGCCGCCACGAAGTACGCGGTGGCCTCGACGGGCGCGGGCAGGCGCTCGGTAGGGACCTCGACGAGCGTGACTCGCACCGGCACGCGCCGGGCCAGGCCGGCGAGCGCGGGCTCGAGGCCGCCTTCCGTGAGCACCGCCGGATGTATTCCGCGCGCGAGCTCGCGGAGCTCGTCGGTGGCCTGAGCGAGGTCGGCGAGCGCCTCGTCGAGCAGCTCGGCGGCCAGGTCGGGATCGAGGGCGAGCTTGGCGCGCGCCAGGCGCATGGTCAGGGCGAGCCCGACGAGGTGCTGCTGGGCACCGTCGTGGAGGTCGCGCTCGAGACGCCTGCGTGCCTCGTCGGCCGCCTCGACGATCCGTACCCGCGACGCCCGCAGCTCTCCCTCGACCGCCTTGCGCTCGGTGATGTCGCGCAGGTAGCCGGTGAAGGTCGGTGGGCCGGGAACGTCGATCCGGGTGATCGTAAGCTCGACGGGGAACGTCGTGCCGTCCGAGCGCATACCCGTGATCTCGAGCCGGCGGTCCAGTAGCACCGCCTCCTCGGTTGCGACGTAGCGGGCAAGGCCGCGGCGGTGACGGTCGCGCAGCTCCGGCGGCACGATCAGCTCGGCCATCTCGCGCCCGGCCACGTCCGGGGCGGAATAACCGAACGTGCGCTCCGCTGCCGGGTTGAAGTCGACCACCCGACCTTCGTGATCCATCGTCACGACGCAGTCGAGCGCTGCGTCGAGCATCGCTCGGTGGCGCGCCTCCTTCTCGCGCAGGGTCTCGGCGTCGCGCCGGCGCTCGACCGCCTGCCCGATCTGGTCCCCCAGGATCGCCATCGTGGCGAGCGTCTCGCCGTCCGGTTCGTGCGGCTCGGCGCTGAAGAACTCGATCACCCCGAGCACGCCGCGCGCGCTGCGGATCGGGAAGCAGAACGCTGCGTGCAGGCCGGCACCCTGCGCCGCCGTCGCGCGCGGGAAGTTGTCGTCGGTGAGGACGTCGGAGATCCACGCCGGCTCGCCGCTCTGCCAGACGCGACCGGGGAGGCCCTCGCCCGGCGCGAACGTGCACTCCCGACTCGCCGCCGCGAAAGCCTCGGCGGCCGCGCCGTCGGCGCTCCACGTCTCGACGCAGCAAAGCGCCTCCGGACGGTCGGGAGCGGGCTCCCACACGGCCCCCCAGAGCCAGCCGAGCCCCTCGCCGATCGCCCGCAGCGCGCGCACCAGCGCGTCGTGCGGGTCGGCGGTTTGGGCCAGGCTCCGCGCGACGGCATGCTCCGTCCGTGGAAGGGTGGCCATCGCTACACCATCATCCTCTCACCCGGGCGCCGAAGCCAGCACGGCGCCTCGATGAGCCGAGACTAGCGTCAGGCCCGGCGAGGAGGCACGAAGGAGTCGAGCGCCTCCGCCGAGAGCTCGGCCTTGCTGATGAAGCCGAGCGCGCCGTGACGCCTCGCGAGATCACCGAAGTCGGCGGCGTCGCGCGTGGATGTGATGACCACGGCCGGCGCCGGATCGGCGGCCGTGATCTCCGCCGCCAGGGCGAACCCCGTCATGTCCGGCAGCTGGAGGTCGAGCAGCACGAGGTCCGGCTCGAGCCGGCCGCTCGCCTCCCGCGCGGCGGCGCCGTCGGCCGCCTCGCCCACGACCTCGTAGCCCTCGGCCTCGAGCAGCCGCCGCGCGCGGGCGCGGAAGTCGCTGTGGTCGTCGACGATGAGGACGGTGGTGGCCACGAGAACATTTTGGCGCGCCGGTGCGCGCCGGAGGTGTCGGTTTTCCGCCAATCGCACAGCCGGTCGACGAGGGCTGGCGCCGCACGACGATTCCGCTGAAGCTAGTACGTCGGGGGGCGCGTCAGACGATCCGCCGGCACCGCTAACGTCATTGAGTTGTGCCCGAGTTCAAGGTCAACTCCGCCTACCGTCCGGTCGCCGATCAGCCGAAGGCGCTGGCCGGCCTCGCCGACGGCATCGATGGCGCTGAGCGCTTCCAGACCCTCCTCGGCGTCACCGGCTCCGGCAAGACGGCCACGATGGCCTTCACGATCGAGCAGGTCCAGCGGCCTGCACTCGTGATCGCGCACAACAAGACGCTCGCCGCGCAGCTCTGCAACGAGTTCCGGGAGTTCTTCCCGAGCAACGCGGTCGAGTACTTCGTCTCCTATTACGACTACTACCAGCCCGAGGCGTACGTCCCGGCGCAGGACCTCTACATCGAGAAGGACTCCTCGATCAACGAGGAGATCGATCGGCTGCGGCACTCGGCCACGAGCGCGCTGTTCGCGCGGCGCGACGTGATCGTGGTCGCGAGCGTGTCCTGCATCTACGGCCTCGGCTCGCCATCCAAGTACAACGCGCAGGTCACGCTCCTGAAGCGCGGCGAGATGACCGATCGCGACGAGGTCCTGCGAAAGCTCGTCGACAACATGTACACGCGCAACGACGCGGCGCTCGGCCGCGGCTCGTTCCGCGTGCGCGGTGAGACGCTCGAGGTCTTTCCCGCCTACGCCGAGTCCGCGTACCGCGCGGTCTTCTTCGGCGACGAGATCGAGCAGATCCAGCACTTCGACCCGCTGACGGGCGAGATCATCCAGGAGGTCGAGCACGTCGGCATCTGGCCCGCCACCCACTACGCCACCGACCGGCCGACGATCGAGCGCGCGATCGGCGAGATCCGTGACGAGCTCGAGGCGCGCTGCAAGGAGCTCGAGGAGCAGGGCAAGCTGCTGGAGTCGCACCGGCTGCGCCAGCGCACGCAGTTCGACATGGAGATGCTGCGCGAGCTCGGCTTCTGCAACGGGATCGAGAACTACTCGCGCATCCTCGACGGCCGCGCGCCGGGTGAGCGGCCGTACTGCCTGCTCGACTTCTTCCCCGAGGACTTCGTCTGCTTCATCGACGAGTCGCACCAGACCGTTCCGCAGATCGGCGGCATGTACGAGGGCGACCGCTCGCGCAAGCAGACGCTCGTGGAGTACGGCTTCCGGCTGCCGAGCGCCCTCGACAACCGTCCGCAGACGTTCGACGAGTTCCTCCAGCGCACGCCGCAGATGGTGTTCGTTTCGGCCACGCCCGGCGACTTCGAACGCAATCACTCAGCGCGAGTCGTGGAGCAGATCGTGCGGCCGACCGGGGTCGTGGACCCCGAGGTCGACGTGCGCGAGACGAGGAACCAGATCGACGACCTGATGGAGGAGATCCGCAAGCGGGTCGCCGCCGAGGAGCGCACGCTCGTCACCACGCTCACCAAGAAGATGGCGGAGGACCTGACGGACTACCTGCTCGAGTACGGGTTCAAGGTCCGCTACCTCCACTCGGAGATCGACACGCTCGAGCGCATACAGATCATCCGCGAGCTGCGGCTCGGCGAGTTCGACGTGCTCGTCGGCGTGAACCTGTTGAGGGAGGGGCTCGACCTGCCGGAGGTTTCGCTCGTCGCGATCCTCGACGCTGACAAGGAGGGTTTCCTGCGCGGCGAGACGTCGCTGATCCAGACGATCGGCCGCGCGGCGCGGAACATACGCGGCACGGTGATCATGTACGCGGACAAGGAGACCGCGGCGATGCGCTCGGCTATCGAGGAGACGAACCGGCGCCGCGCGATCCAGGTCGCCTACAACGAGGAGCACGGCATCACGCCGGCGACGATCCAGAAGGGGATCTCCGACATCACCGACTTCCTGATGATGGAGTCGAAGGTTCCCTCCGGTCGCGGCCGCAGGCGGCGGGAGACGGAGGCGATGGAGCCGCACGAGATCCGCCGCACGATCGTGGAGCTCGAGGAGGAGATGCTCGCGGCGGCGGACGACCTGCGCTTCGAGTACGCCGCGAAGCTGCGCGACGAGATCAAGGCCCTGCGGCGCGAGCTGGACGAGGCCGAGGCGAGCGCCTGAGCCCGCGGCGCCGCTGGGCGCGGGGTGGCCCGCGCCAGCGGTCGCCATGCGGCCGAACCTGTGCTACCTCTGATGTGCTGGTCCCGTTTGCGCTCCTGTCCCGCCGCCTGCCGCCCCGCCGTCTCACAACGGCGCTGATCGTCTGTGCGCTGGTGGTGCTGGGCCTTCCAGGGATGGCCCGAGCGCAGGCCGACTTCACCGTCGAACCTAGTCCGCCTGCCCCCGGCCAGGAGGTCACCTTCGCAGCGACCGGCGTCGATTCCGCGGCCGTCGTCACCTGGGACTTCGGTGACGGCTCTACTCCGCCGGCTGTCGGGCAGACGGTGACCCACACGTTCGAGGCCCGC
>Ga0126307_10003907_pt1 | contig 10275 bp, 10 predicted proteins | sample Plot28_FD_89955 | JGI IMG/M metagenome (GOLD analysis project Ga0126307, IMG submission 89955) | Serpentine soil microbial communities from UC McLaughlin Reserve, CA, USA - Plot28 | ecosystem: Environmental > Terrestrial > Soil > Grasslands | place: USA: UC McLaughlin Reserve, Lake County...
CGCACGCCCGAGTAGAAGAGGTCGCTCTCGAGGAAGATCTGCCCGTCGGTGATCGAGATGACGTTGGTCGGAATGTAGGCCGAGATGTCGCCCGCCTGGGTCTCGATCACCGGCAGCGCGGTCAGCGAGCCGCCGCCCTGCTCGTCGTCGAGCTTCACCGCCCGCTCGAGCAGCCTCGAGTGAAGGTAGAAGACGTCGCCCGGATAGGCCTCGCGGCCCGGTGGGCGGCGGAGCAGCAGCGACATCTGCCGGTAGGCGGCCGCGTGCTTGGAGAGGTCGTCGTAGATGCAGAGCGCGTGCTTGCCCTGGTAGAGGAAGTGTTCACCCATCGCGCAACCGGCGTACGGCGCCATGTACTTGATCGGCGCGGCCTCGTCGGCGGGCGCGGCGACAATGATCGTGTTCTCCATCGCGCCGTTCTCCTCCAGGGTCTCCATCACCTGGACCACGGTCGACATCCGCTGGCCGATCGCCACATAGATGCAGATCAGGTCGGAGTTACGGTTGTTGATGATGGTGTCGATTGCGATCGCCGTCTTTCCGGTCTGGCGGTCGCCGATGATCAGCTCGCGCTGGCCTCGGCCGATCGGGATCATCGAGTCGATCGCCTTGAGGCCGGTCTGCATCGGTTCCTTCACCGGCTGACGGTGGACGACGCCCGGAGCCTTGTGCTCGGCAGCGCGCGTCTCGTTGGTGTGGATCTCGCCCTTGTCGTCGAGCGGGCGGCCGAGGGGGTCGACGAGGCGGCCGAGGAGTGCCTCGCCCACCGGGATCTCGAGCAGCTTGCCGGTGCGCTTCACGGTGTCGCCCTCCGAGACCTTGTCCCAGTCGCCGAAGAGCACGGCGCCGACGTTGTCCTCCTCGAGGTTGAGCGCCAGCCCTACCACGTCGTGCGGGAGCTCGAGCATCTCGAGCGACTGGCAGTTGTCGACCCCGTGAATTCGGGCGATCCCGTCGCCGATCTCGAGCACGGTCCCGACCTCTGAGAGGTCGGCGGATTCCACGTCCAGGCCTTCGATCCGCTCGCGCAGGATGCTGGCGATCTCGTCTGGCTTGATTTCCATGTGGCGGCTTGTTCCTTTCCTACGCCGCTTGGGCGACGCTCTTTCTCAGTTTCTCGAGCCTGTTGCGAATACTCGTGTCCAAGACCATGTTCCCAACCTGCAGCACCAAGCCGCCGAGGATGTCCGGGTCGACCCGGCTCTGCAGCTCGACCGTATTGCCGGTCTGCTGCTCGATCTCCTTGCCGATTCGAGCGACTACATCCCGATCGAGCTCGACGGCGCTGGTCACCGTCACGCCGAGTCGCTTGTTTTCCTTCGCCCAGAGGGCGTCGAGCTGGCGGCGAACCCTGAAGATCACCGGCATCCGGTGCTTCTCGATCAGCAGGCCGAGGAAGTTGAGCAGCTCCGGCTCGGCGTCGGCGACCGCCTTCTTCAGCCCCTCGCTCTTCTCAGCCGAGGAGAAGTAGGGGCTGAAGAGGAAGAGCTGCATCTCCCTGTTCTCGCTGAGCGCATCGACGAACTGCCCGAGCTGATCGCGAATCGCGTCGAGCTTCCCTTTGGCCTGGGCCGCCTCGAAGAGGGCGGTCGCATATACACGGGCGATCTCCTCCATCTATGTGCGCTCCTCCCCGCCTTCGCTCGTCGAGGCGGCGTGCGAGACCTCGCCGTTGCCGCCGAGGCTCGAAAAGTCGACCTCGCCGAGCGCCTCCTCGATCAAGCGCTTCTGATCGTCTGGATCGAGCGTCTTCCGGGTGACCTTCTCGGTGGTGAGCACCGTGAGGTCGGCGACCTCCTTGCGGATGCGCTCGAGCGAGCGCCGCGTCTCCGCCTCGATGTCGCGGCGCGCGGCCGCTAGGAGCTCCTCGCGCTTCTGGCGACCCTCCTGGGCGGCCTCGGCGGTTGCGGTCTCCGCCGTCCGGCGGGCGCGGGCGACGATCTCGTCGGCCTGCTCGCGAGCCTCCTTCAGCCGCGCGCGGTATTCGGCCAGGATCTCGTCGGCCTCCTTGCGGGTCTTCTCCGCCTCGTCGATTGACTCGCGGATCGCGTTGGCGCGCTTGTCGAGCGCCTCCTGGATCCGCGGGAAGGCGACCCTGCTGAGCACGTACATCGTGATCCCGAAGACGAGCAGCGTCCAGATCATCAGGCCGAGGTTCGGCGAGACCAGGAAGCTGCCGCCGGAATCCTCCCCGCCGCCTCCTCCGCCGTGCTCGGCGGTCTCCTGGGCGAGGAGGACGAACTGGCCTATGTCGGTGAGGAACTCCACTCGCTCGGCTAGATGATCGAGGCCCTGGCCGCGCGGACCCCGGGGCGCGCGTGGCCGAGCAGGTCGAGGACGCAGGGAGCGACGCCTGGCAGCGCCACGCGCGTCATCCGGGTTCGTGTGGTCGGGGTCTCGGTCATCTTTAGAGGAAGAAGGCGATCAGGCCGAAGATGAACGTGTAGAAGGCGACCGCCTCGGTCAGCGCGAAACCGAGCCAGCGGATCGACTGGAGGTCGTCCTTCATCTCGGGCTGGCGGGCCACCGACTCGATCTCCTTGCCGAAGATGATGCCGATGCCGATGCCTGCCCCGATCGAGCCGAGGCCGGCGCCGACGCCGAGGGCAATCGCCTTGCCGGCATCGGTCACCCCGGTGTCCGTGACGCCCTGAGCTGCCTGGGCGATCAACACATCAACCATGAATCAGCGCTCCTTTGATTAGTGACTTTCGGCGACGGCGCCGCCGATGTAGATGGCAGAGAGGGTGGCGAAGATGAACGCCTGCAGCGTTGCGATCAGGCCGACCTCAAGCACGAAGAAGACGAATGCCAGTGGGAAGGTAAGGGCTCCGAGGGCAGCGAGGCCGAGCAGCACGGCAAGCCCGCCCCCCATGAAGAGCAGCAGCAGGTGTCCCGCGAGGATGTTGGCGAAGAGCCGGACGGAGAGCGAGACGAGCCTCATGAAGTGGGAGAGCACCTCGATCCCGAAGATCAGCGCCTTCCCGATCGGGTTCATGTCCTCTAGCCCGGCGGGCAGGAAGCTCTTCAGATAGCCGAACAGGCCCTTTGCCCTGATCCCCTCGACGTGGTAGCTGAACCAGACGACCAGGGTCAGGACCAGGGCGAATGAGATGTTCGCGGTCGCGGCATAAATCGCAAAGGATGGGATCCCGATCCCGAAGATGTCGACGGTCTCGGCGCTGTTCGTGGGCAGCGGCAGGTACCCGATGATGTTCGAGAAGGCGATGAAGAAGAAGAGCGTGGCGATGAAGGGGAACCACTTGGTTGCGTACGAACTCGGCAGGTTGCCGCCGGTGATGTTGTTCTTCGTCAGGTCGTAGGCGACCTCGACAGCGGCCTGCACGCGGTTCGGCTTCATCTGCATGCGCCGGGCGATGTAGGTCATCACCCAAATCGTCAGCGCGCTCGCCAGGACCAGATAGAGGACGGCCCTGTTGATCGAGAAGTTGATGCCCCCGATATGGATCGGGATCCAGTCGTGCAGCTTGAACTCGTCCTGCGGCTTGAACTCCTCGTTCTTGCCGCTGCTGCCGAAGATGAGGAGCAGCGCGATCGTGATCCCGAAGTAGACACCGGCCCCGAACAGGACCTTCTGCTTGGTCGACCAGGCGGCCATCAGCTTCTGGACTCCTCCGGCTCGATCAGGCGGATCAGCAGGCGGGCGCCGAAGTGGACCGTGAAGAGAATCGCCGCGAGTACCGCGGCGGCAAGGCCGGCGTCCTTGCTGTCGATCAGCCCAACCAGGAGAACGGCGAGGGCGATGATCCAGACCCGCGCCAGCGTGGTCGCGCCAACCCAGCCCATCGCGGCGCGCCTGTCACCGCGCTCCATCGCGCGGGCGGCGGACCGGTCCGCCCAGAGCTCGATGCCGTGCTGGGCGATCCAGACGAGGGCGATGACGATGTAACCCGCCATCGGCAGATCCGCCGCGAGGAACACGGGCAGGGCCACCGCGAGCAGGGCCAGGTCGAGGTAGCGGAGCAGGTTCGCCATCCGAGATGGGCCGGCCGCCCCGCTTGGTCCGTCTAGGGCGAGGGTCGACAACTGCTGGCCCCAACTGTGATGTCGATGTCGAACGAGCGCATGAAATCCAGGCCCCCCACCAAACATGAACGCGGCCACCGAAACCCGCCGCCGCGTCAACCCTCCGGGGGCTGCCCCGAAGGGGCGGCGAATGCTAGCGATTGGGCTTGGACCGAGGCGGTTCCCGGACGCGGAACGGCCACCGGCTTGGCCGGCGGCCGCTCCTGGAGTGGACGCGCCGAAAGGGACCAGGGCGCGTACATCGGATCCGAGCCCCCGGCACCGAGGGCGCCAGGGTCGCCGGATCCGAGCCTTTGATCAGAAGACGATCAGCGAGACCGTCTTACCGTCGACGAGCGCGCCGGCGTCCGGGTTGTTCCAGACGTTCAGATTCAGCTGGCCGTCCACGACCTTGCTGGCCGCCGTGACGACGTTCGCCCCCGGGCCGCCCACGTTGGCGCTCGAGGAGATCGCGACGCCCGAGTCGACGCCGGCGAGGCTGAGCGTGTACCGCCCAACGCCGTTCCTGTGGACAGTCACCGCATCAGTGGCCCGGCTGGCGCAGTCGAACGCGGGAACGACCGCGTCCGGCGTAGCGTCAGTCAGGTTCGCGGTGTCAACCACCATCGAGGCCTTGAGCCAGCCGGTCTGACACTCGCCGGGGGCGGCTCCGCCCAGCCGGGAGGCATTCGCCGCGTTGGCTGCGTTGGTCGCGTTGGGCGCGACCGCGTCCGACGCCAGCTTCGGCGTGGTCACGGCGCCGTCGGCGATCTTGGCGGTGGTCACCGCGCCGCTCTTGATGTTCTTCGCCTTCACGCTGTTCGGCTTCAGCTTCGCGGTCGCGTAGCCGATTCCGCCCATCGTCGCGAACAGGGCGACGAAGGCGACCACCAGGGCCGGGCTGGGCCGAAGGACCCGCTTGCCCGCTGTCTTGAGGTTGCGCATTTGGAACTCCTTGGGTCGATTGCAAGCCCAAGGACGGGGTCCGCCCGTATTTATTCCGCGGGCCCTCGGAATAGATCGATCGCTCGCGCGTCTTCATCGGTGGGACACGCATGAGCGGAGATCAATCACACAGAGACCTCGACGAGCGGACGCAGCGCGAGCTCGTCTCCCTTACTGACGGTTCGCTCGAAGACGACCGGCGGGCGGAACTAGAGGCCCGGCTCGCCGCATCTCCCACCCTGCGCGCTGCCTTCGAGCGCCAGCGCGCTGGTGCAACCGCACTTCGCGGGCTCAGCTTGGAGGCGCCCGCGTCCCTGAGGACGCGGATCGCCGCTGAGGCCGCGACTTCGCCGCGCCGCGTGCGCCGACCGGGCTTCGCACTCGCCGGTGCCCTGGCCGGAGTCGTGGCGGCGGCAGCCGCTGCGATCCTCGTCCTACCGACCGGCTCGGAAGCGCCATCGGTCTTGGAGGCCTCCCGGCTCGCCGAGCGACCCCCGACCGGTCCGGTCACGGTGGACCCCGACAGCCAGAAGCTGCTCGCCGCGAACGTCGAGGGGGTCCCGTTCCCCAACTTGACCAAGGAGTTCGGCTGGCGACAGGTGGGCACGCGCTCCGACGGGCTCGGCGATCGCGAGGCACGGACCGTGCTCTACGCGCACGACGGGAAGCGAATCGCCTACACGATCGTCTCCGGCGACGGAATCGCCGCGCCCAGCGACGCGAGCACGACCAAGCGCAACGGCGTCACCCTGCACGCGCTCGCCGATCGCGATCGCCGGGTGGTCACCTGGTGGCGGAACGGCCGGACCTGCGTGCTCTCCGCGTCGGATGTCGGCGACCGTGAGCTGCTCAAGCTGGCGTCCTGGAAGGGCGATGGGGCGGTGCCGTTCTGACCGCGATGCTCGTCCAAGGGGAGGGACGCCGGCTTGATCCCGAGACCGCAGGCGACCACATCGACACGCTTTTCCGAGCGGCGTGCGCGATGTCCGGATCTCGCGATCTCGCGGAGGATCTGGTCCAGGAGACCTACGCCAAGGTCCTCTCGCGGCCCCGGTTCCTGCGACGCGAGGACGACCTCGGATACCTCGTCAAGGCGTTGAGGAACACCTGGTATAGCCACCTCCGTGAGGAACGCAGCCGGCGCGAGGCGACGGATCCGCGCGAGCAACTACCCGAGGAGCTGGCGGCGCGCACCTCCAAGGGCGACCCGGAGTCCTCGTTCGAGGCCGGCGAGGTGCTCGATGCCCTCGCCGAGCTTCCGCGGCCCTATCGGGAGGCCGTGGCGGCCGTGGACGTGGCGGGCCTGAGCTACGCGGAGGCGGCCAGAGCCCTCGGGGTCCGGCAGGGGACGATCATGAGCCGCGTGTATCGGGGGCGCGAGCAGGTTGCTCGGGCGGTCGGGGCGGTCTGACCCCCTCCCCGTCATCCTCTTCGACCGCCTCCATCTCGCCGGTGTCCGGGTCCACCGCGGTGAACTCGCCGGTCTCCGGGTCGACCACGGCGAACGTCCCGGTCTCTATTTCGCGCAGGACCCCCTCCTGAACCTCCGGCTCGACGGGCGCCTCGGGAATCTGTGCCAGCCCGAGCCGGCGGCGCCACTGCCGGTTGCGCACCTTGAGCAGCTTGAGGATCTCGAGTGCGGCGAGCAGCCGGAAACTGGCGACAGCGGCGGCGACCAGGCAGGCGGCCATCACGACGGTCCAGAGCGGATCGAAGTTTCCATGGTTGTCGGTGTACGGGACGAAGCGGAGGGCGAGCGCCAGGCCCGCGAGGATCAGGGTCCAGCCGTAGAGGTAAGCGATCGTGCGTCGCTGGCTGAAGCCGATCCGAGCCATCCGGTGGTGGAAGTGCTCGGTGTCCGCGCGGTAGATCGGCTTCCCGTACTTGACTCGCTTGGCGACGACGAAGCCGGTGTCAAGGATCGGAACGGCGAGGATGGCCAACGGGAAGAAGAGGGCGACCACCGCGTTGGTCTTCAACGCTCCCTGGACCGTGATCACCGCCATCAGGTAGCCCAGCAGGTTGGAGCCGGTGTCCCCCATGAAGCTCGACGCCGGCGGGAAGCCGTGGCGGAGGAAGCCGAGCGAAGCGCCCGCGGTCACGGCCGCCAGCACGCCGGCCGCGTTGCGGTCGAGCGAGAGGGCGATCACCGTGAGCGCAGCGGCCGAGATCAGGCAGACGCCGGCGGCCAGCCCGTCGACCCCGTCGATCAGATTGATCACGTTGGCGACGGCCACGATGCCGAACACGGTCAGGACCTGGCCCAGATCGACGGCGCCGATCCCGGGCGGGTCGAGCAATTGAACGGAGCCGGGGTCGATGCGCCCCAGGAAGGGCAGGGTGAAGGTGTCGACGGTGACCCCGGAGGCGACTGGAATGATCGCCGCCGCGATCTGACCGACCAGCTTCAGTCCGGCCGGCAGGTCGACCAGGTCGTCGATGACCCCGACCGCGGTGATCACGATCGCGCCGGCGAGGATGGATCGGGTCTCGTGGTCCCAGGGCAGGAAGATCGTGCCGCCGATCAGCACTGCCACCAGCACGGCGATTCCGCCGAGCTTCGGCGTCGGGTCCTCGTGCAGGCTGCGCTCGTTGGGATAGTCGATCGCGCCGATCCGGACCGCCAGGGACTCGGTCGCGGGCACCAGAGACCAGACCGCCGCGCCGGCGAAGATGAAGGCGAAGAGGGCGTCAATGGTGTCGGGCATCAGCCTGCCTTTCCGGCTGCCGCCGTCGCCGGCTCCCGGGCGTAGCGGTCGAACCAGAGGGTGAAGTTGAGCACTCCCCAGATCTGCCGGCTGAGGTCCTCCTTGCCGGAGATATGGTCATCGAGCACCCGTGTGACCGCCGCGGGGTCGAGATATCCCTGCCGTTCGATCGCCTCCGGCGAGAGAACGTCGCGGGCGAACGGCCCGAGATCTCCGCGGAGCCAGGCGGCCACCGGGATCGAGAAACCCTGCTTGCGCCCGTGGATGATCTCCCGTGGCAGCAACGGCTCCGCGGCGCGGCGGAGGAGCCGCTTCTTCGAGAAGCCGCGCACCTTCTGCTTTGTCTCCAGCGCCAGGGCGAGCTCGGCGACCTCGTGGTCCAGGAACGGCACCCGCGCCTCGAGCGAGTGGGCCATGCTCGCCCGGTCGGTCTTGACCAGCAGGTCGTCGACCAGGTAGATACCGAGGTCGAGGTCCTGTAGGCGCGCCAGCTCCTCGGCCCCTTCGGTCTCCGCGTAGCGGGCGCGGTAGACGCCCAGCGGGTCGGAGGTCCTCGGGGCGCTGAGCAGGTCGTCCTGCGCGTCGGGCGAGAAGATCTCCTTCCAGGCGTGGTGGCGCTCCACCGGCGGCAGATGCGCGCCGCGGACGAAGCGCTTGGCCTTGTAGTCGAAGCTCACCTTTCCCGATGAACTCGGCAGCAGCTCGACCAGCGGCCGCAGGACCGGGGCGGCCCAGCCGACCCGCGGCGCCAGCCGGTCGGCCACGTAGGTGTAGTAGCCGCCGAAGAGCTCGTCGCCGCCCTCGCCCGAGAGGACGACCTTGACCGTGTCCGAGGCCAGCTGTGAGACCAGATATGTGGGGAGCGCCGAGGAGTCGCCGAACGGCTCGTCGAACGCCTCGACCAACCGGGGCAGCAGGTCGATGGCGTCCGGGCGCAGGACGAGCTCGTGGTGGTCGGTGCCGTAGCGCTTTGCGACCAGTCGCGCCCGCTCGAGCTCGTCGAATGACTGCTCCTCGAAGCCGATCGAGAAGGTGCTGACCCGGTAGCCGCTCTCGGCGGCCGCCAGCGCGGTGAGGGTCGCGGAGTCGATGCCGCCGGAGAGCAGCACCCCGACCGGCACGTCCGAGACCAGGTGCGCCCTGACCGAGTCGCGTAGGCGCCCGCGGAGCTCCGCGGCAAGCGAGCCGTCGCCCTCGGCGCGCACCTCGTCCGCCGGGACTGGTGTGGGCCTGGCGTAGCGGTGGATCTCGACCTCCCCCCTCTCCGCCACGAGCGTGTGCCCCGGCGGCAGCTTGCGCGCCTCGGTGAAGATGGTGAGCGGCGCCGGGATCGAGTTGAAGGAGAGGAAGGCCTCCAGTGCCGACGGGTCGATCTCGCGCGAGAAGCCGGGTTGGCGCAGGAGCGCCTTGAGTTCAGAGGCGAATGAGAGCTGTCCACCGGCGACCCGGTAGTAGAGGGGCTTGATGCCGAACCGGTCGCGCGCCAGCATCAGGCGGCCGCGGCGCGCGTCCCAGATCGCGATCGCGAACATCCCGCGCAGGTCCTCGACGAAGGCAGGGCCGCGCTCTTCATAGAGATGGACGAGGACCTCGGTGTCGCAATGGGTGGAGAAGGCGTGGCCACGGCCCCGGAGCTCCTCCATCAGCTCGCGGTAGTTGTAGATCTCGCCGTTCTGGATCACCTGGATCCGGCCGTCCTCGTTCGAGATCGGCTGGTCGCCGCCGGCGAGATCGATGATCGAGAGGCGGCGCATAGCCAACCCGCAGGAGCCATCGATCAGGCTGCCGTCCGAGTCGGGGCCGCGGTGGACCAGGGTCTCGTTCATCGCGGCCAGCGCCGCGGGATCCGGGGCCGTGGCCCCGTCGAGGCTGACGAGACCGCATATCCCGCACATGCGGGGAAGACTAGAGAGAGGGTGGGATCACTCGCGCGAGTATGAGGGTGTCTCGCCTACCGCTTCTTCTTGGGCTTGCCATTCGCCCCGAGCCAGGCGTTCGCCTCGACGGCGACGTCGTCGGTGAGGTTGCCGAGGGCGATGTTCGCGTCGACGAGGTGCAGCCCCCAGGTCGCGTCCGGCACGGGGTTCAGGACCGGAGCGCCGCCTACCGGGCTGATCTGCAACGCGTCCGCGTCATTGCTCGAATCGCAGGCGCCGGTGTAGCCCTGCACCTGGAACCACGGCGTCGTCGCGCCGCTCGGCGTGGGCATGCCGACGACCTGAGTCGCTAGCCCGATGGTCGTGCCGGGCGCAAACGGTTGTGTTGGGAAGACCGAGGTGAGCAGCGCCGAGCCGCCGCCGAGCGCCGCCGGGTTCGTGCAGAGCACGTCTCCGGTGCCGCTCAGACGCCCGAATCTCGCGTCGGCCGGTACCGGGGCGTTGAAGGTGGAGAAGGCGATCGCGCAACCGAACTGCTCCGCCTGGCGACACGCGGGAATGTTCTTGAAGTCGCCGCCGACCGTACCGCCCTCGGGAACGGTCACGTTGCCACCCAGCAGCACCGCCGAGACCAGCTGCCGTCTGGACTTCTTCTTCGGATCGATGACGTCATGAATCAGCTGGCGAAGCACGAAGGTGCCCTGGGAGTGACCGATCAG
>Ga0126307_10003908_pt1 | contig 10273 bp, 6 predicted proteins | sample Plot28_FD_89955 | JGI IMG/M metagenome (GOLD analysis project Ga0126307, IMG submission 89955) | Serpentine soil microbial communities from UC McLaughlin Reserve, CA, USA - Plot28 | ecosystem: Environmental > Terrestrial > Soil > Grasslands | place: USA: UC McLaughlin Reserve, Lake County...
GGCCTGCGCGGGTCGCCTCGGCGATCGTTGGGTCGATGTGGTCCGTGAAGAACTGGAACGGGCGGGTCTCGCCGTACTCCTCGCCCATGAAGACGAGCGGCGTCGAACGAGAGAACAGCACGGCGCTGAGCGCGAGCCGGTCTTGCTCCGGCGTGAGGCGGTCGCCGACGGCGCGGTTTCCGACCTGGTCGTGGTTTTGCGCGCAGGCGACGAAGCGACGCTCGCTCCGGCGGAGCTCTCGCGCGACGTCCTCGATCGAGCCGAACGTCTCGTAGTAGGCGTCGCGCTCGCCGGTCAGGAGCGCGTGCAGCGCGTGGTGGAGCGAGTCCTCCCACTGCGCATCGTGGCTCCACTCTTCGATCGGCCGCAAGTTGCCGATCTCCATCTCGCTGACCACGATCCCGTCGGCAACGCGCTGCTTCAGCTCGGCGCAGATGTGCAGCGGGCTCTCGTCATCGAAGATCGCGTGCACGGCGTCGAGCCGCAGCCCGTCGACCTTGTAGTCGCGCACCCATAACTCCGCGTTCTGGAGCGCCCACTCGCGAACGCCCCGCTGCGTGTAGTCGATCGCCTTGCCCCAGAACGTGTCGTGCCGCTTCGTGAAGTAGGGGCCGAACGCCGCCAGCGCCTCGTCTCCCGGGCCGACGTGGTTGTAGACGACGTCGAGGATCACTCCGAGGCCGGCGGCGTGCGCGGCGTCGACGAACCGCGCGAGGCCTTCAGGCCCGCCGTATGCGTGATGCGGCGCCGATGTATAGAGGCCGTCGTAGCCCCAGCCGCGGTTCCCCGGGAAGGTCGCGACCGGCATCAATTCGATCGCGGTGATGCCTGCTGCGGCCAGCTCCTCGAGCCGCGGGAGCGCGCCGTCGAACGTCCCCTCGCTCGAGAACGTCCCGACGTGGAGCTCGTAGATCGCGAACTCGTCCAGCCGCGGGCTCTGACGGATCTCGAACGCGGCCGTGTCGACGATCCGCGACGGGCCGCGGACGCCGCCGGGCTGCGAGCGCGAGCACGGGTCGGGCCACTCGCGGTCGCCGTCGAGCCGGAAGCGATAGTCGTCGCCCCTCCGCGCCGCGACGGTCCCGGAGAAGATGCCGTCGTCGCCGCGCTCGAGCTCTCGGCCGAGCACGGAGACCGAGCGCGCGTTCGGCGCCCAGACGCTGAACTCCACGAGGCCGTCGCCGGCGGGAACCGCTCCGAGCATGGACGGCGACGGTACCCCCAGAGACGCGCGCTAACCCGATTGCTGTACCCGTCGTGGGGGCCTAACCGCACCACCGAAGGAGAGAAAACCGCCCCCCGAAACACGGGCGTGCGCCCTATCGCTCCGCGGGCGGCTCTGCGAGCATCGACGGTTCCCAACGAGAAGGAGCGAACGCAGATGGAGACCGTCCTGGTTCAAGAGCAGCCGGACGTCACGGCCGCGCCCGCCGTCGTCCGGGCGACCGGCGTCACTCGCCGCTACGGCGGCGACGGGGCCACGTGCGTAAAGGCGCTTCGCGGCGTCACACTCGATGTTGCGAGCGAGAAGCTGACTGCCGTGATGGGGCCTTCGGGCTCCGGCAAGTCCACGTTGATGCACATCCTCGCCGGCCTCGACAAGCCGACCGAGGGCCGAGTCACGATCGCCGGCACCGAGATCACGGGACTGAACGACGCGCAGCTGACGAGGCTGCGGCGCGAGCACATCGGCTTCATCTTCCAGTTCTTCAACCTGCTGCCGATGCTGACCGCAAGGGAGAACATCGTCCTGCCGCTCGAGCTGGCCGGAACCAAGTCCGACAAGGCCTGGATCGAGGAGCTCACAACGAAGGTCGGCCTCCAAGATCGTCTTTCGCATCGCCCGTCCGAGCTTTCGGGGGGACAGCAGCAGCGTGTCGCGATCGCGCGCGCTCTCGTGTCGAAGCCGACGATCATGTTCGCGGACGAGCCGACCGGCAACCTCGACTCGACCACGAGCGGCGAGATCCTCGAGCTTCTGCGCGAGTCGGTCTCCGGCTATGGACAGACGACGGTGATGGTGACGCACGACGCGCAGGCCGCGGCCATCGCCGACCGCATCCTCTTCCTCGCCGACGGTCTGATCGTCAGGGACCTCGGGCCGTCGACGGCCCGCGAAATCCTCGACGCGATGGAGGAAGTGACCGCGCTGTGATCCGCGTCGCCCTCAAGGGACTGCTGGGCCGCAAGCTTCGCGCGATCCTGACCGCTTTCGCGATCGTCCTCGGCGTCGCAATGATCAGCGGCAGCTTCGTCCTCACCGACACGCTGGGCAAGAGCTTCGACGGCATCTTCAACGAGTCGTACGAGGCCACCGACGCGGTGATCAGCTCGGAGGAAGCGAGCAACACGGCAGAGAACACGCCTCAGGCTCCGGCGTTCTCGGCGAACGTGCTGACCGAGGTCGAGAGGCTGCCGGGCGTGCGTCTGGCGCAGGCCTCGATCGAGGATGAGGCGAGGCTCGTCGACGCGAAGGGTGAGCCGATCGGAGGGGCCGACGACGGCATCGCGATGGCCGTCGACTCGTCGGCCGACCAGAGCCTCAACCCGCTCCACCTCGTCACGGGTGACTGGCCAAGTGGCGACGGTCAGATCGCGATCGACAAGGCGACGGCGGAGAGGCAGCATTTCCAGGTCGGCCAGACCGTCGGCTCATTCGCGGACGGGCCGGTCCAGAAGTACCGGATCAGCGGGATCGTCGGCTTCGGGTCGGTCGATTCGCTCGGCAGCGCGACAATCACGGTCTTCGACCTCCCGACGGCTCAGCGGCTGTTCGACAAGCAAAACGAGGTCGACCTGATTCGTGTCGAAGCGAAAGACGGAGTGTCGACGCCCCAGCTGATGAGCCAGATCCGCCCGCTCCTGTCCGACACGACGCAGGTGAAGAGCGCTGCCGCGCAAGCGAGCTCGGACAGCGCCGAGACGCAGGGCAGTCTGAACTTCATCAAGTACTTCCTGCTCGGCTTCGCCGGCATCTCGCTGTTCGTCGGCAGCTTCGTGATCGCCAATACTCTTGCGATCACGGTCGCGCAGCGGATGCGTGAGCTGGCGACGCTGCGGACGCTCGGGGCCTCGCGCCGTCAGGTGCTCGGATCCGTGGTGCTCGAATCGATCGCAGTAGGCATCGTCGGCTCGGTGATCGGGCTCTTCCTCGGGCTCGCGATCGCCGTCGGCCTGAAGCAGCTCCTCGCCGCGAACGGCGTCGAGCTCCCGAGCTCCGGGATCGTCTTCGCGCCACGGACGATCGTCGTCAGCCTCGCCGTCGGCACGCTGATCGCGCTGGTCGCCAGCCTCCGGCCGGCGCTCCGGGCCACTCGAATCGAGCCGATCGCGGCCGTCCGCGAGGGCGCGTCGATGCCCAAATCCCGGTTCGCGCGCTACGCGATCCCCACCTCTGCCGCCGTCGCCGCCACCGCCGTCGCGCTCTTCTCGTACGGCGTCTTCGCGGGCGGTCTCGACGTCAAGGTGCGCCTGGCCGCGCTCGTGCTCGGAGTCCTGCTCCTGTTCGTGGGCGTCGCGATGATCGCCTCGCGGGTCGTGCGTCCGCTCGCGTTCGTGGTCGGAGCCCCGGGCGCCCGCTTCGGCGGAAGCGCAGGGAGGCTGGCGCGCCAGAACGCGGTCCGAAATCCGGCGAGAACGGCCTCTACGGCCGCTGCCGTGATGATCGGGCTCGCGCTGATCACGTTCGTCGCCGTCATCGGCCAAGGTGTCCGCTCCTCGTTCACGAGCTCCGTCAACGAGCTGTTCGTCGCCGACTACGCCGTCACCGCCGGGAACAACCCACTCACGAACAAGGTCGCGGCCGAGGCGAAAAAGGCGCCCGGCGTGCTGGTCGTCTCCGAGATCCGCAATGGGGAGGCCAAGCTGGCCGGGAAGTCCATCAACGTCAACGGCGTCGACGCGAACCTGACGAAGGTAGTCGACATGAAGTGGTCGAGCGGCTCCAGCAGCGTCCCTGCCCAGCTCGGTAGCGACGGTGCGTTCATCAAGAAGCGGTACGCCGACGATCACTCCCTCGGCGTCGGCTCGCCGTTGCGGGTGATGACGCCGACGGGGAAGACGATCCGCGTGAAGGTCGAGGGGATCTTCGACGAGCCGAAGGGCGGCTCGCCGTTCGGCGACGTTGCCGTCTCGACGGCGACCTTCGACGGTGCATTCGCGACTCACGACAACGTGTTCACGCTGCTGAACGTCGACGGCGGTCCGACGGCTGAGAACACGGCGAAGCTCGAGCAGGGTCTCGCCGCCTTCCCGGACGCGGAGGTCGAGACGCGGGACGAGTTCAAGGACGGCCAGCTCAGCGAGCTGAACACGGGCCTGAAGATGCTGTACGCACTGCTCGGGCTGTCCGTGATCGTCAGCCTGTTCGGCGTCATCAACACGCTCGTCCTCTCCGTCTTCGAGCGGACGCGCGAGATCGGGATGCTCCGCGCGGTTGGCATGACCCGTCGCCAGGTTCGGCGTATGGTCAGGCACGAGAGCATCGTCACCGCATTGATCGGTGCGGTTCTCGGAATCGCCGTCGGCATTTTCCTCGCCGGCTTGACGAGCCTGGCGCTCTCCGACTACGGAATCGTCTTCGCGATCCCGTTCGGCTCGTTGGCCGCCTTCGTCGGCGTCGCAATCCTCGCCGGAACGCTGGCCGCAATCCTGCCGGCCCGGCGGGCCTCCCGCCTCAACGTGCTGAAGGCACTCCAGTACGAATAACTTCCGCTCCGCCCGCAGCCCCGGTCTCGAACGAAGACCGGGGCTGCGGGCTCGAGACGAGGCGGCGCGCAGCGCCGTCGAAGTCAGATTCGCATGACAAAGGGGTCCTGGACATCCTCCGAGAGCTCGCACCAGACGCTCTTCGTCTGCAGGAAGCCGTCGATCGCCTCCGCGCCGTTGAGGCGCCCGAACCCGCTCTCCTTGTAGCCGCCGAACGGCGAGTTGAAGGTGATCGCGCGGTAGAGGTTGATCCAGACGGTGCCGGCCTTGAGCCCGCGCGCGACGCGGTGCGCGCGCTTGATGTCGCGTGTCCACACTCCCGCCGCGAGCCCGAAGCGGGTGTCGTTCGCGATCGCGACCGCGTCGTCCTCGTTCTCGAACGGCAGCACCGTCAGAACCGGCCCGAAGACCTCGTTTTGTGCGATGCGCGCATCGTTCCCGACTCCGTCGAGGATCGTCGGGCTGTAGAAGAGGCCGTCCGGGAACGGGTCGAGCCTGGCGGGCTCGCCGCCGGCGACGACTGTCGCGCCCTCGTCGCGCGCTGCCGCCACCATCTCCTCGACGCGCCGGAGCTGCGGCACGTTGGCGATCGGCCCCATCTGCGTCGCCTCGTCCATCGGATCCCCGAGGACGATCGTGCCGGTCCGGTCGCGCAGGCGGCCGAGCAGCTCGTCGTGGACGTCGCGGTGGAGGAGGGCGCGCGACCCGGCGACGCAGCTCTGGCCCCCGGCGGCGTAGATGCCGGCGAGCAGCCCGGCCTCGGCCGCGTCGAGCGGCGCGTCCGGGAACACGATGTTGGGGCTCTTGCCGCCGAGCTCCATCGTGACCTGCGCGAGGCGTGAGCCGGCGCGCGAGGCGATCTGCTTCCCCGTCGTCTCGCTGCCGGTGAACGAGATCTTCGCGACGCCCGGATGGTCGACGAGGGCGCCGCCGGTTTCGCCCGCGCCGGTGACGACGTTGATGACCCCGGGTGGGAAGCCCGCCTGCTCCGCCAGGCGGAGCGTCTCGAGCACGCTCGCCGGTGCGTGCTCGGAGGGCTTGACGACGACGGTGTTGCCCGCCGCGAGCGCCGGACCAAGGGCGTACATCGTCAGGAGCACCGGCGAGTTCCACGGCACGATGATCGCGACGACGCCGAGCGGCTCGCGAAGCGTGTAGTTGAGGACGCTCGTGCGGTCGAGCGGGATCACGCGCCCCTCGACCTTGTCCGCGAGCCCGCCGAAGTAGTAGAGCCAGTCCGGGATCGACCGGAGCTGAGCGAGCATCTCCTTGTAGAGCTTGCCGTTGTCGGAGACCTCGATCTTCGCGATCTCCTCGGCGCGCTCGGCGATCAGGTCCGCGAGCCGCATCATCAGGCGACCGCGGCGTGTCGGCGACAGGCCGCGCCACGCGTCGTCCTCGAATGCCCGCTGCGCCGCGCGGACGGCGCGGTCGACGTCTTCGGCGCCCGCGACCGCGACCGTCGCCCACGGTTGTCCCGTCGTCGGGTTCAGCGCCTCCAACGTCTCGCCGGAGACGGCGTCGACTTCCTTGCCGCCGATGTACAGGCCGTACCCCTTCATCGTGCTCTCCCTTCAGTCCAGTCCGGTTCCTACACCGTAGAAGCCGCGGTCACCGCAGCGCGCGCAGCGCGGGATAAAGCGCGCGGAAGCGTGCATAGCCGTCGTCGTACGCGCCCTGCCACTCTGGATTCGGCTCGATGCTGTCACGGACTCGAACGCAGGCGGCGACGGCTTCGTGGGCGTCCGCGAAAACACCCGCCGCGACGCCGCCGAGCAAGGCAGCGCCGTACGCGGCTCCTTCCTCGGCGGCGGTTCGTTCGAGCGGGAGCCCGAGCACCGACGCGACGATCTCGAGCCACAGCTCGCCGCGCGCGCCCCCGCCGGACACCCGGCCGACGCGGGCCTCGACTCCGACGCCGCGCAGCAGCTCGAGGCAGTCGCGGAGGCCGTACGCCACGCCCTCGAGCACCGCCCGAGCTAGCGCCCCCCGGTCGTGTCGCAGCGTCAGCCCGACGAACGCACCGCGCGCATCGGGGTCGGCGTGAGGCGTGCGCTCGCCGGCGAGGTACGGCTGGAACAGCAGCCCTTCCGTGCCCGGTGGCCAGGCCGCCGCCGCGCGGAGAAGCTCGTCGTACGGCGGCGAGCCGAGCGCGCCGTGGAGCCACGCGAGCGAGCCGGCGGCGGACAGCATCACGCCCATCGCATGCCACGTTCCGGGGACCGCGTGGCAGAAGGTGTGAACGCGCGCCTGAGGCTCCGGGCGGTAATCGCGCAGGGCCGCGAAGACGACACCCGAGGTGCCGAGGACGACGGAGAGCGGCCCCGGCGCGGCAACACCGACACCGAGCGCGCCCGCGGCCTGATCGCCGGCGGCGCCGACCTCCGTCGACTCGTGAACGGGCGGGAGCCACTCGGTCGGGATGTCGAGCGCTGCGCAGACCTCCTCGCTCCAGCGGCGATTCGCGACATCGAAGAGCAGGGTTCCGGAGGCATCCGCCGCGTCGATCGCGTGCCTGCCTTCGAGGCGCAGCCTCACGTAGTCCTTCGGGAGTAGCACGTGGCGGATGCGCGCGTAGACCTCCGGCTCGTGCCGGCGGATCCAGAGGAGCTTCGGTGCCGTGAAGCCGGTGAGCGCGCGGTTGCCCGTCAGCTCGATCAGGCGCTGGAGTCCGAGGCGCTCCTCGATCTCGGCGCATTCCTGCGCGGGCCGTTGGTCGTTCCAGAGGATCGCGGGCCGCAGGACGCGCTCCTGCTCGTCGAGCGCGACGAGCCCGTGCATCTGGCCCGAGAAGCCGATCGACGCAGGCGCCCCGGGAAGCTCCGCCAGCGCCGCTTCGGCCGCGCGCCACCAGTCCTCCGGATCCTGCTCGGCCCAGCCCGGCTTCGGCGTCGAGAGCGGGTACCCGCGCTCCACGCGGGCGACAACGTCGCCGCTGCGGGAGATCGCGAGCGCCTTGACGCCCGTCGTGCCGACATCGAGCCCGACGAGGGTAGGCTCCTCAGCCATCGAGCTGCGCGAGCTCAGACCGGGGCTGTGGCGTTGGGTCTCCTTCCATCCCGAGTGGAAGGCGGAGGTCGGGTCGATCGCCTACGAGGCGCGCGCCGAGCTGATCCTCATCGACCCGCTCGTGCTCGAGGCGGACGCGCTCGACGACCTGGTCGCCCGCTCGGGCAAGCCCGTGACGATCCTCATCACGGTTTACTGGCACACGCGAAGCGCCGGCGAGCTCGCGCGCCGCTACGACGGCCGCGTCCTCGCGCCGCGGCGGGCGCGTGCTCCGGTGGCGCGGCGCGCCGGCGAGATCGCAACGTTCGAGCCGGGGAACGTCGTTGCCGAAGACGTCCACGCCCTCCCGACCGCGCGGAGCTCGGAAGTCGTCTATTGGCTGCCTAAGCACCGCGCGCTCGTCCCCGGCGACGTGATCCTTGGCGCCGACGGAGGCGGCCTGCGGCTCTGCCCGCAGTCGTGGCTGCCGGGAACGGTCAAGCTTGCGGATCTCGCGGCGTCCCTTCGGGCGGCGCTCGACCTCCCACTCGTTCGCGTGCTCGTCTCGCACGGCGAGCCCGTCCTCGCACGCGGGCGCCACGCCCTCACGGACGCGCTCGCTCACGCCCCGAGTGCGGCGTAGACGAGCTCGTACGCGGCGACCGCGTCCTTGCGCGCCTGCGCCTCGCGCAGCTCGTCGCCGTCGATTCGCTCGGCAACCGAGTCGATGAAGCGCCAGTGCAACACGCTCCGCCTCACGGCTTCGACGGCATCTTCGGTGTACGGGTAAAGGTCGAACCCGAGGCGCTCGCCGTTGTCGCCGTAGCGGGCACGGCGCAGCTCGACTGCCAGCTCGAGGGTCTCCATGAAGGCGGTCGCACCGACCATGTTGTCGTCGTCGAACGTGCCCCAGCCGGAGTTGGCGTGCTGGTGGCCCAGGAGCTCCTCGGCCGCGAGCAGCGCTGCGTACTCGGCCAGGTTCTCGCCGTTCATGATCAGGTGCTGCCAGTCCATGTTGACCTTGACGTTGTCGAGGCCGTGGGTGCGCAGCTTGTGGATCACGTGCAGCGTCATCCCGATGTTGCGCATCAGGATCTTCATCGCGGGCTCGGAGTTCTTGTGCTCCAGGAAGATCGTCACACCCCGGTCGCGTGCGTGCTCTGCAGCCTGGCCGATCCCGTCGACGAACCACGCCCATGACTCGCGGTAGGGCGTCTGGAACGGGTAGTTGTAGCCCTCGATCCCGGGCCAGATGATGAAGTGGGCGCCGAGGTCACCCGCGAAGTCGATCGCATCGAGCGTCCGCCGAAGCGCCTCGGCGCGCGTTGCCTCGTCGGGCGACACGAGACCGCCCTTGCCGAAGCGAGGGTCGAGGTGGAGGCCGGTCGCGATGCAGTAGATGTCATGGCCGGCGAGCGCGTCGCGCACCTCGTCGAGGTTCTCCGACGACAGCTCCTGCGGGTAGTGGAACTCGTAGCCGTCGATCAGGTCGCCGAGCCCCTCCACCGCGCGCCGCACGCGCGCCGCGGTGCGCTCGTTCGCCCATTGCGGCTGGTACCCGCCTGGGACGAATCGCGTCGCCATCGTGCCGAATGCCCAGATCCCGAGCGACGTCTTCATTCGCGCGCCGATTCTAGGGCCGCAGATCGTTGCCCACGGCGCCGACCGGCCGGGCCCTCCTGCCACTGGCGGAAAGAGACACGTCCCGGTGCCAGGCACCGGGACGTGTCCCTTCGAGACGAGCACCGCGGAGCCGTGGCTCAGCGGTACGCGGCTGCCTGGAGCGCGAACAGCTCGGCGTACGTGCCGCCGAGCCGGCAGAGCTCGTCGTGCGTGCCTTGCTCCACGATCCGGCCGTCGTCGACGACGACGATCAGATCCGCCATCCGCACGGTCGAGAAGCGGTGCGACACGAAGACGGCGACCGCGCCCGTCCGCTCGGCGACCGTGCGTGCGGATTGGGCGTAGCGCTCGAACAGGACATGCTCCGCGTGCGCATCGAGCGCGGCCGTCGGCTCGTCCAGGATCAGCAGGAGCGGCCGCGACCGCATCATCGCGCGCGCGAGCGCGAGCTTCTGCCATTGGCCGCCGGAAAGCTCCGCGCCGCTCGTGTAGCTCTTCCCGAGCTGCGTCTCGAGCCCGGCCGCCAGGCCCGCGACCACGTCACCCGCCGCCGCGCGCTCGATTGCAGCGGCAACCGCCTCCGGCACGTCGACCGCGGCGAGGTCGCCGACGCCGACGCTCTCGCGGGCGAGCAGCTCAAAGCGGACGAAGTCCTGGAACCCGGCCGCGACGCGCTCGCGCCACCGGTCGAGCGGGAGCCGCGCCAGGTCGATGCCGTCGATCGTGATCCGCCCCTCTGTAGGCTCGTAGAAGCCGCAGAGGAGCTTGACGAGGGTGGACTTCCCCGCGCCGTTCTCGCCGACGAGCGCGACCGTGGTGCCCGCCGCGAACGTCAGGTCGATCTCGCGCAGGACGTCGGACTCGGTTCCCGGATACTCGAAGCGCACGCGCTCGAAGCGAATGCCGTCGCGCAACGCCTCCGGCATAGGCGCGTCGCGCTCTCTCAACGGGTACA
>Ga0126307_10003909_pt1 | contig 10273 bp, 12 predicted proteins | sample Plot28_FD_89955 | JGI IMG/M metagenome (GOLD analysis project Ga0126307, IMG submission 89955) | Serpentine soil microbial communities from UC McLaughlin Reserve, CA, USA - Plot28 | ecosystem: Environmental > Terrestrial > Soil > Grasslands | place: USA: UC McLaughlin Reserve, Lake County...
GTGGCTGGACAGGGCCCGGCACGCAACGAGCGCGGGTCAGTGGTCGGCCTTCGGCCTGACCCGCCAGCCGGCGATGAGCGCGCCGAGCGCATCGGCCCAGACGGGCTTGCTGTCGTCGCCGGGGCACGGCGTTCCACCGCGTAGATCCGTCACGGCAAGTCCCTCGCACAAGGAGTCGAACTGCCAGGTGGCGTCCTCGACTGTCCGACCTCCGAGCCCGCCGTCCTTCTCCATCCGTCGGATCAGCTCCTGCAGCGCGCCGAGCGCTCGCTCCGCCGAGGTCCCGGATCGCGACCAGGCATCCCGCGGGACCAGCGCCTGCTGCAGGAACCCGACCCGGAACAGCGCGGGATGCTCCAGCGCCCACTCGCGAAACCCGATCGTGCCCGCCGCGATCAGGTCGGCGGCCGGGTCATCCGACCGCGGCAGAGCCGCAACCCGCGCGCCCAGCAGGTCAAAAGCACGCGTGGCCAGCCCGGCTAGCAGCGCCTCCTTGGAGCCGAGGCTGCTGTAGACGGCCCGCGTCGTAGTGCCCACCTGGTCGGCAACACGTCGTACGGTCAGGCCCTCCAGGCCGTCAGCGGCGAGGATGGCCTCGGCCGCATCGAGCAGCGCGATGGCGGTTGCCTCGTCGTGCCTGCGTGCTCGTCCCATGTTGACAGAATAGCAGGACGTCGTTACGTTACGGCGTAACGTGACAGCGTTACATAATCGGAGGCGGACGATGGAACCGAGGATCGACGAGCGTGCTGCTGGGCGGCTGACCGGCACCATCGGCCAGTGGGACCAGGGCGCGACGTGCCTCGCGGCGCTTGCCGTTGCAGCCGGCGCCGGGCCAGCGGACGCTGGGACGGCAGGGCCGCTCGTGGCGGCGGCGCGCGAGGTCATGGCGGCGGCTGGGCTCGGCCACGAGCTGGCCTCCCCGGAGCGACTGCCGTTCTCGCCGGCGCAGTTGACGGGCATGGCGGCGGCGCCCCTGCTGCAGGCCGCGGCGCTGGTTGACGGCCCGAAGGCGGCCTGGGCGGCCCAGAGCGACTCGGCGTTGACGGCGCAGGGTCAGGCGAGCGGGTCTGCCGCCGTCCTGTTCAGCCGGTTCGTCGTGCCGCAGTTCGACGACCTCGCCGACCGCCTGGCCAGGCCCGGCGCGCGGATGCTGGACGTCGGCACCGGCATCGGCGCGCTCGCCATCGGCTGCGCGCAGACCTTCCCGCAGCTGCACGTGACGGGCATCGACGTCATGCCTCGCGTCGTGGAGCTCGCACGTGCCCAGGTGGCCGCGAGCCCGGTCTCGTCCCGGGTCGAGCTTCGCCAGCAGGACGTCACGGAGCTGACCGACGAGGCGTGCTACGACCTCGCCTGGATCCCAGCGCCGTTCGTGCCCGAGCCGGCATTCAGTACCGGGATCGCCCGGATGGTCACAGCACTCCGGCGCGGCGGCCTGCTGATGATCGGGCACGGCACGTTCGACGGCACCGACCTGCAGATCGCAGTCACCCGCTTCAAGACCGTCGTCTACGGCGGAACCGCTCTGGACAGCCCCTCGGCCGCGAGACTGCTCAAAGAGCACGGGCTCACGTCCGTGCAGACCGTTCCGACGCCACCCGGCGCGCCCGGCATCACGGTGGGGCGTCGGTAGACCGGGGACCGCTCGGCCCGACGACCTCCGTAGACGTAGGTCATGCACCGCATGAGCTGGCATGCAACCGCGACCGACGAGCTGTCCCGAAGGCCGGTGTCCGGCGCCGCATGCCGGGCCGGTGCGGCGGGTATGGCCGGGGTGTCGAAGCGAGGAGGCCGCAATGGCGCGCGACAAGGTTCGAGGCAGAGCGAGGGCGACGACCGGTCGGGCAAAGATGCGGCTCGGTGAGGCGACCGGAGACCCGCGGCTCGCGCGCGAAGGCCAGGCTCAGCAGAGACGGGGCAACCTCAGGCTCGCGCTCGAGAAGGTCAAGGACGCCTTCCGCCGCTGACGGCCTGGTCCGCGTGCGAGCCCCGGCACTCCGGTAGTCGCGCCGACATCCTCCGCAGCGGACCGGGCGCCGGCCGGTGGTTCACCCCGGCCCGAGCCGGGGCACCGCTCAGGCCTGGTCGGCGGCCCGGTACAGCTCCGCGATGTCGATCTTCTTCATCTGCAGCATCGCCTCGAACGCCCGGTCCGCGCGGCCGCGATCCGGGTCGGCGGCGAGCTCCAGCAGCGCGGTCGGGACGATCTGCCAGGACAGCCCGTAGCGGTCCTTCAGCCAGCCGCACGGCCCCTCCTCGCCGCCCTCGCTCAGCTTGGCCCAGTAGTCGTCGACCTCGTCCTGGGAGTCGCAGTAGACCTGCAGCGAGATGGCCTCGGAGAAGGTGAACGCGGGGCCGCCGTTCAGCGCGACGTAGTCCTGGCCGTCCAGCGAGAAGGACACCGTCATCACCGAGCCCTCCTCGGCCGGCCCGGCCTTCCCGTAGCGGGTGACCTCGGTGATCCGGGAGTTCGGGATCACGGACGTGTAGAACGTCGCCGCCTCCTCACCCTGGTTGTCGAACCACAGGCATGGCGTGATCTTCGGCATGGGATCGGTCCTCTCAGCGCTCCGGTCGTCCGGGCAGGACGACCTTTCCACCCATGGGTCGGAGCCGTCCCGGCCCGCTCGACATTGCCCGCACACCTTTCGGCCAAGTCCCCAACCGGAGCTGGGATCGCAGCCGGAGTTGGGATCGCAGCTATCGGTTCTTGGCGCTCTTGTCGGCCGCGCTCTTGGCAGCCGCGCTCCCCTTGGCGGCGGTGGTCCTCTTGGCAGCCGGGCTCCCTTTGGCGGCGGTGGTCCTCTTGGCAGCCGTGGTCTTCTTGGTGGCCGCGCTCTTCTTGGCGGTGGACTTCTTCGTGGCGGTGGTCTTCTTGGCCGCCGCCGGTTGCGATGCTCCCACCGGCTTGGTGGCGGCCTGGCTCGTCGCGGTTGGCTTCGCCGCGCGATTCCGTGCCGGCCTCGTGACCGGCGCATCCCCGTGGTCGTGTTTGGCCGCCTCGACGCTGCGCCGCAGCGCCTCCATGAGGTTGGCGGCACTGTCGGCGTGGGTCGGCGGCTCGGGAGGTTGCTCGAGCTGCCTGCCGGTCACCTTGGCCTCGACCAGCTCCTTGAGCGCCGCCTGGTACCGGTCGACCATTTCCTTCGGGTCCAGCGTGTCGGTCAGCGTGTGGATGTAGGCCTCTGCCGCCTGCAGCTCGCGGGGCCGCAGCGTTATGTCGTCGTGGAGGAACCCGAATCGCGGTTCGCGGACCTCGTCAGGCCACAGCAGGACATGCAGGACGAGGACCCCGTTGCGGGGGTGTAGTACGGCCGGCGACTCCCGCCCGCGCAGCGCTATCTTGACCAGTGCGACCTTGCCGGTGCGCTCGAGGGCCTCGCGCAGCAGCACGTATGCCCTGGCGTCGGAGCCGGTCGGGTCGCAGTAGTAGCTGCGGGACAGCCGGACCGGGTCGATGGCGTCCGCATCGGCGAAGCCCAGGACCTCGATAGCCCGGCTGGAGGCGAGCGGCAGTTCCGCGAAGTCCGCGTCGGTCAGCACGACAACCTGACCGTCGGGCAGCTCGTAGCCCCGGGCGATGTCGCTGTAGGGGACCTCCTCGCCGTCGACGGTGCAGACCCGCCGGTAGCGAATCTGCCCTCCGTCGGCGACGTGGACCTGACGGAAGGACACGCCGTGCTCCTCGGTGGCCGCGAACAGCCGGACCGGGATCGAGACCAGCCCGAACGAGATCACGCCCTTCCAGACGATCTGCATGTCTCCTCCGGGAAGTCGACGGCGTCGATGGGCACGTTGGAGCGTTGTTCCGGCCCGCTCTACCTGCGAGTTCTCCCTTCAGTCTCCCCCGCACGCGTCCGGACGTCACCACAGCCCGACCACAGCCGAACGTCCCCACGGTCGATGCGGCGCGGCGGTGGGACAGCAGGTTGCCCGCCAACCCCCCGCCGCGACGTGGCGCCGTCCGGGCATCATGGTGCCGATGCGTTTGTCGGAGACCGACGAGATTGCCGTCGAGCTGTACCTCGTGCCGCCGGCCCGGTTCGTCGCCGCCCGGGACCAGGTGATGCGCCAAGCCCGCGCGGCCGGGCACCGCGACCTGGCGCGTGAGCTGCGTGCCCTGCGCCGGCCGACGCTGAGCGCGTGGCTGGTCAACGCACTGACCCGCCATCAGCGCGCGCGCATGCAGCAACTGTTCGCGCTGGGCCGGGAGTTGCGCCAGGCGCAGACGCGGCTCGACGCCGACCAGTTGCGGCGCCTGCCCGCGCAACGGCAGGACCTGATCGCCGAGCTCCTCGACTGGGCCAGCCGGCACGCTTCCGAGGCCGGTGTGCGGCCGACCGAGGCAGCATTGTCCGAGGTCGACGCCACCCTGCAGGCCGGCCTGGTCGACTTGGCCGCAGCCGCCACCGTAATGTCCGGGCGCCTGGTCCGACCCATGTCCCACGCCGGCTTCGGCCCGCTGCCCCAGGTGGAGTCGGCTGGTAGCCCGTCGGCGCCATCGCCCCTGCCGGACCCCGCACCTGCCCAGGACCAGCCGAGCGAGTGGATCGTCTGGCCGATAGACGACGAGCTTCGGCGGCGCCGCGGGAGGCCCGACGCCGCGACGGCCGACCACCCCAACGGCCGGGATGGGTCGGCGGCCGGCGCGAAGAACAACGGGCAGCAGGCGTACGGCGAACCCGCGCCGGCGCAGGTGGATCCGGCGGAGAGCCTTCGCCGAGCCGAAGCCGACCTTGCCAACGCCGCATCGGCCCACTGGCAGCGCGAACACGACCTCGCCGAGGCCGAGGCGGCCATGGAGGCGGTCAAGGACCGGCAGGACTGGCTCGACGAGCAACGCATGCAGATACGCCGCGAGAAGGTGGCCGCCGAGCAGGACCTCGCCGCGGCGCGCACGGCGCAACGTGCCGCCCTGCGTGCGCTGACCGATGCACGCCGGGCGCTGGAGATCGCCGAGAAGCGACTCCGGTCACCCATCGAACATCCACCCGCGCACGACGACCCGGAGTGACCGCTCGCCGCTGACCTCGCCCGGGGCAGCGTGGTGATCGCCGCAGCGAGCGCCTTGGCGGTCGCCCCGCTCTGGACGCCCGACTGGGACGGCGAGAGCATCGGGGTCGACAACGGGAGGCGCTGGTGGAGCCGGTCTTCGGCGCTCGGGATCCGGGATTGGAGGGTCTTCGTCGCGTTCGTGCGGAGCTCGGCGGGTCGATGGCCGCGCTGGAGCAGGCGTTGGCAGCGCCGACGGCCGGCCGCCATGCTGTGTGGGCTGAGCGGGTCGATGTGGCGCTGGTGGAGCTGTCTGCCGACTTCGTCGAGCACATTGCGATCACTGAGGGATCGGGAGGCCTGCACGACGCCGTTGTCGAGGCGTCCCCGCGGCTTTCGAGCTCCGTCCGGCGGTTGGTCAGCGAGCACACCCTGATCCGGGAGCTCGTCGGGGACCTGCTGGCCCGGGTCAGGCCGCCGGTCGCGGCGGGCGAGGTCGACGCGATCCGGGAACTGGGAACGGTGCTGGTGGGCCGGCTGGCGCGGCATCGCCGACAGGGTGCGGACCTGGTCTTCCAGGCCTATCAAGTCGACCTCGGGGGCGAGACGTAGGCGACCCGCAGCCCTCGATGAGCGACGAGGGCATCGGCCATCCCACTGCGTGAGCCACGACCGAACCCGGGCCACGGGCCAGGGTCAGGCCTGGGGTTGGCTGATGTTAACCATCCAGTCGACGCCGAAACGGTCTGTGCACATGCCGAACACGTCGCCCCACATCTGCTTCTCCAGCGGGACCGAGACGGCGCCGCCCTCGGACAGCTTCTGCCAGTAGCCGCGCAGCTGGTCTCCGTCGTCGCCGCTGAGGCTGATGGTCATCGTGTTGCCGGGCCGAAACTCCATCCCCGGCGGGGTGTCGGCACACATGAGCGTGTAGCCGCTGGGAGTCTCCAGCCGGCCGTGCATGATCCGGTTCGCCTCCGGCCCGTCCGGCGAGCCCATCTCCCCGAACGTGCTCAGCGCCAGCTCCCCGCCGAAGACGTCCCGGTAGAACTCCATCGCCTGCCGGGCGGTCCCGTCGAAGCTCACGTACGGGTTCAGTCGCGACGCCATTTCCTACTCCCCTCTTGCCGTCCACTGCGGTCGATCCGGGCAGCGTAGACCCGTCCCGGCAGGCGGTCCCGCTCGACCGGGGGTCAGGTCGACCTGTCGGGCGGGCCGGCGGCGGTGCCGGCCTGCGCCGGCGGCGGCTGGGCGCCCGCGTCGAGGTGGTCGAGGTGGTCGAGGGGGTGCACGGTCGGGATGCGGTAGACCGAGACGTGCGACCGGGACTCGGCGGTGAACTCGGTTCCGGTCCAGTCAGCATGCCTGGATTCCAGCTCGAACCCGGCGAGCTGCGCCATCAGGTCGAGCTCAGCCGGCCAGATGTAGCGGTGCGGGCTACGGAAGAGCTCGGCCTGGGTGCCCCCGCCGAACCGGAAGTGGTGCGAGACGACCTGCTGGTGCAGGACGTCGTAGGTGTCCAGGCCGGGACAGCTCGATGCCGGTGACGGGAACGCCGCGCTCGGCCAACGGAACGGCCACCCGACCGGTCCCGATCGCGAACTCCAACGCAGGGCCGTCACCGGCGAGCTTGGCGAGGCGGTCGACCGTCGGGCCCAGCACCTCCGGGGCGAACATGCCGGTGCCCGGGGTGTCGTACCGCTGCGCCGCGTCGACGTCCCAGATCTCCTCCTGTCGCATGGCTCTGACAATGCCAACGAACCCGCTGCCGGTCCAGCAGGTGACAGCTGCTGCGCGGGATGCGTGGCCGGGGTCAGGGGCGTACGGCGAGTTGGGTCAGTGCCGGCACTGACACGCCGAGGGTCGTGGCCTTGCCGGTGTCCGGGTCGATCGCATGGATCGCCCCGTCGATGCCGGCGGCGAGCAGCCATCGGCTGTCGGGTGACCAGACGACGCTGCCGGCCACGACGCCGGAACCGACCGGTAGGTCGATGCTCCGCTGGCTGCCGGTGACCAGGTTCAGCAGGTACAGCGTGATGGGGCCTTGGCGGCTGACGCGGAACATCGCGGCGGCGCGGCCGGTGGGAGCGATCACGCCCCGTGGTGTGTCCGCGCTCAGCGAGGCCCGCAGGGTCCGACGGGCGCCGGTCGCCCGGTCGGTCACCACCGGCCGGCAGCGGTGGACCTCGTCGCAGTCGAGGGTGAGAAATGTGCGCGCTCCGCTGGCGAGCAGGGCTCCGGTGGTGATGCGCCGCAGGCCCGACGGGGTGGCGAGGTAGTGGCCGCCGGTCAGTCGCAGGAGCAGGTAGCCGGTGCTGTCCGAGGTCATCTCCCACAGCGCGTTCGCCTCCGGCATGGCGATCGCGGCCAGGACCCGGCCGCCGCGGATGGCCCGCAGCTGCATCACCGCGTGCGGACCGTCGCCGGACTGCACCCACACCGTGCCCGGTCGCGGACCTGGGAAGGCGGGCCCGGTCTGGCTCAGCGACGGCGGCAGCGGCACCGCCGGCCGGCCGTCGGGGACCACGTATCCGGGCACCCGGTCGATCGAGCGGACCAGCGCCCGGTCAGCCGTGACCACGAACGACACCGGCCCGGTGCTGAGCAGCACCGGCACGGCGGTCATGGTGACCCGGCCGCGGGCGAGCTCGATCCGCACCAGCTGGCCATCGCCCCGGCCGAACAGCTCCCAGCCGCCGGCCACCCCCAGCAGCGGGTGGCCCAGCTCGGTGACCGCGACCGGCGGTGCTGACCTCGTCGGGCTCGGCTGGGCAGTACCCGCAGCCGCGGTCGCTTCCGGGACCGACCGGGGCGGACCGGTCCGGGCCTGCGCGACTCCCACCGCGGCGACGACGCCGACCATCGGCAGCAGCATCCACCTCGACCAGCGGGGCCGACCGCGCCGCTCGCGGCCGACATCGAGAAGATCGGTCGGCACCCCTTCAGTGTCGGCTCCCCAGCCGCCACCCACCACCCTGCTGAACCCGGCCCGGAGTCCCGGTCGGCTCCGGACATGCCAGGGCGTTCGACAGCGGGCCTGCGGTGCCTGGGCTGGCATGGAGGTGTGCCGGCGTCCGGAAGGCTGGCGGGGAGGACGAGACCCGGGGATAGCCTGGGGTGGTGTCGATCAGCCGGTCCCAGGCGCTGGCGTGGCGCATGCAGCGACAGCTGCTCGACCCCGGGTGCGCCGAGCCGGTCGCCGCTGTCGTGCCTGGCTAGGGCGCCGGTCCGGCCCCGCGGTGCGCTCCCGCTTGCTGAGGGGACCGGTCCCGGTCCTGGTCCTGGTCGTCGCCGCAGCCGTCGCGGCCGCTGTCCGCGGCGACCTCACGGATCTGTTCGTCTACCAGTACGGCGGCCGGGCGCTGCTCGACGGTTCGCCGGTCTACGAGTCCCGCGATCCGGTGGAGGGGTTGCGGTTCACCTACCCGCCGTTCGCGGCAGTCGTGATGGTGCCGCTGGCGCTGCTGCCGGGTTGGCTCGCGGCCGCGTTGTGGACCGGGGCGTCGATGGGCGCGCTGGCGGCGGTCGTCGCGGTGGTGCGCCGTGAGCTCGGCCGGCCTGCACCGGGGTGGCTGGTTGCACTGCTGGGCGGCGGCGCGCTCGCTCTGGAGCCGGTGTGGCAGAACCTCACGTTCGGACAGGTCAACCTGGTCCTGATGCTGGCGGTGCTGGTCGACATGGTCCGGCCGGAGCGGCGCTGGACCGGCGTGCTGGTGGGCATCGCGGCGGGCGTGAAGCTGACCCCGCTTGTGTTCGTCGTGCTGCTCATGCTGGTCGGACGTCGGATGGCTGCGGGACGGGCGGCCGTGGCCTTCGCCGGCACCGTCGCGATCGGGTTCGTGGCGATGCCGGGTGCGGCGGAGACGTACTGGACCGACCGCCTCGTTGACGCGGGCCGGGTCGGCCCCCCGGCGCTGGCACACAACCAGTCGGCGTACGGCGCGCTCACCCGGCTCCTGGACGGCACGCCGCCCACGCTGCTGTGGCTCGCGGTGGCCGGGCCGCTCTCACTCGCGGTCCTGCTCGTCGGCGCCGGCTGGTGGCGACACGGTGACCGGGTGCTCGGCACCTGTCTGGCAGCGCTGGCCATGCTGCTCCTCTCGCCGATCTCGTGGTCGCATCACTGGGTGTGGGGAGTGCCGGTCGCTCTGACGCTGTGGGAGCGCTGCCGGTGGGCGGGGGTCGCGTGGACCGCCCTGTTCGTGGCCCGCCCCATCGTGTGGCCGCCGTACGGCCACCACCGCGAGTACGGGTGGAGCCCCCGCGACCACCTCGTCGGCAACGCGTACCTGCTCGCCGGCCTCGCCGTCTTCGGCTGGGCAGCCGCCACCCTCAACCGCCGCGTCGGCTCACCTGAACGTCGAGGTGAGACAGGGCTGGTCGCGCCCGGCCGGGCCGGCCGCGGCAAGAGTCGCGCGGCAGGGCCGCTGCGTCGGTCGGACTAGTAAATCGGTGCGGCTGTACCTGGCGCCTGGTCGCTGCCGGCCGCTCGGGCGTCCCGTTCCATCTCCGCGGTGTCGGCCTCGAGCTGCCTAGCCTGCAGCTTCTCGGCCCGGCGCATCGCCTTCTCGACCTTGGCGCCCATGTCTGAGACCGCGACCACCACCAGGCCGGCCTGGCCGGCGTCGAGCTGCTCACCGAGCTCCTTGAGATCATGGCGGCTCATGCCGGCTGCGGCGTGACCCGACACGGCTCCCAGCACCGCCCCGCCGGCGGTCGTCGCCGCCAGCAGACCACCCCCGACGGCGGCGAACGGGAACAGGGCCACGACCAGACCGGTAGCCAACCCCACCCCACCTCCCAGCACCCCGCCGACCCGGGTCGGCGTCTCGTGCTTCTTGGTGATCTTCGCCTTGCCACCCGGCCGCCGCTCCACCACCGCAGCGTCGTACGCGTCGATGAGACCGGCCTTCGTGTGCAGCTCCTTCACCAGCTCGTAGTCCGCCTCGGCGTCAGCGACGCTGGGGTACACCCCGACATAAGCCATGAACGTGTCGACGGCCATCCTGGCGCCCTCCTTGTGTCCGTCCTGGCCCGTGCGCGTCACTGCCTGCAGGGCCCACCATGCCAGCAGCACAGGTCTGCACGGGGAGTGGGTACTGCCGGACTGGACGGCCGTCGCCAGGGATTGGGACGGTGTGCACGTCACCGTGGCCCCGGTGACGCTGGTGGTCCCGGCCTACCGGCAGGGCGTCAACGCCGGTGGCAGTGCGTTCACCGACATTGCCGGTGACCCGTGGGCCGCCGACAAGGCGTACGCCGCGGGTAGTTACGGGTA
>Ga0126307_10003910_pt1 | contig 10273 bp, 10 predicted proteins | sample Plot28_FD_89955 | JGI IMG/M metagenome (GOLD analysis project Ga0126307, IMG submission 89955) | Serpentine soil microbial communities from UC McLaughlin Reserve, CA, USA - Plot28 | ecosystem: Environmental > Terrestrial > Soil > Grasslands | place: USA: UC McLaughlin Reserve, Lake County...
GTCCCCATGCTGCTCGAAGAAGGCCGCAAGAGGGCTGCGGCGGAGGGGCTCCCTGTAGACTTCGTGGAGGGCGACGCCGAGAACTTGCCCTTCGAGGACGCCTCCTTCGACGTGGTGCTCTCCACCCTGGGCGTGATGTTCGCCCCAGACCAAGAGCGGGCCGCCAGCGAGTTGCTGCGGGTGGTGCGACCAGGGGGCAAGATAGCGCTGGCGAGCTGGGCGCCCGACAGCTACGTGGGCGACCTGTTCAGGACCATGGGCAAGTACGTGCCGCCTCCCGCGGGCCTGAAGCCCCCCTTCCGGTGGGGCACTGAAGAAGGGCTCGCCGAGCTTTTGGGTGGGGGCGTAACCTCGCTGCAAGCGAGGCGTCGCAGCCTCATGTGGCGCTTCCGGTCGGCGCGGCACCACGTCGAGTTCATGCTGGAGTACTACGGTCCCTTGAACAAGGCGCTCGGGACACTGGATGAAGAACAGCAGCGGGCCTTCGAGGGGGACCTGATCTCCCTGGTCGAGAGCCACAACCGCTCGAACAATGACACGGCCGTCTGGCCCGCGGACTACCTGGAGGTGGTCGCCACCAGAAGCTGATTAGTTCGGATCGGGGCGAGGGTTATGCTCCTCGCCCCACTCACCAAACGAGAAATCAAGAACGGCACGTTTGGATCCGGGAACGGACAACCGGTCCACGAAGTGAAGTAAAGACTGGGTAGGGGCCATCGGCCCCTACCCTCTACGACGATGATAGCGAGGTTGACCACGTAAACTGCGGCTCGAACCTCATCGGTAGCCCCGATCACAACGAGGTCCACTACGATACTTTTGACTCCGTATCGGACAACTGCGAGGTGGCAATCCCTGTTTCCTAGGCACACGTCGGGGGCGAACGGTAAAGCAGTACACAGAAGGTAGGCCGGGATTCTTACGTCCCGGCCCACCTTGTTTCTTGGAAATCTTCGAAGACGCAATCTTCTACGCGACCGGGCGGGAGAACGGTATAGTTGCGACGGTTCGCGGCCTATGAGGGGCTGAGGCTGTCTACGATCCTCATCATCTCCTCGCGTTCGAAGGCACGCATCAGCGTCGGCCTGGCATTCCCCGCGGCCCCGATCTCCCGGAATACTGCGGTGACGCTCTCGTCATCCGGTGCTTCGACTATGGCTACGACGTCGTAAGGGCCGTTGGTCCAGTAGTGCTCCAGGAACCTCGCCCCATGCTTTTCGGCGATCTCCGCTCCCCTGTCGGCCCTCGCAACGGCTGCACTAACCGTCTTTAGACCCTGGTCGGTCCAGTTCACCAACGCTATGTAGACAGGCATCGAGTCTCCTTTCATCTCCCCGCGGTGTGGCAGGCGATCCACCTCTGTCCTGCCAGCATGATGCCAGCCGGGACGGTCTCGCGCCTTACCGTAGTCCCCTTGAGGTGCAGTGGATGCAACCAGGCTAAAGCCGAGAATCCTCAGTCAGGTGATTTCCGCACGCATGTCGGTAGTTCTTGGTGGAGTGTTGCTGCGATCCCCTGCACCCCGCGGCACGCATTCTTGCGAGGACGCTATTCCGGTATCCCCGACCTGAGAGTATAGTTGGAAAGCGACCGGCCCAGGTAAGCAGGAGAGGGAACGCAGTGCCGGAACCGATGCGTGTCAGGCTACTCGGTGGCTACCGGGTTTCGGTGGGAGCCCAAAGCGTGCCAGATGATGCGTGGCGCCTGAAGAAGGCGGCTACACTCGTCAAGCTACTCGTTCTGGCCGAAGACCATAGCCTGCACCGCGAGCAGGCTATGGAGTATTTGTGGCCGAACCTGGCTCCGCGAGCCGCTTCCAACAACCTTAGACAGGCCATCTACACCGCCCGACGCGTTCTGGCCTTTGACGCATCGGCCGTCTCGCACTACCTTCAGGTAAACGATGGCTGGCTCACGCTGTGTCCGGAGGAGCACTTGTGGGTCGATGTGGAGGCTTTCGAGGAGGCAGCCAGAACGGCGAAGCGTATCAGGGAGCCCGCCGCATACCGGGCCGCGATCGACCTCTATGCCGGAGACCTCTTGCCGGAGGATCGCTACGAGGAGTGGACAGGGGAGAGACGGGAAGCGCTGCGGCAGACTCATCTCACTCTGCTGGTCGAGATGGCCGAGCTCTATGAGGAGCGAAGGGAGTGGGATCCTGCGATCGCGGCTCTAAGGCGCGTTGTCGAAATAGACGACCTCCACGAAGACGCTTACGTGGGTTTGATGCGACTCTATGCGGTGAACGGGAAACGCAGAGAAGCGATCCAACACTACCAGCGGCTCCGGCTGGTTCTCTACAAGGAACTCGGTGTCGAGCCCGGTGAAGTGGGCAGGATGCTCTACGAGCGGATAGTGGCCGGGGAGTCCCTGGATACTTCGCCTGTCGAAAGCCGGACCGTAGTCGCATCTGCAGGACGATCCACCGGGATATCCCAGAATCACAACCTGCCTGTCGAGCGCACGAGCTTCGTTGGGCGCGAGGAGGAGATGGTCGATGTGGGGCGGTTGCTCTCCATGACCCGCTTACTCACGCTGACCGGCGCTGGTGGGACAGGTAAGACGCGCTTCGCGCTGGCGCTGGCCAGACGGCTCGCGGGAACATACCCGGATGGCGTGTGGATGGTAGAGCTTGCGTCGCTCACGGAAGGGGAATTGGTGGCCCAGACGGTGGCCGAGACCCTTGGCGTGCGTGAGGAGCCAGGACGTCCGTTCGATGCCGCGTTGAAAGAATATCTTTCATCCAAAGAGTTACTTGTGGTTATGGACAACTGCGAGCATCTTGTCGAAGCGGTGGCCCATCTGGTGGAGTCGCTACTCGATGCTTGCAAAGGTCTTCGGGTGCTGGCCACCAGCAGGGAGGCCTTGAACGTCGCGGGAGAGTTGATCTGGCAGGTGCCAATCCTCTCGGTGCCCGAGGCTACCGCTCCTGCTACTGTCGAAAACCTGGTTGGTTACGAATCCGTTCGCCTGTTCGTAGAGCGCGCCCGCTATCGTCGTCCCGACTTCGATTTGGGGCCGGAGAACGCGGAAGACGTAGCGGAGATTTGCCGCACATTGGATGGGATGCCTCTGGCCATAGAGCTCGCTGCCGCCAGGGTAGGGACACTATCGGTTGGGGAGATCATGGTAAGGCTCGAGGGTGCCCTCAAGCTGCTCGTGGGCAGCCGCACCGCACCGCCGAGGCAGCAGACACTGGAAGGAGCAATGAACTGGAGCTTCGAGTTGCTGTCGGAGAGGGAGCGGGACCTGTTCGGGAAGTTCTGCGTATTCGCGGGAGGGTTTGGTCTGGATGCGGTGGCAGCGGTGGGTGGAAATGAAGACTCGCTAGACTTGTTGCTAAGCCTGGTGGATAAATCTCTCGTAGTGGCCGAATCGGGCGGAGCGAGCGAACTGCGCTACAGGATGCTGGAGCCGGTGCGTCAGTATGCCCGAGAACGTCTGGAGGAGAGTGGAGAGGCGGAGCGAGTACGCAGGCGGCACGCGGAATACTACCTGACGCTAGCCGAGGTAGCCGAGCCAGAGTTGAAGGGTGCTCAGCAGGAGAGGTGGCTCGAGCGGCTGGAGCGAGAGCATGCAAATTTGAGAGCAGCCCTGGGATGGACACTCCAACAGGAAGACACCGAATGGGGATCTCGATTGGCTGGCGCATTGGAGCGCTTCTGGTGGGTTGGTGGATATCTGAGTGAGGGACGTCATTGGTTGGAGAAGGGACTCACCGGAAACAGTGCGTTGCCGATGGCCGTACGGGCAAAGGCCTTGAACGATGCCGGCTGGCTCGCACTCTACCAGCACGACCTGGATCGGGCCGTGACGCTTCTTGAGGAAAGCGTGAGTCTGTTCATGAGGGTGGGGGACGAGCCAAGCATCGCGACCTCGCTGTTCAACCTGGGGCACGCGGTTCTGCATCAGGGGGACAAGGAGCGGATGGAAGTCTTGTGCGCGGAAGTCGAGGGGTTGCGGCGAGAGAGGTTCAGCGATCGCTGGGCGGTGGCCGAGTCGTTGGTTTTCCTGGGGATGGCTGCCCTCTATAAGGGCAATCCCACACAAGCCGTGACTTGGCTCGAGGAGAGCATGGCCACGTTTCAGGATTTGGAAGATAAGCAGCGGGTGACCTTGTGCGTAACTCATCTGTGGATGGCCGAGTTGGAAAGGGGAGATCTCGCGCGGGCGGTGACGCTGCTGGAAGAGAACCTGCGCTTACTGCGGCGGTTGGGGATTAAGCCGCGCATCTACAACGATCTGCTGGGGAGCGCGCTAGTGGCAGCCCTCAGGGGACAATCTGCCAGGGCGGTACGGTTATGGGCGGCAGCCGAGGCTCTGCGAGAAGCTATAGGCCTCGCCATCGTGCTCTGGGACCACGTGCCCACGGACTACGAAGCGCAACTGGCCGCCACACGCGCTCGACTCGGCGAAGAGGCGTTTACGGCGGCATGGGAAGAGGGAAGGACCATGACCCCCGAGCTGGCAGTCGAGTTCGCCCTTTCAGGCGCAGAAAAGGCGCCGAACAGTGCGACGGATAGATCACCGACCCGTCGAGAGCCAACACAGAAGCTCACCCGCCGAGAACTCGAGGTTGCGGTACTTGCAGCAGGTGAGTACACGAACCGCCAGATCGCCAAGGAGCTCGTGCTCTCGGAGCACACGGTGGCGACCCACGTGCGCCGTATCCTCAACAAACTCGGCCTCCGCTCCCGCGCCCAGATCGCCACCTGGATAGGGGACAATAGCCCGCTTCCGTAGACCAATACACGCGGGCACATTACCCCTGCTCTATGTGGCCCACGTACTTCTCCGTGCGGAGAAATACTCAATCTGAGTACTCCTTGAAGCCCTCCGGCTAACAAATCCCTAACACCGGGCCGCTAGCCTCCTTGTGAAGGTAATCAGAACAGGGGAGGCGAGAAGATGATCGAGGTATCCATAGAGGCAGGCGCAGAGAGTGGGCGTTCGTCCGTGAGGATTAGGGCCGAGAGCATTCGGCGGGCCTTGAGTCTCGCGACGGAGCTGTTTCCCGGCGGCGATGTACGGGTGAGGTTCCCCGTAGACCCCGATGGTTTCTTCGTCGAGGATTCTGCCGCCGAATCAAGGATGGTCGGGCTGCCCGAGAGGATGGTGGCGTGAGATGGGGAAGGGGGTGAGGCGATGAGGTAACCGAGCAGGCAGTGAGAAGCAAGTACCGGTCAACAGACCATAAGAGAAGAAAGGAAGATAGTGATGATGACGATGACCAACCATTACTTGAAGGCGGCACTGGCTGCGCTGATGGCCTTGGCGTTGGCGGCCAGCTTGCTGGCGCAGTTCGCGAAGCCCGCTACAGCGGCGTTGACGAGGGAGGCGCTTGCCTGGGGTAATGGCCCCTTTGGCGAGCTGGGCAACGGGACCACCAGTGTGGAAAGCCCGCCGGTTGAGGTGAGCAACCTGGGGGCGGTGAAGGCCATCTCCGCGGGATGCAACCACGCCCTGGCGCTGCAGGAAGACGGCACGGTCTGGGCCTGGGGCGACAATAGTCATGGCCAGCTTGGCAACGGAACCAGCGGCAACGGAAGCCAAGGACCCGACACCTTCAGCAACGTACCGGTGAAGGTGAGCAACCTGAGCGGGGTGAAGGCTATTTCCGCAGGATGCGAGCACAACCTGGCGTTGAAGGCGGACGGCACCGTCTGGGCCTGGGGTCGGAACGATTATGGCAGGTTGGGCAACGGGACCACCGACCTCGCAAGCACGCCGGTTGAGGTGAGCAACCTGGACGGGGTGAAGGCCATCTCCGCCGGTAACACCCACAGTCTGGCGCTGAAGGAAGACGGCACCGTTCGCGCATGGGGTTACAACTACTATGGCCAGTTGGGCAACGCTACCGTCTCCAACTACAGGAAAACGCCGGTCGTAGTAAAGACCGCCAGCGGTGCGACCCTCGGCAATGTCAGGTCTATCGCCGCCAGTTCCCGTCACAGCCTGGCGCTTAAGGAAGACGGCACGATCCGGGCCTGGGGCGACAATAGTCTTGGCCAGTTGGGTAACGCGGCCATCGTTGGCACGAGCGCCACGCCAGTAAAGGTGAAGACCTCGAGCGGAGCTATCCTCGGCAAGGTCAAATCCATCGCCACCTCAGGAGGTTGTTACCACAGCCTGGCGCTGAAGACGGATGGGACGGTTCGGGCATGGGGTCACAACGGTTATGGTCAACTGGGCGACGCTACCGTCTCCAACTACAGGAAAACGCCGGTCGTAGTAAAGACTGCCAGCGGTGCGACTCTTGGCGGGGTCAGGTCCATCGCCACCAACGCCTACCATAGCCTGGCGCTGAAGGAAGACGGGACGGTTCGGGCGTGGGGTGGCAACTTCGATGGACAATTGGGCAACGCGGCCATCGTTGGCACGAGCGCCACGCCGGTAAAGGTAAAGACCTCGAGCGGCGACGCCCTAGACAATATCAGGGCGATCGCCGCCGGTACTAACTTCAGCCTGGCGATCAGGCAGTAATCCGCCAGTCAGTGCGTCAAGAAGCAGGGTGCGTGGCCGGATTCCCGCACCCTGCAATTCAAGAATAGGAATTACAAGGCGATGATGAACGTGAAGATAGGAAGACGGACCGTTCTTCTACTGGCGATTATCTTGGGGGCGCTTACGCTCTCTAGCGGGGTTGCGCTGGCTGCGACCATATCCTGCCAGGCTGGAGTGGTTTGCTTCGGGACCAAGAAGGCTGACACCCTAAATGGTACGGCCGGCCTCGACGACATCCACGGGCGTGGTGGCGGCGATACGCTCAAGGGTCTCGGCGAGGTCGATTATCTCTTCGGACAGGGCGGCAAGGACAGGTTGCTTGGCGGGTCCGCCTACGACTATCTTAGTGGCGGCGCGGGCAACGATACGCTCAGTGGGGGTGGAGGCAACGACGAGTACTACTTCGGGGACGGATGGGGCAAGGACTCCATAACAGATGTCGCGACCCCGAATACCAAGCTAAAGTTCCACGAGCTACAACAAGAAGCGCGGGTCACGGACGACCTGATCATCGATCTCGTATCCGGGACGGGGCCAGAAGCGAAGGACAAGAGCGGCACGAACACCATAAACTGGGATGGAAACGTCATCGATACCGTACACAGCGGCGATGGCGACGATCGGATAACGGGCAATGCCTCAGCCAACCTGATCCTTGGTAACAGTGGCACAGACACCATCTTTGGTGGGAAGGGCGACGACCGGATCTACGGTGAAAACGGCGACGATAAGATCTACGTCAACGACGGGTCTTCCGGCGACATCGTCCACTGCGGGGCGGGCGAGGATACGGTCAAGTATGACGAGATCGGGTTGCTAAGCGACACCATAGACTCCGACTGCGAGCATCTATACGCTGTCTAGGGAAGCGACTACGCAGCGAACTTACAGTTAGAGCCGGAGCTGAGTTCGAGGCTCCGGCTCTTTTCGCTCGCCGGCTTCGTCCCGGCCACCGACGAGACCGCTTCCGACAACCAACACGCGCGGGCAAATCACTCCTACGGCCGGGTGAAGACATCCTTCTCCGTGCGGAGAAATACTCAACCTGAGTACCCCCTCGGAGCCCTCTTGCTAACAAATCTCTAACACTGGGCCGCTAGCCTTCCCATAAAGGCAATCCGAGTAGAGGAGGCAAGAAGATGATCAAGGTGTCGATGGTGGTACGGAGCGGGGCCGCCAGCTTCAAGGTAGCGGTCCAGGCCGGCAGCGTCGAGCGAGCGCTCATCCTCGCAAGAGGGCGGTATCCCGGCGGCGAAGTCAGCGTGAAGTTCCCCATAGATCCGGAGTCTTTCTTCGTCGAAGATCCCGCCGCCCGAACGGCGCTGTTCGGGCAGCCGGAGAGGGTGGCGGCGTGAGAAAGGGGTGCGAAAAAACGCAGAAGCACAGGTTCCCGCCGACAGCCCGAAGATAGGAAAGGAACGAAGAAAATGACGAACAAGGCGATAGGCAAGAGGACGGCTCTGCTGCTGGGGATGATCGTGGCGACGCTGGTGGCCTGCAGCGGGGTGGCGCTCGCGGTGACCGTAGTGAATTGTGGCAGCCTGTTGCAGGATCCCCTCACCCCCTTGTGCGAGGGGACCAGGCAGGCCGACGACATAAGGGGCCGTAACGCCGAGGACACCATCCTCGCCTACGGCGGCAACGACACGGTCGATGCCAACGGCGCGGGCGACCACGTGAACGCGAGCTCGGGCGACGACGAGGTCTACGGCGGCGCCGGGCGAGACACCCTGGTCGGCGGTTCCGACGACGATGTTCTGTTCGGGGGCAAGGGCGCCGACGCTCTCAAGGACTATTCGAACACTTACGCCGACAAGGACGAGCTGCGCGGCGGCGACGGCAACGACAGCCTCAATGCCAGAGACTACGACTACAACGACACGCTGGTGTGCGGTCCGGGCGACGACGACATCGCCTACTTCGACGTGAACAAGTTCCTCCTGAAACACGACACGGTAAGCCCCACCTGCGAGAACAGGTTCCGAAATATCGATGTATTCCCAGATCCGGTGACAGATCGATAGGAATACGCCCGAAGGAGACGGCGGATGCGCGCCGTATGTTGATGATCGGACCTGAAACGAGGCCGGCGGCAGCCCAGAGCAAGACCGGGGTCCCTATCTTCTACCGGGACCCCGGCTTTCTATCTCACTCGGTGTCTCTGGGAACGTGTCGAGAGCACGTTCGTATAGAAAGCGAGGACGCTTCAGGCGGTAGAGATCTCCTCGTCTTCCTCATCCTCTTCGAGGACGGCCACCGAGGTGGCCCTGAAGACCAGGATCTTGCCCCGCTCGGGAAAGTCCACGATCTCCACGCCCCCGGTCACGGCGATCTGATCCCCCACCAGTTCATCGGCGTCCTCGATGGCCGACATGTCTATCTCCGTCTCCAGAACGTAGCCGGTATGTTCTTCTCCGGCCTCGGTACTCGCGCGCTTGAGCTGCCCTTCGAAGTAGGCCATGGTACGTCTCCTCTCTCGGTTTCCGGCTACGACATAGTACCCGTATTCCCGGGTGCAGACTAAGATCCTCCGCGTGGCCGTGGAACCAAGATGCTCATCGCCTCGGCGACGGTCACCGGCGTCGATGCCGCTCTTCCCCCAGACCTGGTGTATATCTGCGCGCAGATATGCTACAGGGAGGGTCGGTTGCTATTCTGCCGCCCGTGGGATTTAATACACTACTGGGCAGGTGCCTGTATCGGGCGTCGTCGGGAGGAGACGAGAGGGATGAGCGCAGGGCTGGTGTATCTTAGCGTCGGGGCCGGGCTGACCATCGGCGTGGGCATCTTCATGGTCTCCGTCCTCTTCTTGCAGACGGCGCGTCGCTACGTCGATCTGGCCGAGAGACGCCTCGAGCTACTGCGCGAAGGGGAGGCTTTCCTGCTGAAGATCGTGCAGCGCCAGGGCCGCGCCCTGGAGCGCAGCCGGGAAGCGCAGCAGCACGAGTGGGTCCCCGAGGTGGTCGGGTATCGTCTCGGCCAACTGGACGAAGAGTCCGCCGGCAGCGCTCCTCCGGAAGACCGGGATCTGCGCCCGCGGGAAGCTACGCACGACCACCCCGCAGAGGAGGAGGAGCAGAGGCGGGAGAGGGCACCGAAGCACGAGGCGCCCCGGCCCAAAGACGGCGCGCCGCTCCTCGGGGTCCAGGTGCCGCATCCGGACGACGACGTGCCCGGACGCAGCTGGAACAACTCGCCCGCCAAATTCTTCCAGAAGTGCTACGATCGGTACCTGGAGCACTACGAGGGCTACGTCAGGCTCGCGGAGCGGCTGCATAACACGCGCGAGGAGTCGGACGAGGATGACCTCAGCCGGCGCGAGTGGGAAGACAAGCTGCACCGGGCCTACGACGCCATAAAGAGGACCACCCAGAGGCTCGACATGCTCGAGGAGCACTACCCCGAACTCGCTACCGACAACGCTCGCATCTCGTCCCGTATCGGTACCGCACGGCTCCACGCCAGCCTCACGGAACGCTTCGGCCACGTAAGCTGAACCCGGCAACGTCCCCTCAGGGGACACCCTGGAAGGTCCCGAAGCATGCGCCCGCAAGAACCAGACCAACCTGACCTGCCGAAATTCTGTTTGCGTTAACGTTCGGTTAAGGGACAACACCCGAGGTTGACAGAGTTCGCGAGGCGAAGTTATAGTGCTTAGCTACAATCGTGGCATAATAGGCTTCGATCCGGCGGAATCGGGAGGGAGGACCGAAACCTGCGTTCCGAGAAGCCTTATCATCAGGGATGGGGTGCTATTGACTGAGGACGA
>Ga0126307_10003912_pt1 | contig 10271 bp, 13 predicted proteins | sample Plot28_FD_89955 | JGI IMG/M metagenome (GOLD analysis project Ga0126307, IMG submission 89955) | Serpentine soil microbial communities from UC McLaughlin Reserve, CA, USA - Plot28 | ecosystem: Environmental > Terrestrial > Soil > Grasslands | place: USA: UC McLaughlin Reserve, Lake County...
CAAGATTGTAGTGCGGCTCAAGGGAGGTGACCCCTTCGTCTTCGGCCGCGGCGGTGAGGAGTGGCAAGCCTGCGCGGCCGCCGGCATCCCAGTCACAGTGATCCCAGGGGTCTCCTCGGCGATCGCGGGACCCGGGCTGGCCGGTGTCCCGTTGACCCATCGCGAGCTCACCCAGGGCTTCACGGTGATCTCTGGCCACGCTCCACCCAGCGATCCCGGATCCACTCTCAATTGGCAGGCACTGGCCACCACCAACACTACTTTGGTGATCATGATGGGCGTCGCAACACTGCCGGCCATCACCGCCGAGTTGATCAAACATGGGCTGGACCCCGACACTCCAGCTATGACGGTCGCCGATGCGGCGATGCCCAGCCAGCAGGCCGTACGCGGCACCGTCGCGGACATCGCCGCGCTCACCAAAGACGCGGGCATCAAGCCACCAGCGATCACGGTCATTGGCGCTGTCGCGGGATTTGCGCCTACCGCACCCCCGGACTCTTGAACCAACTTCGGCTGAGGTGAAAGCCGTGGAGCTCATCTAGCGCATCCTGCCGCTGCTGCTGGGTCGGGACCGCGCGATCATCCTCGCCGACTCTGTTCTGGTACAGCGCCTTGACTGCATCCGCGATGTCGTGATCGTCAATCTCGAGCTTGTCTATGGCATGGGCGAGCGTGGCGCCTTCGGCGATCGCATGAAGCCCATAAACCGAGCCGATCGCCTCGCCGGAGGTGGGAACGTTCGGGCTCAGGACGGTTGTGGCAAGTAACTCTGGCTGAATGTTTCCGGTATCTCCCATGATCGTCTTCTGCAGGTCTGATACGGCGCTCATGTACTGCGCATAAGAATCGACACCGAACGACTGCCAGGTCGGAAGAAGTCCGCCCAGGTCACTGCCCTTGTAGCCGCGTACCAGCAACTGTGCCGAAGCTCTGGCGCCCTCCAGTTCGACCTTGGCGGCCACAATCGGCAGCGTCAGTGCGCCACTCCCCTTGATGTCAGAGACCACAACCAAGGCACGTAAGGCAACGCCGAACCGGTAGCTGTGCTCACCGCTGACAACGTCTTTCCAACGGGATGAGCCGAACATCAGCGCGTCGCGCTGTGCACCGGCGGTGATACTTCCGACAGGAAATCCCAGGCTGGCGGCTGCGCTGACATCCAGGCTGTATGCCTCCTGCGCCCAGTTGTCGAGCTCAGCGGCTTCTGGCGCAACCGGCATTTCAACATCCGACGCCAAGCCGGCGGCGGCGTGAACGTCCCCGACCGACAGATTCACCGGAGTCATCTTTGACATAGCCACAGGCAAACGCTAATCCCGGCGTCGGGCCCCACTGGGCTCAAGTCGGCTGAGCCGCCATATTTGCTGACTTCGACTGATCAAAGCCCGACTCAGCGGTGCTATGTCAATGTGGAAGATCACCTCCGGTCCGGCGCCCAAAGCATGCACCAGAAGAGCTCGGGCGACCAGCGGCGTCACTACCGCCACGCTCCGCCCCTCTGGCCACCCATGATCATCAAGCACGCAGCCGGCACGGTTGATCAACTCGGCGAGGCTCTCCCCGCCATGCGGCGTGGCATGCGGGTCGTGCATCCAGGAGTCAAGCCCGGCTGGATCGTCGGTGGCAACATCAACTAGCGATCTGCCGGTCCAGGTTCCGAAGTCGCATTCCCGCAGGTTTCGGATCGGCTTGGCGGTTCCGCCAAGCCGTACCGCGGTCGCGTGGCATGCCTCCTCAGGTCCGCTGACCCAACTGGCGACCCGACCGCTCAGTCGCCGAATCTCAGCCGGGAGGAGCTCACTGGACCCGCCGAACGCAGGCGCGTTGGTCGCCGGGGCTGCGGCATGGGCAACGATGAGTAGTCGCTGAGCCATCAGCTGCCAGGTTGGTTGTCCGGACGCGACGCTATCTGCCATGCGATGGTCAGACCGACCAACCGCGACACGAACAGTGCGACATAGCCGAGCCCGGCGAGCTGTTCGATCATCACCACGGCCCGCGCTTCCGGCGTAATCGGGATAACGTCCGACAGACCGGTGCTCGACAGGTTCGTGAAGCTGAGGAACAGCAGCTCCATCCAGGTACGTGGTTGATCGGAATTGACGGCCGCGATGAAGCACCCTGGCTGAAGAAGCTGCAGGAGCTCGAACACATAGGCGAACCCCCAGGCGACCAGGGTGAATGTGGCGCCGACGGCATACAGTTCATCGGTCGTCACGGTGCGATCCGCCAGCATGTAGACCATGAGGCTGGCGGCCGCCCAGAAGTAGAAGAGTGCGTGTAACACCGACGAGGCCGCATCCAGCGCGGGGATGGGGTAAAGCTGATCGGCGATCGACAGACCCGATGCTGCCACGGCCAGGATCACTGCGATCCAGGTAGGCCCCGGCGACTCGCGCGTCGCCCAGATCGCCAGTGCCAGCACGAGCGCCCCGAACACCTCGAAGAGGACCGCTCCGGTCCCACCCTGCTCCATGAACGGGTAGACCAGCACGCCGAGCAGCTGGACTACGAGCAAGATCGCCGAAGGATGGCTGGCAATCCTTGCCGCTACTCCCCCAGTGGGCACGACTTTCACGCGCGAACCATACCCATCGACGTCGGAACGTGCGAACAGCTTGTCAGAGTGCCAATCCAAAGCACTATGACGAGCTGTTCGCTCCGACGCCTGCAGGAGCTTGCGGAGGTGGCCGTGTTGTTCAGTTCCGTCGCACAACGCAAGCGACGAAGGCGTCGGAACGTGCGAACAGCTTGTCAGAGTGCCAATCCAAAGCTGAAACGCTGACAACTCGGCCGCGTGACGATACAGTGCAGAGGTTCGCGGAGGACCTGGAAGTTCGGTGAGAATCCGGCACGGTCGCGCCACTGTGTGAGCTGCACAGCCATGCTCGAGTCAGACCCTCCCTCCGACGAGCTCCGGCAACGCGGGTCGCAGGAACCCGGAGGAGGAAGTGATGTCAGAGGTCACGCACGCCAAGCCCGTCGCAGTTGCGACTCCCCCCTTTTCTCTCACCCAGGTGCTGCCCTGGCTGATCTTCGCGGGGATGCTCTTGCTGGTAGCCATGTACTTCATCTCCGCTGAACAAGGCGCCACTGCGCTGTTCTCCGGCACCGGAGTCCATGAATGGGTGCACGACGGCCGTCACCTGCTCGGCTTCCCCTGCCACTGAGCCCCTGGCATGATCCCAGCACGCGACTTTCTGGTTAGAGGTCTGCTCGCAGGCCTGTTCGCAGGGTTTGTTGCCTTCGGCGTGGCGTACGTCGTCGGTGAGCCATCAGTCAATGGCGCCGTCGCGATCGAGGAGTCTGTCGGACTCGATCATGGTCACGCAGCCGATGACCCGGCAGCGAGCGAGAAAGCCCCTGGCGCCGAAGTGCCGCGCTCACTGCAGTCCACGCTGGGCTTGCTGACCGCAACGGTGGTCGCTGGTGTCACTCTTGGCGGTCTGGTTGGAGTGATCAGCGCGCTCGCCCTGGGCCGCTTCGGCCGGCTCGGCGTACGCGGTGTCAGCCTGTCTGTCGCAGCGATCGGCTTCGTCAGCGTCAGCCTGCTGCCCTTCGTGGCCTATCCGCCGAACCCACCTGCCATCGGCGATCCCAACACCATCGGCGCCCGCACCGCCCTCTTCTTCATCATGCTGGCCATCTCGATCATCGCCGCCACCGCAGCAGTTCTGGTCGGACTCAAGCTTGCGGCTCGATGGGGCGGCTGGTACGCCACCCTGAGCGCCCTTGGAGGCTATCTGCTGGTCACCCTTACCGCCGTGGCGCTGCTGCCGAACTACTCCGAAGTGCCAGTCGACTTCCCAGCCACCGTTCTGTACGAGTTCCGGGCTGCGTGTTTGATCACCCAACTGGCGCTCTGGGCAACGCTCGGGGTGGCCCTTGGCGAGCTGCTGCACCGGCTACCACGTCGCACCGATCTCGGGGTAACCGAGCCCGACTACGCGGAGCAGTCTCGGTAACGTGATCACGCCACCATCACCCGGCGTCTACGCCGAGGCCCGCCGCCGTCTGGACACATTGGCAAAGCCGCTAAGAGCGCTCGGTCGGCTAGAGGATTTGGCGGCCTGGGTGGCGGCCTGCCAGGGGACGTGCCCCCCACGTCCCCTGGACCGGGTTCGTGCAGTGATCTTGGCTGGTGATCATGGCGTCTCTGCAGACGGCGTCTCCGCCTACCCGCGGGAGGTCACCGCCGTGATGGTGCGAGCCTTCGTCGCGGGTGTCGCGGGCGCCAACTGCCTTGCTCGGCAGCACGGCGTCGCATTGCGGGTACTCGAGTTGGGCGTCGACGATGAGCTAGAGGATGTCCCCGCGGAGGTTTCGGCGTACCACATCGGTTCCTCCCGCCCCATCGACCAGACCGACGCGCTGACAGCCGAGGACTGCCGGGAGGCGCTGCGCGCCGGCGAGGCGATCGCCGAGGTGGAGATCGCCGCCGGCGCCGACCTGTTGATCATCGGCGATATGGGCATCGGCAACACCACGCCAGCAGCCGCGTTGATCGGCGCGACTTTCGGACTGCGGGCCGAGGAGGTCGTGGGCCGCGGCACTGGGGTGGATGATGATCGGTTGAAGCACAAGACACAGGTGATCGCTGCGGCGCTGCATCGGGTTGGGGAGCGCGCCGTGGATCCGTTCGAGCGGCTTGCGGCGTTGGGCTCGGCCGATATTGCGGCCGGTGTCGGCTTTCTCCGCACTGCAGCCCGCAGCCGGGTACCAGTGCTGCTCGATGGCATCGTTCCGGTCGCTGAGGCTGCCGTGGCCGAGGATCTCGAGGCGGGTGTCGTGGCATGGTGCGCAGCTGGCAACCGCTCCACCGAGCCGGCGCAGCAGCTGGCTCTGGACAAGCTCGGGCTGGAACCAATTCTTGATCTTGGTATGCGACTCGGTGAAGGCACCGGAGCGCTTGCGGCGCTTCCGGTATTGCGGTCGGCCGTCCTCGCATTGCGCGAGATGGCTCTGCTTGCCGATCTCAGCCCTGTCAGTTGATCCGATCATGCTCGACGCGCTGCGGCTCTCAGTCGGGACCTTGACCATCTTGCCGTCGGGCGCTATCGCCGAGATCGACCGTCGCACCGCTGCTCGGGCCATGATCATCGCGCCGCTGGCCGTGCTCCCGCTGGCCGCGGCCGTCGCACTGGTGGGTTGGCTCGGGCGAGCCGTTGGGCTGCCTTCCTTGGTGGTCGGCCTGCTGGTTGTCGGCGGTCTGGCTCTCGGCAGCCGGGCGTTGCATCTGGACGGTCTGGCCGACACAGTCGACGGCTTCGGCGCCGGATGGACCGCAGAACGTTCTCTGATGGTGATGCGACGAGGCGACGTCGGGCCGATGGGTGTGGTGGCGCTGATTATTGTCATCGGTTTGCAGGCCACCGCCACCGGGCAGCTGGTCCAGGGACTGGCCGATGCCCTGCTGGTGGGCGTGGTGGTGTGCTGCTCCCGGGCGGCACTGTGTCTGACCTGCGTACGCGGCGTGCCGGCTGCCAGGGGTGACGGCCTGGGGGTCGCCGTGGCCGGCTCGGTGTCGCGTACGGCGGCTGCGGCCTGCTGGCTTGCGGTGCTGCTGATCATGACTGGGGCCGCCTGGCTGTTCGGTTACCGCCCGGCCAATGGAGTGTTGGCCACCGCGATCGCCGCTTTGCTGGTTGCAGTCCTGGTCTATCGCTGTGTACGTCGGCTGGGTGGCGTCACCGGCGACGTAATGGGTGCCGCGATCGAGGTGGCGTTCACCGCCATGATCGTCGTGATGATCATATGACGTCACAACCGCAGGGCTCGCCCGGCCACGATCATGATCACCTCGTCGCTGGCCGCGGCCACCTCCTGGTTGAGGAGGCCCAAAAGCTCGGTAAACACCCGACCGGATCGATATTGCGACACCAATCCCCAACCGACCTCGTTGGTCACTGCGACCGCCAAGCCACGACGAGTTCGCCACGCTGTGACCAGCTTGTCCACGTGATCATGAAAATCGTCTTGCCAGTTGGGCAGCGGCTCCTCCCAGGTGTCGAGCCGATCGATCACAGCGGTCAGCCAGGTGCCCAGACAATCGATCAAGATGGCTCCGGATACAGTCCGCAGCGCTCCGACGACGTCGGTCGTCTCAACCGTGCTCCAGTGGGCGGGCCGACGCACTCGATGATCCGCGATTCGTGCCGCCCACTCGGCATCGGCGGCAGGATCGGGCACCGGCCCGGATGCGACGTAGCTGACCTCGGCAAGATCGGCAAGCAGTGTCTCGGCGTAGCGCGACTTGCCGGAGCGTACGCCGCCCGTAATCAGGATGCGGCGATCAGGGCTGGTGACGTCGGGATCGATCAGTGGAGCCATCGCCGATGACTCTATCGAAGCACTGGCCATCGGCGGTGGGATTGGCGGTGGGATATCTGGCTGATCGGGTCTGCGGTGATCCCCGCCGCGGCCATCCGGTCGCCGTCTTCGGCGCCGCCGCCTCCTGGCTGGAGGCCCGCTGGTACGCGGATCGGCAGAGTGCTGGCCTGGTGCACGCAGGCGCCCTCGTCGGAGCCGCGATCGGATTGGGCGCCGCGCTCGAGCGGCTGGCATCGAATCGCTCGTTGGCCACCGTCGTAACGACCGCAGTGGCCACCTGGGCCGTCCTCGGCGGCCGCTCGCTGAGCCGGGAGGCCGCCACAATCGCTGGGCAGCTTGCCGGCGGGAGGCTGATCGCGGCCAGGGACCAGGTTCGCCATCTGGTGGGCCGAGACACTGCCGAACTATCGGAAGAAGAGGTGGCGAGGGCCGCCGTGGAGTCGGTCGCGGAGAACGCTTCGGACGCGATTGTCGCGCCGCTGTTGTGGGGGGCAGTCGCTGGCCTGCCCGGATTGCTCGGATATCGAGCCGTCAACACCTTGGACGCCATGATCGGGCACCGCTCCGTCCGCTATGTCCGGTTCGGCTGGGCGGCCGCCCGATTGGACGACCTGGCCAACTGGGTGCCGGCGCGGGTGGCCGCGCTCGCAGCCGCGGCCTGGGCGCCGCTGGTCGGTGGCACCGCCGGAAATGCGATGGATGCGATACGCCGTGACGCCGGCCAGCATCCCAGTCCGAATGCCGGCGTCATTGAGGCGGCGTTCGCCGGCGCTCTCGACGTTCGGCTTGGCGGCCGGAACGTGTATCACGGTGTTGCGGAAGATCGCGGCACCTTGGGCAACGGTCGGACCGTCGCAGTCTCTGACATCGCTCGGGCTAGCCGTCTTGCGGCGGCGGTATCGCTAAGCGCCCTAGCTATAGCCGTCCTGATTCGTGGGTTGCGGCCATGACGATCATGATCTTGGGCGGTACCGCCGAAGCGCGGCAGCTTGCAGCGGTCCTAGTCGCAAATGGTGTCGACGTGATCTCCTCGCTGGCCGGACGGGTCAACGCTCCGAACTTGCCGCCAGGACGCGTCCGGGTTGGTGGTTTCGGTGGTGCCGAAGGTTTCGCCGAGTGCTTGCGCCAGGAGCACGCATCCGCGGTGGTGGACGCCACTCATCCGTTCGCGACAACCATTAGCCAGAACGCGCAGCAGGCGGCGATTCTCACCGGCACGCCGCTGGTTCGGCTGGAACGTCCAGGGTGGGGCCAACACCCGCGCTCCGGCTCATGGACCTGGGTGGCGGACGCGGCTGCGGCACGAGCAACCGCCGAGGCTGCCGTACGGCCATTTCTCACCACAGGACGGCAGTCGCTGCCGGATTTCCTGCCCTGGGCCGACCGGAATGTGCTGGTCAGGCTGGTCGATCCGCCGACCGACCTACTGCCCGAGCGCTGGGTCCTGATCATGTCACGCGGACCCTACAGCTACGCCGGCGAACGCCAAATCCTCACCGAGCACGCCGTTGATGTGCTCATCGCCAAGGATTCAGGCGGTGCTCACACGGTGGCCAAACTCGATGCAGCAGGCGATCTCGGTATCCCAGTGGTGATCATCGCGCGGCCAAAAGGGGCACCAGTCCCCCATCTCGAGACGGTCTCGGAGGCTGTCGCCTGGTGTCGTTCCGTGAACGATTTGCGATTCGTGGGACGATCGATCCCATGAGGTTCCTTTTGAGGCTGGTGGTGAACGCCGCGGCGCTGGCGATCGCGACGTGGATCTTGAGCGGCATCACCCTGACCGGCTCGAGCACCGTTAGCAAGATCATCACTCTGTTGATCGTGGCACTGATCTTCGGGGTGCTGAATGCGATCATCAAGCCCTTCTTCGCTCTGTTTACCGCACCGTTGATACTCCTCACCCTGGGTCTCTTCCTGATCGTGATCAATGCCTGCATGTTGCTGCTCACATCCTGGCTGGCTGGCTTGTTTGATCTTGGCTGGGACGTCGACGGATTCTGGACGGCGGTGCTCGGCGCCGTCATCATCTCGATCGTGAGCTTCATCTTGAACGTCTTCTTGCCCGATCCGGACGATTAGAGTCGTGGCTGAAGGATCGCATTCTCGCCCCGTACGCGTCGTCTTCGTCTGCTTGGGAAACATCTGCCGCTCGCCCATAGCCGAGCGAGTAGCAGAGCGTGGCGCGGCGGACGCAGGCCTGACCGGCGTCGAGTTCTCCAGCGCCGGCACCATCTCTGAGGAATACGACGACCCGATGGACCGTCGTGCCGTTGCGGTACTCAAGGAGCGTGGGTACCGGTACGCCGACCATCGAGCCCGCAGGATCACCGCCGCCCAGATCGAGTCGGCCGACCTGGTGGTCGCAATGGAGAACGTTCACCTGGAACGCGTTCTACAGCTTGCTCCTGATCCGAGCAAGGTGCGGCTGCTCACCGATTTCGATCCTGCGGCCGTGCCAGGGTCTGGTGTCCCGGACCCTTGGTTTGGATCCGACGACGGCTTCTACGACACCCTTACCGCGATCGAAGCTGCCATGCCCGGGCTGATCGACCATATCCGTGTCCTCCAAGACGCGTACTAGAGTCCTCATCGATTTTTCATCACCCCGCTGGAAGGCTCTGCGAGAACCAACTCGGGGGAGGAACTTCAAATGAAACACCGGCATGCCTTGGCGCTGCACACACTTGCTGCCACATCGATCTGCGTAGGCTGCACCACCAGCGCAAACGCTCCTTCTGCCACTGATCCGACAATCCCGCTTGAAAGCCGACCAGCCAGTACATCGTCGGTTGGGTCCAAGCTGCCGACCGGCGCGGATCTCGTTAGCCTCGATCCCGCCAACTTCAGCGCTGACATCACCAATCCCTACTGGCCGATGAAGCCTGGCACTCGCTGGACGTACCGCAGTGTGGAGGCGGGCGAGCCTCCGCAGGAGGTCGTCATCGTCGTCACCAAAGCCACCAAGAAGCTGGCCAACGGCGTCACCGCCCGGGTGGTTCGTGATACGGCCCGAAGCGAGGGCCAAATCATCGAGGACACGCTCGACTGGTACGCCCAAGACGCGGAGGGCAACGTCTGGTACATGGGCGAGCAGACCGCGGAGTTCGAGAAGGGCAAGATTGTCAGTCGAGCCGGTTCCTGGGAGGCCGGCGCGGAAGGTGCGCAGCCTGGCATCATGCTGCCTGCTCAGCCACAGGTCGGCCAGAAGTATCGCCAGGAGTACAAGAAGGGGGAGGCCGAAGACAACGGCGAGGTGCTCGCCGCGAACCATCTGGTCGAGGTGGAGGCCGGACCCTACAAAGATGCCCTGGTCACCATGGACACCAGCAGCATCGAGCCAGACGTGGTGGAGTACAAGTTCTACGCGCCCGGCGTTGGGCCGTTGCTGGCCCTGGACATATCTGGTGGCGCCAGCCGTGAAGAGCTGATCAAGGTCGACAAGGTGGCTCCCAAGGCTGGCACCGGGCCGCTCGGCAAGCCCAATTCGTGATCAAATACCTACCAGTTGCGCTATGGTTCAGCGTCGATCAACGTGAAATCCTGGTTCTGTGCGAGTCCTGATTGTTGAGGACCAGCCCAAGCTCGCGAGACTGCTGCGGAAAGGTTTGACCGCACAGGGACTTGCGGCTGATATCGCGACCCGTGGCGACGAGGCTATGTACATGGCAACGGCCACCGCGTACGACGCGATCACCCTGGACGTGATGCTCCCAGACACCGATGGATTCACGCTGTGCCGCGAGTTTCGCCAGCACGGAGTCGCCACACCGGTGCTCATGATCACCGCTCTCGACACGATCCATGATCGGGTCACTGGGCTGGACAGCGGCGCCGACGATTACCTCGCTAAGCCCTTCTCGTTTGCCGAGTTGCTCGCCCGGCTGCGGGCGCTGGCGCGTCGACCCCGTGATGTCTTGATGCCGGTGCTGACCGTC
>Ga0126307_10003913_pt1 | contig 10269 bp, 9 predicted proteins | sample Plot28_FD_89955 | JGI IMG/M metagenome (GOLD analysis project Ga0126307, IMG submission 89955) | Serpentine soil microbial communities from UC McLaughlin Reserve, CA, USA - Plot28 | ecosystem: Environmental > Terrestrial > Soil > Grasslands | place: USA: UC McLaughlin Reserve, Lake County...
ATCGCAATCAACCCCAAGGGGGAAAGCAATGAAGCTGTACGGAATTCGTAGGCGCAACGCCTGGGCAACGGCCGAAGACCTCGAGGCCGCGGCCAAGCGCTCCACAGAGGAGGGCGACAAGCCCGACTCGGGCGTTCGCTGGATTCGGAGCTACGTCTTGCAGGAGGACGACGGCACGCTCGGGACCTACTGCATCTACGAGGCCACGAGCCCCGACGCCATCAGGCAGCACGCCGCGGCTTCCGGGTTCTCGGCTGACGAGATCAACGAGGCCCTCGACACGGTGCTCGTCCGGCCCGACCCGGTCGAGGCCACGGCCTAACAGCCGCACATGGCGACCCCGAGCCAGCTCACGATCAGGCTGCTCGGTACGCCTCACGTCGAGCGAGACGGCGAGCGGGTCACGGCCCCTCGCGGACGGAAATGCTGGGCGCTACTCGCATACCTCTTGCTGCGGGAGCGCCCAGCGTCCCGCCTGGCACTCGCCGAGCTCCTCTTTCCAGACGCTGATGACCCGCTCCGAGCACTCCGGTGGACGTTGGTCGAGCTCCGCCGCGCCCTCGGAGGCTCCGAGATTTTGCATGGAGACCCGCTACAGCTGGACCTACCCGCTGGAACGCATGTGGACGTGCTCGAGCTGATGGGGAACGCGCCGTCTCTCTCGGTCGGCGATGGCCAACTCCTCGAAGGCGCCGACTTCGGCGCCACGCCGGCCTTTGAATCCTGGCTGGGAGTCGAGCGGCGCAGGCTCGCCGGCATCTATGAGGAGGTGCTGCGCAACGAGGCCCTCGCCCGACTCGCCGAGGGCGACACCGGCGAGGCCGTGCGGCTCGCCGGCCTCTGCGTGGCACGCGACCCGCTCGACGAGAACCACCAGGAGCTGCTCGTGCGCTGCTTGGCGGCGGACGGCGACGAGCACGCCGCGTTCTGCCAGGCCGAGACCTGCGTGAAGCTCTTCCGCGATGAGCTCGGCCGCGAGCCCGGCCCGGCGGTGCGAGAGGCGGCCCTTGCGCGCGTGCCGCTCGCACCGCCCGCCGGAGGCGACGCCGCGGCCGCGCAGGCACAGCTCGACGCGGGGCATGCCGCGATCGCGGCCGGCGCCGTCGAGCCGGGGATCGACTGCCTGCGCTTCTCATGCGTGGAGGCCGAGGCGTCGGGCGACACGGCGTTGCACGCACGTTGCCTCGTGGCGCTTGGCACCGCACTCGCCCGTTCCGTCCGCGGCCGCGACGGCGAGGCCGCGGCGTCGCTGCGCGCGGCGCTTACGACCGCGGGCGACGCCCCCGAGCGCGAGACCGTGGTGGGCGCGTGCCGTGAGCTCGGATTCGTCGAGTCCCAGGCCGGACGCGTGACATCGGCCGGGCGCTGGCTGGCTCGCGCAACCGACCTCGCGACCACCGACGCAGAGCAGTGCAGTGTGCTTTCGGTGAGGGCGCTGACACTGTCCGACCGGGCGCACTACGACGCTGCGCTCAGGCTCGCGGACGAAAGCACCCAGCGCGCGCTTCAGGCCGGCGACCGCCGCAGTGCCGCCTACTCGCTGTCCCTGGCCGGCCGTGTTCATCTCCTCCGCGGCGATGTGGGCCAGGCACAGGCGACCCTGTGGCGCTGCCTCACTCACGTGACAGCGGAGGGCTGGGTGGGCCTGCGCCCGTGGGCGGAGATCATGCTCGCCGAGGTGGAGCTGATGACGGGTCGCGCGGAGACGGCACGCGCGCGGCTCGGCACGGCGTACGAGCTGGCCTGCCGCCTCGGAGATCCGTGCTGGGAGGGGATGGGGGCGCGGGCGACCGGGCTCCTGCACCAGGCCGCCGGCGATCTGGAGCTGGCCCGCGACTGGTTTGCCGAGGCGCGCCGGCGCTCCTCTCGCGTATCCGATCGCTACGTATGGGTCTACGCGCACAGCCTCGACGCCGCCGCCGGAGTGGCCATCGAGCTGGGCGATCCGGAGGCGCGCAGCCTGGTCTCCGAGCTGACCGAGCTGGCCGCCCGCTCGGGCATGCGTGAGCTGGTGGTGCGCGCCAGGATCCACGCCGGCCGGCTGGGCGACCCCGGTGCGCTCGAGGCCGCGCGGATGCTCGCCGCGGAGATCGACAATCCCGCCCTCACGAGCCTGCTCCGAGAGCCGGCTCTCACCGCCTAGGCGCGCGCGACGGACAGCGGCGCCGGCACCTCGGTCTCACCGAGTAGCGCGTCCACCGCAATCCGTGCGGTTGCCGGGCCGGTCGAGATGCCCCAGGGCCCATGGCCCGCAGACACCCACAGACCCTCCTGGCCCGGGAGCTGCCCCACGAGCGGGCGCCCATCGACCGACTGTGGGCGCGCGCAGGCGCGCGCGCCCACGACCTTCGCCCGGCGCAAGCCCGGCACGAACCGCTCTCCCGCGCGCCGCAGCGTCGACGCCCACGCAGGCGCGTCCGGCTGCTCGGGCAGGAACGTCGACCCGACCGAGACCTGCCCGTCGGCCGCGACCAGGCTGAAGATCGACGCCGCTCCGCCCGCGCCGACGGCCTCCACGCCCGCCTCCTCGAGCACGTGGCGGGGCGGCTCCTCCATCTCGATCTCGGCCACCACGCCCCACACCGGCACGATCGGCTGCCAGGCCCGCGTCGGGTCGATCACCTCGGGGGTCCAGGGCCCGGCGGCCACGAGCACGGCGCCAGCCGCGCGCCGCACCCCCGCCGCGAGCACGCCTCGGGCGCGCGCCCCGATCATCCACGGCCAGGCCGTCTCGCCCTCGCGGAAGCGCGCGCCTGCGGCGTATGCGCGCTTGGCGAACGCGCGCGTGGCCGCGGCCGGGCGCACGGGGTAGCCCGTCTCGAGCCGGCAGCCCCAGAGCCCGTGCCGCACCGCAGGCTCAACACTTCGGAGCTCGTCCGGGCCGAGCAGTGCGGGCGCCAGCTCGGGGCATTCCCGTGCCACCTCGGTCACGGACGGCTCGAGCCCCGCGCGCTCGCGCGCCAGCATCAGCACGCCGGCCGGCTCCTCCGGCAGCTCGAACTCCGCCAGCTCGCGGTAGTGGCGAAGCGTCTCCAGGTGGAGATCCCTCAGCACGGGCTCGAACGGATGCTGCACGGAGCCGGAGTTGCGGCCCGACGCAGCGGCTGCCACCTCCTCGCGCTCGTACACGTCCACGCCCACGCCGGCCTCGGCAAGGAAGGCCGCGGCCGCGCAGCCAACGATGCCGCCCCCGATGATCGCCACGTCGGCGGGAGCGCTCACTCCCCGCTCGCGTAGTCCACGATCGACTTGTCGATCAGCCATTCCACGGGCGCACGGTCGTCGGTGTAGACCTCGCCGCCCTCGAGCGAACCCTCGAGACCCCGGGCGGCGGCCAGGGCGGTGGGTCTCAGCGCGGGCGGAAGGTCGGGCACGGCCGAGCCGAGACGGTCCGCCGACAGCGGCGTCGCGCTCGCCACGAGCAGCGTGTTGGTGTCCTCGATCGGATAGCGCATCACGTGCGGGAGCGCCTCGGCAATCGTCGCGCTGAGCACCTTCTCGAGGTCGTCCTCGCCCTCCGGGTGGCCGACGTTCACGATCAGCACCCCGCCGGGCACGAGCCGGTCGCGGACCGTCTCGAAGAACTCGCGGGTCGTGACATAGAACGGGATGTACGGCTGGCGATAGGTGTCCACCGAGATCACGTCGTAGCGCGCGTCGATCCGGCGCAGGAACGGGCGGGCATCCTCGTGGTAGAGGTGCAGACGCGGATTGTTCATGTCGAAGTACCTGCGCCCGATATCGGACAGCTCGGAGTCGATCTCCACCCCGTCCACGCGCGTATCGGGGAAGAACTCCTCGTACGCGCGCGACGTTGTTCCCGCCGCGTTGCCGAGGATCGCCACTCGCCGGGGCGGCCGAGAGCGGCCTGCGAAGCTCAGGACGAGGTGGCCGTCCCAGTAGTCCCCGGTGAGCACGGAGGCGGAGTTGCGCGGCCCGCCGCGTCCGGCGTCGCACTCCGCCCCGCACAGCGAGTGGTCCGCATGCCCCTCGTTCAGCTCGAGCGTCCGCGCCCCGTCGTCGTCCTCGATGACCCGCGCGTACTGATACTCGGTCTCCGCCTCATGGATCACGCGGCCGCTGCCGTCGGTGTCGGCCTTCAGCGTGCCCACCGGCAGCGCGATCAGCACGACGATCCCCGCCGGCGCGAGCGCCCAGCGGCGCAGCGGGCGCAGGCCCCAGACGGCCACCACCGCTATCGCGAGCGCGAAGATCAGGAACGTTCGGCGCGTGCCCACCAGCGGGATCAGCAACAGGGCCGACAGCAGCGTGCCGAGCAGCGACCCCGCCGTCGAGACCGCGTACAGGCGGCCTGCGACCGTGCCGGCCTCCTCGACCGAATGAACCGCGAGCCGGATCGCCCAGGGCGAAACCGTGCCGAGCAGGAGGACAGGTACGGCCACCAGGACCAACACGGCCAGCAGCGACCCCACGAAAGCGCCGGCCGAGACCTCATCGAGTGCGTCAACAGCCACGTCGAGCAGCGGGTCCGCCACGAACGGCACCAGCGCCAGCAGCACCGCGGCCGAGAGGGCCACGAGGCAGAGGGCGCGCATGTTCGGATGACGGTCGGCGAGGCGCCCGCCGAGCCAGTAGCCGATCGAGAGCGCCACGAGCACCGTCCCGATCGTGTTAGCCCAGACGATCGTGGAGGCGCCGAAGTAGGGGGCGAGCAGCCGCACGGCCGCGATCTCCGCGCCGAGCGAGCCCGTCCCGACCACGAACACGAGGAACGGCAGCGGGGGCACTACGGACCGGTGTACGGCGCGGCGTAGCACGGCCTGCCGCCGCACACGTCGACAACCCGACCGCCAACCCTCAGGAACTCAGACTTCTGTGTGCGCGCGCTCGGCGTGGAGCGTGGGTTCTCGTGCGGGTCGTCGCCCGTCCGATTCGGCGTGTTCGTCTGCGGCGGCGCGCTCGTGCCCTCGGTTTCCGTGCCGACCGTCCTGACCGGTCCCGTGTCCCAGAACACGATCGCCGACCCGCTGAACGGGAAGCTTCCGATCGACGGAATCATCTGAAGGCGCGGCCACGGCGAGCGCCCTGGGTCGAGCGCCGGCCGGTACGCGCGGGCGCCGATCGTGCGCGCCTCGACCTCGGCCGTCGTGTCCGACACCTGATGGTCTCCGAACGCGACGTGCATGAGCACGTTGTGCCGCGGGGTGTCCCGCAGCGGGTCGGCGGTCATGTGATGCGCGTAGCCGTTCGCCTCGCCCCTGTCCCAGAGCAGCTGAATCTGGGAGAGCCACAGCTGGCGATCGATCACCCTCGGATAGTTCGGGTAGAGGATCGCGGCATACAGGTCGAAGTCCACGCTCCGCTGAAGGAGAGTGGAGTAGTTCATGCCTGGCACTCCGAGAGCTGCGCGGTCGAAGTCCGGCGCCACGGCCGTCAGCCCTCCGCCCATGATCCCGCCCTGGCTGTTGCCGTCGAAGAAGAGGCGCGTGGTGTCGAGCACGCTCTGGCCGTTCTTCTGGAAAGCAGCGTGTGCGGACAGGCCCGCCGGGTGGATCATCGCCCGCCCGAGGAACAGCATGTTGAGGAAGCCCTGCTGCATCCGGTCGGCGACGGTGTTGAACCCGGAGAAGTTGCCCAAAACCGAGATGATGTGCGGCACGTCCTCGTTCGCGAAGCCGGCCCACGGCGTGGCGCAGAAAACGAAGTTGTGCTCGTTTGACATCGACTTCACGTTGCCGGCGTCGATCTCGGTAGCCCTGCCGAGCAGACCGTGGCCGTACAGCGAGACGCGCGCCTTCGGGGGCGAGGCCGGATCGAGCCCGGAGCGCGGGATGTTGCACACATACGGCGCCTGCATCGTGCCCGTCCGTCCCGGTAGGCCGCCCTTGTCGAGGCGGAACCTGCCTCCGGGCGCGCACGCCTCCGTCAGGTAGCACGGCACGGAGATGTGCCCCTCGACCTTGCGCGCGATGCGGTCGTCTTCGGCCGGCGTGTAGTCGGTGACCGAGTCGACGGACACGGACGGCGACTGGCCGGAGACCTTGAGGTCCTTGAGGTTGGTATCGCCCAGGGTCTCGAACGCGTCGTCGCGGATGTGGAGCATGCGGCTCGCGAGGCTGCGCTCGCTGGCCACGGTGAAGTCCCATGCGAGGTACAGGCTCCGGCGCTTGACCCCTGCCTTCTTGAGCGCCCTGAAGATGCGCTCGAAACTCCGGCGGCGCTGCTCGATCGGGCGCGCCCCGGTCCGGATGCGATCGCGGTAGAAGCGGAAGCCGCGTCCGGCCTTGATCTCCTTGCCGCGCGCGTTCTTGAGGTCGCGCAGGGCGACGATGTAGGTCTCGCCCTCGTCGAGGTTGCGCGCCGGGCGGATGATGAGCACGCGATCCGCGCGCCTTTCGGCGTTCGAGTCAAGTTCTGCCCAGATCGGGTGGCGCTTGCCGGTCCGAGCGTTGATCAGTACCACGGGCGAGCGCTTGGCGAGACCGCGCCGCAGGTTGGTGAGCGGCGGCAGCTTGCTGCGCTTGACGGCCGCCGGCGAGTCCAGTCCTGGGACCTTCGTGAGCATCGCGCTGCCGGGGCTGAACCCGTCGGCGCGGTTCATGTCCGTAGGATCGATCGGCGTGCCGCTCTTGTTGCGCGGCATGGCCGACTTCGTGAGCCGCAGACGCAACCCGGTGTCTGTGCGCTTGTCGCGCTTCGTGAAGAGGTTGTTGGGCCACGGGAACTGGCAGACGGCCGGATCCGTGAAGTCACATCCGGGCCGCACGTCGACGCCCGCGATCCGCTTCGCGGGGGCGCCGGCGGGAATCAGCAGCAGCAGTGTCAGCGCCGCCGAGGCGGTCGCGAGTCCCCTCTTCATGACGCGATCCTACATCCGGCCCTCGGGCTACTCTCGCCCGCATGGATCTGGCAGTCGCAGACCGCAGCTATCTGTGGCACCCCTTCACGCAGCAGCGCGGCTGGGCGCAGGAGGACCCGGTGATCATCGAGCGCGGCGAGGGCACCGACCTCGTCGACGTGGACGGCAACCGCTACATCGACGGTGTCTCCTCGCTCTGGTGCAACGTGCACGGCCACGCGCATCCGCGCATCGACGCCGCGGTGCGCGACCAGCTTTCGCGGGTCTCCCACACCACGATGCTCGGCCTGACCCACCGCCCGGCGATCGAGCTCGCTCAGCGCCTGGTGGGGCTCGCACCGCCCGGGCTCACGCGCGTCTTCTACTCGGACTCGGGCTCCGCGGCCACCGAGATCGCGCTCAAGATGGCGTTCCAGTACTGGCGCCAGCACGGACAGGACCGGCGCAGGTTCGTGTCGCTGAAGATGGCCTACCACGGCGACACGATCGGCTCAGTGTCCGTCGGCGGCATCGACCTCTTCCACTCGGTGTACCACCCGCTGCTGTTCGACACGTTCAAGGCCGAGCCGGGCGACGCCGCGGACATGGAGCGCCTGCTCGCCGCGCACGCCCGTGAGGTGGCTGCGGTGATCATGGAGCCGCTCGTGCAGGGCGCCGCCGGCATGCTCACGCACCCGCCCGGATACCTGCGTGCGGTGCGCGACCTCTGCGACCGGCACGGCGTGCTGCTGATCCTCGACGAGGTGGCCACCGGCTTCGGGCGCACCGGCAGCATGTTCGCGTGCGACCAGGAGGCCGTGGCGCCCGACCTGCTCTGCCTCGCCAAAGGCATCACGGGCGGATACCTGCCGCTGGCGGCCACGCTCGCCAGCGAGGAGATCTACGAGGGCTTCCTCGGCGAGCACGAGGAGTTCCGCACCTTCTTCCACGGCCACACGTACACCGGGAATCCCCTCGCGTGCGCCGCGGGCATCGCGACGCTCGACGTGTTCCGCGAGGAGCGCACGCTCGAGCGGCTGCAGCGGAAGATCGGCATGCTCGCCGAGCTGCTCGAGCCGATCGCCGGGCATCAGGCTGTGCGCGAGGTGCGCCGCTGCGGGTTCATGGTTGGGATCGAGCTGCTGGAGCATCCACTGCCGATGCGCATCGGCCATCAGGTGACGCTCGAGGCGCGCCGGCGTGGCGCCATCATCCGCCCGCTTGGCGACGTGGTGGTGCTGATGCCGCCGCTGGCCATCTCGACGGACGATCTGCGCCGCCTCGTGGAAATCACGGCGGGGGCGATCGACGCGGCCACCAGCACCGCCGCGCTTAGCGAAGCGGCCTAGCGTCCGCGCTAGTCTTCCCGCGCCGTGAACGAGACCGAGACCGCCACAACCCAGCAGTGGATCTGCACCTCATGCGGATTCATCTACGACCCAGCCGAGGGCGACCCCGACGGCGGCATCCCGCCCGGCACCGCATTCGAGGACATCCCGAACGACTGGTTCTGCCCGGTCTGCGGGGCCCGCAAGAGGGACTTCGAGATCTACGAGCCCTAGGTGGTCCAGCCCCCTTCAGGCGAGGAGTTCAATCCCGGTGAAGTCACGGAGGCGCGTCAGGCAGCGTCGCTGATCCTGTTGCGAGACTCGCCCGAGGGTCCGGAGGTGCTGCTCGTCCAGCGCAACCCGGAGCAGCGCTTCATGGGCGGCGCCTGGGTGTTCCCGGGTGGAGCGAATCACGCGGGGGAGGACGCTGACCACGCCGCCACGGCGGTCCGCGAGCTCGAGGAGGAGGCCGGAGTCGCGCTCGGCGGAGAGGTCGAGCTGGTTCCGTTCTCGCGCTGGATCACGCCCGAGGAGGTGAAGGTGCGCTTCGACACCTGGTTCTTTGCGGCGAAGGCGCCCCCCGGTGTGGAGGCCACGCCGGACGGGGCAGAGTGCGTGGACGCTCGCTGGCTTCGACCGGCCGCAGCTCTGGCCGCCCACGCGCAGGACGAGTTGGCGCTCGTCTTCCCCACGATCAAGCACCTGGAGCTGCTCTCGGAACACGACTCGGTGGAGGCAGCGCTTGCGGCGGCGCGCGCGCGGCCGGTAGAGCCCGTGATGCCGAAGGTCGCCGTGCGCGACGGCACAGCAGAGGTCCTGCTGCCCGGCCAGCCGGGCTACGACGACGCCTAGCGCCGCAACCACTGTGGCCTTACCTTGTTGATGCGGGTGATGAGGCGCGCATTCCTGATCGCCGGGATCGCGGCGGCGCTGCTGTCGCTGCTCGGAGCTGCCGCGATGGCCGGCACGCTGATCGGCACCGACGCATCCGAGCGCCTCCAGGGCACCCCGGGTCCGGACCAGATCTACGGCGAGGCCGGGAACGACGCGCTCGTGGGGCTCGCCGGGAACGACTACCTCGAGGCGGGACAGGGCAACGACGAGATCGACGCCGGCGGCGGCCTCGACCTGGCGATCGCCGGCACGGGCAACGACCACGTGGACGGCGGCGTGGGCGATGATGTCGTCTACGCCGGTGCAGGCGACGACGTGGTGTTGGGCGGGGCCGGGGCCGACACGCTCTTTGGACAGGACGGGAGCGACCAGCTCTTCGGCGGGAACGGCCAGGACCGCATCTACGCCAGCGGCGGACAGGACTTCGTGGACGCAGGCTCGGACGCCGACACGGTGTTCGCCGACGGCTCCGGGATAACGATCCTCGCGGCGGGCGGCGACGACACGGTGAGCGCCACCGGCGGACCGACGACCGTGGAGGGCGGCGGTGGCCACGACCGGATCAGGACTGGGGCAGGGAACGACAAGGTGTCCGGCGGGCCGGGCCACGATTCACTCGCCACCGGCTCGGGTGACGACCGTATCGAGGCCGCGGATGGCCGGCGCGACCGCGTCCGGTGCGGGCCCGGGACCGACTCGGTCGCGGTCGACCGGATCGACCTGCTGAGTGGCTGCGAGAACGTCACCCGCCGAATCGGCTAAAAACCCCACATGGCGAGCGACCGGCTCACGGTGGCGGTCACCGGACCCACCGGAGATCTCGGCGTCGCGATCGTCAACGCACTGGAGCGCTCGCGCGCCGTGAAAAGCATCATCGGCATGGCGCGCCGTCCGTTCGATCCCGAAGGGCGGGCGTGGAAGAAGACCGAGTACCGCCAGGGAGACGTGACCGACCCGGCGAGCGTGCGCGAGCTCGTGAAGGGCGCCGACGTGGTCGTTCACCTCGCCTTCGCGATCCTCAGCGCGAGCGACGCCACGCGCGAGCTCAACGTGACCGGATCGCATAACGTGTTCGAGGCCGCGGCGAAGGCCGGCGCCGAGCGCATTTGTTACGCGTCGAGTGTGGCCGCGTACGGCTTCCACGACGACAACCCGGACTGGCTCACTGAGGAAATCCCGCCGCGCGGCTCGCCCGAGCATCCGTACTCGCACCAGAAGGCGGAGGTGGAGCGTGTGCTCGGCGAGGTG
>Ga0126307_10003915_pt1 | contig 10265 bp, 9 predicted proteins | sample Plot28_FD_89955 | JGI IMG/M metagenome (GOLD analysis project Ga0126307, IMG submission 89955) | Serpentine soil microbial communities from UC McLaughlin Reserve, CA, USA - Plot28 | ecosystem: Environmental > Terrestrial > Soil > Grasslands | place: USA: UC McLaughlin Reserve, Lake County...
AAGCTTTAACTACAGGTGCTCCTAACTTCTCTGCAACAGATATTACTTCATCTCCAGCAGCCAGTGCTCCCTGTCCTACTAATATTACTACTTTTTCTCCTGAGTTCAAAATTTTTGCAGCTTTCTCTATCAATTTTGTATCTGACGTAATTAAAGGAACATTAACATCAGATGTATGCCCACCAACTTTGTGTCTAGAATATCTTCCTTTCAATTTCATTTCTTGAACATCTATTGGAATTGTTAAATGGCTTGCACCTCTCTGTGCCGTTGCACTTCTACATGCAATATCTACAGCCATCTCGGCCTGTTCAGGATTGTTTATAATAGCGTTGTAAACTGCAACATCTGAAAATAGCTGTAATAAATTTACATCTTGCTGGTAATTTGAATTCATCAAATCTGTGTATGTACTTCCTGTTATTGCAATAACAGGAGTATTATCTGCTTTGGCATCATATAATCCATTTAAGAGATGTATTGCACCAGGACCTGATGTCGCAACGCAGACACCTAGTTTTCCTGTATATTTGGCATAAGCACAAGCCATGAATGCTGCAGACTCTTCATGTCTAACAAGTATGAATTTGATTTTGTCTTGTCGCCTCCTTAATGCTTCAATAAAACCATTAATACCATCACCGGGTAATCCAAAAATAACGTTTACATTCCAATCAATTAATGCCTCAACCACAATATCTGCAGTCCTTAAATTTTCATATTCGCTCATATAATGTAACATAGCTTATGTATGATATAAGTGCATTAAACTGTGCTAGCCTGTACTTTGCGATCTAATGATTGTATGAACTATGTCATATACATATTTTATTTGCATCTGCTGAAGAGGTTACAATATCTTTGCATCCAGTTATTTCAAGCTTTTCTTAATTGATGATGTTTGATATTTTTTATCTATCTCTCTTTGTTTTAATTTAAGAGTAATTCTGTCATCTATAAGACTTGATATTTCTAGTCTAGGAATTTCATATTTTATCTCCATATTTTTTTCTTTTTCTAACTTCACAATAAAAGAGTCTGCGAATGCCGCTTCAACTTCACCTATTTTTATTCCGTCAGATGAATATACAGCCTTATAGTTCACCCTATCGTCGCTATGAATTTTATCCTCATAGGGATATTCTGACATATTGAATTTACAATATACTTTATCTCAAATAAGTATTAAAAACTAGCTATATACTCATGTCTGAAAGATCAAAGGAGGGTACATGGGATTAGAGATTGTGTTGGTTTAGAAATAAAATGCATCTTCTACTTATAATCAAGAATAAACAACAGGAAATAGGAGTATTTAAAAATATACTATTAAGTCTGAATTAAAATCTTTTAAAATATGTTGTTTATAATCAAACTGGTTATGTATATAATATTCGTTATTTTTTGGAGTGAGAAAATAAATGACTACAAGTAATCCTACAAGAACATTTGATGTTATAATAATTGGAACTGGGTTAGCGGCATCCACAGTAGCTTATGAGTGCACATCTAAGAACTGGAAGGTAGCAATTATTGACTCTAGACCATTTGGAAGTACCTGCGCTATTCGCGGTTGCGATCCAAAAAAAGTACTTGTTGGAGCCACAGAAGTAATTGATTGGAATAACAGAATGGAAGACAAAGGTGTTGTTGTCATTGATTCAAAAAAAGAAGTTCATATAGATTGGCAAAAGTTAATGTTCTTTAAACGATCATTTACTGAACCAGTTCCAAAAAATAGAGAAGAGAATTTTTACAACGCTGGAATAGCTGCCTTTCATGGCCATGCACATTTTGTTGACCACAGTACTGTTAAAGTTAATGCTACTATACAACAACAACAACGAGAAGAAGAAGAAGGAACTAACGATCATATGCTAACTGGCCGGTATCTTGTAATAGCTACAGGAGCTAAACCAGTAGACCTTAACATCCCTGGGGTAGAATATATTACTACAAGCGATCAATTCTTAGAGCTAGACAATCTACCTAAACAAATAGTCTTTATTGGAGGTGGGTACATTTCATTTGAATTTGCACATATTGCAGCACGCGCCGGTGCTAAAAAAGTAACTATCTTACATCGTGGTAAGACTCCTCTTGGTCACTTTGATCCTGATCTTGTCGACAGATTAGTACAAGCATCACATGATTTGGGTATTGATATTCAACTTAATACAGAAGTCCAAAAGATAGAGAAAAAATCATCGGGTGCTCTTGTTGTTTCTGCTTATTTGAGAGGCGAGAACCACAATAGTATTAAAATACAAACAGAGATGGTAGTACATGGCTCAGGTCGGGTACCAAAAATTGATGATCTGAATTTAGAGGCAGCAGGAATAGAATACGATTCAAGAAAAGGCATAAAGGTTAATGAATATCTTCAGAGTGTTTCAAATCCTGCAGTCTATGCTGCTGGGGATGCAGCAGGAAGTGGGGGTCCACAATTGACACCCATAGCTACTTATGAAGGGCAAATCGTGGCCGATAACCTACTTAAAAGAAATCATATTAAAACAAACTTCAAAGGAGTGCCAAGTGTAGTCTTTACTATTCCTCCATTAGCGTCTGTTGGACTACAGGAACGAGCAGCTAGAGAACAGGATATTCATACTAAAACAAATTATGTAAAAGATACTTCAAGTTGGTATTCTTCACGACAAATAGGTGAGAAATACTCTGGATTCAAAGTATTAGTTGAAGAAGGAGAAAGTGGTCGCATATTGGGTGCTCATATACTGGGTCAAAATGCAGAAGAAGTTATCAATATCTTTGCTATAGCGATTCAATTGGGAATTTCTGCAGATAAACTTAAGGAGGCAATATTTTCTTATCCTACGAATACTTCTAACATCAGCTATATGTTATAGAGATAGAGATTATTGTTGAAACTAGTTGTTAAAGTTTTAATTCTTAACCCACACAATTCACCAAAAATTAGAGAAACGATTTGATAATAAATAGCATTATAGCATCCTGTAAAATTTAGAAGCATTCATATCTGCTGCTTGAGCCCTAGACGTAAATGGGTTCACACAATATTCGTTAATTGTACGGTTACCAATAAAAGGTAACGCATTATAATACTAATGGAGGATTTGATCAGAAGAAGGAATTTGAATATTATCACAATAGTGATATTATCATTGATAGGTATTAGATATTAGATGTGCTCTTCTTTGGTTCGAATTTGGAAAACAGTAAGATCAGATATGTTTACGAGGGATGTTATTGGATTCAATTTATTATCTAGTATTTCTCGTATGCTGAAATTATATTATATCGTAAATTTTAATTATATATCTGTCGTGCATGTACAAGTGTGTTTAATAGCAACGGGATACAGGTTTGTTGGATTTTGATGAAATTGCAATGATCTTTAACTTACACCAAGATTCCCGCCGCATGCACAAAAGTTGAACTCGTCTATACGTGAATCACAAAAAGGACATGGACCAAAACCGTCGTAGTCAACGTCAGCGGCGTCTTTGCCAAAAATTTTACGATGATCATTAATTACATCTGGGATTTGTTCTTCTATACTCAATAGTCACCACATTTTATTATAATTTCTATGGTCTCTATTATATATATATTTTTTTTTGAATACTTTACTAATTCAAGAAGTTCTTTCACAAGTTGACAAGAAAAATTGAAAAATAACGAATAGCATCAATAAGAGATCCAGAGGATTAGAAAATCAATGCGTTGAAGATGGGATTAGGATAAAAAATTATCTGATCATCAAAAACGATTCATTGTTTTCAAATTATGATTAGATAATAGAACTTGCTCAACTGTCAAATTTAGATTATTAATTAATAAAAGAAGCGAAGCAAGAACAAGAACAATTGAAGCAAGATCAAAAGGAAAAGTGTTTACCACTCTGCTCTTGCTTGATGGTACTGAAGGAAATAAAGAAGATCTAATCCCTCTGGCGTATGAGCTGGATCAGAGAGCAGCAATACTAAGTCCCAGAGAAAAAGTGTTAGAAAATGGCGTTGTTTCTAACCGGATCTTACTAACAAACACATTTTCATGTCTTCTGGACTATATGATCCAGTAGTTCCAAAGCAAGAGGCAGAGAGGCTTTTTGGTTTGTTCAAAAAACAGGAATCAAGGTATCATTGTACTGGCAAAATAGTAGCCATGAACTAACAATTGAGGACGTCCAGAAAGCAAAAGAATGGCTGCTAACATTGCATTCTCCTTTTTCCTAGTCAAGTAAAATAACAATTTCTTAGTGATATCCTTTAATATCCTAAATCTCTGGTATTGACAATGAAGTCTGCCAAAATCAAAAGGTATGGAAGTAGCGAAGTAATTGAGATCAACCAAATGACGCCTACTCCAAATATAGCCGCAGGAAAGGTTCTAGTCGACGTAAAAGTAGCTGCCATAAACCCGATTGATTGGAAGATCCGTGAAGGTTACATGCAGCAAATGATACCACTCCAATTTCCGTCAACCTTGGGAATGGATTTTTCGGGTATTATCAAACAAGTTGGTGAAGGGGTCTCTCCTTCAGATTTCAAGCAGGATGACGAGGTATATGGACAGGCTGGAGTCACAAACGGTGGTTCAGGAGCATTTGCAGAAGTAGCTTTGGCAAATGTTTGGAGTATCGCACATAAGCCCAACCGTCTAAGTCATGTAGAAGCGGCAGCTTTACCACTTGTAGGCGTTAGCGCTTGGCAAGCACTTGTTGAAAATATAGGATTATCAAAGGATCAAAAGATTCTAATTCATGGCGGCGCAGGGGGAATAGGATCAATTGCTATTCAGCTAGCCAAGAAATCAGATGCATACGTAGCAACTACAGCAAGTACAAATGATAAACAGTTTGTAGAAATGCTGGGGGCAGATGAAGTAATAGACTACAAGACCCAGCCTTTTGAAGACGTGATACATGACTATGATGCAGTCTTCGATACTGTAGGTGGCGAAACATACGCAAGATCTTTCGGAGTGTTAACGAAAGGTGGCATAATTGTTTCCATGTTAGAGCAGCCAAACTCGGAGCTCATGCGACAATTTGGCGTGAAAGCAATTTTCCAATTCACACAAGTTAACAGGGAACGATTGACGAAATTAGCAGAATTAGTAGATCAAAAAAACAATATAGACATACATGTCGACAAGACATTCCCACTGGATGAAGTCGGGAAGGCGCTGGACTACCAGAAAAATGCACATCCCAGAGGCAAAATCGTCTTAGCGATATAAAAATTATAACCACGATCAAACTTTAGTCCAACAGGTTACCGTACTTGTTAATACACAAGTAACAGAGATAGTAACTGCCGGCCCATTGTGAATTCCTTATGGAGATAAGCAAAATCAAATAGCAGACAATCATATTGATTTAAAAAAAGATATCAAGACTTGGTAATAAACGGAGCGAAGTAATCATCATTGATGAAAAGGTAATCGGAGAGGTGTAGACGCTGCTCCTGTTAAGTCTCCTTAATAGGATATTCTTTCACTAGTTCATATGGGAAGAATAAAGAAGCCTTACCAGATTGGAAGTGCAGATAGTAAGGCCTTAAATGCCATATGTGAGGATTGTTGTCCTGGTTGTTATTCTGTACTTGTAGCACAAGAGATTATTGTTGCTTGATTTGTCTAATTATTATTATTCGAATTCACGATGGTGTTCTGATTTGACATGTACTTTAAGCAAATCTTCCAATGGTCCTTTGATCTCTTTAACTCGCTGTTTATACAATACCATTTCTCTGCCTACCTTCCTGCAATAAATATTTACCTTCCATTTTTCATAGTCTAGATTTGGAAAATCAGACCGGTAGTGAGCGCCTCTACTCTCTTGTCGCATCAGGGCACTTCTTATTATGGCCTCACAAATAAATAGTGACGACTTTACTTCCGAAGTTAAAACAACATTTTCACCATCATCATCAAATTTGAATTCTTTTAGAGTATTATCTTTAGAATAAAACTCATTCTTCAATTCCAAAATTCTTTCCAATCCATTTTGCAGCTTTGTCTCTTCTCTTATTATTCCTGCATTCTGTTTCATCAACTCTTGTATTTCATTGCAAAACTTAATTGGTTCCTTGACTATAAAAATTCCATCATCATCAAATCCTTTTTGATTATTAACATTCAATCGTAGCTCTGACGATCCTCTGATCTTGTTTATTTCTCTTCCTACTTCCTTTGCTAATCTCGCTGCCTCACCACCAACAATTTTTCCGAAAACTACTGTGTCCAGTAAGCTATTTCCACCTAAACGATTAGCACCATGAATCTGACTTATCGCTTCACCACAGCAAATAAACCTCTAATATTTATTCTACATTTTATATCTACTACTACTCCACCCATTGAATAATGTGCAGTCGGTCCAACCTCCATTTTCTCCTTGGATATGTCGATTCCAGCAATATTTTTGAACTGTTCATACATTGTAGGCAGCCTGTCCAAAATTTTTTCCTTTGGTAGATGAGTTATGTCCAACCACACTCCGCCATGCTCCGTACCTCTGCCAGCAACTATTTCATTATAATTTGCACGTGCTACTATGTCACGTGGTCCTAGTTCCATTCTTTCAGGATAGTAATTTTTCATGAACCTCTCGCCTTTTGAATTTAGTAATATGCCTCCTTCGCCACGTATTGCTTCAGTGGCTAGAGTACCCAATGCTTTCTCTGGCCAAACCATTCCCGTAGGATGGAACTGTACCATCTCCATATCTACCAAATCAGCGCCTGCTTCATATGCTAGAGTTACACCTTCTCCATAATTTTCAAAAATTCTAGAACTACTGACTGAATAGACTCGCGTATATCCACCAGTAGCAAGTATTAAAGACTTGCACTCAAATATCACAATTTCTTTTTTTTCGATATCTATTCCAAGTGCTCCTTTGACTACTTCTTCTTCCCCTTCTCCTCTTTCTTTCTCTTCTACTGGTGGTCCTTTCCCATTTACATCATCTGATTTTAATAATTTTGTGATGTAAACATTATCTATGATGTCGATTTTCCGTTGTTGAACTTGGTCCATCAAAACACGAATTATTTCCGCACCAGTCCAATCTTCGTAAAATACAGTCCTTCTATAAGTGTGGGCTCCAAAAAACCGCTGTGTTAATCTACCATCTTTCTCTCTATGAAATCTGGCACTCCAGTTGACTAATTCATTCACAGCATCAGGTGCATTTTTGCAAAGCACCTCAACTCTTTCATAGTCTGCAAGAAACTTTCCTTCTCTTAGAGTATCAGCTGCGTGTATCATCCAGTTATCTTCAGAGTCCATAGTACCAAGAGCTGCATTGATTCCACCCCTTGCAAGTACTGTATGAGGATCTCCTTTCTTACTTTTACTAATTATGAGAACGTGAGCACCGGCATCATTAGCTTCAATTGCAGCTCGAAGACCAGCAGAGCCACCACCTATAATTAGAACATCATATGAGCGATTTGACTGTTTCTTCTTATTTTCAGCCATTTATGTATTTCAAGTATAATATTTAATGAATTAGGACATCTGCGTTTTTTTGAATCTTTGAAAAACTCCTATTCCTGCAAACCCACCACCTAATATTACTATATGTTTAGAAGAATAATTAGTATTAGACTTTTCTTCTATATTGACTCATGACATCTTGCCGGATGCTTAGCTCCTGTTCTGTTTTTTGTTTTTTGTCAGCAGTATTATTATTTTATCTTTAATATCCTTCTTCTAATATGAGTGAAATGAATTTCTCTACTATCTTGATGTATTAGACAATCCTCTCACTATCCCTTGAGTCATACGATAAGGAATATTAAAGCCAACCTTTAGACAAGCCAAAAACCCGGATATAACTGTAATAATTGTAGTAGAATGTATGAATGTAAATACATGTCATATTGCCAGTCTTTAGCATAACTACTACCCTCTGACCAATCAGATATAGATTTCTGCAAATCTTTGAACGTCATTTTGTGTCAAGATTATTATTATCTACAAACCCTAACAGGATTAGAAATTTTCACTTTAATATCGTCAGCTAGAAAATCAAGTTATACATAATTCATGTTACTAGAGAGTATAGAGACATCACAAAACTGCTATACCTTTTTATCGCAAACTGGCTAATTCTATAGCTATGATAATATCAAAATAATAATAAATCAATGGTGATAAATCATAAACTCTGTTATGTGATAGACAGCCACACTGAGATATCAAAAGTGTGTTTTACTGAAGTAGATAACTAAGTTCAATCTTTATAGTCATATGAACAAGCAACAACAAAGTTTAACCATAGTCATGGCATTAGCTATCATTGCTGCAACTATGCTAGTTTCAACAGTGATAGTCGAAGCACTCGACCTAATTGATGATGCAGAAGCCAAGAAAGGAGAGAAGTCTTAATCAAAGAATTGCAAGAAGTGTCATGCTCCTGACGATTGATGATAATAATGTTTAGGTAGCGTTTTAAACAATATTATAACATCCTGTACTTCAACTCCCACTTTTCTTTCTTATCCTCTCTGTATTCTTTACACTCGACGTCCTAATCAAAAGATCAACAAATCACATTGATTTCTGGCTATAGTACAGCAATCATCCTTTCATAAATCCCATAGTAAATCCAGCTGACATACTACCAGTTAATGGGATGCCAAAATTTCTCAGTGCTAATGATGAGGCTGTTGCTGCAGCATGGATATCGTTACTACAAATAATAATAACAGAAGTATACGTAGTTATATTTGAAAATTTTGTAATTACTTCTCGGATAACCATTACACGCCTTTGTCAGGGAAGAAAATGATCGTAATCCTTTTCCTTGAAATCATTAAGGTTTTGAAGTATCCAAGCAGACGCATAAGCAAAACATTACAATCACAACTACAACTTATTCCAAATGTTTGGATCTTATGATTATTGTATTATTTTGTTCGCATTTTAGAGTTAATTAACTTATTGCTCTCAAACGTATTACCAACTGAAACAGAATTCTTGGCATTTATTCCAAATTTAGTAGCATTGATTATTGTATTAGAACTAAACATATTATCAGATGCACCTGAATTGACAAGTATACCATTTGATGTAGCATTTATGATAGTGTTATCGTATATTTTGTTATTAGAAGAATCATGTTTTAGATAAATTCCATTCTTGCAATGTGATACTGAATTATTATATATTTCATTATTATGTGATTCTGAAACAAATATGCATTGAGTTTCATCATGTACATAGTTGTTCCTTGCTACTGAATTATACATATTTCTACTAAACATTACTGCTATATCCCCGCTGTTATAGACTTCATTATTTTCTATTATGATATTATAGCAATCTAATGAACAGATTATACCTATATGACCATCGTCATGAACCGTATTATTTCGAATTATCATATCATGAGTACCAGTATGAGGATCAAAACCATAAACGTAGTTATGATGGACATGATTGTCTTCAAGTATTAGACCACCTACACCAGCAGAATAGAAACCAAACATGTTATGATGTATGTGATTGCCGCGGATTATACTCTTATTACCACCATAGTAAACAAGACCAGACCTGCGATGATTATTATCTTCTTTTACCTGAGCAGCATGTCCAAGATAAGCAAGCTCTGAATTGGTAATATCGGTAGTTCCAGTTGCTCTTTCTTCAACTCTTATAAATGGTCTAGGTATTTGTCCTTTCTCTTCTTCATGATCAGTTATAGCATACGCATTTCTTTCTGGATTCCATGAAGTTATCTTTACCGAATCAATCTTAAGACTACCATGGACCTCTATTGCATATTCAGTATTTCCATCCGATATTATCTTCAGCCATGTTGTATCTGTTGAATTAATATGGAAGGTGGCATTTTCAGCGACTACAATGCCGGAATTTAATAACCATACTATATCATCATCATTCTCATTATTTTCTTTATGTGGTATATTAGCATCTTTGAGTTGATTATCAATATCAGTGAGAGTTGCAGATCCACAAGTTATCGTAATTAACCTATCTGATGGATCATATATTATACAAGGTGTCGAATCTTTATTCTGCTGCGCATAAGATACTAGCGGTAGTAATCCTATTATCAATACAGCAACGATAAGCATAAGACATGATGAAAATACAAATAACGGATTTAATTGCATGATATTATTATTGAACTCCGACTTTTACCAGTTGTAATATTAGTAGATAACTGATCTAACTGAGTTTATAAACCTTAATCTTTTGCCAATGTCTAGTGATCCTTCAGAGAATAAAGTCAATATTCACAT